>Ga0210405_10001026_pt1 | contig 33885 bp, 30 predicted proteins | sample IncBWH11MmetaG_FD_155492 | JGI IMG/M metagenome (GOLD analysis project Ga0210405, IMG submission 155492) | Forest soil microbial communities from Barre Woods Harvard Forest LTER site, Petersham, Massachusetts, United States - Inc-BW-H-11-M | ecosystem: Environmental > Terrestrial > Soil >...
TCTAGAACCAGCGTTCGCCGACGACGACGGTATCGCCTGGGCTGAGCGGGGTGCCGAGCGGCACCACGGCGCGGCCGGGGCCCGCATTGTCGGTGTGGGTCAGCGTCACGCGGTCGCGCTGGGCGCGAGGCGAGAAGCCGCCGGCAATCGCCACCGCGCTTTCGACGCTCATATTGGGCACGTAGGGATATTGGCCGGGAGCGGCGACTTCGCCGAGGATGAAGAACGGCCGGTAGGTTTCGATCTCCACCGCAACCGAGGGATCGCGGATATAGCCGTTGCGCAGTTTTCCCGAAATCTCGGCGGCCAGTCCCGCCGGGGTCCGGCCACGCGCCGGCACGGCGCCGATCAGCGGCATGGTGATGGCGCCGCCGGCATCGATCGCATAGGTGTTGGTGAGGCCTTCCTGGCCGTAGACCACGACGCGGAGCTTGTCGCCGGCATCCAGCCGATAGGCGGGATCATGGGCCACCGGCATCGGCGCCGCCGCATAGGCCGCCTGGGCCGGGGCGTAACCGCGCCGCGGGGAAGCGGCAAAGCTGGCGCGAAGCGCGCTGATGGCACCACCGGAATCCGCCACGGCGGGGACCGCCACCGCGGCAGCCGAGTTGTAAGGCTGCCCGTAGGCCATGGCGTCGAGGTCGTTTGGCGGCGCGGCGGCGACGGGAGCGGTCGTGTGCATGCAGCCCGACAGGGCGGGCCCGGCGAGGAGACAGATTAGCAGGGCGTGCACGCCTCTCATCGGACAACCCACGGGCAATTATCGATTCCGATTAAGGGCTTTGATGGTTAACAAAGCATGACTATCGGCGTGCACCCCGCCGAGACCACGGGCAAACCTGCCGATTAACCCAGCAGCAACCTTAATGGAGTGTAATCGCCCCTGGTAGAGTCGTGGCGTCCGCGGGGAGTATACGATGCGTTTAGCGTTCTGGCGTGCAGGCAAGGAGAGGGCGGTTGTCCAGAAGACCGTCTCCGCGCCTGCGCCAGTTTCCCACAAACCGGCCGCGGCTGCCGAATCCGGTGATCTGGATTTGCGAGCGATGGGTCAAGCGCTTGCCCGCAAGCGAGGCTGGATCATCGTTCCCACGCTGCTCGCCGCCGTGCTCTCCGTGACCGCCGTCAACATGGTCATCCCGCGATACAAATCCGAGGCGCGCATTCTGATCGATGGGCGGGAAAACGTTTTCCTGCGGCCCAGCGGCGAACGTAACGAGGAGCGCAACGCGCTCGATCCGGAGGCGGTGACCAGTCAGGTCCAGCTCCTGCTGTCGCGCGACCTCGCGCGCGAGATCATCAAGAAGAACAAGCTTGCAGAACGGCCGGAATTCGATCCGGTTCTGCAAGGGCTCTCGCCCCTCAAATCGTTGCTCGCCCTGGTCGGAATTGGCCGCGATCCGTTTTCGCTGACCCCGGAAGAGCGGGTGCTGGACGCCTATTATGACCGCTTCACCGCCTATGCGGTCGACAAGTCGCGCGTCATTGTGATCGAATTCCAGTCCCGCGATCCGGAGCTGGCGGCGCGGGTCGCCAATTCGATCGCCGACGGCTACCTGGTGCTGCAGCAGGGTGCGCGACAGGATCAGGCCAAATCGGCCAGCCAATGGCTATCGGGCGAAATCGAAAACCTGCGCAAGAAGGTTGCAGATGCAGAATCCCGCGTTGAGGATTTTCGTTCGAAATCGAGCCTGTTTGTCGGTACCAACAATACCACGCTCTCGAACCAGCAGATGGGCGAGATCAACACGCAATTGAACAACGCGCGGGCGCTGAAGTCGGACGCGGAATCGAAAGCGCGGCTGATCCGCGAAATGCTTCAGGACGGCAAGCCGATCGAGGCCTCGGAGGTGCTCAATTCCGAATTGATCCGCCGCCTGTCCGAACAGCGCGTCACGCTGCGCGGACAGTTGGCCGAGCAGTCGTCGACGTTGCTTGACGGTCACCCTCGCATCAAGGAGCTGAAGGCGCAGCTTGCCGATCTCGATCGGCAGCTTCGCGAAGAAGCGAGCAAGATCTCGCGTTCGCTCGACAATGATGCGCGCATCGCCAGTGGCAGGGTCGAAGGCCTGAGCGCAAGCCTTGAGCAATTGAAGAAGCAGGCGAGTTCGACCAACGGCCAGGACGTCCAGCTTCGGGCCTTGGAGCGCGAAGCCAAGGCGCAACGCGACCTGCTGGAATCCTATCTCGCGAAATACCGCGAGGCGAACACGCGTGAGAACATCGAGGCAGCGCCGGCGGATGGCCGGATCATTTCCCGCGCCAGCGTCTCCAATACCCCGGCCTATCCGAAAAAACTGCCGATCGTGTTGATCGCAACGTTGGCAACCCTGATGCTCAGCGCCGGCGCTATCGTAACCGGCGAATTGTTGCGCATGACTGCGCCGCGTGCGGTGGCGGCTTTCATATCCGCACCGTCGACGTTCCGCGTGCCGGCCGCAGCGGCACCCGCCGCCGCCGTAAAGCCCGAGACTGAGCCCGAATCCCCGCCCGTCGCGAGAGCGGACGCTGCGGATATGATGTCTGCCTTCTCCGAGATCGAGCGCCTCGCCGACAATCTGCGTGCGGGGGGCGCCGCCGCGCGCAAGATCACCGTGCTTGGGACCGCCTCAAGCGAGAGCATCACATTGACCGCGCTGACGATCGCGCGCCTGATCGCGCGCACCGCAAAGGTGGTGGTGGTCGATTTGGCAGGGGCGTCGCCGACCATCTCGGCGGTATCGGTCGATCCGAGCGCGCCGGGGTTGGCGGAATTGATGCTGGGCGAAACCTCGTTTGCGCAAGTCATCACCAAGGATCGGCTTTCACGGGTTCATCTCGTGAGTTCGGGACGGCCGGGCTCGGACCGGGCCTTGCTGCAATCGCCGCGGCTCAGCCTTGCGATCGATGCGTTGCTGCGGGTCTATGACCATGTGGTGCTTGATGCCGGCACCGCTTCCGATCTTCCCGCGGAGCTGTTGACCGCGCAGGCGCGCGCCGTGGTGGTACCCGACGCTTCGATGGCCGCCGATGCCCGCACCCTGATGTGCGATCAGCTCAAGGCAGTCGGCTTCAACGAGGTGACAATGCTGAGCAAGCCGGCGCAGCCCTCAGATGCTGTCGACCCCGGTCCAAGGGTAGTGGCGGCCTGATCGCAAGCTTGCGCTTTCCGGATGGGGCCCGAGGGCAGGCTGTTGCCGAATACGCGTCAGCGGAACGCGCTTCGCAGCCCCTGGGCCATGTGCAAAAGCGCCGGGCTATGCTTCACAAAATGCTTGATGCGGTTGACGCCCGACATTGCGGCAGCCGCCACCGCGCCGCGTGCGCTGAGCGGGATGTAGCAATCGAAAATGGGTTCATTGTCCTTGCAAAAAAGTCTCTTGTAGCCGTCCGATCCCACCCCGAAGTCCAGTGCGCGGTATCCGCCATCGGCATAATGGTCGATGATATTGCGTATCAGGATCAGGCCAGGACTGTGCCGCGAATTGCCTGATACCGTGTAGGTGTTGAACATCATCGAAAAGCGATGGCCGCCCGCGACACCGGCGAAGATCGCGATGACTTCGCTGTCGCATTCAAGGGCGTGGATATCGATCACATGGCCGCCGCCCGCCAGCGGCGCCATGCAGGCGGCGCGGATGAAATCCTCCACCCCCGGTTCGGCGAACACGTTGGGCAGTTTATGCTCCGCCATCCGCTGTGGCTTGATACGGAAGAACGCATCGAGTAGCCGCTCGATGTCGGCGCCGGTGGTGGCGAGCCGATAGCGATAGCCCGGCAACATCTTCAGCTTGCGTTCCTTGGTCTTGAGGCGCCGGCGCAAGGAATGGCTGACGCGCGCCGTGGGGGCGGCGCCCGGGACCACCGTGATCAGCGGGCAGTCGTTGGCGGAGGCCTGCCGTGGCAGCAGTGCCATCGGATTGGGCAGGTCCCGCCACTTAAGAGGTTGCTGGCTAAACGCCAGAACATCAGCTTCCGACCGCTCGCGGATTGCCGAAATCAGCGCGTCGAGATCGGCGCGGTTCGCCTCCGTGGCAAAATCCCGGTTCCACAGCGCCATGTTAAAGGTAGCGTGCTTGCCGCCCATGAAACATGCGATGCGAATGCCGTGCGCGTGATAGAGCGCGAGCGGCAGCAGCAACAGCGGTCGACGCTCGCGGTCGTAGGCAATGACGATGAAAGGCCGAAGACCCTCGCGCTCGCCCACCAATCTTTGCCAGGGGCCAAGGAAATCGAACCGCTGATAGGGCGTGGAGAAATGCTGCTGATCTTCGAGGTTGCGCCAGATGGCCTCGGCACCGCCAAGGTCGCTGAGAAAGTCGACGCTGGCGATGCGGCTCGTTTTCGACCACGCTGGCGCATCTGCCGTCCGGCTCTCGATCGCGGCAGCCATGGTCATCGCGAAACCCATCTGCAGGGAATTATTACATATTCCGGCGCTGCCCGACCTTTGCAAAGAAAGGTCAACAAAGAGTAATGACAATGCCGCCGCGGCGAGGTGAAGATCGCCCACAGCGGGCCGTTCGCCGGTTCGGTGGAATTCGCCAGGCCGCGGGAAGTTGCTGCCGGAAAAAATGTTGCGCGTGTTCGTACCAATCCGGCAATTTGCCTGGGATACGCACTGAGAGGCGAGACGTTGTCATCTGACATCAGATTACTGGCCAGCCTGAAACTGGAACTCGCCTATTTCAGCGGTCGTGGGTGGTTGACGCGACGCGGCGCCGGCGCCGGCGTGATCCTGCGGTTCGAGCGCGTCCGACCGCGGCGTGCGGGACGCTTTCAGCCGCTCAAATCTCACGAAATCACGCCCAGATTTCTCGATCGAACGATCCGCGCGTTGAAACGCTGGAAATACGACATCGTTTCAATGGACGAGGTATGCCGCAGAGCGGTAACGCTGACCTCGCATCGGCGCTTTGCGTGTCTGACCTTCGACGGCGGCTACAAGGACGTGATGGCGTCAGCCTATCCGGTCCTGTCGCGACACGGTGTTCCCTTCACCGTATACATAGCAACGGCGTTCCCGGACGGTATTGGCGAGGCTTGGTGGATTGCGCTCGAACAGGTGATCGCGCGCGAGAGCCGCATCAGCCTTGTGATGGGTCGCGAGGAAAAGCATTTCAATATCGCAGGTACGGCGGAAAAATATCAACTCTATGAATTTCTTTTGGGATGGATGCGCTCGCTTCCGCCTTCCGATCTTTCTGCCGTGATCAAGGATCTGTGCACGCGTTACGCCGTCGACCTCGCGGCGGTGTCGCGCGAAGCGTCGCTGGACTGGAATGATCTGGCGAAGCTCGCGGCAGATCCACTGGTGACGCTCGGAAGCGCCACGGTAAATTACCCTGTTTTGTCGAATTTGAAGGACGCGCCTGCGCAGCGCGAAATGACCATGGGGAGGGCGGTCGCCGCGGCGGCGTTCCATCGCGACGTCAGACATTTCGCCTATCCGTTTGGCGACCGCGCATCGTGGCGCCGCAAACACACAATGATGGCTGAGGAGGCCGGTTTCGTCAGCGCCGCATCGGCGATACCTGGCGTCGTCGAGGCGGAGGGAAGGACCAGTCTGCACGCGCTGCCGCGGATCACCTGGGATGGCCGCCAACGTTCGCTGCGCGCCATGCGCGTGATCCTGTCCGGCATCACATTTCCTCCGGTGATGCCGACGCGAGGCAGGACTTCCTAAACGTCCGGCCGCGACATCCAGCTGACGATCGGCATCGCCGGCAGCACCCATCCGATGCCCGCCACGACATAGAAGATGGCCTGCAATAGTCCGGAGTTCGCGAGCCACGGCGTTTGCGCGACCGTCATTCCCATCAGCGACCACACCACGACAAGCAGCAACAACGCGATGGTTCCGAAGAATTTTCGGGTGCGTATCCTCATGGCGGAAATATGCGGCTCGCTGCCAGTACGCGCCTTGCGCGCGGGAAGGAGCGGACTATAAGGTGCGCGGCAATTCAATCAAGCGCAGCGTTGATGACCGGTATTTCCGCCAATCAGGCCTCAAACGATCGCTTCGTCCGCGGGTGGCTGATCTCGATCGCCGCGCTGATCGCGATAATGGTGCTGGTCGGCGGCGCCACACGCCTGACCGAGTCCGGACTTTCGATCGTCGAATGGAAACCGGTCACCGGCGCGCTGCCGCCGCTCAATCACGAGCAATGGACGCAGGCCTTCGAGGCCTACAAGACCATCCCGCAATATCGTCAACTCAACGCCGGCATGAGTCTCGACGAGTTCAAGACCATCTTCTGGTGGGAGTGGAGCCACCGGCTGCTCGGACGCGTGATCGGCGTGGCCTATCTGCTCCCGTTTCTCTGGTTCCTGTGGCGTGGCGTGCTGGGTGCGGAACTGCGGCGGCGATTGTGGCTCATTTTCGGTCTCGGCGCGCTGCAGGGCGCCATCGGCTGGTGGATGGTGGCCTCGGGACTTTCGCAACGCGCCGAGGTTTCGCAATATCGTCTCGCCACGCATCTGGTGCTCGCGCTCCTGATTTTCGCAGGGATTGTCTGGACGCTGCGGCGGCTGGGAGACAGGGCGCCGCCAGCTGCCGCATCGCGGCTGAAAATCACCGCGGTGGCCGCGCTGGTGCTGACGTTCGTGCAACTTTATCTGGGCGCATTGGTCGCGGGCCTGCGCGCCGGCAAGGTCTATAACACCTGGCCGGATATCGACGGTGCGTTGGTTCCCTCCGCGGCGCGGCTTTTCTTTGAGACGCCGTGGTGGCGCAACCTGTTCGACAACACGCTCACGGTTCAATTCGAGCATCGCATGGTCGCCTATGCGCTGTTCGTGACGGCCGTCGCCCATGCGCTCGACGCGTTTCGCTCCGGGGCCGGCAGGTCGGTGCTCAGTGGCGCCGTGTGGCTGGCGGGCATCGTCACCTTGCAGGCGACGCTCGGCATTCTTACGCTGCTTCATCAGGTTCCGATGGATCTCGCGCTCGCCCACCAGGCGGTTGCGATTGCGGTTCTGACGCTTGCGGTCTTTCAGGTCGAGCGGTTGTCAGCGCGGCAAGCTGAACCGGTGCCGCAAGAGATGGCGCGGCCGATCGGCCAAAGCGGCTGATTTGAGCTTCCGCTTTTCGCTCCGCGAAGCCTTACCCCTTGATCGTCAGCAATAACCGTAGACGCCGCAGGCGTAGGGCAGGCGATACCAATAACTGAGATTGGGCCCGCCGTAATAGGGTCCCTGATATTCGTAAGTGTGCGTCGATCCGTAATAGCCGGGAAGCGTCGCGGAGCCCGGAAGTATCGGTGTGTGGGGCGGAATCCGAATATAGGGAATTCTTCCGTCCGACGGCGTGAAGAGAAGGTCCGATTCTTCCTCGACATAGGCTCGGCGACCGTAGACTGGCGGCGCTTTGCCATACACGGCTACGCCAGCTCTGGGCAAATCAGCGGCAGCGGCGGAACCGACTGTAAAAACCGCGGCCAGCAGGGGCATTATCCAGCGCAACATGGTCCCGCTCCGAATCAACAGGGATGATTCGCCGTCACTTTATGCCGGAACGAGCGTTAACGAGAACCTTCTGAGCTCAGGTTTGATCGATTGCAAACCAGGCGCCGCCGGCGGGCGTTTTCACGCGCTCAGCGCCTGGTCCAGATCCGCAATCAAATCTTCCTTGTCTTCGATGCCGATCGACAGCCGCACCACGTCGGGGGCCGCGCCCGATTTGATCTTGGCGGCATCGTCGAGCTGGCTGTGGGTGGTCGAGGCGGGATGGATCACCAGCGAGCGGGTGTCGCCGACATTGGCGAGATGCGAGAACAGTTTCAGGTTCGACACCAGGTTGACGCCGGCGTCGTAGCCGCCCTTGAGGCTGAATGTGAACACCGCGCCGGCGCCCTTCGCGGCATATTTCCGCGCGAGGTTGTTGTATTTGTCGCCCTGAAGCCCGGCGTAGTTGACCGCGGCCACGGCAGGATGCGCCGACAGAAATTCGGCAACAGCCTTGGCGTTCTCGCAATGCTTTTGCATGCGCAGCGGAAGGGTTTCGATGCCGGTGAGGATGAGGAACGCGTTGAACGGCGAGATCGCGGGGCCGAGGTCGCGCAGGCCGAGTACGCGGCAGGCGATCGCGAACGCGAAATTCCCGAAAGTCTCCTCGATCTTGATGCCGTGATATTCAGGCCGCGGCTCGCTCAGCATCGGGTACTTGTTGTCTTTCGACCAGTCGAATGTCCCGGCGTCGACGATGATGCCGCCGATCGAGTTGCCATGGCCACCCAGAAATTTTGTCAATGAATGCACGACAATGTCGGCGCCGTGGTCGATCGGACGGATCAGATAGGGCGTCGCCAGCGTGTTGTCGACGATCAGGGGGACGCCGGCCTTGCGGGCCACCGCGGCGATCGCCTCGATGTCGGTGATGCTGCCGCCGGGGTTTGCAATCGACTCGATGAAGATCGCCTTGGTGTGAGGCGTCACCGCGCGCTCGAAGCTGCCGATATCATCGGGGTCGGCCCACACCACGTTCCAGCCGAAGCTCTTGAAGGCGTGGGTAAACTGATTGATCGATCCGCCATAGAGCTTGCGCGCCGCGATGAATTCGTCACCGGGCTTGAGCAGCATCTGGAACACCACGACCTGCGCGGCGTGCCCGGAAGCCGTCGCCAGCGCCGCGGTGCCGCCCTCAAGGGCTGCGACACGCTCTTCCAGCACCGCCTGGGTCGGGTTTCCGATCCGGGTGTAAATATTTCCGAACGCCTGCAATCCGAACAGCGATGCGGCATGGTCGGCATCGTTGAACACAAAAGACGTGGTTTGGTAGATCGGTGTTACCCGCGCACCGGTGGTGGGATCGGGTTGGGCGCCGGCGTGCACGGCGAGCGTGGAGAAGCCGGGGGGACGATCGGTCATTGCTTGCTTCCTGTTTGTGCTTATTTTGCAAATGCGCGGGCCGCCATGCTGATGTCCGTGGCGTTCGCCGTCAAGGCGGCTTCGCGCTCTACCACCCGACCGGAAGGATCGTTCTTCGCGCTGCAATACCCATGAAAGAATCGTTTCAGGTTTGCCTCACGCAAGATCGTTCTTGTTTTTCGCGGCGCGATCGGACGCTGCGGTTTCACCGCCGCCGAGGCTCGTTCGGCTCAGCGAAAGCCGCATGCCCTGGGTCGGCATCGGCGCGCGCTTTGAACTCAGCGTTCGCGAGTTGACGCCCATCCAGGAGATTTCCGACGACAGCCGCCCATATTCGATTTTCGGGCAGCGGTTCATCACCACCTTGAGACCGGCGGCCTCCGCCTTTTCGGCTGCGGCATCGTCGCGTGCGCCGAGCTGCATCCAGATCACCCTCGGCAGCGGCGTCATCCTGAGCGCTTCATCGACCGCCGGCATGATATGGCTCGAATTGCGGAAGATATCGACCATGTCGAGGGGGCGGTCGATTTCGAGCAGCGATGCGACGAATGGCTTTCCGAGCAGGCTCTTGCCGACGTGGCCGGGATTGACCGGGATCATGTCGTAGCCGCGCTGCGCCAGATATTTGAAGGCGAAGTAACTCGGCCGCACATTGACCGGTGATGCTCCAACCATCGCGATGCACTTCACGCCATTGAGAATCGCGCGGATGTAGTTGTCGTCGTAGGCGTCATGGTTCATCAAAAAAGTCCTGGGTTCCTCATGGTGTGGAGGCGCGTTTGCGCCGTCTCGAACCATGATGCCTCATCCTTCGAGACGCCCGCGAAGAGCGCGCTCCTCAGGATGAGGACTCACTTTACCTGTCCTGCCATTTCGCCTCGCGCTTCTCGATGAAGGCGCCGATGCCTTCCTCGGCGTCGCGCGCCATCATGTTTTCGGTCATCACCTCGGCCGCATAGCGATAGGCCCCCGCAAGGCTCATTTCGGCCTGACGATAGAATGCGGCCTTGCCGATCTTTACCGTATAGGCGGACTTGAGCGCGATTTTATTCGCCAGCGCGATCGCCGCATCCCGCTCCGCGCCGACAGCCACGACACGGTTGATGAGGCCGATGTCGCGCGCGGTTGCCGCCGAAATCGGCTCGCCCGTGAGCAGCATTTCCATCGCCTGCTTGCGCGAAACATTGCGCGACAGCGCCACCATCGGCGTCGAACAAAACAGTCCGATATCGACGCCAGGCGTGGCGAAGGTGGCGGCTTCCGAGGCAACCGCAAGATCGCAGCTTGCCACGAGCTGACAGCCTGCGGCCGTAGCGACCCCCTGAACCGCCGCGACCACGGGCTTCGGCAAGTGCACGATCGCCTGCATCATCGCGCTGCAGGCCGTCATGATCTCGGCAAAATAGGCGCGGCCGCGATCGGCGTCGCTGCGCCGGGCCGTCAGTTCCTTCATGTCATGGCCGGCGGAGAAGGCTGGACCGTTGGCAGCGACGACCACCGCGCGCACCCCTGCGTCATCATGAATTTCCCGGAGCGCAACATCCAATTCGGCGATCAGGCTTTCCGACAAACTGTTGCGGGCTTCCGGCCGATTGAGCGTAAGAACGGCGACGCTGCCAAGCATCTGCCGCAGGAGGACGGGCTGACGTGGCGTGGCGGCGCGTGCGGATTGGCTCGTCATCTGAATATCCACTTGATATCTATCCCTTGGGTAGATGCGTCAACTTAATGTAACAAGCGGCGCGAAGCGAGGGCAGGTGAAAGAACATGACAATTGCGAAAATGAGTGTGGCGGGGCTGGAGAAGTTCCTCCGCGCCGAATTTCCCCAGGCTTTCAGCGGCGGCGATATCAGCATCGAGAGCGCCGACGGCGCTTCTTGCCTGCTGCGGCAGCGCTATAGCGAGCAGATGCTGCGTCCAGGCGGGACGATCTCCGGACCGACGCTGATGGCACTGGCGGATTTCGCGATGTATGTGGTGCTGCTGTCGGCGATCGGCCCGGTCGGGCTTGCGGTGACGACCAATCTCAACATCAACTTCCTGCGCAAAGGGTTGCCAGGGCAGGATGTGCTCGCGGCGGCGAGGCTCTTGAAATTGGGCAAGCGGCTCGCGGTGGGCGAAGTCAATCTGCTGTCCGGCACGGCGGCCGATCCGATCGCCCATGTAACTGCGACCTATTCCATTCCAAATACTTAGTGTTTTTTACGGTAATATAACACCATATTCATAACTATTTGTTTTTGCAGCAATAACTATCTCGGTGCAGCATTGACGCGCGCGCGAGACCTATCTAGAAACCCCGCCATCTGGTGCTGACCTGCGCCTTTCCCCTTTCACGGATTTCCTTTCATGAAAACCTTTTCGGCAAAGCCAGCCGAGGTGACGAAGAAGTGGGTCTTGATCGACGCCAAAGGTTTGGTGGTCGGCCGGCTCGCTTCACTGGTCGCGATGCGACTTCGCGGCAAACACCTTCCGACCTATACGCCGCATGTCGATTGCGGCGACCATGTCATCATCATCAACGCGGCTCACGCCGTGCTGACCGGGCGCAAGCGCGACAACAAGGTCTATTACAACCACACCGGCTTCATTGGCGGCATCAAGGAGCGTACGGCCAAGTCGATCCTCGAAGGCCGTTTTCCCGAACGTGTGGTCGAGAAGGCGATCGAGCGCATGATACCGCGTGGACCGCTGGGCCGGGTACAGCTCGGTAACTTGCGCGTTTACCCCGGGCCGGAGCATCCGCACGAAGCCCAGCAACCCGAAACCTTGGACGTTGCGTCGATGAATCGCAAGAACATGAGGGCCGCATAAGATGTCCGATACCATGCAGTCGCTCGATCAGTTGTCGCAGCTCAAGCCGGCCGCGCCCGAAGCGCCGAAATACGTCAAGAAGGTCGACAAGTACGGCCGTGCCTATGCCACCGGCAAGCGCAAGGATGCGGTTGCCCGCGTCTGGATCAAGCCGGGCGCTGGCAAAGTGACCGTCAATACCCGTGAAGTCGAAGTCTATTTCGCACGTCCGGTGCTGCGGATGATGATTCAGCAGCCGCTGATCGCCGCCGCGCGGGCAGGCCAATACGACGTGATCTGCACCGTGACCGGTGGTGGTCTGTCAGGCCAGGCGGGCGCCGTGCGTCACGGAATTTCGAAGGCATTGACCTATTTCGAGCCTGATCTTCGCGGTGTCCTGAAGAAGGGCGGCTTCCTCACGCGCGATTCGCGCGTGGTCGAGCGCAAGAAGTACGGCCGCGCCAAGGCGCGCAGGTCGTTCCAGTTTTCGAAGCGCTAATCGCTTCGTTAGAATTTGCTGCGAACGCGGCATATTGAGGATACGAAAGGCGCCCGCTTGCGGGCGCCTTTTCATTTGCACATTGCCGACGAGTTGACGCAGTTTTTCGCGAAAACTTGCCTTTGAACGCAAACGGATTGCCAACGCGGGGGTCATAGCGTTGGAGCTGACGATGGCGTCCGCCCTGATTTTCGCCGCGCCGGAACTCCGCATCACAACCGTCTGGTGACCCCCATGTCGCTTGATACCTCCACGCTTTATCTCGTCGCCACCATGGTCGCAGCCTTGCTGGGATCCATGCTGCTGTTCTTTGGTAATCAGGAGAATATTCCGGCGTTGAAATGGTGGGGAACCGCCTACCTGCTCGGTGCCGGCTCGATAGCGCTCTGGACGCTGGCAGGCCCGATGCTCGGCGAAATGCTCTCGCTGGCGTTGAACGCTGTCGGCTTCTTGACCTGCGGCATGGTCTGGAACGCATCGCGCTTGTTCCACGGCCGCAAGCCCAACCTGCCCGGGATGGTTCTTGGCGCGTTGGTCTGGATAGCTGCCGTCATGACGCTCGGGGCCGATTCCCCGGCCATTCGCATGACGATCGGCGCCGGCATCGTTGCCGTCTATGCAGCGCTGACGGCCACCGAATTGTGGTACGAGCGCCGCAGGACGCTGCAAAAGCGCTGGCCCGCGATCGCAGTTCCGGTGATGCACGGCTTTGTGCTGATGCTGCCGATCCTGCTCGGCGATCTCCTGCACCCGCATGATGGTAGTGCGTTCGGCGCCAGTATCTGGGTTACGGTATTCGCGATCGAGCTTTTTCTCTACGCGATCGGCACCGTGTTCGTCATCTTCATGCTGGTATCGGAGCGCGCGGTGACGGTGCACAAGACCGCGGCCTCGGTCGATCCGCTGACCGGCATGTTCAACCGCCGCGGCTTTGCGGAAGCCTGCGCGCGGGTCATCGAGCGCGAGGCCCATGCCGGCCGTCCGGTAACAGCGCTGATCTTCGACATCGACCATTTCAAATCGATCAATGACCGCTTTGGCCATCCCGCGGGCGATGAGATTCTCAAGCTGTTCTCGGCGGTCGTGGTCAACAATTTGCGCATCAGCGATCTGTCGGGACGCATCGGCGGCGAGGAGTTTGCAGCGCTGCTGCCATGCCCGCTGGACGAGGGCGTGATCGTGGCTGAACGGGTACGTGAGGCTTTCGAGGCCTCCGGAATCGCGTGTGAGGAAGGTCCGGTCGACACCACCGTCAGTATCGGCGTGGCGGGCGGGCCGGCAGGCACCGAGCTTGAGGTGTTGCTGGCGGCCGCCGACACCGCGCTTTATCAGGCCAAGCGCAGCGGCCGCAATCGGGTGGAGGCCGCGGAAGAACTGCCGCTGTCGCTGGAAAACTGGCGGCGAAAGACCGCTGGCACCGCGCGTCCTCCGCAGCCGCAGCCCGGCTTGACGCGTCTGGCCTAGGGTCGGCGTGGCGGCAACGTAACCTGCCGTTTACCATTCGATCCATATCATCTGTGCCATGGATTCGATCCGACGACGCAATTCTCAAGCTGACCTGATGTCGCTCGAAGCGGCAGCCGCCTCGGCTCGCGGCGGTTTTGCCTGCATGTTTTCCACTTCCGAAGAATACGAGACTGCCCTGATCACCGAGCGCCGTGCCCAGGGCCGCTACCTCCACCGGCGGAGCCGCTGGCCCGCCATCATGTTCGTCGGCTGTGCGATGGTGGTTGCCGGAACGGTGCTGCTGCTGAACTGAGTTATTGCGAAAACGGAATGGGATGTGGGCGCCGTCAGGCGCCTTTTTCTTTTTTGCCGGCTGGGTTAGAGACATGCGTTCTCAAGCAGAGGCAGCAACCCCAATGATCACCGAAATCGCCCAGATCGACGTCAAGCCAGGTACTGAAAAGGACTTTGAAGCCGCGGTTGCCAAGGCGCGACCGCTGTTCCTGCGCGCCAAGGGCGGCAGAGGGATCGAACTGCACAAGTCGATCGAGAAGCCGTCGCGCTACCGGCTGCTGGCCAAGTGGGACACGCTGGAAAACCACACCGTCGATTTCCGGGGTTCCGAGGACTTCACGGCCTGGCGCGGGCTGGTCGGACAGTATTTTGCTTCGCCCCCCGAGGTCGAGCATACCGAGACCGTGCTGACCGCAGACTGAATGCCCGCCGGGTCACGCGCCTGCTTCATCCCGCCGTTTCGGGTTCACCCGCCTTGAAATGATCGATGATCACCTTGGCGACGGCCATCAATGGCAACGCAAGCGCCAGTCCCCAGATGCCGAACACGACGCCCAGCATGATCTGGAACGCGAATAGTGTGGCCGGCGGAATCTCCAGCGCCTGACGCTGGATGATCGGGGTGAGAATGTAGCTTTCCAGCGCATGAACGCCGAGAAACAGCGCGAATGCGCTGGCGGCAGCGACCCATCCCGAAGCCAGGCTTGCGAGTACCACGATCAATCCGCCGATCAGCGCGCCAACCGTCGGAATGAAGGTGAGCAATCCGGCCTGGATGCCCAGAATAAGCGCACTCGGGATGCCGATGACCGCGAGGCCGATCCAGGTCACAAGGAACACGACGGTCATCGTGACGATCTGCGCGAGCAGCCAGCGTTCCAACGTTTCGCCGATACGGTCGACGATCACCGCCGCGCGGGCGCGATGCCGCGCCGGCATCAGGAACAACAATCCTTTTCGGTAGACACCCGGTTGTGCGGCGAATGTCAGCCCAAGAAACAAGACGATAAAGAAATTGCCGACGGCGCTGACCGTGCCCAGCAGCAATCTAAGCGTCTGGCTGACGATCGCGCCGCCGCTCGAGGCGATCTCTCCCGCGCTCGGAAGAGCATGCGTGGCCGCAGCACCTTGCGCCGCTGGTGCGGACGAATCGGTGTGAGCGCCGGAACTGCCAAGGCCGAAATAGCCGGTATCGATGCCATTCCTGTCCAGGAAATCTTTGACGTTGACCAGCTGCGACTTGATGGTGTCGCTGAGTGCCGCGACCTGTTGCTTGATCGTGGTACCGCCGAGGAAGACCACGCTGGACAGCACCCCCGCGAGCACCAGGCAGACAATCGTCAATCGCAACCAATGAGGCATCCTGACGACACGGCCGAGCATGTTGGTCATGGCGTTGAGCGCCACACCGAGCAGCACTCCGGCGAAGATCAGAAACAGCGTCGCGGCGAAATACCAGACAAACACCAGCAGGGCTGCGAACGCCACGACACCGATGCCGCCGACGGATATGGCCCACGCCAGATCCTTGCGGTCTTGAAGACGATTGTCGGCCGAGCCTGCCACGCGGAGTTCCTTCAAATTGCAATGCACTCTTCCGCCAAACCCGTCCTGGATCAAGCATCGAAGCCGGGCCGCCCAAAGGTTATTGCAGACCTGCACAGTGGAAGAGCGGGCCTTGACATATTGATCCGCCGTCGGCTGCGATGCATGATCGGCCGCAAAATTCAGGGATGGATTGGAAGCCAGGTAATGAGGAGGCCGGTAGTCGGTGTGATCGGCAACGCCTATCGCATCGAAAATAGGTTTGCGACGCAGTTGGTCGGTGAGCGAAACCTTCGCGCGGTGGCCGAGGTGACGGGCGCGCTGCCTCTGATGTTCGCGGCGTCGCCGGATATCACGGATATCGGCGCGTTGCTGGACACGGTCGATGGCGTGTTACTGACCGGAGCCCGCGCCAACGTTCACCCGAAGCATTTTCGCGCCGAGCCCGATCTGCGGCACGAACCCTACGATCTGCGCCGTGACGAACTGGCGCTCGCGCTATCGGAGGTCTGCGTCGCCCGCGGCGTTCCGCTATTCGGAATCTGCCGCGGCCTGCAGGAGATGAACGTGGCCTTCGGTGGCTCCCTGCATCCCGAAATCCGCGACTTGCCCGGGCGCATGAATCATCGGATGCCGCGGTTGGAAAGCGGTGAAATCCATCCCGATCCCAGCGTGATCTTCGCCGACCGTCACGATGTCCGCCTTCTCCCGGACGGCGCTTTTGCAAAACTGCTTGGTTGCGAAACGATCCGCGTCAATTCATTGCACGGCCAGGGCGTCCTGGAGCCGGGCAAACGGGTCGTCGTCGAGGGCGTGGCGGAGGACGGCACCATCGAGGCGATCCGGATCGCCGACGCCCCCAGCTTCGCGCTCGGCGTGCAGTGGCACGCCGAGTACGATCCGCAGCGCAACCCGATCAACCGCGCTCTGTTTCAGGCGTTCGGCGAAGCGCTGATGGGACGCAAGTACCGCAGCTAGGAAACCGACGACATCAGCGCGATGTGTTGGTAGGCCGCCGATCCAGCAGAACGTCATTCATCCTGATCTCCAGCGCGGCCTTCACGTTCGGGTGTGTTAGAATATAGAAGCGGCCGTCCTTTACCGCCTCGATCGTGATCCTTGCGATGTCGGCAGCGGACAGCTTTCCCGATTTGATCGCCTGTTTAATGCGATCCGAGTACTGTCCCGCTTCCGGGTTGGACTCCGCGAGTTCCGCGGGCCGGTTGCGTTCGGAGTTCGAGATCCCGGTATCGACAAACGCCGGGCACAGCACGGAGACGCCGATCAGTGCATTCTGGGCGCGTAGCTCGTGATAAAGACATTCCGTGATTGCGACGACGGCGTGCTTGCTCGCCGCGTAGACGCCGGAGCCCGGGGGCGCAAGCAGGCCGGCTGCGGAGGCTGTGTTGACGATATGGGCTTCTTCTTTTTGCGCCAGCATGCGCGGCACGAAGCTACGTAGCCCGTGAACCACGCCCATCACGTTGATTCCAAACGTCCACTTCCAGTCGTCGAGCGTGGCCGTCCAGATCGGCCCGGCGGTTCCCACGCCCGCATTGTTGAACACCAGATGGCATGCGCCAAAGCGGCTATATGTCGACTTTGCCAGGTGCTCGACGCTGTCGGCACTCGAGACATCGACACCAATCGCGAGGGATTCGGTGCCGGACTTGAGCAGTGCGACCGTGGTAGCCAGGCCGCCTGCATCGATATCTGCGAGAACAACCTTCATTCCTTCGTCGGCACAACGGATCGCAAATTCACGCCCAAATCCGCTGGCCGCGCCGGTAATCACCACGACTTTTCCGTGAAGCTCTTTCATGACAGTCCCGAGGAGGCCCGGCCTCAGCTTCTCTTTAGTGTCGCGCGAATTTCGTCCATGCTCTGTTGAACGCGCGTATTGATGACATCGAGAACTTGCGCCTGCGATTGGCCGTTTGCCTCGGCCAAAGCGCGCATCGCACCGAGTGCCTTTTCAACGGCCTGCTGGGCCATTTCGGTCGCCTTCGCAGATGGGCTGCCGTCCTGCGCCATGCTCTTAAGCTTCGTTCCAAGCTCGGCCAGAACGGTCTGCAGAATCTCCGCCTGCTTGTCGGCCACTGATTTGATGCCGTTGAGGGCAACTTCGTTTGCTTTGACGATAGCTTCGATGTCCCTGCGGCGCCCTTCCATGATCGATTGTAGATCGACGTTCGGCAGCTTCCATTGCTCCATGATCTTGTTGAGATCGACAATAGGTGGCTCGATCTTATCCATGCGGGGTCCCTTTCCATCAGGTTGACGAGTGAGAATCACGTCCGACGAGGTGGGCCGCGATCAGGACGCCGTCGCGAGCCCACCGATGTGTTGTCCGGCCGACGCCGTCTTCCTTGCATCGGCGATGAAGCTGCGGGCGGCGAAGAACAGCGAAATGCAGGTCAGCGCAATCGCCAGCGGCACCACCAGCGTCATCGCCGACTGAAGCCCGACGGCACGAAACGCGTCTGTCATTTGGGTAGTCCCGGCCGAGGTCATCGCCTGCCTGGCGTACATGTCGGACAGCGCGCCGGTGACAATGGTGCCGAAACCAGCTCCGAGGACATATTGAAACAAGAAATACACGGCCATGGCGGTGGCTCGCAACCGGGGTTCAACGACATCCTGCAAAGCGGAATAAACGCTGCAGTAGTAGCTGAAGTAGAGGAGCCAGCCCAGCGACAGCAGAACGGTCGCGGCGTCGACCGCACCGACCGGCTGGGCAAGTCCGAAGTAGAGCAAAGGCGTGGCGACAAGCATGCTGCAACAGGCCAGCAGCAGCCTGCCACGAAGAAATCTCTTGTGCAGGTAATCCGCCAGCCATCCTCCGGCGGTTAAACCGACCAGGCCGGTTGCGCCGAGAACGATGGCTGCGATCAATCCGGCCTTGCCGATCGAGGCGCCGTGATAACGAATCAGCATGGTCGGAAGGAACGTGCCCATCGCGTAGGCTGCGAAATTGACGGTCGCTCCGGAAGCAATGATCCACCATACGGTCGGGATCGCGAGAATCCGGCGCATCGGGCGATCGACCGGGGTCGTTGCATCGACGGCGTAGGTCTCCTGAGAGCCACGAACGGGCTCGGCGGCAAACAGCATCATGGCTGCCACAACGAACCCCGGAATCGCTGCAAGATAGAATGGTACACGCCATCCATAGTTCTGTGCCAACACGCCGACAATACTGAAAGCCAGCAGCAGGCCAAGCGGCAGGCCGAGCATGAATACGCCGAGCGCACGCGCGCGTTTCTCGGACGGGAAGAGATCTCCGATCAGCGAGTTTGCCGCCGGCGCGCAACTCGCTTCGCCAACGCCAACCAGCAGACGAATCCAGAAGAACGACATGAAGCTCCAGGCAAGGCCGGAGGCCGCTGTCAGCAGGCTCCATGCCGTCAGCCCCGCCGCCAGGATTCGGGTGCGGCGGAAGCGATCCGCGAGATATCCAAGCGGCACGCCGGCGACGGCATAGATCAGCGTGAAGGAAGCACCCAGAAGACCAAGGGCTGTGTCGTCAAGACCGAATTCCTTGCGAATGGGTTCCAGCACCACGGCAGGAATGGTGCGGTCGAAGAAATTCATGAGATTGATTAAAAAAAGCAGGAGCAGAATATAGATCGACCTCACCGGCGCGCGCTCAGGCATGACAATCCTCCCCCAATGATCGTACTTTGACGTTATAGGGTGCAGCGACGATGCTGCGTGTCGCTTGAACAACAATCAAAAGCCAAACCCTTGCGTTGCGCCGTCGCCGAATCGAGCGACAGCAACATCGCAAGGGCACTCAGCCAGATCTGTTAGGCGGCCTTGCTAATCTTCTCCACCTTCACTCCGCCGCCTTCCAGCAGCATGACCTTGTTCAGAAGCTTCACAAGCGCATAGACCGATTCGATAGCGGGCGCCGGCGTATTGGTCAGCTTGGCCATCTCCAGAATCGAACCGATCAATGCTTCGGTCTCCAGCGAGCGGCCGGCTTCGACGTCCTGCAGCATCGAGGTCTTGTGCGCGCCGACGGCTTCCGCGCCGGCGATGCGCTTTTCGATGGTGACGCGGAAGGTGACGCCGAGTTTCTGCGCGATGTCCTGGGCTTCCTTCATCATGGTCGCCGCCAGCTCGCGGGTTTCAGCGAACTGGCAGATGTCCACAAGGGTTGCGTGAGTAAGCGCCGAAATCGGGTTGAACGACAGATTGCCCCATGCCTTCAACCAGATTTCCGAGCGGATATCCGGCAGTACCATGGATTTCAGCCCGGCCTTGATGAAGACGTCGTGCAACTCCTTGACCCGCGCCGTCTCCTTGCCGTCGAGTTCGCCGATCGGAAAGCGATCGCCCTCGACGTGGTGAACGACACCCGGCGCCGTGGCTGCCGCGGCGGGATAGACCACGCAACCGATGATGCGGTTCGGATCGATATGTTTGGTGAGGACGCCCGAAGGATCAAGGCTTTGCAGGCGGTGATTGTCGTAATTACCGCCCAGCTTCTGGAAATACCACCACGGCAGGCCGTTCTGCACGGTCAGCACGACGGTGTCGGGACCGAGCAGTGAATCGATATCCCGCACGACCTGATCGAGGAAATGCGCCTTCACCGCCAGCACAACGATATCCTGCTTGCCGGCCTCGGTCGCCTTGTTGACGGCTTTCATCTTGGCCGTGTGGACCTTGCCGTCATGCCACTCGAGTTTGAGGCCGTTCTTCTGAATCGCGGCAAGGTGGGCGCCCTGGTCGATGACGGTGACATCCTCGCCGCCGATCGCAAACTTGGCCGCCAGGAGCCCGCCGATGGCGCCGGCGCCGACCACGCAGATTTTTTTCTGTTTGGGCGGCGCGCCCAAAAGATACGGGCTCGGCAGCACCTGGTCGAACACGTTGCTGAGACTGCCGACGCCATCGATCACGATGTCGACGACGTTATGGGCATCGCCCATCGTTCCGGCGCCAAGCGAAGTGCCGCAGGCGATGATGTCGCCCGGCATCAGAGTGACGTCCTTGGAAATCGCCGCGACGAGCTTGTGCGGCGGGAAGAACATGTCTGCGACGGGATAGTTCTGCCGCTCCTTGCCGTTGAGGATGGTCTTGATCGACAGCTTCATCGGGTCGAGACCGGTGGCGATAGCAGGACCGAACACCCCGAACGTGTCGAAGCTTTTCGAACGCGCCCATTGCTCGAACGACTTGTCCTTGCGCAAGAGGTCCACCGCGGTGACGTCGTTCACGCAGGTGTAGCCGAAGATATAGTCGCCGGCTTCGGCCTCCGAGATGTTGAAGCATTTCTTGCCGATGACGACGCCGAGTTCGCCCTCATAGATGATCTTTCCGGCATACGTCGCCGGGCGCTCGATCGGCCGGTTGGCGGGCCAATAGGAATTCGGCGCCTTCAGGAACCAGAGCGGCTCTTTCGGTTCCTTGAAATCGTTCTTGGCCGCGAGCTGGTGAAAATTATTCCACAGGCAGACCATCTTCGATGGATCGCACGGCGTCAGCACCTGAATGTCGGAGAGCTTCAGCTTCTCGCCGGTCGGTTTGGCCCCTGCGAACATATCGCCGGCGTGAACCGCGATGGTATCGCCGTCCAGGGTGCCTATGCCGGCTTTTCCGCCGTGCTCGAAACGAATCCATTTTGTCATCTTTTATCTCCCGGTGACGTAAAGGCCGCGTCATTCGATCGCGCGGCCTTCGGCTTATTGTAATCCCGATCCCGATCCTCGCAACCATGCACTGCATCATAGGGACCGCGGCCGAAGTTTCGGCTATACACAAGTAACAATATCGTGGCCGCCGGCAAACGGCATCCATCAGGAGGAATGCCATGCGGGAGCGGAAGTGGTCGAGGCGCGAGGTGATTGGAGCTTCAGCAGGGGCGGTTGCGGGCACGCTTTTCGCCGAACCGTTGAGAGCCGCTGCGCCGCCGTCCGCAACCATCACTCCGGCGCTGATCGCCGCCGCGCGCAAGGAAGGCAAGCTGTCTTATTACTCGGCGCTCGAGCTCAACGTCGCCGAACGCCTCGGCAAGATGTTCGAGGCCAAATACCCGGGCATTACCGTGCGGGTGGAGCGCTCCGGGGCGGAGCGGATTTTTCAGCGCATCGCGCAGGAGCAGGGCAGCGGCATCCATGCCGTCGATATCGCCAACAGTACCGATCCCGCGCATTACCTCGACTGGAAGAAGAACGGCTGGCTCGCGCCTTACCTGCCCGAGGATGTCGCAAAACACTTTCCTGCCGATCAGGTCGACCCGGACGGAATGTATGCCACCTCATGCGCCTGGATGGAAACCATCGGCTACAACACTAATCTGGTCAAACCCGAGGATGCGCCGACCAGCTATGCCGACCTGCTCGATCCGAAGTGGCGGGGCAAGATCGTCAAGGGCCATCCCGGTTATAGCGGCGCCATCCTGACCGCGACCTTCGTGCTCGCACGCGATTTGGGTTGGCCGTATCTCGAAAAGCTGGCCCAGCAAAAGGTGATGCAGGTGCAGTCGGCGGCCGATCCGCCGAAAAAGGTCCTGCTCGGCGAACGCGCTGTGATGGCCGACGGCAACGACTACAATCTCGTGCTGCTCAAGGATCAGGGCAAGCCGGTCGAAGTGGTGTATCCGACCGAAGGCTCACCCCTGATCATCATTCCCTGCGGCATATTCCAAAGCGCCGCGAATCCGAATGCGGCGCGGTTGTTCCAGAGCTTCTTTTTCAGTGCGGAGACCCAGCAAATGCTGGTCGACGATTATGCTCATCGTTCGTTCCACACGCTGGTCAAGGAGAAATCCGGCCGCACGCCGATGTCCGGTTTGAAATTGCTCAAGGCCGACCCGGCCGCGGTGCAGGCGCAGAGCGAGGAGATCAAGGCGCGCTATTCCAAGGTCTTCCGGGTGTGAGGTACCGGGCAGGAACGATGCCGATCGTGTCAGCATAAAAAAGAGGCGCTCGAATCGAGCGCCTCTCGCTTTCAGGCTCTGGCGTCGGCGGAAAATCCCGCCGGCGGCTCAAAGCGAATAGTACATTTCGAATTCGACCGGGTGCGGCGTCATTTCGAAGCGCTCGACCTCGGTCATCTTCAGCTCGATGTAGCTGTCGATGAAGTCGTCGTCGAACACGCCGCCGGCCTTGAGGAAGGCGCGATCCTTGTCGAGGTTCTCCAGCGCCTCGCGGAGCGAGCCGCATACCGTGGGGATCGCCTTCAGTTCTTCCTTCGGCAGATCGTAGAGATCCTTGTCCATTGCCGGACCCGGATCGAGCTTGTTCTTGATGCCGTCGAGGCCGGCCATCAGCATCGCGGCGAAACCGAGATACGGATTGGCCATCGGATCGGGGAAACGCACCTCGACGCGCTTGGCCTTCGGGTTGGAGGTGTAGGGAATGCGGCAGGACGCCGAACGGTTGCGCGCGGAGTAGGCGAGCAACACCGGGGCCTCATAGCCCGGCACCAGACGCTTGTAGGAGTTGGTGGAGGGATTTGTGAAGGCGTTGATCGCCTTGGCATGCTTGATGACGCCGGCGATGTAGGAGAGGCAGGTTTCTGAAAGATCGGCGTATTTGTTGCCGGCGAATACCGGCTTGCCGTCCTTCCAGATCGACTGGTGGCAGTGCATGCCCGAGCCGTTGTCGCCATAGACCGGCTTCGGCATGAAGGTGGCGGTCTTGCCGTAGATGTGGGCGACCTGGTGGATGCAGTATTTGTAGATCTGCATCTGGTCGGCCATCAGCGTCATCGTGTCGAACTTCATGCCGAGTTCATGCTGGGCGGACGCCACCTCGTGGTGGTGCTTTTCGACCTTGACGCCCATCTTGGCCATGGCGCCGAGCATTTCGGAGCGCATGTCCTGCACCGAGTCCTGCGGCGGAACCGGAAAATAGCCGGCCTTGGTGCGGATGCGATGGCCGAGATTGCCGCCCTCATATTCGGTATCGGAGTTGGTCGGCAGTTCCGAGGCGTCCAGCTTGAAGCCGGTGTTGTAGGGGGTGGTCTGGAAGCGGACGTCGTCGAACACGAAGAACTCCGCCTCCGGTCCGAAAAAGACGGTGTCGCCGACGCCCATCGACTTCACCATGGCCTCGGCCTTCTTGGCCATGCCGCGGGGGTCGCGGTTGTAGGGCTCGCCGGTGGTCGGCTCCAGCACGTCGCAGGTCAAAACCATGGTGGTTTCTGCGAAGAACGGATCGATCGTCGCCGTGACCGGGTCGGGCATCAGGCACATGTCGGATTCGTTGATCGCCTTCCAGCCCGCGATCGATGAGCCGTCGAACATCAGTCCCTCGGCGAAAACGTCGTCGTCGATCATGCCAACGTCGAAGGTTACGTGCTGCCACTTGCCGCGCGGATCGGTAAAGCGCAGATCGACGTATTTGACGTCGTTGTCCTTGATCGACTTCAGGACGTCTTTGGCGGTCTTCATGAATCCCCCTTTTACGGTTGTCTTGGTCTGGCCGCGGGCAGCGGCCGGTGGCCAATGGTCAATACAATTGGGGGATGCTCAATACAATATCAGAGTATCGGCAGGCAGGTACCGGTCAGCCGGTCAGATGGCATCGAGCCCGGATTCCCCGGTTCTGATGCGAATAGCCTCTTCGATGTTGGACACAAAGATCTTTCCGTCGCCGATACGCCCGGTCTGCGCCGCGCGCCGGATGGCGTCGATCGCCCGCTCGACCAGTTCGTCGGAAATCACGATCTCGATCTTAACCTTGGGCAGAAAGTCGACAATGTACTCGGCGCCGCGATATAGCTCGGCGTGACCTTTTTGCCGCCCAAACCCCTTGGCTTCCGTAACGGTAATACCTTGCAGGCCAACCTCCTGAAGCGCCTCTTTGACCTCGTCGAGCTTGAATGGCTTGATGATGGCTTCGATTTTTTTCACAGATCGCCTCCCGGGCACTTTCAAATCTCGGATTTCAGGTTGGTTTCGACGTTGCGCGAGGTCGCGCAGGTGTACGATCGATTGGCCCGGCGCTCGGGCGCGCGCATCCCATATTTACCGGTTCAGCACAACGATCCCGAGCCGACTTCCCCAAAAGCAGGGTCTATGCCAAGTTGTTAAGGCGCCCGATTTCGAAACGTTATCAGGCTTTTAACAGGTATCTGCAGGAGGGTGAGTCGAAGCTTGCACCATATCTTAGCTCGCGAAATAGGCAAATAGATCAATCCGTATGCAATCGTCGGCCTTGAAGCTGCGTACAAAACAGGAAATGCCTCAGGAAAAGGCGAATCTTTCAAGGGTTTGGGATGGAAGTTCTAACCACCGCCGAGATGGAACGTGCCGACCGGCTCGCCATTGCCGCCGGAACCCCCGGCTTCGCGCTGATGATGAGCGCTGGCCAGGCTGTCACGGAGGCAGCGATCGATCTTGCGGAGGAGGGACCGATCCTGGTGGTCGCCGGACCCGGCAACAATGGCGGCGACGGTTTCGTGGCCGCGGCGGAACTGGCGGCGCGGGGCCGCGAGGTCTCGGTCATTCTGCTGTGCGAGCGGGACAGCCTTCATGGCGACGCGGCGCTGGCGGCGCGGGGATGGAAATATCCGGTGCTGCCGTTCAATCCTCACGCGATCGGCAAGCCGGCACTGATCATCGATGCGCTGTTTGGTGCCGGTCTGGATCGGCCGGTAAAGGGAGAGCCACTCCAGATGATCGAAGCCATCAATGCCAATGGCGCGACCGTCCTTGCCGTTGATCTGCCGAGCGGCATTAGCGGCACTACTGGTGCGGTCATGGGCGCTGCGGTGCGCGCCGCCGAAACCGTTACCTTTTTCCGGCGCAAGCCGGCGCACTTGCTGTTGCCGGGCCGGATTTATTGCGGCCGCGTGCGCGTCGCCGATATCGGGATCGATGCCGGTGTGCTTGCGGAAATCCAGCCGCAGACGTTTGAAAATATTCCCTCGTTCTGGCGCCAATCGTTTCCGGTGCCGCAGATCGACGGCCATAAATACGACCGCGGCCATGCCGTCGTTGTCTCCGGCGGCCTGGCTTCGACAGGCGCGGCGCGGCTATCAGCGCGAGGCGCTCTGCGGGCTGGCACCGGCCTCGTCACGTTAGCCTCGCCTCGCGATGCGCTCGCAGTCAACGCTGCCGCGGTGACGGCGGTGATGGTTCGCGCCGTCGATACGGTAGTCGAATTCGCCGACATGCTGGGCGACAGGCACTTCAACGCATGCGTGATCGGGCCGGGCGCGGGCGTTGGTGAGCGAACGCGCGATTTCGTGCTGACGGCGCTTTCGGCGAAGCGAAGCCTGGTGCTGGACGCGGATGCGCTGACGAGCTTTGCCGACGCTCCTGATCGGTTGTTTCAAGCGATCAAGGATTCCCACGATCCGCAGGTCGTTCTGACCCCGCATGAGGGAGAGTTTCCAAGGCTGTTCAGCGGCATCAGCAACAAGCATCCGCATCGCTCCAAACTCGAGCGGGTGCGGGCAGCCGCCGAACGCAGTGGCGCGGTTGTCCTGCTCAAGGGGCCGGACACGGTCGTGGCATCGCCGGAAGGGCGCGCCACCATCGCCGCCAATGCGCCGCCCTGGCTCGCCACCGCAGGCGCCGGCGACGTGCTCTCGGGAATAATATCGGGCCTGTTGGCGCAAAGCGTACCGGCTTTCGAGGCCGCGTCGATCGGGGTCTGGATGCATGGCGACGCCGCGCGCGAGGCCGGCCCTGGTCTGATCGCCGAAGATCTGCCGGAGGTCTTGCCCGCGGTGACACGCCATCTCTATGACGAGTTCGGCATCGACTACTGAGACGTTCCGACGAGGAGCGCGGGCGACAATGTTGCGAATAATGTAATGAGGGTGGTTGCGCTCGTTTTTGTCTCCTCATTCGACGCTGTACCAACGGACCAGCCGCGGCGTCGCCCAGTCGGTCGCGACCGACTCGATCAGCCAGCGCCCGGCGAATTCGGCGGCAAAGGCGATGCGTTGGGTCTGCCCGGGGTCGATCGCCAGGGTATCCAGCCAGAATGGCTTCCAGCCATCATCGAGCCGGTCCAGCAGCCTGAAATGATGACCATGAAGGTGAAACACGACAGCGATCTCGGCGCGGTTGGTGAGCGCCAGGACGACAATACGACCGGCCTTGGCGCGGAAAGCCGGCGGCGCGGTGGCGGCGAATTTGGTGGGTGCAACCCAATCGTTTTGAGGTCCGCCAACTGCCAGATCGATCCGCAATGCACCCTTGAGCTCGAGCCGCGCCGGCAGGCCATTGGAGGGCAGCGGCGGGGCGGCAGGCAGGACCGCATCCCGAACCGGTGGAGCATCCGAGGCGATCAGCCGGGCGATGGGGCGGGCCTCCTTGCCGTCATGCAGCAGGATCGAGGAGGTCGCGCCCGGCGGCTGCGCGGCCGCATCGATGAAAGCGTCCACCCGGGTTCCCGGCGCGAGCACAATCGTGCCGCCGCGCGCCAGGAACGGTTCGGCGGGCTGCCCGTCGAGGGCCATGACGCGGGTCTCGTGGGTTTCAATTTTGAACGCAATGACATTACGTTGCAGGCCGTTTATGAAGCGCAGCCTGAGCCGCTCATGGGCGCGCAGCCGGATGTCCTGCGTGGCCCGTCCATTGATCGTGTAGAACGGCACCGTGCCCTTGGGATCAACACCCGGCGCGATCGCGGTTCCATCCGGGCGAAGCCGCCAGTCCTCGATCAAGATCACCTCGTCGCGGTCAACGGCGACCGCCTCCTTCTCGGTCACGATCAAGGGCAGTGCGCGCACTGGCCGCTCCGCGCCGTCCCCGAGCAGAGCAAGGTCGCACAGGAAAGTCCCGGCATGGCGCAGCGGCACCTTGAACGCGTCCGTGGTGCCCGGCGCTGGCGATGCCCGCGCGAGCAGCGGCTCGGCTGCCAAAGCGCCGTCGATCCCGCGCAAATTGAGCACCATCGGAACCGGCAGGTCGTTGCCGAACGCGATTTCGCGGCTTTCGCCCTGCCTGAACCGGAGATCGGCGCCGCCAAGCGACCATATCGGCGTATCCGCCTCTCTTGGACGCAGCGAGAGACCGTCGGCCTTGGCCCGAAGCGCCAGGGCGGGACGATCCTCAGCCAAGGCCTGCGGGGTCTCCGGACAGAGGGCCACCGAGCCCAATCCGGCCAGCACCGCGCGTCGATCGGGTCGAAAAATTTGATTTGCCATTCCATTGATGCGGACCATTTTCCGCTGCATATGTCCAGTTGCCGCAAGGTCGGCCGGCAGGTCGGAAACGGCCATTTTTTTGCTGCGAACCGATGGGCTCATGTTATAAGCCCGCCGCAACGCTGACATTTGGGATTTGGATCGGGCATCCGAATCCCAAATGTAATCGATTCCATTAACTTGGAGCATGACGGCCGCCCGAAAACCGCTACACAATTTTCGGCACCATGCTCGGGCATTGCGGCCGGACATGAGGCTGTTCTAGCGGGCGTGGCGGAACTGGTAGACGCGCTGGATTTAGGTTCCAGTGACGAAAGTTGTGGGGGTTCGAGTCCCTCCGCCCGCACCAAGCGCCAACAGCGTTTGCGCATGAAGATGACTGGAAGATCTGTCATCCGAAAGGGCGTTTCCCTTGAGGATCGGGTCCGCCGAACCACCGGCGCCGGCTACAGGGCCGTGCGCCACCAGATTTTAAATTGTCCGGCGCGTTGGCCGGACCAAGCGGGAAGAAGATTGACGCCATGCAGGTGAAGGAAACGGTCGCCGACGGATTGAAGCACGAATTCCAGATCAGCGTTCCGGCAGCGGATCTCGATGCCAAGGCGGACGCCCGTCTGGTGGATCTGAAGGACAAGGTCCGTATCAACGGCTTTCGCCCGGGCAAAGTGCCGGTCAGCCATCTCAAGAAGGTCTATGGCCGTTCGGTGATGGCCGAGACTATCGATCAGACCATCCGCGACACCAACTCGCAGATATTCACCGAGCGCGGCTTCCGTCTGGCGACCGAGCCGAAGGTCACGATGCCGACCGAGAAGAAAGAGGTCGAGGAAATCCTCGCCGGAAAATTGGATCTTAACTACACCGTTTCGATCGAGATCGTGCCCGCGATCCAGCTTGCCGACTTCAAGAGCTTTACGGTCGAGAAGCCGGTGGCTGAGGTGACCGATGCCGAGGTCGACGATGCCATCAAGCGGATCGCCGAGCAGAATCGCAGCTTCGCCGCGAAGGGTGAGGGCGCCAAGGCTGAAACCGGCGATCGGGTCACGGTCTCCTTCAAGGGCAGCATCGATGGCACGCCATTCGAGGGCGGCACCGGCGAGAATATTGCGGTGACGATCGGCACCAACACCTTCATTCCCGGTTTCGAGGAACAGCTGATCGGCATTGCCGTGGGCGAAACCCGCACCCTGAAGGTTTCATTCCCGAAGAATTACGGCAATGCGGCACTGGCGGGCCAGCCGGCTGAGTTCGAGACGTCGGCGAGCTTGATCGAGGCCCCGCAGGAAACCGCCATCAACGACGAATTTGCCAAGACGCTCGGCCTGGAATCGCTCGGCAAGCTGAAGGAAGCGGCGCGCGAGCGGCTCGCGGCCGAATTCGCGGGCGCGACCCGCCAGCGGGTCAAGCGCATTTTGCTGGACCGTCTCGACGAAACCCATCGCTTCGAGGCGCCGCCATCCCTGGTCGACGAGGAGTTCAATCTGATGTGGAACTCGATCAAGGCCGAAATGGAGTCCGGCGGCAAGACGTTTGCCGACGAAGGCACGACCGAGGAGGCGGCCAAAGAAGAGTATCGCAAGATCGCCGATCGCCGCGTCCGGCTTGGCCTCGTGCTGTCCGAGATCGGCGAAAAGAACAAGATTACGGTCACCGAGGACGAAGTCGGCCGTGCGGTCATCGAGCGCGCCCGCCAGATGCCCGGGCGCGAGAAGGAGGTCTGGGACTACTATCGCAACAACGCCAATGCGCTCGCCCAGCTTCGTGCGCCGATTTATGAGGACAAGGTCGTCGATTTTCTTCTCGAACTCGCCACCGTGACCGAAAAAAAGGTCTCGCGCGAGGATCTCTACAAGGACGACGAGGTCGAGAAGAGCGCGGCCTGAGCGCCGTTAAGGTTGAGAAACGAAAGGGCACCGGCTGCGGCATCCGACGCTAGGCCCGATCGCCAGAATCAGCTTCAACTGGGCCTAATCCGAAGCCTTGACCCGGTCTTTCGGCCGGGTCGACCCAACTCTTGTGGCCGGGGAATTGGCCCATATCTGTGAACCTGCTTTTTAAGTCCCGCATCACGGGACGTTCGTCCACGTCGGGTAATCCCCGCCTTTTCGGTTTTGCCGACGGACGCGCGTCTCTGCCAACTTGTCTGCCAACCCTTCTTGTCTGCCAACCCTTGGGTGACTAATGCGCGATCCCGTAGAAACCTACATGAACCTGGTGCCGATGGTGGTCGAACAGACCAATCGTGGCGAGCGGGCTTACGACATTTTCTCGCGCCTGCTTAAGGAGCGCATCATCTTCGTGACCGGACCGGTCGAGGACGGCATGTCGACACTGGTCGTCGCGCAGCTGCTGTTTCTCGAAGCCGAGAATCCGAAGAAGGAAATCTCGATGTACATCAATTCGCCGGGTGGCGTGGTGACGTCGGGTCTTGCGATCTACGATACGATGCAATTCATCCGTCCGCCGGTGTCGACGCTTTGCACCGGGCAGGCGGCCTCGATGGGCTCGCTGCTGTTGGCCGCGGGTCACAAGGACATGCGCTTCTCGCTGCCGAATTCGCGCATCATGGTGCATCAGCCTTCCGGCGGCTTCCAGGGCCAGGCCACCGACATCATGCTCCACGCCCAGGAAATCCTGAACCTCAAGAAGCGGCTCAACGAGATCTACGTCAAACATACCGGTCAAACCTTCAAGGCGATCGAGGATGCGCTGGAACGCGACAAGTTCCTTACCGCCGAGATGGCGCGCGACTTCGGCATTGTCGACAAGGTGATAGACAAGCGCTCGGAAGACCCGACCGCGAAGAGTCCCTGACAGTGCTGCAACCCGGCCGTTGAGCCCGCGTTAACGATCGCGATTTCGGGGCAAATCGGGCCATTGGAAGCGCTTTACGCCCCTGGAGGGCCGAAAGTTCCACTTTCGTGCTGGTCTGGGGGCGTGGCAATCGCGCAACGCCGGGCCGATTTCGTCAGGTTTGCCTCGTGCGGAAGCCGCAAATCACGGTATTGTCACGGATGTCCAGGGGCCTGCCGATTAGCGAATTCTTGATAGTCGGGTGCGACCATGGTTGGCTAGGTCGGGTGGGTTATGATCGCGTGGGAATCGAGTTGGCCGCGAATCGTGCGGCGTACGGAGCGTAGGGTCTTTATTGGTACGGATTTTGCTCTATTTAGGACTCTGTGCCGGTAATTCCCGGAATAGGGCGATCGAGCGCACGGGATCGAACGGCGGACGGAGAGACGAATGAGTAAGGTTGGCACCAGCGACTCCAAGAACACGCTGTATTGCTCCTTTTGCGGCAAGAGCCAGCACGAAGTCCGAAAGCTGATTGCGGGCCCGACCGTTTTCATCTGCGACGAATGCGTTGAACTCTGCATGGATATCATTCGCGAGGAGAACAAGTCCTCGCTCGTGAAGTCGCGCGACGGGATTCCCACGCCCAAGGAAATCTGCAAGGTTCTCGACGACTACGTCATCGGCCAGAGTCACGCCAAGAAGGTGCTCTCGGTCGCCGTCCACAATCACTACAAGCGGCTCAATCACCAGACCAAGCACAACGATGTCGAACTGGCGAAGTCCAATATCCTGCTGATCGGACCGACCGGCTCGGGCAAGACGCTGCTGGCGCAAACGCTGGCGCGGATCCTCGACGTGCCGTTCACGATGGCGGACGCCACGACGCTCACCGAAGCCGGCTATGTCGGCGAGGACGTCGAGAACATCATCCTGAAGCTGTTGCAGTCGGCCGACTACAACGTCGAGCGCGCGCAGCGTGGCATCGTCTATATCGACGAGATCGACAAGATCAGCCGCAAATCCGACAACCCGTCGATCACCCGCGACGTCTCGGGTGAGGGCGTGCAGCAGGCCCTGTTGAAGATCATGGAAGGCACCGTGGCCTCGGTTCCTCCGCAAGGTGGCCGCAAGCATCCGCAGCAGGAGTTCCTGCAGGTCGACACCACCAACATCCTGTTCATCTGCGGCGGCGCCTTCTCGGGCCTCGAGAAGATCATTTCCGCGCGCGGACGCTCGACCTCGATTGGTTTCGCAGCCCAGGTGCTGGCGCCGGAAGATCGCCGCACCGGCGAAATCTTCCGCCATGTCGAGCCGGAGGATCTTCTGAAGTACGGCCTGATCCCGGAATTCGTCGGCCGCTTGCCGGTGGTTGCGACGCTCGAAGATCTTGACGAGGCTTCGCTGAAGAAGATTCTCACCGATCCGAAGAACGCGCTGGTGAAGCAGTATCAGCGGCTGTTCGAGATGGAGAATATCGAACTGACCTTCGCCGACGAAGCGCTCGGTGCGGTTGCCCGCAAGGCGATCGAGCGCAAGACCGGCGCCCGCGGCCTGCGCTCAATCCTCGAAAGTATCCTGCTGGAGACGATGTTCGATCTCCCGGGGCTCGAAGGCGTCGAAGAGGTCGTGATCTCGCGCGAAGTGGTGGAGGGAACGGCTCGGCCGCTCTACATCTACGCCGACCGTTCCGATCGCGCCGTCGAAAGCAGCGCCAGCGCCTGATTGTCGCCGCGGTTGGGCGGGGCAGGGTTGCATTCGTAACGGCTGCCGAGCCTTTCGGCGGCCTGGTTGGCGCGGGTTGTGCTCCACGCTTAGCCCCAATTGGCGGGCCTTTTTCACGACTTGACACCTCCATGGTCGATAGCCACCTAATGCTATTGGCGGCGAAAATCGAAGCTTGAGATTCGCTGCAATCACGATCCGGGAAATTGGGCATATGCAGCCCGACAATCCCGGAGCATCTTGGCACCTTGTGGCGGTTGCGCGCGAAGCGGACTGCGAGCAAGGGGGCACAACAAAAGGAAAAGGCCATGACGACCCCGAAACCCCGGCCATCTATCGTTCACGGCGAAAGCCATTCTTATCCGGTGCTGCCGCTGCGCGACATCGTCGTTTTCCCGCACATGATCGTGCCGCTGTTTGTCGGCCGCGAGAAATCGATCCGCGCGCTCGAAGAAGTGATGAAGAATGACGCCTTGATCATGCTGGCGACGCAGAAGAATGCGTCGGACGACGATCCGACGCCGGATTCGATTTACGAAACCGGCACCCTCGCCAGCGTCCTGCAGCTGCTCAAATTACCCGATGGCACCGTGAAGGTGCTGGTGGAGGGCCTTGAGCGCGCCCGTGTGCAGAAATACTCGGGCCGGAGCGAATATTACGAGGCCACCGCAATCGCGCTCGCCGACACCGATGCGACCTCCGTCGAGGCCGAGGCCCTGGCGCGCTCGGTCGTGTCCGATTTCGAGAGCTATGTGAAGCTGAACAAGAAGATCTCGGCCGAAGTGGTCGGCGTGGTGCAGGCGATCACCGACTTCGCCAAGCTCGGCGACACGGTCGCCTCCCACCTTGCCGTGAAGATCGCGGACCGCCAGGCGATCCTGGAGACGCTCTCGGTGACCGCGCGCCTCGAGAAGGTGCTCGGGCTGATGGAGAGCGAGATTTCCGTTCTGCAGGTCGAGAAGCGCATCCGCTCCCGGGTCAAGCGGCAGATGGAGAAGACTCAGCGCGAGTACTATCTCAACGAGCAGATGAAGGCGATCCAGAAGGAGCTCGGTGACGACGAGGGTCGTGACGAGCTGGCCGATCTGGAGGAGAAGATCGCCAAGACCAAGCTCTCCAAGGAAGCGCGCGAAAAGGCCCAGCACGAGCTGAAGAAGCTGCGTCAGATGTCGCCGATGTCCGCGGAGGCGACGGTGGTGCGCAACTATCTCGATTGGCTGCTCTCGATCCCGTGGAACAAGAAGTCCAAGGTCAAGAAGGATCTGGTCGCCGCGCAAACGGTGCTCGACAACGATCACTATGGGCTTGAGAAGGTCAAGGACCGCATCGTCGAATATCTCGCCGTGCAGTCGCGCGCCAACAAGCTGACCGGCCCGATCCTGTGTCTGGTCGGTCCTCCCGGCGTCGGCAAAACCTCGCTCGGCAAGTCGATCGCGAGGGCGACGGGACGCGAATTCGTTCGCGTCTCGCTCGGCGGCGTGCGGGATGAGGCCGAGATCCGCGGTCACCGCCGCACCTATATCGGCTCGATGCCCGGCAAGATCATCCAGTCGATGCGCAAGGCGAAGACCTCGAACCCGCTGTTCCTGTTGGACGAGATCGACAAGATGGGCGCCGACTTCCGTGGCGATCCGTCATCGGCCCTGCTTGAGGTCCTCGACCCCGAGCAGAATTCGACCTTCAACGATCACTACCTCGAGGTCGATTACGATCTGTCCAACGTGATGTTCATCACGACCGCGAATACGCTTAATATTCCGGGTCCGCTGATGGACCGCATGGAGATCATCCGGATCGCCGGCTACACCGAGAACGAGAAGGTCGAG
>Ga0210405_10001027_pt1 | contig 33881 bp, 30 predicted proteins | sample IncBWH11MmetaG_FD_155492 | JGI IMG/M metagenome (GOLD analysis project Ga0210405, IMG submission 155492) | Forest soil microbial communities from Barre Woods Harvard Forest LTER site, Petersham, Massachusetts, United States - Inc-BW-H-11-M | ecosystem: Environmental > Terrestrial > Soil >...
ACGAGCACCACCACGCCGGCTGGATCGTATCCCTTGACCGTTACCGGAGTTAGCGGCAGCCTGACGCACACCGTTGCGGCCACACTGGTCGTTACCGCCGCTCCGAACTTTACGCTTAGCGCCTCGCCATCGAGCCAGACGGTCGTCCCGGGCGGCTCGACCACTTATAGTGTCACGATTGCTCCGACAAACGGATTCACCGGCCAAGTCACGTTCAGCGTGGGTGGACTGCCAACGGGGGCCACAGGCAGCTTCAGTCCAAATCCGGCAACTTCAATCTCCACCCTCTCCGTGCCAACGAGTGTGAGCACCCCGATCGGTACTTACCCCCTTACGATCACCGGCACAAGTGGCACACTGACGCATACTGCCACGGTTACGCTCGTCGTGAACACGACAGGGCAGATTGCGGTAGTTTACGATAATAAGGTAAGTTCAGGCTTTCAGTGGGGCGTATCCACGGTAACCACGCCTGTATTCGTTATCGGTAGCGGGGCCAATCGCGCCGCGATGATAATGGTTGCCATGAGCGCGAACAATGCAACTAACGTTACCGCGAGCCTGGGAGGCGTCAGCGGGACTTTAGTTCCGGGAACCGATTCAGGGACGACGGCAGCTAATCGTGCCCTAATCTTCCAGGTTATCAATCCGCCTTCTGGTTCGCAAACGGCCACGGTTTCATGGACCACCAGTATGAACGTGGACGTCGGCGTCATTACCGTCAGTGGGGCCAATCAGACCACTCCATGCACGAACGGCACATTCTCCGCAAATAATTCCACGCCAACAGCGACCACTTCCGTGACGATCACCAGCAATCCTGGTGATTTAACGGCGAGCATTGGCTTTACGGATGATAGTTGGGTGACGCCATTTACCAACCAGCTCCTGAAATGGGGAGTTGATTCAGGCGCGGTGGGCGGAGACATTGGCCACGGCATAGGTACTACCACCCATACGTGGACTGATAATTACCCCGGCCAACTTCAGGCGGTCTCGGGGGCGAACTTCAAGGCGGCTGGGACGCCTTAATTGTCGCGCAAGTTGCTTTCGGTTATATAACGCGATAGGACTCACGGAGACAGCGTACCGACTGGGGTAAATACATCTAGACTTCGGGTTTCTCCCGGACGTGTCTCAAGGAAGACTGAAAAGGCTGCATTTCCCTGCGTGAACGTACTCAAAGCTGTCCACAGGGGACAGCGAGTTTTTCAGCACCCGGAAGCTATCTCGCGTTATTTGCCAAACATTGATTTAAATCAATAGTTAGTCAATTCGTTGGAAGATCGGTTCTCGCGCGAGTAGGTGTTCACTGACGGGCTGTTATCACTCGAATACTGAAAAATTGGCCACCTCTTTATTGCGAACTCTTGCTGGGGATACACTCTTAAGTTTACGATTGTGCGAATCAGGCAGAGTTGCCGCCGGGCTTCAGATCTGCCAAGCGGCAAAGGTGGTGCGTTGTTGTTCCGATTCCTCGCTGCTTTTGTCGTTCTGAGTAGCATCATCCTCCAAGCGAATGCACAACGCTCTGACCCGGCTGATGCTGTATGCCCCCGCTTTGCCGCCGGCGCGCCTGTCTTGAATCCGCCTGAACTGCGCAGTCATCATGGCGTCCTGGAGACGACGCTAACCTTCAAAGCGGCCGTGGACGCCACTGGGCTTACACGGTACTGCTACATCAGCGAGAACGGTCTCCAATCTCCCACACTTCGGGCTAAACCGGGCGATCTGCTCATCATTCATTTTCGGAATGCCTTGGTGCCGGCAACTGACGTAGCTAGCTTACCCACTGCCCGCATCCATTCTGAACGTGACCCTGACGCTCCATGCCGTGGTGGGCGGATGTCAGATTCCACCACCAACCTGCATTTTCATGGCCTAAGTATTCCACCAAAGTGTCATCAGGACGAGGTCATACATACCGCCATCGCAGCCGGAACGTCCTTCGATTACAGAATCAGAATTCCTCTGGACGAGCCCTCGGGACTGTACTGGTATCACCCTCATTTTCACGGAGTGACCCAGAAACAACTCCAGGGAGGCGCTTCCGCTGCACTGGTTGTGGAGGGAATCGAAGAAAGCGCTTCGCTGGCCGGATTGCCGGAGCGTATCCTAGTGATTCGTGACCAGCCACTACCGGCATCTTCCGGTGTTCACCGATTCAATGCACCGTCATGGGACCTTTCAGTGAACTATGTTCCGGTCGCCTATCCGCGGTACGAGCCGGCGACGATCAGCGTCAAACCTGCCGAGCGACAGTTCTGGCGAGTGGTAAACGCAAGCGCGAATACGATACTCGATTTACAGATCGTCGTGGGCGGAGCTCCTCAAGGCCTGCAGGTGTACGCGATTGATGGGGTACCCATCAGCGGAGGGCCACTGGGGCAAGATGATGTATTACTGGGCCCAGGAGGGAGAGCTGAGTTTGTTTTTACCACGCCCAATAATGGCGAGACTGCAGAACTGATTACAAGAAAATGGGACACAGGCCCTATCGGCGATAATGATCCCCAGCGGCCGCTAGCCACCATAAGCGCTACAACCGGTGTTCGGGAAAGCACTCTTGAGGCAATGCCAGTGAAGGCGCGGACAGCATCGCATTATGCCACGGCCAACCCGACGGTCGAGCGCAGACTGTATTTCCGGGAATCGGGAAACCAAGACGATGATGATAAAGCGGTGACCAGCGGCAGCGATAATGATGCAAACACCCGCTTCTATATTCTCGTGGATGGATATAAGGCAACTCTCTTTGATATGAATGCGCCGCCGAGCTTAGTTGTCCATCAAGGAACTGTGGAGGATTGGATCATCAGCAATGCTACATTCGAGGATCATGTTTTCCACATACATCAGCTTCACTTCCAATTGCTCGAGATTAATGGCCAGTCGATAAAGGATTCTGCGACGCGAGACACGATCAACATCGCCCATAGATCCCGGAACGCTCCGCCGCCAAGTGTCAAGCTGCGGATGGACTTCCGTGGCGCAAACGTCGTGGGCACATTTATTTACCAGTGCCATATTGTCGCCCATGGAGAAGGTGGGATGATGGGTGCCATCCAGGTCTTACCTCCTGGAGAGCCCACTTCTGTGAAACTCCTTACGCCGATGGACGTTGTACCTTTGAGGCAGCCGATCACTGTCACAGCGAAGGTGGCACCGGCAGGAAAAGGTGGCGCTGTGCCCGCCGGAACAGTCCAATTCGAGGCAGATGGACACCTCGAGGGTCCGCCAATGCTCCTCTCGGGAGGAAAGGCCGCGCGCGCTTTCTCCTTTTATAGCTCAGGCATCCACACGGTTAGTGCCACTTATTCCGGTGACCTGAAATATGAGGCATCACACGCGCAGCAGACTCAGATCTCGGTCCAGTCGTATCAGTGAACTCAAAATGCTGGTCGCTTGAGGCTCAGTCATCCCAGTTTCGTTTTGACTGCATGCCGCCGCGCCACGCGCTACCGACGCCCCCGCTTCTAGAATTTCTTTGACGATTCGTCGCTTCTCTTCGACAGGTCGTCTTCGCCTTTTGATCTGTTTGGGTGTCTCAACAGTGGTCCGCTTGGAAGTGTCCGACTATTCCCTCGCGGACGCTTCCCGATGTGTCCACAAGGGCCATCATCGCTACGCACTCACACTTCGTCCAGACGGCTCAGACCAGACGCTTACAAAGCATTCACCAAACCTTAATTTCAGGGTTTCAAGGAGGCAGAAAGCGCTTCGATTTGCGCGCGATAGCTCCCGAATTACGGGAGTACTCGACTATCTGCTCTTATCCCGTACGAAATCTTCTGCCAGTATGATTCCTTTTGGATTTTCTTTCACGAATTCAGGTGGACTTTTTGTGTCCTATCATCAATTATTTCTTGATGCAAGACAGCTATTTTCGTTCCCGAGTAGAAGGGCTCACGTGGGGACTCATCCGAAACTTCGACAGCGCCTCGCCAAGATTTTGAATGAAGGCTTCCGAATTATAGACATCCGCATCGATAGCCGTACTTCCGGAAGGTGCAGTCGGTTCGACCTCATCGAGTTGAAATTCATGTGCGACATCTTCGACGATTTTGGATGAGATCGGCCGCTGCTGATCGACGTAAGCATTGACGAGCGAGTGTTCGCAGAGCAGATTCACCACGCGCGGGATGCCCAGTGAATATAAGTGAATTGTTTCTACGGCGGCTGGACTGAAGATTAGCTCACCGCTGGCTCCCGCGATTCTAAGCCGTTGAGAAATGTAGTCATGGGTTTGTTCTTTCGTCAGAGCCGCGGTCTTGCAGCGCAGCATGATGCGCTGGCGGAGCTGTCGCAGTTGGGGCAACTTCAGTTTCTCTTCCAACTCTTGCTGCCCAGACAGTACAATTTGCAGTAGTTTGTCCGTGGATGTTTCGAGGTTGGTTAATAGCCGAATTTCTTCGAGTACAGGGTATGTTAGGTTCTGTGCTTCGTCCACTATGAGCACGGTAGTTTCACCGGCACGGTAACGATCGAGAAGCCATTGATTGAGGCTCATCAACTGATGACTCTTGCTCCGAGACTCGCAGGAAATACCGAATTCCGCCAAAATGAAATCGAACAACTGATTCGTATTCATTCGGGAGTTAAACAGAAACGCGGTTCTTATGCGCCGCTGGTGCAACCAGTCGACAAGCCGGTTTATGAGTGTAGTTTTCCCCGTGCCGACTTCACCTATCAGCGTGATAAAGCCCTTGCGGTTCTGAATTCCGTACATCAACCCGCTCAGCGCTTCCTCGATCTCTTTGGTAAGAAAGAGGTAGCGCGGATCTGGATTGACATTGAACGGATTGTCTTTCAACCCGAAGAAGGTTTTGTACATGTGTCGGCACTTTCTTGGCCTGGTCTATTCAGCTTGCATCCCGGCTGGCTGCTATTCTCTCACCTCTCTGCGGCTACGAGAATCTAGATCCGCGAACTGCCTGCGACAACAATTTCGCGTTATCTCAACACCAGCGGTCTCGTATGCCACTGGAAACTGAGGAAAATGTTGTGCACCGTGTAATTCGTACCGCAAGTCGGACTGCTGCAAATCGACACATTGGAATTCTGAAGTTGAGCTTGATATGCCACCGAGAAATTTGCCGTCCGGCCAAGCGGTCGACTCAAGCCTGCTCCTGCCAGCCAAGTGTCGAAACTTGGCGACGTCAAGCCGGGCACAGACAAGATTTGGCGGTTTTTCGCATAGCCGAAATTTACGCTGCCATTCCACACTCGTGTTAGCTGCCTGGTCCAGGTTGCGTTCGTTTGGTCTATGAGCGACCCGGTAAAGACTCCGCTGCCCCCGCTCACCGCATGCGAATAGCTCAGCGCGATGCTGCTTCGGGCAAATGCATAGGTCAGCGCCGCGTTTCCGGATCCCGCAATCTTTCGGGTTGAGCCGACGATCGCAACCCGGAATGTCGTAACCTCCGGTCCGCCCGCAAGCGTCAGTGCCAATCTTCCGGTAATTTTCCTTCCGTACATAAATTGCCCAACCTGGTCGCCGAGAGCTTGGGGATCGCCCGGATAGCGGTAGGCGCTGAATCGGTAAATCAATCCGACCATGTCCTTCCGACTGATCGCATAGTTGTACCCTGCATCAAGAATTTCGGTGTCGTTGTTGACATTTCCAGGATCGATGAAGTGAAGGGTTCCATAGACCCCCGCGAGCGTGATTGAGCCCCGTGGACTCAGAGCATAAGTCAGTTGGACGGCAGAGGCATTGCTGTAGCGAGGGCCATTCGTCGTCAAAATGGATTGGCTAGGCACGTACGAACTTTGAAGCCCGGGCAAAGGCACGGCCAATGTTCCCGCAATACCTGGAGAAGCCAATCCACTCATGCCACCAAACCCAAATGCGCTCTGGGGCAAGTAGGAGAACTGGTCAACGAATAGGACTTGCAACCTTCGTAGATCGATCTCGTACGCTGTCGCCAGCTGATGATATTGCCCGTTTCCCTGTATGGGGTCAGTTGAAAAAAAACCACCTCCAGAATAGTCCACTGAAAGCTGAGAATGACTCCAAGCTTCCAGCAAGCTTACGTCGCCGCTCACAAAACTGCTCGTGTTCCACGCGGAGTTCGACGTTGGACTCACGGGATTTGAACGTACAGTATTGCTGTATTCAATCCCAGGTACCCAGTAGCTGTGGCGAACCTCCGGAGTGCCCAATGTCGGGTTCAGCACACCGCTCAATGGCTGATTGTCCGGCTTCATTGTTTGCGTTTCCTGATCCACGTCCTGCTGATTGTCAGTATTGAGAAGAGGCGGATATTCGCGCGCCGCCGGCTTCGGTTTTTCTGCACACTCTTGCCGAGCCAAGAGCGGAGATGCGCAGACACCAGCAGCGATCAAAAAGGCGATTTCATGTCCGAATCTTCTCCAGTGCCTCATCCCTATGGCACCACAATCACATCGCCGGGTAGCAACTCGATGTTCTGCTCCGGGTTTTTCCCGCTGACCGCCTCTTTGTAATTGAACGGCATCTTAACCTGTTTGCCGTTCTCCGTTCTGAGCACGTAAATGTTTTTCACTCTGGCAAACTGGGTAAATCCGCCGCTGCTTGAAAGTGCTTGCAATATCGTCATATGAGGGAGTAGAGCGTAAGCGCCGGCCTTCGTGACTTCTCCTGTCACGTAAACCCGTCGGCTGTTTATTTCCGCCACGCTCACGGTCACTTGCGGATCGCTAATATATTTTTTCAACTGATCGCTAATTATACCGGCCAATTCCATCGGGGTCAGGCCGACCGCCTGAACGTCATTGAGGAGAGGAAGAGTGATCTTCCCGTCCGGGCGAACGGGAACCGTTCGCGTCAGTTGTTCTTCTTTCCACACATCGATTTTCAATACGTCCTGTGGTCCGATTTTGTACGCTGGGTCTTCTCCAGCGTTCAGCGCCGCTGGGGCGGTGGTTTGGCTTTTCACCCCCTTCGCTTCTTCTTTCTTGTCTTGGGCCGTGCGACGCTTGCTGCTTGCCTGTGTTCCGCCAGCGATCAAGCAAGCCGACACAATCACCACAATCGCGTTTCTCATTGCCATTTCTTCACTCCCGCTCCGCCTTCTTTTCTTCCAGGCCCGTCTGTTTAATTTTGTAGAGCAGAGACTTGTAGCTGATCCGAAGATCCTGGGCCGCGCGTTTCCGGTTCCAGTGGGTTTGCTCCAGGGCTCTCTGTATCAACTGGCGTTCCGCCTGCCGGGAAGCTGCCCGTGAGGCTACTTTCAGCGAGGATACACGCCAGCTATCATCGTTTACATGGACGGCGACCCGAGTCGCGCGCAGATCGGCAAGAGCCAGTGCAGAATCTCCAACAGCAACGATTTTTTTCGCAACATTTTCCAGCTCGCGAATGTTCCCAGGCCAGTCGTAAGAATCCATTAGTTCCCGGGCACTACTGCTCAATTCGGGAATGTTTTTCTTCAATTCGTTTGAATGCTTAAGAAAAAAATGCTCTAGCAGTGCCGGAATGTCTTCCATTCGCTCCCGCAGCGGCGGCAAACGCAGAATCACGCCGTTGATTCGGAAATACAGTTCTCGTCGAAAACGCCCAGCTTCGATCTCTTTGTCCAAATTGCGCGAAGTGGTGCAAATCAGCCGCGTGGCCATCCCCGCGCTGCGGCCCCTTGGTTCCCCGTCAGGCAACACTGAAAGTAACGCCCGCTGGCAAACGGCATCCAGTTCATGCACGCCATCCAAAAACACTGTTCGTGCCGAGACCTCTCGACTTTCACTGCCCGAATGGAACTCTGCCTTCATCTCCGCCAGCAGCCTTCCCGTGTCCAGCGTTGCACAACTTACCTTCTTAAGCTGCGCCTCGCCCAATCCGGACAACCGGTGGATTAACCGCGCATAAACATCTTTGCCAGTTCCGCTTTCCCCTATCAGGAGAACGGGAATGTCCGTTTTCGCGATCTCGACGACCAAGGCATTCAGAGACTGCATAGTTGCGGCCTGGCCGCACACGAAACCGGTGTCCACCAATTGCTCTGAGGTCTGAGTGGCCATTGTCGTCATGGGTTCCCAACTAACAAAAAGCAGGTTCGATGCCATGGCAGTCTCGGGGCGTTAGGTCATTGAAGACGGCTTAAAGTTTTTATATTCAATGGGTTACAAGTTGTCTTGCATTTATAACCCTAAATCCGAACTCGGTAAGGAGTCCTGTTTTACTTCCACTAAGTGGCAATTTGTATTCCTACGGACTCTGTCCTTATCCTTCAGCTACAATTCGGCTAAACGGTGCACATTGCCTCCCGAGCGGTGCGTTCTACACTCCTTTGGTTCCCTTCGCGATGAATCGAAGTAATTCGCTCAATCTTTTAGTCATTTCCTTGATGCGAGGTCTGGATCCAGGGGTCAGCTCAGCTCAACCCTGGAGCTCGTGGTTGGTCCTTGGCGTAAGGCAAACTCTTTCTACTGCGTGCTTTTCAACTCGGCGGCCAACTCTCCAGCGACTTCACCGTAGCGCGGGGAAAGAAATAGATTATCTCTTTCTTGAGGATCTGACTGCCAGTTGAAGAGCATCGGACCCTCCCGCGAATCGAGAATGAGCTGCAACTCCGAAGAAACAATGGACGCGATATCAGCGTGAGTGTTGGAGGATCTGCCGAAAAACTGTCTCTCGCGCACTAGTTCCGACACCGGCATCGGCCATTGATCCAGAGTTTTCTGACCATTCCAGAGAGCGGCCAGGGACTTCCCTGGCAATCGGCTATGAGAGTCTCCGAGCAACTCCAGGATGGTGGCAGGAATGTCTTTTGCCGACACTGGCCGTTGGATGCGAAGACCCAAAGGAAGATGTTGAGGCCAGTAGAAGATCAACGGGACATGAACGAGTGGATAATAGAGCGCTGTTCCGTGGGTCAGCAGTCCGTGCTCTCCAAGCCCTTCACCATGATCTGCGGTGACAATAAGTAGAGTGTTGTCCATCAAACGGCGCTGGCTAAGCTCATTCACTAATTTTTGCAAACTGTCATCAACATAAGCGATCGCGCTATCGTATTCGTCAATTTGCTTCTGAAATTGTTCTGGAAATTGCGAGGCCGGAAGCTTGCTTCGACCCGAAATCCGCTCATCTGATCTTTGCCCGGTCGAAAAACGCCGTCGCAAGGGCTTCGGAACCCAATTGGGTTGGCGCACTTCAAAATAGTTCACAGCCAAGAAGAACGGCTGGTGGGTGCTGTCGATCCACTGAATCACAGACTTGTTTATTTTAATGGCTGACGGCTGTCCGATATTCTCGTTGACCCATGCTGTCATTCCCATCCCTCTGATGACTGCAGAGACATAGCGAACTTCGATGAACGCTTGTGTCGGAGTGAAGGAAAAATCTCCAAATTCGGCGAAGCCCCGACCGAGGCCTTGCCGGGGTGTGAAGAAAGGACTTCCTGAAAAAGCCCCGGTTCGATACCCTGCCTGCTCTAATTCCGCAGGGATCGTCGGAACCTCGACCCCCAGCTGGTCGTGGAACCTTTGAGCGCGATGCTGATTTGGGTACAAGCCAGTGAGCATCGACGCATGGGAGGGTAACGTCCAGGAGGATGTAGCGATTGCGTTTTCGAAGAGTACTCCATTGGCTGCCAACTGGTCGAGGTTCGGACTTGTTAAACGCCCGTAATGATAAGTAGACAAGTGGTCTGCCCGCAGGGTGTCCACGATTATTAGAATAACGTTAGGTGAGCTTTCGGCGGCCTGGGTAGCAATGGGGATGGCACGCTCATGCGCCACAATGGGATAGAGTTGGAGCGCTGCAAGACTTGCCAATAAAGCGCCTAGGATCCATGGCAGCGCTAGGCCTGATATTCGCGCAATTTTCTGCCCATGCTTCCACGCCCAGAGTGAGAGCAACACAGCCGCGATGCACGTCCCTATGAGGCTCAGCAGCCATAGTAGACCTCGGTTCGAATCTTGAGTAAACTCTCGTTCCAGATCATGGAGCAGGGCCCATAGCAGAACAAAAAGCACCAGGAAATGCGCCCGCTGCGGGCTAAGTCCTAGACCAAGTATCCAGAACAATAATCCAATGACTACAAAAACCATCAAATTCGCGATTACGGTGACGCATAGGATGGTAGGCGGATAGACATGTTGGTATGTGAGATCGACCAGGCCTTCGCCAAGCCCGCAAAGCACTCCAAGTAATACCGAAAAAACTATCACCTGCCGAGCTCGCCGCGCCGGGCGATCGAATAAATTGTCTGTGCCACACGCTGTGGAAAGAAGCGCTTCAGGTTTCTCCATCTACCGAGTACTCCCTTTTTCTGAAGGATAACCCATCTGTTCAGCACCTGCGTTTGGAAGTTTCTTGAGCAAATACAGATGCCGAGAACTTCCCGTGAGTCGTTCAGATTGAAGGATTTTGAACTTCTCGCGAACGGCGGTCTCGAAAACGTCTGTGGTAAGTTGTTGATAGAGCGCTTCGCGCCCTCGCAGCAGGTGTTGGAACATCGGATCGTCTGTTCCAACGTACTCGATCACCGCCAGGTCGGTGGTTATCTCGGCCACCAAATTGATTACTTCCACCAGGGGAATGCGCTCGGAAACTAGGAGGTGGTGGAGTAAGGCCAAAAACCAAACCGTATCAAATTCGCCCTTCACACGATCGAGAAGTGATGCGCATTCCGCATTTTGCCAGCCCACGGCGGGGCTTGGTCTCGCCAAGTTAATGACCAAAGGCAGGATGTCAAGCCGCTCCGCGTGAGCCTGCCTCCAAAGGCGACCAACCACGACCGGGTCGGAATCGATCGCAACTACCGAGGCGCCTGCTCGCGCAGCCTGTAAACTAAATTGCCCTGTATTGCAACCCGCATCGAAGACTCTCCGCGGCCGATATTTGGACAAGACCTCGTCAATGAACTTTCTCTTTTGTTCCAACTGTTGCGTAGTATACGATTCACACGCCTCGACGTAATTGGACCAACGCGACCATTCTTTTCCCGTTCTTTTGAGTCGTACCAGTTGCCGTCGAAGTCCTCGCAGGATACCGCGAAGGATGAACTGTGCTTGTTCGGCGCTACGCGCTTGCCGCTTGCGATAAATCTTAGAGTCCTCTCGCCGCGATCCCAGCCAGGTAGGAAGCGTCACCAAGGTCAGCATGGGGGAACGCATTCTGGCTAGCGGTCCACAGATCCGATATGCTTCCTCAGGCTCAATCCCGTCTCTCCTGCCTAGCAGAAGAGATTCGAGTGGCATGCCGAACCGCTTGTGCAATACGAGTGGCAGCAGGAAAGTCCGCACAAACTGTGCATAAGGTAGCCAGAGCGGGTCCCGGGGATCCCTGCGTTCGATCGACAAAACATCGATGAAGACTGGCTCAGCTCCGCGAAACAGGACGTTGTACGGAGTTGCGTCCTTGATCCCCAACCCGTCGTCCAACAGACTCTCGGCCAAATCAAGCGTTAGCCGTCCGGCGGCTTCAAGCATTTCCGGGGGCCATTCGTAAGGAAACGATGGAAAGGGAACTCGTTCGTGTTCGAGGACCAACTCGCCCCGGTCCGTAACCTCCGACTCCGTAAGTTCGTAGTGTTCAGCGAGTTGTCGGGCCTCAGAAGGATGTAGAACGCAGTAGGGGACGATTTGACCGTTTTCGATAGCCTTTAGCACAACCGAAGAAGCGGCAACTGTTTCAAACTCGTCTCTATGGGCAGGTGAGATCCAGCGCAGGATTCGCCCTTCTGCATCAACAAGTCGACCTGCTGGATCCCTGAAGGAAGGCAAACGTCTAGTGTAGATCCGCTTCATCTGCGGACTACCTAGTTAGCGCGTCTTCGAAAGCAATCCCTAACCCACTTTATGGAAGACTTGATGTAAAAAGACGCAGCCAGCAGACTGGCCGCAAAGATCTGCCAGAGAAATGCGCTACTTCCTGGATCGATATAAGGACTAGACACCGATGGTTTCCCCTTTGACTAAAGTTTCTCCGTCCAATCATTTAGCGTTGCCATTAGTTAAAGCACTTGTCTCGCCTTTCCAGTCAATTTGTAAGTTATAGAAACATAAAGACATTCGCGAGACTCAACGTTTTGTTTTGGCGCCTAATGCCTTGTGGAGAGCAGCTAATTCAATGAAACAAATACGTTTAACTTGAATCCTTCACAATACATCTCCTTCTAACATATTTAGCGGAATTGATTTTCCGAAATTGGGTAGAACCGGCTATCTATCTGGACATTTCCCTAGGCCCGGAGGGCAGGAGATTAAGCCTGTAGAGTGTTATTCAAGCCGAAACAGGTAAAAATTCCGATTTTCCGGGGGAAGCGATTTCGAGAGGAGCAATCCAGGGTCTCCTCCCAAGCTCCACTGCGGCCTTATGTCAACACCCACCCATCAAATGCCGTGAGCGATCCCAAGGCAGCTCCCGTACTCGACAGAAAAATAAGTGTATGTCGGAATCCTAATTCCGGCATACCCTTATGAAAATTCGCTTATGCAACGCTAATTAGTGAGCTTGTGCTCCTACAAGCGACCGCTTGCGAAGGGCGAGTCCCAGCAAAACCAGCCCGATCACGAGCAGAAGCAACGTCCCGGGCTCCGGCACCTGCATTAGGAATTCCTGGCCAACACTGCCAGTCGGCGTCAGAATTTCCCATCCCTGCCCCGTAAACCCACTGGCCTTCATTCCCACCAAAGCCGCTGCTATGATGGCGCTAGTGCTTCCGTACGGATTTGCGGGACCGCCGCTAAAGCTCCAAATTGCGTATTGATCCGCTGCTTTCTGCGCTTGGGTAAGTCCATTCCCCATCATTTGGGTAATCAAATATGCCATCAGCATGTACGTTGACTGGCTGCCTGACCCTAGGCGTGTTGAACCGAAGCTAGATCCGGTCAAACTGGTAATATTCACATTCCAGGCGTCGCCTGTCTTAATATCGTGAGTGAAATCTACACAGAAGAACGATTCCGTCTGACCATTCAACGTTCCGCCGTACGGTGGTATCCCGTACCCATTGCTGTCAGCGAATGCATAGGTGCCGTCAAAATAGACCGTGTTGAGCGGATCAGCCTTCGCCGAACTGACGAACGTCACTGCAAGAATAGCGACCACCAACCGTAGCAGCTTCAGATACATAGTTTTCCCCTGGGCCAGAATAGTCTTCAACGGCTCCTTACAAGATTGAGCAGTTCAGATGCCAGTTTTGGTGAAATCGTAACACTCTTTTTTTCAGCGACTTGCAATTGCACACTTCCAGCGCCCGAGATCATTCGAAGTCATCGGCCGCATAATAGTGGAAATTCGCCACACACTCTGTTCCGCAGGATTGGGTCGCTGTCCAGGTGGGGGGAACCATATCGAATACGAGTTATTGCAAACCAAACAAAGACGTCTTCCAACCGCTTCGTTAGCAGAGGGCGCCGCCAATCGATTCGACCGCGTATTTGATTTAGGCTTCTGACAGTTTGGGATAGACTGTTAACGTCGCCGTCTCCCTGGCCAGATGTTCGCGACGAGAGAAACTTCGACTACATGCCCCAAGTCCGCCAAACAATCTTGCAGGCGCATGAGGACAGGGTAGGATAGCTTGGTACGTATCTTTTCGTTGTTGGAGGCCAGCCCTTAGCAGATCCGGTGCGGAGACCCCAATGACATAGTTGGATGAATTTCATGTGCACTCTGTCTTGGCCGTGGGTAAACTGATCCTCCCGCCGGTCCAGCCAACTTTCATCAGTCAAGTCTCGGCTCTCGGCAAAAATATTGATTCTACTTCCTAGTGGCGAAGTCCCTGTCACCTCTGCGGAATGACTGCAGCGGTTTCGTTGGAATCGGCACTCTCTTTGCCTCGACCATTCACTGCCCGAGCCACATAGTAATAAGTCACGCCGCTTACGACACTGTTATCTGTGTACGTAAGTTCCTGAATCAGAGAAGAGTTAATTTTAGTGTAATTCATGCAAGATGTAGTACTCCGATATATATTATATCCATTTATCCGCGAACTGCTGGCTTCCCAAGTCAGCGTGACCGTGTGTATCTTGCTTGACTGTTGCGGCCGCGGTATTGCAGGCAGTCCACTGGTTACACGGAACCATTGAGCGCTCAGCAGCATGGCAACAAGCACCGTGATCCCTGTCACGATCTTTGTCGAGACATGAAGTGTTCGGTCTCGGATTAACAGAATCTCCCATACATTTAAGAGCACCACCACGATGGCACAGACTGCAAAGGCCAAAAACCAGGCTCCGCTCAGGGCCTCGGGCACGAGTGAGGGCATAGAATGAAACTTGGTTCTCAACCACGAATCAATCCAAATATTCTCGGCTGTGAAGAGAAAGAGCGCCGACGCGAGGGCCACTGCAATCCGCGTGATCCTCGACCTCTCACCCGAGGGGCGCAGAAAACGTACTCTCATCCGATGCTCTCCCAATACGAGCCGTACTCAAATGTAATTCATCTCGAGTCTCAGTGCCAAACCCGCTGGAAAGACGGAACTAATCATTGAGCCATGACCTAGCTTTCGGAGGAGAGCTGACTATCGCGTGAAGAGGCGGGTTCTTTGGATGATTAGCAGCCCCGATCGTCATGGATGGCATCCAGAATTCGCGAGGCGTACTTTTGAGAATTTCAAGCATCAGGACTACATCTCCTCGCTCACAGCGGAAATGTGCAGGATTCAAGAACTCATGCTACCAGTCCAGGAAAAGATTTGCGCACATCAGATTTCGGGTGCCTATCCCCTTCCCAAACTACGGCAAACAAAGGCGATGCAGTTTCATAATATTCTCAAATTTGGCAGCCGGATTGCACGGATGGTTCGTCCTTCACTCGGCGTCGTGGTGCGCGGGGGTGCATGCATGAAAAGCATACGTTGGTTCCTCATCCTGATCGTTTTTGGACTGTCATCCACCGCAGCGCTGGCGGACGGGGTCGACCCTGCACTTGGGGTGAAAGGTGACGGAGACCAAGCGCCATGGACTGGCACATTGTCCGTTCTGATGGAGCCAGGGGCGGGGATAACCTGCACGGGTGGATTCTGCGATTTCAGTTCTGAGACTTTTAGTTCCACAGTGGACATCACGGACTTCGATTATTTGTTCAGCCAATCCCAAAGCACCGCCTTTTCAGTGATCGATGGCAGCATTTTCGGGATCCTTACCATCGTCTCTGATGTTGCCACCGAAAACCCTGAGGCGATTCTGTCGGGAGGACTTATCTGTGGGACTAGCGACGAAGTCTGCCAGAGCGACTTTTCCTCTTTCATACTTGAGACGAACGGGGTTGTGCAGGGGACGACCGTCACCTACACTTCGAACGTGCCGCTGCCAGTGCCTGAGCCGGGGACGCTAATTCTCATTGTGTCTGGACTTGGAGTGCTCGGGTTGCACCGTCGAATGAAGAAAACACCCGCCTAATCCGGGCGGGTGAACTCCTTTATCAGATTCCGAAAGTCGGGGTCTTTTTGGAGACTCTCCAGATCGGGCTCTGCCAGGGCAATTGGAGGGGGCTGTCCTTTTTGAAACGCCTCGCTCAAGGCTGCCAGAGCCTTCGCCTTGTCGCCGGATAGGGCGAACGCCTGAGCTTGGTAATAAATTAAATCCACATTGTTGGCATCAAGCGCGCGGGCTTCCCTGATGAACTTAAGTGCCTGTTGGATGTCTCCTTTTTTGCCATACCAGAGCCCTAGCCTGCCCTTCGTGCCAGCGTCGCGGGGGTTAACCCGAAGATCCTTATAGGCGAGCGAAATGGCTTGTTCAAACGTTGCCCGCGCGCGATCCTTCTGTCCGACCAAGTCATAGGCTTCCGCAAGATTCCCCACGAACATATCGGACGTCGGCACAAGTTGAACGGCTTTTTCGTAGGCGGATATAGCTTTGTCGTAGTCCTTCAAGTAAAAATAGGCGATGCCGAGATTGCTGTAAGCCTGTCCGTCGGCGCTAAATTGTAAGGATTTCTGTAGAGGCTCAATCGCCTCTCGAAATTTTCCACTCTGAACCAGGACCGCGCCCAGGTTGTTGTAGGCGTAAGGATTGTTTGGATCGAGTTCAATCACCCGCCGGTAGGAATCAGCAGCCTTTCCATAATTCGCTAACTGATAATACGCGTTTCCCAAGACGTTGTGATTGACCCAATAATAAGGATTTAATTGGACAGCCTTCTGATAGGCTTGGATTGCCTCTGCGCTGCGGCCACTGGCCAAGTAGGCTGTAGCGAGACGACGGTAGGCCTCATCGGAATTGGGAGCGAGTTCGAGAGCCTGCTTCAGTTCGACAATCGCTTCAGCGGTCCGGCCAGTAGCCCTGTAAACGTTTCCGAGGGCCGAATGAATTTCGGGTTGATCCTCTCCCAACACTCGTGCCTGCTGAGCGGCACCTAAGGCCTTTGCCGACCAAGAGCTGTCTTTTGTCTCACGATACATAATCAAGCTAGCATCAGCGACACCTGCGTAGGCCAGCGCAAAGCCGGAATCCTTTTTCAACGCCTGTTCGAAGAAATCGATCGCTGACCGAACGTTCTTGAGATCCTGCTGGCCACGCAAGGCGTTGCGGCCCTTAAGATAGGAGGCGTACGCCTCCATATCTTCTGTAGGGTGTGCAGTGGCCCGCGCAAGTTCTGCATTGCTTGGTTTGATGGCAAGAGCGTCGACGAGCTGACTGTATATTTGGTCCTCGATGGTCAGCAGGTCGCCCGTTAGCCCTGCGAACTCCTTGCTCCACACTAGACGGTTCTCAGCTGCATTTTCCAGGTGTACTGTTACCCGCAGGTCGTTCCCGGATCCTTGCACCGTTCCACGCACAATAAGGCTCACGCCTAATTCCTTCGCGATCTGCGGGAGGGGGGTCTTCGGGTCGATTTTGGCAGCCGCCGTCGAAGAGGCCAGGCGGATATCCTTTAGCTGGAAGAGCTTCGCTGACATGGCTTCGACCAAACCATCGGCTACATACCCGAGCGACGATTGGTCCCCCAGCACGCGGAACGGCAGGACGGCGACGAACTTTGCCTGAGATATTGATGGTAGACCGATAGTCCCGGAACCTGAAGTTCCAACCGCGGGAGCTCCAAAAATCCAGTGTCTTGTCCTGGGAATCGCAAAAAACAGGCCCACCAGAAGAAGCATCCCGCCTCCCGCTGCATACAACCAGCGTTTCTCTAGGACCGGGAGGTTGATCTGCACCGTCCGCGTAGTAGAAAGAGGGAGCGTGGGGCTGCGTGCAGCATCCAGATCCGCCAGAATTTCTTTAGCACTCTGGTAACGTTTGGAGGGGTCTTTCTCGAGACAGTGCATGATAACGCGCGCCACATTGTCCGGCAGCGCTGGATTGACGAGCTTCACATCCTTGGGCATTACCTGGACACGCTGATACATCAACTGCCATGTCGATTCACCGGAAAAAGGAGTCGCCCCAGTCACCGTTTCGTAGAACACCAACCCCAGGGCATACAAGTCACTCCGGCTGTCGACCGGTTTTCCTTCTACCTGTTCCGGCGACATGTACCGCGGCGTGCCCATAACCGCGCCGGTGCGCGTCATCCCCATCTTCGCTGTCTCCAACGATGTCGCCAGTCCGAAGTCGGATACGTAGACGTGGTCGTTATTCCCAACTAAGACGTTTTGCGGCTTGAAGTCGCGATGCACCACGCCCTCGGAATGAGCCGCATCGAGTGCTTCGCACAGTTGCCTGGCGATCTTAAGAGACCGCTCGAGAGGGAATGGCTGTTCTTCTTTCAGCAACTGGTTCAAGTCCTTGCCTTCGATGAAGGCCATGGTGATGAACTTCACACCATCAACCTCGCCAAGGTCGTGGATGCGCAGGATGTTTCTGTGGGAAATCTTGCTGGCGAGCAGCAGTTCTTGCTTGAAGCGTTGGGTCAAAAGATAATCGCTGACCAGCTCTGGCAGAAGGGTCTTGATGGCCACGGTGCGCGACAGCTCCTTGTCGAACGCTTTATAGACGTTGCCCATCCCCCCTGCGCCTATCATTTCTTCGATTCGGAACCTAGGCCCGAAATCCGTCCCGGGTTCGAGACCGCCCGAAATGCTGAGCCTGCGGCTCGCCCCGCCCGTTGTGCGAGGCCTCGACTCTGCAGCCGGCGACCGACCTTCCTCAGTTCCTGCGAACGCGCTTGGTTGAGAGCTGTCCATCGTGCGATCGTCCACGGGAACGGACCCGGAAGGTGTCTTGCTCAATATCGACACCCCCGGTCCATCCAGGCTCCGGGAACCTGCTGGGGGGGCAGCACCGTCCATGCCTCGGTCCGCCTGGCGGTCCAGGCGAGGGGACGGCTGGATGCCTGAAGATAGTTTCGACTGATGTCCTTGATTCAAGGACGCCCCAGCTTCGTGGCTTTCACTGTCCCGGTTCACCTCAGGACGTTCGAGGGCTGCCCCGCAGAGATGGCAACGTACGGCGAGAACAGGGTTTTCGCCTTTGCAAGAAGGACAGATCATGATTGTGGGCTGGCTCGACGTCAGCTATTCCGCAGATTATCCTGCACGGTTAAGCCCGTCAGCAAGCAATATCTGTGGGAACAGCGTCGATACGAACACCAAAGATGTGATTCTCCGAGTGATTACAACGTTAATCCGCAGGTGGAATCTGGTCTCGTTATCGCTCGCGTGCGTTCGCGGGTCGCCATGGGCGGTCACGACATTCCCAAGGCCAAGGTGCGGGAAAGGTATGACCTGACGTGCTGGTCGTTGCTGCCGCTTTACGATGGGCAACTCGCGATTCGAAATCCCTGCGCTCGATTGTCTGGCTAGCGGCCTCCACAACTTTAAATCGAGAGACGTATAGCCGCACCTGGGTAAACGCAATTAACTGGTTTTCGGCACTTATATTTCCCAAATTTTTTCCGAGTTTCCGCCGAACGGGAGGCGGATTTGGTGGGCCCTTATGGGAACATCGGAAGACTATGCACGGACAGGGGAGCTCACGAATCGACTCGTTGAGCCAGCCTGCCGGAAACAACTCTCTGGCATTTCTGATTACGAGAGTGATTCAATTGTGGTCGGTGTGCAATTTCTAATCTCGTTGTTCAAACTGAATCATTATGCTCAGCCTGTAGAATGGGAACCATGTGAAGCTGGCCAGGTGGGCATATCGGAGGCACGCTGCCTGAACTAGATTACCCGGAGTCGGTGCTTACCTGCGGAGGGCGAATGAAGCAAACGAATGACTTTGAGCGCCGCGTGACTGAATTGATCGAAGCATCAATTGAGGTGAAGCAATCCTTACTTCGCAGTCAGGAGGTTGTATTAACGATTGCGAAAGTAAGCGCAATCCTGGTCGATGCCCTCAAGCAAGGGAACAAAGCTTTGTTGTTTGGTAACGGTGGAAGCGCGGCCGATGCACAACATATGGCGGCGGAACTTGTGGGCCGCTTTGCCTTCGATCGGCCGGCCTTGCCCGCGCTAGCCTTGTCCGTGAATAGTTCTTGCGTTACCGCCATCGGGAACGATTACGGATTCGATCGAGTTTTCTCTCGGCAACTGGAAGCTTTGGGTCGTCCGGGGGACGTTGCTATAGGCATTTCGACGAGCGGTAATTCCTTAAACGTGCAACATGCTATGTCGGCGGCCAAAAAAATCGGGTTGCATACTGTGGCTCTGACAGGACGCATCGGTGGCAATTTAAGCAAACTGGTGGATCATTGCATCTGTGTGCCATCGAATGAGACGCCGCGGATTCAAGAATGCCATATCCTCATCGGCCACATCATCTCAGAACTAGTGGAGCGGGAAATCTTCCATAAGGAGGGGGGGCGTTTCTGAATCGTGACGGGGTTATCGACCGTCAGCCTCCCGAAGGCCAATATGTAACTTGCTGGGAAGTGCTGCAATCTCTACCGGGCATCCCCGAAGCAATGGTCCTTCTCAGGGGAGCTGGCTACGACCTCTTCGTGGTTAGCAATCAAATAGGCGTGGCAAAAGGACTGTTGACGGAAGACGAGCAAAAGCTAATTCGCCGGAGAATGTGCAAGGAACTTGTAAATACTGGCGCAGCAATCACGAAAGCATAATACTGCCCACATGAGAAAGAGCCGTTGCAGCTCCCGTAAACCGGCTCACCCATGCCCTTGGCTGCGGATCACTCTCCCGATCTTGGTCTAGCTTCGTCTTGGATGATCGGCAGCTCAGGGATCAATGTCGAGGCCGGCAAAAACGTCGGCTTCAAGACGGTCCACATCGTGCGGAAAGACGTAATGGGGAATACCGCCGCCGGCCTGTCCGCGCAATCATTGCTCGCTGCGGTCCACCATCTCCTCGCACTCCGGCCCTAAGGAATCGTCTGGCTCTTCAGATATGGTGTGCACCGAACCCCGACTGTCTTAACGAGGCGAGCAGCAGTTAAGCTTCACAAGGGTCGGCGCTTGTCATTCCGGGGTTAAGATTCAGCGCCTTCCCCTACAGAAAAGTATGTGCAGTCTGGATGATGAAAGACTAGCGCGCTGACGCTCGCTTCCGGGTCCATCATGAATCCCTCTGTCAACTGCACGCCAATCTCTTCCGGCCGCAACAGCTTCCAAATCCCCGCCTGATCCTCCAAATTCGGACACGCCGGATAGCCAAAGCTGTACCTTTTCCCGCGATAGCGTGAAGTAAACCGCTGCGCCATGGTCATTTCTCCCGGGTCAGGAAAGCCCCAATCCTCGCGAATGCGCCGGTGCAGCCACTCCGCGCACGCTTCCGCCGATTCGATCGCCAGCGCCTGCATCCCGTGCGACTTGAAATAATAGCCTTCGTTCTTCGCTTTCTCCGACCGCTCTCGCACCCCTTCGCCCGCCGTTACAACGAACAGAGCAATGTGATCCCGTTGCCCATTCTGCGCCGGCAGTACATAGTCGCTAAGGCAGAGATAGTCTCCAACCCGCTGTCGCGGAAACCGAAACGTATGCACTGGCTCCGCACCGCCCGGAGCGAACAGATGCATTGCATCGCCATCGGACTCCGCCTCAAAAAACTGCCATACCGCACGCGGTTTCATAAACTCGGCCGCATCACGCTTTACCTCTTCCATGCTTTCAAATAGCTCGACCGCCTTTGCATCCCGCTCGGCAAATCGCTTCTCAAAATCCCCGCGAAATCCCATATGTCGTCCATACAACATGAACGGGTTGATGTAACTCCATACTTCGTTCAAATCCGGCACCAGCCGCACTTTTCTATCGAGATACCCCACCTTTGGAATCGGAAGATCCGTCCGCACCTTCGGTGAGCGCGTTACTTTGGGTATCTCCGTTACCTTCACCGCCGTGGCCACTGCAAACCCGTTTCCGGATGCCGCGTGCTCGTGCAAAACCTGCTCCCGCGTCGCTGGGTCCATCAACTGGTTCATCAGCCGCAGCCCCGTCATCGCGTCCTTCGCGTAACACACCGCCCTGCCATAACTAGGCGCAATCTTGGTCCGCGTAAATCTCGCGGAAAGCGCCGCCCCGCCCACAAGCAGCGGTATCTCGATTCCCGCATCCTTCAGATCATTCGCCGTAATTACCATCTGTTGCGCGCTCTTCACCAGCAACCCGGAAAGCCCGATCGCGTCCGGATGATGCTGCAGATACGCCTTGATCAATTCTTCCGGCGGCACTTTAATTCCAAGATTCACCACGTCATACCCGTTGTTCTTCAAAATAATCTCAACGAGATTTTTCCCAATGTCGTGTACGTCGCCCTTCACGGTCGCCAGCACAATCTTTCCGCGCTTCGCCGTGTCCGCCTTCTCCATGAACTGCTCGAGATGGTTCACCGAAGCCTTCATGGCTTCCGCGGATTGCAACACCTCGGCCACAATCAGCTCATTCGCATTAAATAGCCGCCCTACCTCTGCCATCCCGGTCATCAGCGGGCCGTTGATTATGTCCAGCGGCGCCGCGCCTTCCGCGCGCTTGCGCTCCAGATCGGCGATCAGGCCGTCCCGTGTCCCCTCGATGATGTAATTCGCCAGCCGCTCGTCCAGCGGTAGGCTCGCGGCCAGTTTTTTCTCTTTCTTCTTCGCCGTCCGGAAATACTCGGCGATTGCAGCGATGTGGTACTGATTGACCGCCGCGCGTTGTTCTTTCTTTTGCTCTCGCCAGTCTGCCGGCACATGGCGCAGCAACTCCGCCTGCGAATGATCTGCAGGCACATCCTTCGGCGGATGCGAAAACAAAAGGTTCTCGGCAAGATCTCGTTCGTGCTGCGGAATCGAAGCGAACCGCTCCAGTTTTTCGGTATTCACAATCGCAAGGTCCAGCCCCGCTTTCGTGCAGTAATAAAGGAAAACCGAATTCACAACTTCGCGCGCGCCCGCAGGCAATCCGAACGACACATTCGAAATCCCCAAAATCGTACGCACATCCGGCAGAGCCTGCTTGATCAGCCGGATCCCCTCCACTGTTTCGACTGCCCCGCCGATATAATTCTCGTCGCCCGTTGCGCACGGAAAAACCAGCGGATCGAAAATAATGTCTTCCGGCCCCAACCCATATTTTTCCGTCAGCAGCTTGTAGCTCCGTTGCGCTACTGCCAGCTTACGTTCCCGCGTAAACGCCTGCGCCTGCAGCTTATCCTCGTCAATACATCCAACCACCACCGCCGCGCCGAAATCATGCGCAATCGGCACCACCCGCTCGAACTTTTCTTCACCATCTTCAAGGTTGATCGAATTAATGATCGACTTGCCTTGGCAATACGTCAGCGCCAGCTCGATAGCCGTCGCATCGGTCGTATCGATCATCACCGGCGCTTTCACTTTTCGTATCAGCTTCTCGTAAAAAACCGGAATATCTTTCTTCTCATCCCGCTCTGTGCTTTGCAGGCACACATCCACGATATGCGCCCCGCCCTTTACCTGCCGCCGCGCAATCTCGCTAGCCTCTTCCCATTTCTCTTCCGCCACCAAATTCTTAAAGAGCCTCGACCCAATCACGTTCGTCCGTTCGCCCACCAGCAGCGGCCGCGTACTGTCCTCCGCTTCGATCGTTTCGATCCCCGAATACACCGCCCTGTGCGATTCGCCCGGCCGCACGCGCGGCTTCTTGCCCTCCACCATCTGCCCAATCGCGCGGATGTGCTGCTCCGTCGTCCCGCAGCACCCGCCCACAAAGTTCAGCCAGCCATGATCCACAAATTTCTCAAGCTGCGCTGCCAGCGAAGTCGGCGTCTCTAGATATTTACCCTCTTCGTCCGGCAATCCTGCGTTCGGATAACACGACACAAACTCGCTCGAAATCTGGCTCAACGTCCGGATATGATCCGTCATGAACTCGGGCCCGGTAGCGCAGTTCATCCCAAACGCCAGCGGCTTCGCATGCCGCAGCGACGCCCACATCGCTTCTACCGTCTGCCCCGCCAGCATCGTTCCCATCGGCTCGATCGTCACCGACACGATCACCGGCACCTGCACGCCGATTTCTTTCGAAAGTTTCTGAATCGCCAGCAGCGCCGCCTTGATATTCCGCGTATCCTGGCAAGTTTCGACCAATAACAAATCCACGCCGCCTTCGACCAACCCCTTCGCCTGCGCGTAGTACGCCTCGATCAGACCATCAAACGTCACGCCACCCGTAACAGTAATCGCCTTGGTCGTCGGCCCGACGGACCCCGCCACAAATCGCGGTTTCCCCGCCGCGCTGAATTCATCTGCCGCCTGCCGTGCCAACTCCGCCGCTCGCCTATTCAAGAAATGTGCATCGTCCGCCAACCCATACTCCGCTAAAACGATCGGCGCCCCGCCGAAGCTATTCGTTTCAACGATGTCCGACCCCGCCTCGAAGTATTTCCGGTGAATATCCAGCACCACATCCGGCCGCGTCCGCACCAAATTCTCGTTGCAACCTTCCAGCGCCGCCCCGCCAAAATCCTCCGCAGTCAGGTGCCGCTGCTGCAGCATCGTCCCCATAGCCCCATCGAGCACAAGTATCCGCCCCGAGAGCAACTCTCGCAGTGCCTTCGCCGATTCGTTCAAATTGCGCATTTGGAAAAAGCCGCAAATCCTTACCGGACTACCTCTTGCATTGGGGACACCAGCAGAGAAGGCCGCGTTTGGGGTACGCCCCTATTTTACGCAGGTTCCACCCTGGAATCGAACACGTTGCAGCGAACTAGTGCTTTTTTGGTGCGAACGGTCGTTCCAGCGCCCCGAACCGCCGGTACCCAAATCCCATGATGCGGTCTCGTAACGCTTTCGACTATCTCGTAAGCCGCTGCCTGAAAATCATCAACCTCGTTGCCCCACGCCCCAATCTCCCCAACCTGCGGAATCCGCCCCTGGCCCCCACCGAAAAAGCACCCTACCTGTTACGTAACAATTCGAGAACAGGCCCTTCCAAGAGACTTGCCCCAAAGGACAGTTTTCACTACGCTGGCACATAGTGGCTACCAAGCGCGTATCTTCAAAACTGACGGTTTGCATCCTGTCGCCGCACCCTCTGGTGCTGAGCGAATTCGAACGCGTCTTGTCGAAGGCTCAATTCAAAGTCGTCGTCAAGCAGCTCGAATCCACCCTCGCGCCCGACATGCGCAATTTCGAGCCGCCCGTCGCTCAGGTCTACGTAATCGATGGCCACGCCGCGCGTCCCGCTACCGGCGCTCTCTTGGCCAACCTTCTCGAACGTCATCCTGAGGCGCGCCTTATCGTCGTCGGCGAACAGCACACGGACGCCAACAGCTACCAACTATTGCGCCTCGGTGTGAAGGGTCTTCTCACTTACACGGAAGCGCGCGATCAGCTGGTCCGCGCCCTGCCCCTTGTCGCCAACGGCGGTTTCTGGGTTCCGCGCTCCGTCCTTTCCGGTTTCGTGGATTCTGTTCTCACCAGTCAGGGACGCCGTCTCAAAACTGATTCCGTCACCAACCTCAGCCGCCGCGAGCAGGAAGTCCTGGACTCCCTCCTCGAGAATCTCTCCAACAAAGAAATCGCCAGCAAACTTAACATCGCCGAGCGCACCGTAAAATTTCACGTCTCCAACCTTCTTAGCAAATTCGGCGTCCGCCGCCGCGCCGATCTGATACTTCTGACTTTCCAGCGCCGCATGTCAACCCCTTGAACTGTTCCTCGTCTCATCGACGGTCGCACTCTCCCGATACTTCCCGATTCTTGGCTGACAACCAGTCCCCATCCTGATAGTTTTGGAGCTGGCGCGAACGCAGTACAAATTTCACCCATGAAGGCGAGGTTATTTCCTTGAACGTTCTTGTCACCGGAGCCGCAGGTTACATCGGCAGCATTTGCACGGAGGTTCTCCTAGCCCGCGACTACCAGGTCATCGCTCTCGACAATCTTCAAGAGGGCCACGCCGCCGCCGTTCCTCCCAAAGCAATATTCCGCAAAGCCGATCTCGGCGTCCGATCCCAAATCGAAGAAGTCTTCTCCAAGCACCCGATTGACGCGGTAATGCATTTCGCGGGCGAAGCCCTGGTCGCCAAGTCTGTCCGCGAACCCAGCACGTTCTACGCTGCCAATATCGCCTGTGGCGTCAATCTTCTCGACGCTGTAACTCGCCACGGCGTCAAAAAATTCATTTTCTCATCCACCGCCGCCACCTACGGCGAACCCCACACCGTCCCCATCCCCGAAGATCATTCCAAAGACCCCATCAACCCCTACGGCAAATCCAAACTTCGCTTCGAAGAAATTCTCTCTGACTACCGCGGCTACACCGGCCTCCAGTACGCCACTCTCCGCTATTTCAACGCCGCTGGCGCTTCCGCCGAACGCGGCGAACATCATCGCGTCGAAACCCATCTCATTCCAAAAGTTCTCGACGCCGCGCAAGGCGTTATTCCCCACGTCGAAGTCTTCGGCTCGGACTACCCTACCCCCGACGGCACCTGTGTCCGCGACTACATCCACGTCCTCGATATCGCCGATTCCCACCTCCGCGCTCTCGAAGCCATAGAATCCGTTTCCGGCGAAGCCTTCAACGTGGGCAACAGCCGCGGCTTTTCCATCTTCGAAGTCCTCGACGCCGCCGAAAAGATCACCGGCCGCAAGATTTCTCGCAAAGTTTCGCCCCGCCGTCCCGGCGACCCCGCCGTCCTCGTCGCCAGCAAGGAAAAACTTCGCCGCGCCCTTGGTTGGGAAGCCCAACATTCTTCTCTCGAAGAGATCATCGCCTCAGCTTGGTCGTGGAAACAAAAACACCCGCACGGCTACGCCGAAGCAGCCTCACACCAGCCCTGACCCGAAAAGAAGTTCCTCGGTCACCGCAAAATCAAATTGTCGTTGATTGTCTTCCGGTCTATTGCGCCAATTCTTCGGCTTCGCCCTAAAAACACCCAGCTGGGTTTCCGCTCTACTCACTATTCACTACCCACTACTCACTCTCTATCAATCCGCGATCTTGTACCGAAAAATGCACCACAGCGCCTGCACGCCGTCTTTCCAGGTAATCTTCTTGCCTTCTTCGTACGTCCGTCCCGCATAGCTGATCGGCACTTCGTAAATCCGCCACTTGCCCTTCGAAATCTTCGCCGTAATTTCCGGCTCAAACCCGAACCGGTCCGACCGCAGCGTAATCCCTTGCAGCACCTCTTTGCGGAACACTTTGTAGCAAGTCTCCATGTCCGTCAGCTTCAAATTGGTCATCACATCCGAAAGCAGCGTCAAGACCTTGTTCGCCACATAGTGCCAAAAGTAATGCACCCGCTGCGGCCCGCCAAGAAATCTCGACCCAAACACCACGTCCGCCCGCCCGTCAATAATTGGCCCAACCAAACTCGGATAATCCTTCGGGTCATACTCCAAATCCGCATCCTGCACCAAAACAATGTCCCCGGTCGTCTCCGCAAACCCGCGCCGCAACGCCGCGCCCTTGCCCTGATTCTGCGCCTGAAAAAAAATCCGCAATTCCCGCACGTCCACGGGATCGCCGCCATCGTGCGCCGGAGCCCACGTCTCGCCTTTCCCCTGCGCCTGCATCATCGCTTCCAAATACTGCCGCGTCCCATCCGTCGAGCAATCGTCCACCACCACGATTTCCATGCGCATCCCCGTCTCCGAAACGCGCCGCAGGATCTCTTCCATCGTGGCTTTTTCGTTGTAAACGGGAATCACCACCGAAATCTTGGGGTTGTCCAACGCAGAAGGGTGTCGCCGCAGAGCGCACATTTTCAGCAACAGATTGTAGCGGCCCTCCACACGCGGAGTAAAGGCTGCCTGTGTCACATCCGTTTTCGCCATAGAACGGCTTCCCGCCGAACATCGAAGCGGTTATCCTATCTGTTGTTTGCGGAGCGCATCTATCCAGGAAGTGTGTTTCTCCTCCGCTTCTCTGTGCTCTCTGTGTACTCCGTGATCTTTGTGTAAAAATCTTATTCGTAGTTTTTTGCGCCGTCTCGCGAATCAATGACCACCTTCTTCATCCAACAATTCGGCTGCCGCGCCACCCAAGCCGACGGTGCCGCCCTCGAACGCCAACTCCTCGATCGCGGCTGCACCCCCGCCCCCGATCCCGCCTCCGCCGCCATCGTCGTCCTCAACACCTGCACAGTAACCGCCGCCGCCGACGCCCAAGCCCGCGACTCCGTCCGCAAAATCCACGCCCAAAATCCCGCCGCCCGCCTTATCGTCACCGGCTGCTATGCCCAACGCGCCCCCGAAGAACTAGCCTCTTTGCCCGGCGTCACCTGGGTCGTCGGCAATTCCCACAAACCCCAAATCCCCAATCTCATCGACGCACTTTCGACCGGCTCGCTGTCTGAAGCCTCAATCAATTCCCAGGCTGGCCCCTCAAACAATTTCGTCCCAACCGCCGCGCTGTTCCCCGATTCGCCAGACGTCCCGTTCCATTCCTTTGTAGGGGCGCAATTCATTGCGCCCCATCTCGGCAAAATTTCTAATCCCGACGACTCTCTTAATCACGCCAACATCCTCACGGGCGATATCTTCTCCCACCCCGAATTCCTCTCCGCCCCCATCCAAGGCGGCGAATCCCATCACACCCGCCCCATCCTGAAAATCCAGGACGGCTGCAACAACCGCTGCTCCTTCTGCATAATCCCCTTCGTCCGCGGCAAATCACGCAGCCTCCCTCCCGACCAGGTCATCCGCGAAATCCAAAAGCTCACCGCAGAACATCCACCCGAGCCCGCGAACCTAAAAGTGGGACAGCCAATCTTGGCTGTCTCCTCGTCTACCTCCTTTACCTCCTCTACGTCCCCCGCCCGTGAAATCCCAGTAGCACAGGCACTCCTGCCTGTGCCTGCCTCCTCCTCTACTTCCTTTACTTCCTTTACTTCCTTTACCTCCTCTACTTCCTCCACCTCCTCTACTTCCCCCGCCCGCGAGATCGTCCTAAGCGGCATCAACCTAGGCACCTACGGCCGCGACCTCTTTCCCCGCATAGAATTCATCGACCTCCTCCGCCGCATCCTCGACGAAACCCCCGTAGAACGCCTCCGCATCAGCTCCATCGAGCCCCTGGACGTCACCCAAGATCTCATCGACCTCTTCGCCGGCACCGACCGCATCGCCCAGCACTTCCACATGCCCCTCCAATCCGCCTCCGACCCCATCCTAGCCGCCATGCACCGCTGGTACCGCTCCGAACACTATGCCCGCCGCGTCCAGCTCATCCACGACCGCCTCCCCAACGCCGCCATCGGTGCCGACGTCATCGCCGGCTTCCCCGGCGAGACCGAGTCCGACCACGCCGCCACCCTCTCCTTCATCGACCGCCTCCCCTTCACCTACCTCCACGTTTTCTCCTACTCCCCCCGCCCCGGCACCAAAGCCGCCTCTCTTCCAGACCAGGTTCCCGCCACCACCATCAAGCGCCGCGCCCGCGAACTCCGCGCTCTCGGTGAATCCAAATCCGCCCACTTCCGCCGCGCGCAAATCGGCCGCACCCTCCGCGTCCTAACCCTCCACCGCAACGCAAGCGACGAACGTGACGGCGTCACCCCCGCCCTCTCCTCCAACTACCTCTCTTTTTCGATTCCTGGTAACCACCCTCACAATCGCTGGATAGAAGTCGAAGTCACGACCAACGATTCGGCGACTGTAAGTGCAAGCACCAACGACCGAATCGGCGCAACCTCTTTCGCCTGACATGAACGCTCAAGCGCGCCACAGTCAATTGCTGGACCAGTTTGTCGCGTGTTGGCAAAAACTTGATGGCCACGATCTGCGCGAAAGCATCGATGATCTCTCGTTCAGCCTTCCATTCGACTCGCCGCTCCGGGCAGATGATCACCACTGGCGTCCTTTGCAGCTTGCGACGGACAGGTCCATGCTGGAGGCCGTATACGCAAAGCTCCCTGCGCGCTTTCCTCCCCTCTACGAAGAGCTCGTCCTCTCCTACCGGTGGCTGGAAGTCGATCTGCAACGGTACCGCCTGCACTCCAACCCACCCGGCGCTGATCTCTCCGGCGTTCTCGGCAGAATTCTCAAAGATAAATTTTTGTCAGGATTCTTGCTCAAGAATGGCTACATCCCCTTCGGCAAGGGCGGAGATATGGACTACGATCCTGTCTGTTTTGATCTAAAGGCACGAAAAAAGAATCGAGAATTCGAAATCGTGAAAATCGATCACGAAGAAATCTTGTGCAACGAACGAATCCGAGTCGTAGCGAAACTCGCTCATTCATTCGAAGAGCTTGTCCTCCAAACCATTCAACTTGCTGCCAAGCCTGCTTGATTCGCCTCGGTCGTCCCTCAGCTCACTTCTCCGTGCCCTCTGTGCTCTCCGCGTCCTCTGTGTAAAATGTTTTTCCGCTCCTCTTCTTTACGTCCTTACTTCTTTACTTCTCTTTTCATCAGCCTTCGAATATCACCTGTGCCAACGCCTGCGCCTCCGTATGCGTAATACTCAACGCAATCCTCTTCACCCCCAACTCCTCCGCAATCTTCCTCGCCTCGCCATCCAACCGGATCGTCGGCCGCCCGCCCTTCTCCCGCACCACCTCGAAATCCACCCACCGCACCCCCCGCCTCCACCCCGTCCCCAAAGCCTTCATCGCCGCCTCTTTCGCCGCAAACCGCCCCGCAAACCGCTCATACTTATTCTTGAACCGCTCGCAATACTCTCTCTCCCCCGCCGTATACACCCGCCGCAAAAACGTCTCCCCATACCGCTCAATCGCCTTTTTAATCCGCCCCACCTCCGCCAAATCCACTCCCATCCCAATGATCAATGTCACTCCCCGTAGGGGCACGATACATCGTGCCCCATTTGCCCAAGTCTCCGACATCCGTAGGCCGCCCCACCGAGGGCGAATCTTCTTCTCGCCCATCGGCCGTTTGCGAATGCCCTCGCGAAGCCTCCGCCAACGCTATTTCTTGACGGTCGCTCCTGCCAGTTCCGCCACCGCCGCCAGCGTAGTCTGCGTCGCATTCAATCCCAGCCGGAAGTCCGCATCCGAGTACGTCTTGTACAAGTCCGTCGGCTGGTGCCATTGCGGATCCCATCCGTTTCCAATCTGCGTACCGCGCTCGTTTTCTCGCACGCTTAGCGAAGGCACCACGTCCATGAACGAACTCGAATCCGTATTCGTCATGTGGCTGCTCACCGACGCCGGATAATCCGTCGCGTACTTCTCATCGGCTCGCTCCAGCGCCCACGCCAAGGCCTGCGACTCCGCCGCAAACTTCGAGTTCGTCTGAAACTCAATATTGACGTCCGCCTCCGGCCGCTGCTCTTTGCTCATCGTTCCATCCGCCCGCGGCATCCCGTGATCGAAGAGCATCATATCGTGCGTAATCATTCCCAGCCATTTCGGCTCCGGGTAACGCCCCGAGCCCGGCGGATCCTCTTTGCCTTGTAAACTCTGCCGCTGCTGCACATACGCCTGGCTGCCGTTCAATCCTGTCTCCTCGTTGTTCCACAGGATGAATCGCACCGACCGCTCCGTTCGCACGTCTGGACTGCTCAACACACGAGCCACTTCCATCACCAGAGCGGTTCCCGACCCGTCGTCATTGGCCGCCTCGCCCCACCCGATGCCGTCCATGTGCCCGCCGATGATATACATTTCCTCGGGATGGCTCGTTCCAATCTTCGTGCAATAAACTTCTTCGCGTTCCCCCGGCGTGGACTCCTGCGAATCGAGCTGGCGTAGCTTCTCATCCGGCTGCTTGTTCGCATCCGTATTCACTCCCGTCGGCGTGCGATTCCCTCGGGGTCGTCCACCGCCGGCCGCGACCGGCGCCTGCCCTGCGGGCGGAGGCGTACGCGGGGCCCGCGGCGGCCCGGGCTGATAGTCGTACTTCAGCCGCTCCGTGTTCGTGCAGCCATAACTCTTCAGTTGCGCCTCGATCCAATCCACCGCCTTACGATTCCGGTCCGTCCCCTGCCGCCGATCCCCAAACTGTGTCAACCCCTTAATCGTGGTCTTATACCGCTCCAGCTCCAGCCGCCCCACCAGCCCCGTGATCGTCTCGGACCTCGCAGTCTGGCTCGCCGACGCCGTCTCCGTCGACTGCCCCCAAGCTCCCGGACTCACCGCAACTCCGATCACAACCACCGCCGCAATCAACAATTTCCATCCCATGTCCTCTCACCTCCGCCAAATCCATTCCCATCACTACGGTCGCAGATGTTCTTACTCTACTGTGACCAACTGCATCGCCAGAACGCAGAACTATATACTCAATGCCCGAGCACTCGCGAGTATGCCGGCCAGGCGCTTCTTTACATCCGGTTTCGGCTCGGCATCCACCGCCCTTTCGACCGCAGCTCGCATTTCAGAACTCCAGGACTTTGGATCCCATGCGGAAAGTGCGTTGATCGCCGTGTTGCGATTCCGAACTACAGGACTGCGCAGACCTGTCCTGATCATTTTCCATCCATGCCCAGGAAAACGGCGGAGATCCTGCAATACCCAATCTAGAGCTTGGTGTGGTTGGAAATTCGCCCCCAAGCCCAATTCATCTCCGGGACCGGTTTCGATTCGATCGAATGGCAAAACCAACTCCACAAAGGTCAGCACTTCGTTTAGTCGGCTCTCGTCCGTTTGCTGCATCAGCCGATACCAAGAGGACGATGTTAGTGGATTGGCCCGAACTCTCGAGAAATGCAATTCCCAGGTGTCAATCGAAAGCACTTGCGCCGCTTCGTCGCCTTCATCGAAAATCTGGTCATTTTCACTGGCAAGCGCGTCAGCGATTTTTGATCGCCAGCTCTCGCGGCCTAGCACATCGTCGACGAGTGACTGCATGTTTGCACGCCGGGAATTACTCCATTGCTTCTGATCCCGCTTTTCCCATCCGTCTGTCTGGGCCAAGAACCACTTCAATCTATCCACGGCCAGAAGATGTCGCAGACCGAGATCAGTCTGCGACCATACAAGGTTCAGATAACTCTCGCAGGCGTCTCCGGAATGCTCATAGTCGTCTATGTCCTCCGCCGGTCCACCAGCAATCAAGGCGCGGATAATGTCCGCAGCTGCATCTAGGAGAACGGGATCGACAAACTGTTTATTAAGAGCTTCATGGAGTTTCCCAGCACGCGCGCAAATGCAGGCAAGGTATTCGTTCATGACCTCGTTTCTAAAGCCCTCGCGTAGCATCCAGGCCTGTATCTCCGGATCCTTGGTATCTTTCAGACGACTAACGATTTGCACTCGGCCCCAGCCATGGACTTCTTTGGCTAAATCCCACAGAGCTTTCTCTGGATACTCAGAAACTCGTGCCAGGGCAATGCTAGCGAAAAGAGTGAACTCCTCTGATTTACCGAGTGTCTTAAGAAGCTCCGAATCCTGCGCGTTTCCGAACGTCCCAATTAATGCCAATCCAAACTTGACCGCTTCGCGGTGGCCCGCGCGACTGGCAAAATACCGTCCGATCTCGCAGATACGCGTGCCGTTACGGGCGTGAGTTGAATCTTTCAATCGCTCTAACACCGCGTCGATACAGCCGACAAGACCATCCTCAACGACAGCCTCGTAGAGAGTTTTTAGGGACTTGTTGTCGGTTCGCTGTTCCAATGATTCAAGGGTGCTGACTATCGTAAAGACTCTCTTTTCTTTCGCAGCGCCTTCCGCCTGCTGTCCAAGAACGCCATCCATCGCACCGCCGATCCAACGTAAACTGTTTGGCTTAAATACTATTTCCTCGTCTGGAAGTGGTTCAAGGACACCACTGCAGATTTGATTGTAAATAGATTTCAACTCACCCCACGGAGGAGTAAGGGAGTCCAGTGACCAAGGCCGTTTGTCGAACAAGCGAAACATGTACAACTCTCAAATTCCGAGATTAATCTCAATTCATTCCGTTCTTTCTTTCGCGCCATTATACTTATACCCTTATGCCCCCAGCGAAATCCTCTTCGCCGAAACTCGCCGTCCGCAAGTCTCGCATCGCATCCGCGCCCGCAACCAACTGGACCACCCGCACTTCCAACGGCCTCCGCATTCTCCAAGTCCCCGCCTTCTCCAAACTCCCCTGGCTGATCCACGCCTTCAGCACCGCTCCCGGCGGCATCTCCCCACTAGAAAACGAGAAAGTCCTCAACCTAGGCTTCACCGACTGGGACACCCGCGAAAACGTCCAAGAAAATCGTCGCCGCTTCCAAAGAGCCGTTGGTGCCGAGGCTCTCCCGCTAATCGCCCTAAAGCAATTCCACTCCGACGTAATCCACCTCTTTGACACCGCCTCCACCGATCCGTGCCGTGGCGACGCCAGCATCACCAACCGCCCCGGCCTCCTCCTAGCCATCCAAACCGCCGACTGCGTCCCCATCCTCCTCGTCGACCCCAAAAAACGCGCCATCGCCGCCATCCACGCCGGCTGGCGCGGCACGCTAGCCCGCATCGCCGCCAAAACCATCGGCAAAATGCAAATGCACTTCGGCACCAACCCCCGCGATCTCCTCGCCGCCATCGGCCCCAGCATCGGCCCCTGCTGCTACGAAGTCGGCACCGAAGTCGCGACCCAATTCCTCTCCCAATTCCCAGATGCCCCCACCTACTTCGACGAATTCCGCACCGGCGACGAGCCCAACCCCATCCAGTGGCTCAACATGATGCCCCCCGGCCACCAAC
>Ga0210405_10001028_pt1 | contig 33874 bp, 24 predicted proteins | sample IncBWH11MmetaG_FD_155492 | JGI IMG/M metagenome (GOLD analysis project Ga0210405, IMG submission 155492) | Forest soil microbial communities from Barre Woods Harvard Forest LTER site, Petersham, Massachusetts, United States - Inc-BW-H-11-M | ecosystem: Environmental > Terrestrial > Soil >...
CCACCCCTTGTAGTGGAGCAGAGCATCATGTCGTGGCTCGGGCAAAATGTCGATCTTGGCTGGGGTGCGACTCTTATCAGACTCGCGACCGGCGCGTTCTTCCTACCGCACGCGTACGTAAAGCTTCCCTGGCCCGGAACGATAGCATTTTTCCAGGCTGCTGGGTTTAAGCCCCCCGCTTTCTGGATGTACGTCGCCAGCGCCATCGAAGCTGCCGTGGCTCTTTCTCTACTTTCGAATGTGCTAGTGAGTTATTTCGGCCTCCTCGGTGCAATCCATCTGCTGATTGCCGGTGGCGCCGTGTATCGCGTCAACGGACCGAAATGGCCCTGGAACACCGGTGGACTTGAGTACTGCGTATTCTGGGCGATCTGCTGCGTGGCCGTCGCACAGACGCCTTGTGGCTGACATCAACAAACTCAATCCGTGCGGTTATTCACTGCGGGCGAAATTCGTTTGCGCGTCGAGCTTCAGCGCTTCGAGCAGTGGATTAATCTGGTCCTGATAGGCGCGCCAGCGGCCAACGGCGCTTTTGTAGATTGGACGGCGCACCTGTGTTGCGCTCGCCGTCCGTATCGGGCGCTCGGTCTTGTGAAAAGCCAGGCAACGTTCGTCCCAGGGCAGACCACAATATTCGATGATGCGGCGCGCCTGACCTTCCAGATCCGCAACAATGTCTTCATAGCGCACATCGAGAATACGGCCAGTGGGCAGAACATTTTGCCAATGCGCCATCAGTTGTTGATAACGACGGTAATAACGGCCGATCTCGCCGAGGTCGTAGGTGTGGTTCTGCTCGGCGGAAAATAATTTTGAAAAGCAGGAAATGCAGGTATCGACCGGATCGCGCATGCTGTGAATAACCTTGGCATTCGGCAGCGCGAGATGGATGAGGCCGGCAAAGTAATAGTTCGACGGCATCTTATCGGTGACGCGCTCGTCGTCGGGCGCCAGCTGGCGCAGCAGCGAAACATAACGTGCCCCGATTTGCCGAAGCGCTGCCGCGTCCACCAACGGCACGAATTCCGGATATGGCAGCGCGGCGCCGTCCGGGCCGCGAATCGAAAGTGCGATATCGTTCAATATTCGTAGTTCGCCTGCGCCATGGACGACGGGGTGACTGGCGACGATCTGTTCGATGAGCGTCGTGCCGGATCGTGGCATGCCGAGAACGAAAATCGGAAACCGCGATGGATCGCCACCGTTGGCATTTTTCTCGATCATTTCGCGCGTGAACGTCTTTTCGATCCGGTCGAACAGATCGAACGTGGCATTTTCGTCGTAAGCAATTGTCGCGCGCTTTGCTGCGTTGCCAGACACAAGGTGCTGGAAAGACCGGGAAAAATCTTTCAAATCCGCATAAGCCTTGCCGAGGGCAAAATCGAGCTGCATGCGGTCGCGCTTCGACATCTCGTGCGGCAGCGCCGCGAGCGCTTCCATGGTTGCGAGATGCGCATTGCCGGGCGTAAAGGTTATAGTATCGGCGAAATTGACATAGGCGGCGGTCACCGTCGGATCGAGCCGGATCGACTCCAGATAAGACTGCTGTGCATCGTTCAGCCGGCCGAGCTCCTTGAGCGCATTGCCGATATTGTTAAACGCCTCGGCCATGTCCGGCATGAGTGCGAGTGCTCGCCGGTAGTAGCCGAGCGCAGCGTCGGCGTTGCCGCGCTCGAAAGCGATGCGCCCCATCTGATTTACGGCATCGTGGTTGTCGGGATTGAGCGCCAGAGCGCGTTCCGTCGCGGCGGCGGCATCTTCATGTTTGTTCTGGTCGAGCAGGATCAAGCCGTAGTGTGCGTAAAGCTTGTCGCTGCGCTGTTCGATGGCAAGCGCGCGCCGCATCAGATCGGCGGCTTCGGGGAGGCGGTCGAGGTCTTTGACCGCAAGCGCGAGATTGTCCAGCGTGTCCGGATTGTTCGGATTGAGTTCGAGCGCTTTGCGGTAAGCGGCTTCCGCTTCGTCCGGCCTCTTCAATTCCCGCAAGCAGGTGCCGAGATTGTTCCAGGCATCGGCGAAAGCCGGCTGCAGTCCGATGGCGCGGCGATAAGCATGTTCCGCCTCGGCAAAGCGCTTGAGCCGCTGCAATGCGTTACCGCGGTTGCTGTGTGCCTGGACGAAATTGGCTTGGACCGTAAGCGCGCGGTCATAATGCGCCAGCGCCTCTTCGAATTTGCCTTGCTCGAACAGCGCGACGCCGACGTTGCTGTGCGCGTCGGCATAATGCGCATCGAGCGCGATGGCGCGGCGGCCCGCGGCGATTGCGTCGTCAAGTTTTCCGGCGAGGCGATACATTTCGCCGATATTGGCGTGATAGGCCGCGACGCCGGGATTGATCGTGATGGCGCTCTGCAAATGCTCTATGGCTTCCAGCAGCTTACCTGACTGATGGGCAATGATGCCGCGCATGTGCGCCGCTTCGGCGTTGTCGGGCTCGGTGGCGGCTGCCTGCCGTGCAAGATCCTCGGCGTCTGCGAGGAAACCTTGTCTCCGCTTCTGCTCGGCGAGCATGAGCGCCTGGCTCGGCGATATCGCTTGCGCAGCTTCGACCGCGGTAGCCGATCTCGCTTCCAGGGCGATGATGGTGGCGGCTTCCGCGGCGCGCCGCTCGCCAGAGGCTTTGAACGGCATCAGCCGCCGCGTGTCGCCGCGAACGACTGCTTTGAGTTCTGCCGTCACCCGCTTGATGACCTCGGCCCAGGACTCGCCCTCCATCTGACGAAACAGGCGCATGGTCGGATACCAGGGTGTGTCCTCGCGCGTAAACAGCCAGCGCCAATCGGCCACCCGTGGCAGCAACAGCCAAACCGGCTTGCCGAGCGATCCGGCAAGATGGGCGATCGACGTATCGACCGTTATCACCAGATCGAGCGCGCCGACGGCGGCGGCAGTTTCGCTGAAGTCGCCGAGTTCCTGCGCAAATTCCAACACCTGGGGCTTGCCGGTTTTGTCTTTCTTGAGCCTGTCGAGGTCGGCGGCGCGCGGGCCAAACTGGAGGCTTGCAAACGACGCACCCTGCACCGCGAACAGGGGGCGAAGCAGCGTGACGTCGAGCGAGCGGCGCGCATCGTTGATATGTCCGGGATTACCGGCCCAGGCGGCGCCGACTTTGACCCCGGCCATGGCGGCAAGCCGCTTCATCCAGCGCTGCGCCGCATCTGCCGGCACGCGCAGATAGGGCAAGGCCACTGGGATAGTTTCGAGGCGCGTTTTGAACGCGCGCGGGAGGCTCAAAAGCGCAACGTCGCATTGATAGGGCGCCGGCTCGCCGCGGTCGCCGAGCACCGTTACGCCGGCAAAACTTTCGCGCAGTAGTGCCGCTAGCTCCTGCTGCACGCGCAACGTCACATGACCGGCGCGCGCCGCGAGCAACGGGACGTAGCGGGCGAACTGCAGCGTGTCGCCCAAGCCTTGCTCGGCCTTCACATAGATGTGCTTGCCGGCGAGATTCTCGCCTTGCCACGGCGTGAGCGGAAACCGCGGCCCTTTGTGTTCGGTCGAACGCAGGCGCCACTCGTATTCGTCCCAGCCTTCGCCGAAATCGCCGCGCATCAGGAGCAGCAGGCCAAGTCCGGTATGCGCATTGGCGTGATGCGGTGCGAGCGCGACGGCGCGGCGCAACGCGGATGCGCCGTCGCCGAAACGCCCGCTATGATGCAGCGTCGTGCCGAGATTGGCCCAGGCATCCGCAAAGTCGGGTCGCAATTCGATGGCGCGACGGTAGGCATCGATGGCGTCATCGAACTTTCGCAATGCGTGCAGCGCATTGCCGAGATTGCTGTGCGCTTCGGCAAAAGTGGGCTTGGCCGCGATGGCCTTATGGTGAGCGCCGGCAGCTTCGCGAAACTCCCTCATCTCGTAGAGCGCGACACCGAGATTGCTCCACGCTTCGGGATAATCCGGCCGAAGCTCGATTGCGCGGCGGGCGGTGGCGATCGCGTCCTGCGGCCGTCCGGCGAGACGGTACATCTCGCCGAGATTGCCGTGGTAGAGCGCGACGCTCGCGTCGGCAGCGACGGCGCGCTGCATGAAATCGACGGCGTTCGGCAGCTGGCCCTTTTGATGCGCGACGATCCCGAGGAGATTCAGTGCCGCTGCGCAATCGGGCCGAACGCCCAGGATTTCGCTGCACAACGCCTCGGCGGCCGGCAGTCGGCCCGCCTGTATATGCTGCTCGGCCCGGGCGAGCGCGTCGTCGAGGCGCATCGGCACAGACTCGGCGCCGTGTGAGTTGCTCCCGATGCTAATCGAGCCGATGCGCAAGTTGCTCATCTCTTCGTGTCGTCGCGCGAGTTTCACAACCTTAATGGCATAGTTTAGTCGCTAACCAGGAAGACTATGCTGCGAGTTTCGAATCGGAGAAGTAAAAGCGGATTACCTGGACAAGTTTGTAGATTATCAGTTTGTGTCACCGCAAAACAACAGATCAGGGAGATTCGATGTAACGCGTCTTTTCAGCGGCAGACTCCCGCTCGCCACATGATAGGTTCAAATACGTCGATGCAGCGCAGGGTGGAACTTAGCAGTTGCGGGAATACGACGTGCTTGAGGGGGGTAGCAGTGGAACGGCGTAATTGGCGTGGGACATTACTGGCAACGAGTTCGGCCCTCGCGATGATCGTCGCGGCCGGCCAGTCGGCCGAGGCACAGTGTGCGCTCAATAACAATGCTGGCGGCTCCAACAACGCCGGAGCGATCAATTGCATCAGCTACAATAACGGCGTCAACAACACCGGCAATATCGTCAACCAAGGTTCGGGAACCATCACGCCGACGCACACCTATGCGCCGACCCTACCGGGAACCGCGACCGGCATAAGCGTCGTCGGCCTTAACACGACGCTCACCGGCAACATCACCAATTCCGGCACGATCACCAATACGCTCGGTAATTGGGGAATCAATATCGGCAGTGGAGCCTATTCGGGTGGCCTGATTTCGTCCAACGGCGCCTCGCTGAACGGCTCGATCACCAATATCGGCACCATCACCGCTCACACCGGCATCCAGATCCAGCGTTCGACCATGTCAGGGTCGATTGTCAATTCCACGAATGCAAACATTAATAGCGGGGTCAATGTCGGAATATCGGCGGCGCAGGCCTCGGTCGGCGGCGGCATCACCAACAACGGCACGATCACTGGCGGCCTCAGTGTCAGTGAATCGACGATCGCCGGTACGGTCAGCAACGGCGGTACGATCAACGCGCCTACGGCGTTCGCCGGCCTGACGGTGGTCAACGGCGGTATCGTCGGCGGCTCGGTCATCAACAGCGGCAATATTACCGCGCAGGCTGACGCGATCGAAGTGTTTCCCAACCCCGGCGCCAGCGGCGCCATCCTCAATCAGACCATCGCCGGCTCGATCATCAATACCAGCACTGGTACGCTGTCGGCTTTGGTCGGGATTGCGCTGACCGCCACGAGCAACACCTCGCGCAACATCGTCGGCGGCAATATCATCAATAATGGCAAGATCACCGCGGGGTCCAGCGGCATCGGCGTCTACAGCTCAACCGTAGCCGGCTCCATCAGCAATACCGGCACGATCAGTGGCGCCGTCGGCGGAATTGTGCTCGTCAACTATACGGGCGGCAACGCCGGGCAGGCCAGCGTTGGTGGCTCGATCGTCAATAGCAACTCGATTACCGGCACCGCGGCGGGTTTTGCCGGAATCATGCTCGCCGGCGGCTCGGTTTCGCAGAACGTCATCAATGCACTCGGCGGCACCATCACAGCCAATGGCGGCGTCGGTATTCTCTTGACCAATGCGATTTCCTTCTCAGCCCATGCCGGGCCGTCCACCGTCGGCGGCAGCATCGTCAACCAGGGTATGATCACCGCGGCGACCGGCATCAAAGTGACCGGCGGCAGCACGGTGACGGGCGGCATCACCAACAGCGGCAACATCACCGGTTCGACCTCGGCCATCGACGTCAGCGGCGAAGGTGCAGCGACGACGATCAACCAGCAAGCCGGCACGATCGGCGGCGCCATCCTGCTGTCGTCGCTGGGCGATACCGTCAACGTGACCGGCGGCGTGATCAACGGCAATATTACCGGGACCGGCTCCAGCGGCACGGTCAATTTTGCGGTCGGCGGCGGCAACACCTTCACCTACACTAACGCCATCACCGGCGTGAGCGCCGTCAACGTCAACTCCGGTACGCTGTTCGACAACAATTCGATCACCGCCACGACCGTTACCGTAAAAAATGGCGGCGCGCTGGCGCCGGGAGTGCCCGGAACCCCTGGAATTTTGGGCATTACCGGCAATCTCGCGTTCCAGTCCGGCGCGGTCTATCTAATTCAGGTCACTCCATCGACCGCGTCGAGGACCAACGTCAGTGGGACTGCCACGCTAACCGGCGCAACGGTCAACACTGTGTTCGGCCCCGGCGCTTACATGTCGAAACAGTACGAGATTCTGCAGTCGGGTGGCTTGGTCGGCACGTTTTCGGGGCTTACTGGGACGCCGCCTGGTGGCATCACGGAGAGCCTGAGCTACGTGGGCAATAACGTATTCTTGAACCTCACGGCAAACGTCGGCGGCGGTAGCAGCACGCCGCTTAACCAGAATCAGCAGGCGGTCGCCAACGCGCTGAATAATTTCTTCAACAATGGCGGTATGCTGCCGCCCGGTTTTGTCTCCATCTTTGGCCTGACCGACGGCTCTTTGGCGAATGCGCTGTCACAGCTATCCGGCGAAGCTGCGACCGATGCCGATAAGGGCGCATTCAACATGATGACCCAATTTTTGGCTCTCATGCTTGATCCGTTCGTCGATGGGCGCAGCGATACCCCTGGCTCTGCCGCTGGCGCGACCGCGTTTGCGCCGGATCAGCAACCAAGCTTTCCGCCTGATATCGCGCTGGCCTATGCTTCAGTACTCAAGGCACCGCCCCCGCCCGCCTTCGAACAGCGCTGGACGGCATGGGGCTCGAGCTTCGGCGGGTACAACAAGACCGACGGCAATGCGACGGTGGGCTCAAATAATGTCACCGCGCACGACTTCGGCTTCGCGGCCGGCATGGATTACCATTTCACACGCGACATCGTCGCAGGCTTTGCGTTTGCCGGTGGCGGTACCAATTGGGGCTTGGCCCAGGGTCTGGGAAACGGACGCAGCGACGCTTTTGACGTTGGCGTCTATGGATCAATTCATTCCGGCCCCGCCTATTTGGCTGGCTCGCTCGCATTCGCCAATCACTGGATAACCACCAACCGCATCGCGCCGTTCGGCGATCAACTCACGGCAAGCTTTGACGGCCAGAGTTTTGGTGCGCGTGTTGAGACCGGCTATCGTCTCGCCGCAGTGCCGGCGATCGGCGTGACGCCCTACGCCGCAGTGCAGGCGCAAAGTTTCCACACGCCGAGCTACAGCGAGACCGATCTCACGGGCGGCGGCTTCGGCCTATCCTACGCGGCGATGAATGCTACGGACACGCGCACCGAGCTTGGCGCGCGGTTCGACGATCATCAGATGGTGAACGGAATGCCGCTGATCCTGCGCGCCCGCGCTGCCTGGGCTCATGACTGGGTCAGCAATCCCGCGCTCGGGGCCGTGTTCGAGGCGCTGCCTGGTGCCAACTTCACGGTCAACGGCGCAGCACCCCCAGCAAATTCTGCGCTAGGTTCGCTCAGCGGCGAACTGCACGTGACGCCGCACTGGTCGGTCCTAGCAAAGTTCGACGGTGAATTCGCACCGGGCGCGCAAACCTATGCGGGCACTGGAACAGTACGTTACACATGGTAGGGCGTCGCCCGCGTTAGCCGCCGAACAGCTGGCGCTGGCCTTGAGGAATTTCTGCGGATTGACCGCATCGCCGTCGACGCGCCCCAGAGTGCAGATGCGGGCTGTTCGGACTGTGCAGGTCGACGACCTGTCCGATCGGAAGCTCTGTGCTAGCGATCAACCTCAAGATCGCCAAGGCACTTGGTCTCACTGTCCCGCTGTCGCTACTCGGCCGCGCCGACGGGGTGATCGAGTAATCGACTTTACAAGTTCGGATTGCTGCACGCTTCTCATGCTGCGTTGCACCGAAGTCTCGCGGTAAACGGTCGCTTAGGGTCATTCACGTCGCTTTTGGAGGGTCCGATCGATGTCGGCTTTGCCCCCGATTGTGTTGCAAAAGTCGAAAGTTGCAGATCTGCGAATTTTTCGTGAAAACACAAAACGGGAAACAATCGGCGAATCGTATATCCTCAATCGCGTTAGCGAAGTCGCCCGTGAGTTTAAGGTGAGGCGATGGGGCCCCTCACATCTTTACACGAAAACCGTGCCTGTAGCCCGCAGAATTTTTGAGCATCCGTGCAAAACGACTTTTGCAACACAATCCCCCCGAAAGCGACCGGAACAGCGAATACGAATGAGATCAGATCGATAATTCAAAGTTACGTGCATTTGGTCTGAACGGTCGAAACTTAAGAAAGCACTGCATCGAATTCAGCAAGCACGCCATCGACATCATCGACGTCCACATAAGAGCGTCGCAAGGTCGCCCGTTTCCGCCGAAGAAAAATGAGGCTTCATCTCCTTGAGCTCCCGCGTCGCGATACGTCAAGCGCGACCGAGCGCTTTTGCCCTGGTGGATTAGCGCGCGCGATCTCGATAAACCGCTGGGTTGCGGGCGAGGATTCGTTTCGACGGCTCAGCAAGACAAGATCACATTGCAGCGAGCATTTGGTCAGTCGACGATAGGTGATGTTGGGTATGTTGACTGTTTGGAGGGAGCCCGGGACAAGGGCTAGTCCTACACCGGCAGCCGCCAGGGTAAGCACAGTAAGAGTGTTCTGCACATGGTGTAAGATGCGAGGCTCCTCTCCCAAGACCTGTCTTAGTAATTTGATCGGACCCTCGTCGGCGGCATGCGCCGCATAGACCACGAAAGCTTCGCCCCGCAAATCCTTGGGCGATATCTCTGATCTTTCGATGAGTCGATGGTTGGAACGCATCGCCACAGTCCATGGCCAGGTGCCAATGCGATCGACGGCAAGCTCTCTTTCTTGGGTGTAGCTGAATTCGGATGCATAGCCCGCGTCCAGATGTCCCGCGAGGACCGCCTCCACCTGGCGCAGCGGGGCGAGCTCCGTGAGCTCCAGCTCGACGTGCGGATAGGCAAGCTTGAATGAACTCACATCTGACGCGAGTTTTCCTGCAAACGCGGCATTGCCAACGAAGCCAATCCGCACGCTTCCAACCTCGCCGCGCCCGGCGCGTTGCGCCACCTCCTTGGCTCGCGCCGCCTGCTGGACGGTCCGTTCGGCTTCGGCCCGAAAGAGTGTGCCGGCTTCGGTCAGCAGGACTCGCCGGCTCGTGCGCTCAAAAAGCGTGGCCCCGAGTTCCGTTTCGAGCGCACGGATCTGCATGCTCAATGCCGGTTGAACGATATGCAGCCGTTCTGCCGCTCGACCGAAATGCCCTTCCTCCGCGACCGCGAGGAAGTACCGCAAATGACGAAGGTCCATGGACTTCGATCACTCTTACTGATTAATCGGTCAGATCAATATATTTGAATATCACTCGCGTCGGAAGCAATTTCAAGGGGGACAGAGTTCGGTCCACTCGCAAGGAGTGCTCCCATGTCCAACCGCATCGACGTCCACCACCATCTGGTCCCGCCGTTTTGGGCGGAAGCGTTGTCCGGGCACGGCGGCGACCCATCGGGTTGGCATAGCCCGGCTTGGTCAGTCGATGCCTCGCTCGCCTTCATGGACGCGCAGCGTATTGCCACGGCTGTGCTGTCAGTCACTGCTCCCGGTGTAACCGGATGGGAAGCCGCCGCCAGGCGAGCGATGGCTCGCCGCGTCAACGAGTTCGGCGCTGATCTGGTAGCGCGATGGCCGGACCGCTTCGGAAGCTTCGCGACGCTGCCGCTCCCGGACCTCGAGGGTGCACTTCGCGAGCTCGATTATGCTTTCGACGTACTTCGCGCCGACGGCGTGATTTTGCTCAGCAACTATGCGGGCCACTATTTGGGTGACCCTGCCTTTGGCCCGCTTTGGACAGAGCTTGATCGGCGCGCGGCCGTGGTCTTCATCCATCCCGCAAAGCCGCAAATTCCTATCATTGAGGACATCCCTGGACCCATCGTCGACTATCCGTTCGACACGACGCGCACTGCTGTGCAGCTAGTCCTGAGCGGTGTGGTCGCACGCAGTCCCCGGGTCAGGATCATTTTGTCCCACGCCGGTGGTTTCGTGCCCTATGCCGCGCATCGTTTCGCCGAGCTCGCGCCAGCGGTGCGGCCGGATGTACCGCCAGCACCGGCGCTCATTGAAAGCTTCAGGTCCTTTTATTTCGATACCGCGTTGTCCTCAGGTGCGGCGTCGCTCCTCGCCCTGCAGAGCTTCGCACGGCCTGGACACATCCTTTATGGCAGTGACTTCCCCTATGCGCCGGCTTCAGTCGGCGCGGCCTTCACCGCCAAGCTCGATAGCTTTGATTTATTGAGGAACGTTCGGGCCGCAATCAACAATGGCGGCGCGCAGCAGATCTTCGCACGGCTCAGAGAGACCGTGGCCGCGTAACTGCAATACCGCATTTTATTCTCGGCCGATCAGTGGATGCATCGGCGCGATGCAGCGCCACAAGCTCAACTCAGGAGGAAAGGCCATGAAGAGGTCCCGACGCAATATTCTGGCTGGAGCCACCAGCAGCGCAGCGGTCGCGATGGCGAGTTCAGTTCCTGTGCTCTGGAGCCCGTCACGAGCACAACAAGCGGAAATGCCGCCGGACCTTATCGTTCACAATGCCAAGGTGACGACGCTGCAAAGCAGCCAGCCCGAAGCCCAAGCTTTCGCGGTCCGCGGCGAAAGGATCGTCGCAGTTGGCGGCAATGCCGAGATCATCGGCCTCCGTGCCCGCGGTACCCGGCTGATCGACGCTGGAGGACGGCGTGTTATTCCAGGCCTCAACGACAATCATTTGCACTTGGTACGCGGAGCGCTGCTGTACAATCTTGAACTTCGCTGGGACGGCGTGGCCTCCCTCAAGCGGGGCCTCGAAATGATTGCAGCGCAGGCCCTTCGCACGCCCGCCGATCAGTGGGTTCGCGTTATGGGCGGATGGTCGCCCTTCCAGTTTGCCGAAAAGCGTATGCCGACCGTCGCGGAGCTAAACCAGGCAGCCCCCCACACTCCGGTTCTCGTCCTCTTCGCCTACAGCGAGGTCCTGCTCAACCGCACAGCGGCTGAACAGTTGGGGGTGACGCCGACAAGCGATGCAGCACAAGACGGCAGCTACAAGTTCGTTGATGGCGGCGCGATCGTCACGGGCAACACAGCGGTCTATGCGGTTATCGCGAAACTCCCATCGCTGAGCCGGTTCGAGGACCGTCTCAGTTCGACTCATAACTTCCTCAGAGAGCTCAACCGCTTTGGAATCACCAGCACTGTCGATCCCGGCGAAAGCGCGACGATATATCCTGACGACTATAAGGCCTTAGCGACCATGGCCATGCAGCCGCATTTCCCGGTCCGCGTACAGCTGTACCTGTTCGCGCAAACGCCGGGAACGGAAGCCGACTTTTGGACGAAATGGACCCGCGAGGAGACTCCCGGGGTCGACCGCGCCGTCTCCCGCCTAAACGGATATGTCCTCCGTGGCGCCGGCGAGGTGATGGTTTGGGAAGCACACGATTACGAGAACTTCATGGCTCCCCGACCCGAGTGGGGCGCCAGCGTCGCGGAAGATCTCGCGAGGGTCGTGCGACTGCTTGCCAGCCACAACTGGCCAATTCGGATGCACGCGACCTACGATGAGACCATCACGCATATTCTCGATGTGTTCGATCGCGTGTTCCAGGAGACCTCATATCAGGGGCGCTGGGTGATCGACCATGCAGAAACGATCAAGCCGCCGAATATGGCCCGGATCAAAGCTATGGGAGGCGGTCTCGCGATCCAGGATAGGCTCGCATTCTCGGGCGAGATGTTCATTGAGCGCTATGGCGCTGACGCTGCTGCTGCAGCGTTCCCGCTGCGCCAGATCATCGAGGCGGGAATCCCTGTCAGTGCAGGGACTGATGCCACCCGACCAAGCAGCTACAACCCATGGCTTTCGCTCTACTGGATGGTGACCGGGAAAACGATCGGCGGAACGCAGCTTGTCGCGTTGGACCACTTGGTTTCCCGCGAAGAGGCACTCCGCCTCTACACAGTTGGTAGCGCCTGGCTCAGCCGCGAGGAGGAGGTAAAGGGCAGGATCGCTCCCAGCCAATATGCCGATTTCGCGATCCTCTCTGCCGACTATTTATCCGTGCCCCCAGAGCAGATCCGCACAATCGAGTCGGTGCTGACTGTCACCGGAGGCGACGTGGTGTATTCCGCGCCACCATTCCAGGCCCTATCACCCGACGCGCTTCCGCCCGTGAGTCCGGAGTGGTCGCCCGTGGCCATGTTTGGAGGCTATCAGCAATAGCTGCTGCAGCCGCCAAACTCTGGCCGAGCCCTGATCCTTGCCGCGCCATCCACAAATTGGAGAGCCATCATGATTGTCATCACTGCTCCCACCGGGAACATCGGACACCGGGTCCTGTCTCACCTGCTAGAGGCGGGCGCCCCGGCACGCGTCATCGTACGCGATGCCTCGAAGCTGCCCGAGCCCGTCCGCAACCGCGTCGAAGTGGTGGAGGGCTCGCACGGCGATGCCGGTATTGTCGAACGCGCATTCGCTGGCGCCGATACCCTTTTCTGGCTGGTGCCTCCGAACCCGAAAGCCAGAACTGTCGATGAAGCCTACGTGGACTTCACGCGTCCGGCCGCCGCCGCGCTGCAGCGTCATGGCGTAAAGCGCGTAGTTGATATCACCGCGCTTGGCCGCGGGACGCCATGGGCTGACAAGGCGGGGTTCGTCACGTCTTCGTTCCGGATGGATGATCTCATCGCCAGCACGGGTGCCGCCTTCCGCGCGGTCACCAATCCCTCATTTATGGACAATATTGCTCGCCAAGCGGTGCCGATCCGCGAAAAAGGCTTGTTCTTCTTGCCAATCGATGGCGACAAGAAAATGCCAGTAGCCGCTACTCGCGATATCGCGGCGGCCGCGGCACGCCTTCTGCTTGATGCGAGTTGGACTGGGAATGGCCATGTCGCGGTGCTCGGGCCGGAAGACCTTTCTTGCAACGACATGGCCGCCATCATGGCCGAGGTACTTGGCAAGCCAATCCGCTACCAGCGGGTTTCGTTCGAGACGTACAAAGCGGGTTTTGTCGAGCGCGGCATGTCGGATGCGATGGCGCAGGGCATGACGGACATGGCGTGGGCCAAGAACGAGGGTCTGGACAATGCCGAGCCGCGGACGGCCGAGAACACGACTCCAACCAGTTTTAGACAGTGGTGCGAAGAGGTGCTGAAGCCAGCCGTGCTCGGCTGATCAAACTGTCTGCGGCACAGCGTTGCGGGTGCAGCCGCTTGCCTATTCGACCGCGAGCCGGATTCAGATCGGCCCGACACAGCGCGTGACGCCGTCTCCGGCGACGTTGTTCGGTGGCTATCAGCAATACAGGCCGCGACGCGCAGGCAGTGAGGAGCAAATCATGGACGCTACACACCCCGTTGACGTTGTTTACCCGGACACGCTGCTTGTTGGGGGAAAAATTGTCACCGTCGATCCGACTGCCGCTGTCGCGGAGGCTCTCGCAATCCTCAACGGCAGGATATCCTCCATCGGATCATCCGCCGAGATTCGCAGGCTTGCAGGTCCGCTGACCTCGATTGTCGAGCTTGACGGCCGCACGGTCATACCTGGCCTCATCGACTCGCATCTTCATGCCATCCGGGACGGCCGCACGTTCGGGGTCAGACCCGATTGGTCCGGGATTTCGACATTGAAGCAAGCGTTGGACACTATTCGCGCCGCGGGACGCAAAACCCCACCTGGAACCTGGATCATCGTCATCGGCGGATGGGACCCTTATCAATTTCTCGAAAAGCGCTCGCCGACGTCCCAAGAACTCGATGAAGCGGCACCGGACCATCCGGTTTATGTACAGCAGCTTTACGACTTTGCCGTCCTTAGCCGACGGGCGATGCAGGCGCTGCACATCACCGCGCAAACGGCGATTCCGCCCGCCGGCAAAGTAGAAGTCGATGCGAGGGGCGAACCCACGGGCGTGGTCAGAGCCGATGGCAACGTCGCAACCCTCGCCGGGCTCGAACGGCGGCTACCGGAACCCTCCTTCGAGCAGCAGGTTGACAGCACCCGTGTGTATTTTCGCGAGCTCAATCGGGTCGGCATCACCGGCATTCTTGACGGGGGCGGGAGCGATTTCGTGCCGGCCCAATACCATCCGCTCTTTGCTCTATGGCGGCGTGGCGGCCTGACGCTACGCGTGCGCTACGATCTGACCTCGCCCAATCCCGGCACCGAGTTATCCGACATCAAGACCTTCACCCAGCTGTTACCGCCGCGATTTGGCGACGACTGGCTTCGCTTCAACGGGCCTGGCGAAATCGTTATTTGGGGCATGCACGACGGATCAGCCACGGCAAAGACGTTTACGCCGAGCCCGGAGGCGAAGGATGCGCTTTTGGATTTTGCCCATTGGGCAGGAAGTAACGGTTATCCCTTGCACATCCACGCATCGCAGAACGCCAGCGCCGAGCAAATTCTCGACGTGTTCGAGGAAGTGAACCAAGCATCGCCAATTGCACCGCTCCGATGGGCCATTATTCACATCGAGGATGCGAGCGACGAAACCCTTCGCCGGATGATGGCGCTCGGGGTTGGCTACGCCGTACAGGACCGTCTCTATTTCGCCGGTGACGACTACGCGAAGCTGCGTCCGGCTGAAACGCTGCGCCGCGCTCCGCCCGTGGTGACGGCGATGAAGATGGGCATCAAAGTAAGCGGGGGAACGGATGCGCTTGCGATTTCGTCCTTTAACCCATTCGTGTCGCTGCGGTGGTTTCTCGACGGCAAGACAATAACGGGCGCCACGACACGTAGCCCGGATCAGCTTCCCTCGCGCCTTGATGCGCTGCGCATCTATACTTTGAACGGCGCATGGATGACGTTCGATGAAAATGAGCGAGGGTCGCTTGAACTCGGGAAGTTGGCGGACCTTGCCGTGCTCGATCGCGATTACATGACCGTGCCGATAAAGGACATCGGCATAATCGAGTCGGTATTGACCATGGTTGGAGGACGGATCGTCTATGCGGCAGCCCCCTTTCACAAACGAGAAAACAGCCAGCGGCCGTCGCTTGAATGGATCTGATGAAAGGTATTCCGGCCGGATGCGCCCGAGCCCGCAGATATTGTGGCTAGCCTCCAGCGTTTTCGACACGGCGCTTTCATCGAGTCCAGTGGCATTGCCGAGTCTCACGGCCTTTGCGCCGATCCTCCGCTGTCGGATAATTCCCGGTTATGTGTAGTTGGCCGAGTGCCTCGCGTTATGCAGGGATTCGCGATGCGCAAAAAATCCCAATTATGTGAACAGCGACCGCACGCTGGAGGAAGTTGGCCAACAGTTCTCGGTGACCCGCGAGCGAATTCGGCAGATCGAGGCCAAGGCACTGCGGAAACTCAAACACCCGAGCCGATCAAGGATCCTCAGAACCTTTCTCGATAGTTGATGCGCGGCGTATGATCGCGACTAAACCGCAGGGAGGCAGCACAAAACCATGACCAATGGAATTTGAGAGATTGCCGCCCTCATTGACAGGTCCTGCGTCGCCGCCCCGCAGCCCGGTGAGGGTGCCGGCGAAGATCAGACCCTCGCGATGCCGGCGGCGGCTAGTCAATCAAACGTCGGGTCGGCGCTGGTCGCTTGCGCCGCAAGGCGACGCTGGCGTGTTACGTTACACGGCGCGGCTCGCCGGTTACAGCGAACCATGAACACGTCAGCCCGCATGTTGTAGCGGCGGCGGCAACTAAAAAGTTCGATGGTTTCGAGGGTAGCCGAAAAAAGCTCGGCAACCCTCGCGGCGGCAAAACACAAAGCAAGTCAAAAGCGTACAACATAGGCTTCGATAGTTTCGATAGTTTTTCCGTGTATGTGCGTGTTTTCTTACGGGGTTGCGGGGGAATATGCAAAACGAAAAAGTCTAATTAATGGGGGTGACCGAGCAACCCTCGCACTATCGAACGCGGTTTAACGGGCAACGGACCGGCCATGAAGCGGATGGACACCGAATTGCTGTCAAAGTGGGCGGTCAACGACGAGCTGCCCAAAGGCCACCATGTCATGCAAAACGTGGGCGGCGTTATCGAGCGTGCGGTCACCGGCGGCAAGCGGGCGCCGGAATTGACGGTGCCGCTCGATAAGCTCACCGGCCGCTATCTCGCCGGCGAGCCGCATGCCTACGCGATCGTCATTGCAAAGGCGGTGCATCGTTTCAGCGTCTGTGTCGGCGTTGCGGGCGAGGCGGCAGCGCGTGCCTTGCTGGGGCCGTGGGCCAATATGGATGCGCTGGCATTGTCGGCGACGCTGGCGGCGCGGCTGAGATTACGGCGCTGATGCTGTCGTGCATCTGGTCGTTGCTCAAGTGCGATATTGGAATCCGCGGCGCAGCGAAGCAACCTATGGCAATCCGCGCTCGGTCATTTCGCGGGAGGACCCGACGCCGCGGGTAATGGCCGAACAGCGTGCGGAATATACCATCTGGTAGCGCTCGCTGATGTTGCTGCAAAGCCAGCTCGCCAGGCGCTTGCGCGATCACGAGGCGCTGCCGATCGCGGCGCCAGCCGAGCCTTGGGATACCGCGGCCGCGCCGGCGCCGGTCATTCATCGCGGCGGTCGCGATCGGATCGGCAAGCTACCGTTGCGCCAGGCGCGGCCATTGGCCGGCGACACGCTCGGTTGGCCCGCAGTGCGCGGTGGCGCACCAGAGCAAGATATGGCTGCTTAATCGATGCTTTGCACCTAATCTCGCCGGAGTGGCAATGCGAGTTGTGTGCTCCTGAAATTTTCATATAATCCCGTTCATTAGCAAGTTGGGCTTTCTGTAACTGCCGCTGTCACCGGGAGGCGCGCCATGTAACCGCCGCCCCCGCGCCGGGCCGACGTGAGACTAGGCGTAGCCGCCCGGTGGAACGCCTATAGCCGCGCCTCGGCGACGTGATCGCCGGCCCCGACCCGGCCTCGAAAACTACGCCGCTGGGGTAGGGGGTTTAACCTCTAAAAAAGCGCGCTGCTGTAACCGCCTGCCTCCTCACGCAGAGATTTTTTGGACTCAAAAATCCCGGAAATATTTTTTTTAGGAGACCAGACGTGGATCGGACTTTTCGACGGATTGTCGGCCACCACTCAACAGCAAGGAAAGACAATGGCGACCTATTTGATCAATGCCGAACTGATCGGTGAAGACACATGCAGCGCTGCGGGTATCACTGCCCGGTGCTCCGACCCAGTGCTCGGCTTGTGCCGTAAGCTGGTTGCCGCCGGCTTTGATCCTGCAACACCGCTTAAGGCGTGGCGGGGTAAGGTCCTATGCCTGCGCGTCCGCTCAATCGGCGAGGGCGCCTTGCTAGAAATCGGCGGCAAGGGTGTCGGCTTTCGACGCGCTTCTGCGGTGGGCAGAGCCTTGCCCGTGCGCTTTTCCGACCGAGCCGCCGCCTAACAGCCGCGAGGACGTCTACGCGACTAGCGATGCTCTGCCCCACCGGCCGCGGCTCAATGAGCACGGCGACCACAGCGGGTCGCTTCACGGCGGCCAGTCTGTCGAGGCAACGCCATCGCACGAATCCACATCATCGCTGAACGGGAGTCGCATTTTGCAAAATGTGATGACATTTCCGCGCGCGGCCGACTCGCCGCCCGCAGGGGCCCAAATATCCGAAATCGGCGAGATTCTGGCCGCCGGGCTGGTACGTCTTTCGGCCCCGAAGTCCAGTGAAAAATCGCCCGATAAACCGGAGAATTCGCTCGACTTATCGGCCCCTAGGAGCGGTCATCCGACCCCTGCAAACCGGAGAATGCCAGATGCCCGCTGACACCGTGTTGGCGCAGCTGGCCGCCCTCAAGGCAGCCCCGATCGCCGAACTCAAGCGAAAATGGCGCGACCTATTTGAGGGGGAGCCGCCGCCCTATAACCGCCGGTTCCTCGAGCACAGGCTCGGCTACCGTATCCAAGAATTGGCCTATGGCGGCCTCAGCGCGGAGACGCTGGAGCGGCTGGACGCGATTGCCGACGAACTTGAGGGTAAGGCGCGCCGGCGCCGAACGGCCCTGAACAACCGCCCTATCGCCGGCACGCGGCTTGTCCGTGAGTGGAAGGGCGTGGAGCACAGCGTCACGGTCCGCCACGAAGGCTTTGAGTATCAAGGCCGGCCGTACCAGTCGCTGTCGGCCATTGCCCGCCACATAACCGGCACCCGCTGGAACGGCCTTGTGTTCTTCGGCCTCAAGAACATGCGGGGGCAAGCATGACCGCGCCGCTCCCCCTCACCCGCAAGTTTCGGTGCGCGGTCTACACACGGAAGTCCAGCGAGGACGGTCTGGAGCAGGAGTACAACAGCCTGGATGCCCAGCGTGACGCTTGCGAGGCATATGTCGCTAGCCAAAAAGGCCAAGGATGGGTGCTGGTGCCAGATCGCTACGACGACGGTGGCGTCTCAGGAGGCACCTTGGAGCGCCCCGCTCTCAAGCGGCTGCTGACCGATATCGAAGCCAACAAGGTCGACGTGATCGTGATCTACAAGGTAGATCGGCTCACTCGCGATATCATGGATTTCGGGAGGTTGGTCGATATCTTCGACCGCAAGAATGTCTCCTTCGCCAGTGTCACAGAAACGCTTAACACCAAGGACTCCACGGGTCGCTTGCACCTCAATATGCTTTTATCGTTTGCCCAATATCAGCGGGAGAGCACCGCCGAACGCATCCGCGATAAGATAGCAGCCTCCCGCCGCCGGGGCATATGGATGGGCGGCTGGACGCCGCTCGGCTACGACGTCAAAGACCGCAAGCTCATCGTCAACGGGGCTGAAGCCGAGGTCGTGCGCTCGATATTCACGCGATTTGCGCATGGCATCCAGCCGCAGCAGTTGATCGAGGCGCTAGGTGCGGAGGGCACGCTCAACAAGCAGGGCAAGCCAATCGACAAGGGCTACCTATACCGGATTCTGCATAACCGAGTTTACCTCGGCGAGGCGGTGCACAAGGGTACGGCGTATCCCGGTGAGCACGCCGCCATCATTGACGGCCAACTTTGGGACAAGGTTCACGCTCTTATCAATGGAAGCCCCCAGACCCGAGCCAAGCGGCCGCTGGGCCGCACACCTGCTCTGCTAAAGGGTCTGGTGTTCGGGCCGACCGGCGCCGCTATGACGCCCACGTACACCCGCAAAGGCGGGAGGCTGTATCGCTACTACGTCTCGCACGATGTCATCCGGACCGGCAAATCCCCCTCTCCTATCCGCCGCGTGCCTGCAGCGCGAATTGAAGAGGCGGTCCTCGCCCAGATCCGCGGCCTGATCCAAACCCCCGAAATCATTGTCGCCACTTGGCGCGCCGCCAGGAAAACGCTGAAGGATCTGACCGAGCGTCAGGTTCGCGACGAACTGCACTGTTTTGACGCGTTGTGGTCCGAACTATTCCCCGCCGAACAAGCGCGGATTGTTCAGCTTCTCGTCGAACGCATCGATATCTCGGAGCGTGGGGCCGACATAACACTCCGAGTTGAGGGACTTGCCAGCCTGCTACAAGACCTGCGCGCCGCCGATTCCAGGATTGCCGCATGAAAAGCCATACCGAGCCACGAACCATCACGGTTCACGTCCCTATGACGTTCACGATCCATGGTGGCCGCAAAATGATCATTTCCGACGCCGACGACGATGGGGGACTTCGGCAATACAAACTATCTCACGACGTACCGAAACAGAGAACAGAGAACGCGCTCCTCAAGGCGATTGCCAAAGCCCACCGATGGCGGCAGAAAATTGAAAACGGAGACCATGCGTCAATCACAGAGCTCGCGAAGACCGAAGATGTCAATCAATCCTACGCTTGCCGGATACTGCGGCTTACGCTTCTAGCACCAAGCATCATCACTGAAATCCTCAATGGCCACTACTCATCCGACCTGATGCTCAAGCGCGTCATGAAACCGCTTCCCGTTTTGTGGGACGAGCAGATACAGGCGCTTAAAGTCCCTGCCTCTTCTCCCTAGGAAGTGATGATTTCACGTGTCGAACTTAGCTCCGTCGAGAATATCTTCGATGTCCCTTACAGGCCAAACCATTCCGAGCTGTGCGTCTTCTGGGTTCTTGGTGTGGAGACGTCCTGAATAAACGCCAATAAAGCGAGTGCGGCTGTTGACATCTAGCGGACGGCTCGTGCCGTCCTCCATAAGATGATTCGTCCAACTTCGACGTATTACAGGTGCTCCGGACATTCCCTTTCGTGAAGCTGTGTCTATGAGCAGACAGCCTTTCCCGAAGTGGACAAGGTCCGGCTCCGAAGCGATGCTGCCCCGTTTCCATATGGGGAATCCGGGGGGCGGAGCGCCGAACGGGTAACCCAAAATGAACACGTCCATCGCGATCTTCACGGCCAAGTCGATCTCGGGCTTTTCCGCGTTGATGGGGTATAAGTTTATTAGTGGGTCGTCCCCTGGTATTGGAAGCGGGATGGCAACAACGTCCGAACCGCGCTGTCGGAGGGGGTGAGTAAACCAAAGCGGACTGTTGTGCTTGTCGCGGATGACAATGTCGCGCGGTACCTTACCAAATTCCTTAATGCGCGGGTTGAACATCGCCTTGAGCATTTCCAGCTGGACGGGGGTATCGAGCTCGTTCGTCTCGGAATTCTTACCGGTCACGACGTGCCAATTCGTAATGAGATAGTGCTGCGGACCGCGCTTCCAAATGAACGCTGTCGCTTCGCCTAAGGATTTCCCATTGGCAGATTGTTCGATGGGAACGGTACACAGCGAGTAGTAATCAATTTGTGTCATCTAACCTTCCACTTCTCAGCCTGAGGCTTTCACTGTCCTCAAGGTCACCTTCATGCGCGCAGAGGGAACCGCTTGTCAGATATCAGCTGGCCCCCTTTGCGTGATGGCTCGTCGAGCGTCATTGTGTACGAGAAGCAATGGTTTCGAGCGTAGACCTGTCTGTCCGCATTCTGGACCATGGCCCCGTTCATAAGAGCAACGCGGCGCTCTCCGACATCCTCTTCGCCGTTCTCAATCTCAAATGCTCCGACTACCGCAAGCTGCGGAGAGATGGGAAAATAGATTTGCGTAAGCCGAAGAGCGAGTCCAGGCGAAAGCTTGCCGGCGCGCATCGCGGGATTCGACCAAGTCAGAAAGAATGGACGATCTGAGGTGATATAGCCACCCGTATCCATTGGTGCGCGCACAAGCTGCCAACCACGTCTAAACAGCAGGGGAAGTATGTGGTCCAGCAAACGAAACTCTTGGCTAATTAAATGATTGTTCTTCAGGATAAGTTTGAAAACGCCAGCCTCGAATGCCTTTTTCATTTCTTCGTAGGTGACATTGTAGTCTTCGGGCAGCGCCCCTTGCCGCTTTGCCTCTAGTACGCTTTCGTCATACGCTTCCTTCGACCGAAGACGCTCAGAAATATTCAGCTTTGCAGCCTTCTCATGAATCTTGCGGATCGTCTCACGAAGGTGAGGGTTGCGCAGCGCGGTAAGGCCAATCAAAGTAATCAAATAGGCGTGATCTTCCTCATTCGCGAGAGATCGAGTCTCATTGATTCGCACAAGAGCATTAGCAAGCTTGCTTTCAAACTCCGACATCGCCTCTTCGAGCGCATTAGGATCCATCCCGTCTACTTCGATGCGGTTGAATGCGTTCTGGCAACAGATATTTTTTACATTTGATTTAAATGACTTATCGCTTACGCGGTCGAAAACGGATAGCTGATGTCCTTTCTTGTATTTAATAGCGAAATACCTCAAGTAGCATTGCGGAACGTAGTGGTGGTTCTTGGAGCCTCTTTGACCTTTCCTCATTTCAACTGCTCCGGCGGACTGGCAAGGGATGATATCAGCGAAGCTGCATTTCGCCGCGAGCCTAACACGCCGCAGCAGCCTCGGAATCGTCGTCAACTATCTCTTCCGCCGGTTCTCTCTTAGTTTGCTCGCCGATCAACACCGGATGGACTTCGAGGTCGGTCAGGGAAATCACGATTGCGCCGCTCTTGAGCTCGTTTGTCGTGAGCTTTTCCATTGACGACCGATTCCGAGCAATGAGGCCGACCACTTCATCGGGCAATTCCTCCTGACCCTCTTTTGCTTCGACCGGAGCTTTCACAAGAACGAGGTGACCTTGCCGGTTCGCGCCTGGCGCAGGCAAACCTCGCTGCAGCAGCAAGGGGAACGTTGCGGAAGCCTTCAGGCGGCCAAGCGCCCCGTGAGAACGCTGATGAAGCTCCGCTTGGTCCAGTTTGGCCACGGCCTCCAGAATCTCGTCAACCGCTGCTTCGGTGAGGATCAATCTTGTTAGGTCTCCGGAGGAATCTCGCCCTGTTATGCAGACGCCACCATCTCGCGCAGTTATTGGAAGTGCGAGTGGCTTGAGGACCCCTTCCGTGTTTGGCGCAAACAGTTCGACGCTAACAGGAAAGGTAAATGGCATAGTGGTAATCAGTCCGACTCGTCCCATGTCGGCGAGCAATCTCTGCTGGAGTTCGATTGCATGGCTTTCCCGCAGTCGTAAGACAATGGAGTAATTGCCTTCTGGGGTGATCAGCGATGATATCTCGTCGTGCTGTAGCATCCTTACATTCTTCAAGTCCCACGCGATCGACTTTCGAAGGCCGTTTGGAAGTTGCATAATCGGTGTGCTGACGCCTATGTGTTTGTAGCTCCAAGTCCTGTGGTCCAGTGTTTCCAGCGACCCGCCCATAAGCAGGACGCGGCGTGTAGTGGGCGCCCGCACCAAATCGCATGCGGGGGTCAAAACTATAAGCGCATCGGGGTCGGTGTTGATTTGGTCCGCTTCCGCAGGTGCCTCACCCGCGTGTAGGCGCGACCTGCGAACCAGAACGTCTCCAAAACTTACCGCGATACCGGAATCGTTGCCAGTTACGGCGAGCCTTCTCGTGTGCTGCCAAATTGAGCGATATACAAGTTCTTGAAGGTCCGGCGATCCGGAGATGTAGGGCGCCGGATACTCCTTAAGATCAATTTTATTCAGCTCCTGCGCACAGTCGATTGTGGGCTGCTGACCCTCTATCTCATGCTGGAGCAGACAATCGAAAACGTCGAGGAGATAGCTACCGAGCGGCTGGCCTTCGAAATCGAGCAGAACTTCTCGGATTTGGCAGTAGTCGGACAAGTCGAGCCGTCTTATTACCTTCAAAAAGGAGATCGCTGCAGTCTTCAAGCCTTCTTCCCACGCGGCGACGAATGCCGCGACGCGCACGGCGTCTTCATGATGTCTCGCCAAGCGTTCCAAGGTTCGCTCGACCGTGGCGCCCTCAATAAGATCCTTTTTGGCATAGACACGAAATAGCGCGCCAAGCAACTTCGCATCGTCGCGAAACTCGGCTTTCTTGTCCTGAAGCAAGGGACTGCGAGACATCAGTATTACGAGAGGCGGGTTGCTCTCACGATCCCTTAGTAGAGCCCTTAGACGATCAAGCGAGCGGGCCATGTCGGGATCTCGTTGTGTCGCCCCCAAGAACAAATCGGCAAAAATGATGCCGCATTCCCGACCCTCCTGTGGTGTTCTCCTTCCAGCCCGGACAATAGCTATGCCAAGTGCTGTAAGCTGGGCTTCTAGTTTTGTGAGAAAGTCCCGATCGGACGTACGGCCCCTCTCATAACTGTCGAACAGCATGCTCCAGAGTTCTGGGCGGATCGTAGCCCGGAGTCCCCACATAGCTGCGACGAAGTCATTAGAGTGCCGCAGATCATTAGCATCAGTATCTTCGAATGCCGGAAACGCAGTCACTACGTGCTCCCGGTCGTCTCCGAGATCGTCCATGAAATTGGCCCAAGCCTCATCATCCAATTCGAGGTCTTCGGCGAGCGGCACATCGTCGTAAGCATCGTCGACTATCAGCGCAGATGTGAGCCTCCGACTTGCGAGCAGCTCCTCGATGGTCATTTCACGACCGCCCCTTCGGGAAGCTCAAGGACGAACTCGTGAAGCCGACCCGTTTGACGGTCACGTTTGTTGGAGATTGTTAGTTGCCCGTGAAGATGCTTAGCGTTTTCCGCCGCAATAAATAACCCTAAGCCTCGACGCTTGCTTTTTTCCTTTAGTGACCAAAACGGCCTGAATATCCTTTCGCTGTGATCGGGTGCAATGCCACGTCCGTTGTCTGAAAAGTATATGGTGAGTGGATCCATCTCGATTCGAAGGGTGACCGCAGGCATATAGCGAGTTTCGCGGTCCGCCTTCAGCTGCATCCAATAAACGGAATTAGAGAGCAGATTTTCAAGAATCTGGACGACCATGCCCTTGACCAACCTTACGCGCAGAGGCCCTTTGGGCCGGATAATCTTCATCTCGATCTTATGCCGCGCAAACTGCGGGGCGTGACCTTCCTTGAGGTCTTCAACGAGTTGCGCCAAATCGAACACTTCGGACCGCTGCCGTCCCGATACGCTGGCTTCGTCCAGTACCCGTAAGCGCTTTGAAACGCTTTTCATCTCAGCACGCAACGTTTCTATTCGCGACTTCACCTCCTGCGGCATATCTTTGTCACGCAGGCTTTCTAAGGCTTCCAACGCACTCTCTGTCGATCGCGCAAGTTCGTGTGCAACCATTTCTACAAGTAGTCCGATGCCGGCCATCTGCACCATCTGTCGACTGTCGGCTTCGACCTCTTCGATGCGTTGTTGGGCGCGCGTTGAAAGATCTTGAAATTCCCTGAGAGAATGTTCCAAGTCGTTGACGACTTCTCCCGCTTCCTTAGGGACAAGTTTGCGGATTCGGCTTAATGCCGCCTTCGCCCTGGTTTCAAGTGTATTGATTTCCTTCTTTACGTCGCCGAGATCGGTGGCGCTTTCCCGATATCGCTTGTCAACGTCCTTAAAGAAGCTCCAGAGGTGCTCGGCGACTACATGGTGCAGAACGCCGACGAAGACCTGAAATTCAGGGGTCTCCCTAAGACCCTGACGGTTTGTTTGATCTACTAAGCCGGGATTGCCTGCCCGCGATATTCGCACATGGCCTATGAACTGATTTTTATTGAGTACATATCCGGTGCGCCCAAGAGCCACGCGGTCAAGACCAAGCCAGTCGTCTTCGTCGCCGCCGTACGGAAATACGCGAAATCCATCGCGGAAGACCCGAATACTCGACCACTTTTTTACGAGGGCGCGGACGGCTGCCTGATTTCCGAGTTCATCGATCTTTGTGAGATATCGGCGATTGTACCAATAGATCTCAAAGTCGAAGGCCCCTACCGACGTTAGGGCGGCCTCTGGTACTTCCTGGGATGTTCCTGCGATCATGCTCTCGAGATCAGGGCGCGTAAGCGTCAGTACGTCCGTTTCGGATGGATGCTCGAAGGTGCCAAGCTTTTTCGCAACCATGTGGACCTGAAGCTTTGGCTCCCCGTCTATGATCGAATAGCTTCCGGTAAGTACCGCGTGTGCATTATTGATGAGCGTACGATCCATCCACGGAATTGCGACGCGCGATCCGTTCCAATGGATTGCCACACGCGGCCGTGACTTTGGGTCGACAAAAGGGTCTGTTAGTCGCGCAAATTCAGTGTCTGCAAATTCCCGGACGCGCTTTTCAGTCCAGTCCTCAAGTAGCGCCCCGACCTTCAGTTTGGTACCGTGCCAAGTCTGGGAATCTTTGCGCGCGCCACGCTTCGGTTCGACCGGCACGTCTTCGATCATCGCATCTAGGTCATCGAACAGTCTCCAATCGACTTCAAGAATGTTAATATAGGTGTCTTCAGTCCTAGCCGTCTCGAGCCTCAGCCAATTGCCAAGCCGCATAACCGATAGGCGACCGATTCCCTTCTCGCCTAGGAACGGGCTTTTCAACCCCCCTTGGGCCAGAACGCGATCAACTTCTCTTTTGCGGGCCGGCGTTCCTAGGGTAAGAAAATTCTTGGTGATTTCCGCCATTGACATACCAGTGCCGGTGTCGGAAATCTCGATTGTGTTTAGCCTCCCGTAGCATTCGTCCAAACGTTCGACGAAATCTTGTAAACTCGTCGCGGATGAAAGGTTTTCGGAGAATGCTGACACGCGATCAGATCCCGCGCCAGCGTCAAGCTTCGATAAAACGAGCGCAATCAACTCGGAGAGCTGCTCCGTACGGACGGTCTTCGAAACGCCCTCTTTGGCGGCCTCCGTAGCGCGTTCTCTGATCTGCAGATACGAATTGCGGCGTAGGATGATCCAGAAATTGACATCGGCACCAGTTCTGACTTCGCATCGAAGGCGTTTTTTATAAGTTCATAAAATGCAATGATGTCGGAACTGATCAGCTCCGATCCGAGTTCGAGCACGGTCCTGGCATTGACCTTGAACACCGAAAATTGGCTCCCAGATTGGCCATTATTCTATTTGTGGCAGATTAGACAGGAAGTTTCCACGCCCACCCCGTAGAGTTCGTCCGTCTCCAGATCGTCGTCTAACATCAATGGATTTTGTCGTCGCTTAGAGCGTTCCCGAGCGATGCGCCGGCCGTAGTCCTCCTTCACCTGTTGGACGCGATCAGGCTTCTCAAGCTCGGCCAAGCTCTCGCCAAAACTCCAGGTGAATGGGGAGCCGTGGTCCCGAGCGTTCTTTTCGTAGGCCATAGCCTCCCGATACGCATCCGGGTGTCTTTCGCGCAAGCGAACCCACTCGATCTTCTGCTGAAAGAAACAAAAAGTGCATCCCGATCGTGAGCGCCAAGCATAGTAGTCCGGTTCCCCGATGCCGGCGCTCCGCAGGATTTCTTTGACTCCTCGCTTATCGATCCCAGCAGCTTTCAACGGAAAATGGACCTTTATGTTCGAATGAGTTGATTGGTAGCCATCACGATCGGACTCGTCCGCGCGGATGGCCACATACGAATGCACCACGACGCCCGCCTCCAAGTCGCGGCGGAGCCACGCCTCTAAAGGCCGTAGTTTCAGCTGTCGTGTGCACCATCTTGTTCGGGGTGACGGAAGAAAATTGTTGTACTCTTGGAGCCAGAAATCGAAATCGCGATCAGGATTAAGTCGCGCAATCGCTCGACCCAGGAAGCCCTCAAGCCTGTCGAGGAAGTCATATACTTCGGGCAACTCCTTTCCAGTGTCAGTGAAGAAATACTCTATGGCAAGGCTGGGACTCGCCTGACGCATGTATACCGCTAGCGCGGCGCTATCTCTTCCACCCGAGATTCCTAGGATGTGTCTTTCCTGGGCGCTCATCGCGCACTTTCCGAATGGGTTTCAGCGACTATTGCAACTGCGCGCGCCAGCGCCCCGAGTCTCACGCTTCCGATCTCAGGTGCGTGACCGAGTGTCGCTACTAGTTTCTTCGCTAAAGCATCAGCCTTCAGTCCCTCTTGCTCTGTAAGCTCGAAAGACTTTAGCAGAGTAGGTGCTCCAGGATTTAGACCGACAACGAGCGCAAGTGCCTCAGACGATGGCTTGCGCTTTCTAACTAGGGCAAGAGCCTCAATTTCACGGAAACTGCGGCCAAACCGGGCAATCTCCAGAAGCGCTTGCTCACGATCGCGATCTGTCCAGCTTGCGGCCGGCTTATGTAGCAAAAGGCTCGCGAACTCTTCGATGCTACCATCCCCTGTCTCAAACGCAGCCGCGCGATTTGCTAGAGCGTCGAAACGAAGATCGTTAGTTAATCCATTGACTGATGTGGCACGTCTCTTGAGGCCCGTGAAGCTCTTGGCGTCGGTGCCAAGGGCATTCGCCAAATCGAGCCTTATCGTATCAAGAAGGTCGGAATAGCTTCGTTCGGCCGACTCGAGGGCTTGGATCACTGCAGCAGCCTTATCCTTTCCGAAGTCAAGCTGAGTAAGCTCTCGAAACAGAAGACTTTCCGGATCGTTTGCCTGTAGAACTTTCGCCCGCAGTGACGCGCATTCCTCCGATACGGTCGATGTCCGCTTTGCGTATTCCGGGAGAGAACGGAACCGCCGAAACAGTGCTTGCGCAACCGAGAGCGCTGTCGGCTCTCCTCCGAGCCCTAGCAGTTCCGCCATCCGCCGCAAGAATGTCGTATCTTCGATCGAGCGATCGATTGTCTGCAGGCGGATTGCACCAGGATTTTGGAGCAATTTATCGACAAAGAATGTGTCGAGCTGGGTCTGAAAGACGCCGTCCACGTAAACAGCTAGGCTATTTCGCTTAGATAATATACCAGCGAGCGCGAAGATTGGCATAACTCCAAGCTTCAATCCGTAAGGACGTCGCGACCATGTCGCGTAAAGTCGCTCGAGGTCAATTTCCTTCGCGTCGGTGAGCAGCCTGAAGAGAGGGCGCACTGTCTTGCCTAACGCGCTTCGATCGGGCTCGAAAAATGCGAAGGGGCCTTCTTCTGTGCGGCGGTGCAGTCCGAAAGGTTTAATAACCGTGAGATACAAGCCCATCGCAGCCGGGAAACCTGATATATCGAGGTTTTCGAGATTGCGCTTGTCGACCATAGCGTGAGCCAGGTCCCTCACTGCTGCCATCGCATTTGACGACGGACGATCTCGTTGAACGAGTTCGCTGCGGAGGATCGGAGTTAACGGGTACGCGGCGTCGGCAAGCTGCGTTGCGATGACCGCTGGACGTTCCCGTACGCACCGATCTGTACAGGGCCCAAGCCACCACTGGCAGGAGCTCAATTCCGCGGTAAGTTCGGAGTGAAGAGCATCCATACTTGCTGAGCGGCGCGCCGATATCTCGCGCCTAGCTATACGATCGCCCTCCAGTTGCGGGTATTCTTTGGCAAGGCGCGCTAGGGTCAGCATCTCCGTTGCGCATGCCATAACACGGTCGGAGTTCTTGACAGCCCCAACGGCAGCGACCATGCCAGAACGGTCAAGTTCGGCGGAGAGAGCTTTGGCGCGCTTCGCAAGCTCGGAATCTGAAATGTCTCCATCAGAAAGTGCCAAAACAAGCATTCCGCTGCTGCGCGGTCTGCGTGCACTCAGTCGTCTTGCTGTCTCTGGAATCTGCTCTTTATTCCCAACCATTTGGAGAACGATTTGGAACGCGCGCAGCACTCCAGTTCGGAAGTAGTGGCGCTTGGCAACCACTATGCCGAGCCCGGCTTCTTGAGGTAATTCGAGAAGTTCGTCCGCCGCTGGTTTAGCGCGTGTTTTCTCGATGGCACTTTCGATATCGAAGTCGCTGCCGGCAAACATTGCGTATCCGCCCAGCCGCGGTTGTCTCATAAAGACCGCCCACTCAATCAGGTCCTCGATCGCAGAATCGACTCTTGCTATCGGACGGCTAGGGACACAACACTGCAGCAGCTGTTTAGTTACGGCCAGTCCAGAGCCATTCCGGAACAGTTCAATAACTGCCGCGGCTTTAGCCAAGATCACATGAAGGTCGGTCCCTTTAGCGGCTGCCCGCTCGATAGCCTCAAATGCCAAGCTGAACCGCGCACCGTCGGTACCTGACGCCAAAGCCAATCCGAAATTGCTCGCAAGATAGTCCCAGAGCCGATCGGGTCCGTATGTGAAGCCGGACGTCTTCGGCTCACTCTTCAGATATTCGAGGAAGCCAAACGGTTCGGCCGAGCTCAGGAAGCCGAATACGCTTCTTTCGTTCTGGGCGAAACGCTGGCGGGAAACTGGCCCGAGCAACAACGCCGTGACGGGATTGAGTGGCCACGTTGAGGTAAGCGCTCTGGCAAGGTCCCCCGCGTGAGTGGGACGCCTCTCGGCGATGAGTTCCGCTACTTTTGCTGCCTGTTTGGCTGCGTCAGCGGGTCGACGTTCGACCGTAATTGCGCGGCTGAGTAGGGCGACAGTTTCATCCGCGCCTGCAAGGAATGCGATGTCCTGAAATCGACCTTGGACCTTTGCCCACTCCTGTCGTACCTCGCGGGATTGCCTACCGGCATAAACTTCAAATGCTTGATGGAGTATGCCGACAATGACTAGTCGGCCTCCGCTTCTTGAACTCAGCTCGGCGAGATCCTGCAGTAAATGTATGTCGCGTTCCTTTTCCACCGCATGTTCTAGAAACTTGCCTAGCTCATCTATTAACAGAAGGACGCCGCCAGCCTTTGCCTTAAGTAAGGCATCCATCAAGCCAGCACCGGAGCTTTTGGCGCGGTCGGCTGCAGCGGTCGACCACCTCAGGATCTTCGCGGCGGCTTCACCAACGGCAACGCAAAGATCGGTCCTACTCCCGGTTACGGGCACGACGGCCCAGGATTTCCGGCGGTCTGGAAACGCTATCGAAAGCGCCTCGGTAAGGGTAGAGCCTGCAATTTTGCGAGCCAGTTGCCTGTTCAGTCGGCTTCCGCCGACGACGTTACCGAGAAGCAACGCAGCACTCGATTTCCCGCTGCCGTATGGCCCGGTCCAAGTGAACGCCCCTTGCAGTGACTCGGCCTGCGCGGATGCCAACGTCTCGAGAACCTTCCGCGTGCTGGCTTGCAGAACGTAGCCGACTAAAGGCGGCGTGCCCTTAAGGTCTGCATCTAGTCGGGCCGATCGAGAAAAGCGCCGTTCGATTTGGACGCAGTCGTAGAGAGACTTCATGAAGACCTCCGCGGCGTCTTGCCGTCGGATCTATATGCGCTTCGCAAGAGGACGTTCCTGTCGATCTTCCGGCGACGTTGAATTTGCTTGAGACCTGCTGTGTCGGTCCAAATCCAACCACCACGAGTTAACTCTTCCATTCTCATTAGCCGCGTTACAACACTATCCTCATCGAGCTTAAATACGCGACCCGGAGAACCAGGGCCGTAGCAAATCTGTTCCGCGGAAAGTGAGGTGTTCTTGCCATGTCGCTCCCAAAAATCGGCCAAGGCGTATGCAAAGATACCGTCGGGGATTGTCGGCTTGGCGCCGCGCACGAATTCGAAACGTCCCGATGACTTCGCGCTACGGATAAGCCCCAATTCCGCGAGCAACGGCTCGGCCGCATCTTCATTCAATTGGTCTTCTCGGCGGACGTAGCTTCTGAGTAATACTTCAATGTCGCGACGTATAGTCACTCGTGAGGCGCGCCAACCCTTCTCTGCGACGAGGACTTCAATGTCTCTGGCCAAACCATCGACTTCGAAATCAGGCGAGGCGACCGCGTTGAAGGCAAAATATATAGTTGTAGTGCTGGCCGGCGTCGACGCGAAGCGCCAATGCGTGAGCCAGAGGGTGGCAGGAGCCTCTAGAAAGGGATCGAGGCCCTCATCGGAAAGTAGCGCATGACCGAGTTGGCTGCCGTAAAGCTTCTTGCCGGTCTCTTCGACCATTCCAGATGCAAGAGACCAATGACGCATCGACACAGCCATGTTTCGGCCCACCCCGAACCGAGCGATCGCATCAGGTTCGTGGAACGAACCGACCGGCACACCCTTGGCGACCGCGTCGTAGGCCTTTTTCAGCCACAGGAGACGCAGCGGAAACGTCTCGTGGCCGGCAAACTGCCCCTTACCGTCCCAGCCTTCGAAAGCGTCCCTCATTCGGGAAGCCTACTGGTGAGATCGACCAGTAGCAAGTCGCACCGCCAAGCATGCGTCCGCAATCGTCGCACCGGCCGCCATGGCGTCATTCTCGTCATTGTAGCGAGAAAACAGGATTCGCACGAATTCTCGGGATTTCTCCGGCGAGAGCCCAACCGCCTGTAGGACGTGCGACGGCTCCATATTGCCGCCGTTGCACGCCGCCCCGGTTGAAAGGAAGATGCGTTCGGCAAGCATCTGAATGAGGTCATCGGCGTCGATCCCGCTGAAACAAACCGAGACGCTTCCTGGGAGCTGATCGCCATTCTCGAACATCTTTGTGAAGCGACATTGGTGCGCCAAAAGCTCTCCGACGAATAGATCGGCAAGTCGGGCCACGCGTGCTGCGTGAGCTTCCTGACCATGTGTCGCCAAATCTGCTGCCACGCCAAAACCTGCAATCAGGGCTGTCGGCAGTGTGCCTGAGCGGACACCTCCCTGCTGACCTCCACCCCTAATCAACGGAGTTGGCGTTGGCGCGGCTGAACTGACGAAGAGAGCACCGACCCCTTGAGGTCCGTGCATCTTGTGGGCCGACAGGCTCATGTAGTCGACATCGAGAGCAAATACGTCGAGCGGGATTCTACCCGCAGCCTGCGCTGCATCCACATGAAAAAGTGCGCCGTGATGGTGTGCGATTGTAGCGACTTCCTTGAGAGGTTGCAGGGTCCCAATCTCATTGTTCGCTGCCATCACCGAAACGAGACAAGTCTCCGGTGAAACGAGCTGCTCGAGCACGGCAATCTCGGCTATGCCGTCCGTTGATACCGGAATTCGGACTACTTCAAAGCCTTCAGCCCGCATCGCGTCCGCAGAGAGCAGAACTGCCTTATGCTCGATGCTAGAAACCACAATGCGACGACGGCGCGGGTCAGCGGATCTTGCTGCGTGAGCCGCACCTGTGATCGCCAAGTTGTCAGCTTCAGTCGCACCCGAAGTAAAAACAATCTCGTCGGGACCGGCACCGATCAAGGTAGCGATTTTTTGTCGGGCGTTCTGGATGGCGTCAGCGGCATCCCAGCCCGCACGGTGAGGCGAATTGGCATTTCCGGGGCGTTCCCAATGCGGCCTCATCGCTGCGCCAGCCTCGGGCGCAAGCTGCGTGGTCGAGTGATTATCTAAATAGATTCCCATCGCTCTCCAGATCTTACCAAGGTCTAGGATCAACCGGAAGGACTCTCACGAATTGACGGAATGGCCTAGACGCAGCCTATGAATTGCGGCCTTAATCCTATATCTGGCGCATGAGAAAAACCGCGTGCGTTCTGACCCAAGTATTCTTCGAGTCAATGGGGGAATCGATGCCCGACAATGATGATAAAATTGGCCTTAAGGACATTTACCAGCAACAATATGCACACTTCGGACGGATGAATGAGACCCTATACAAAATGCCGCCGATCTTTTCGGCTATCATCGGCGGCCTATGGTATTTCGCCGCCGGCCAGATAAAGATCGATCGCATTATCTCCGCGTCGGTGTTCGTTTTCGCTGGCGTCGCGTGCGTTTGTTTCATCGTTGCCCTTCAACGCTTTGGACTGGCTTTTTCCGCATACATCGACAACCTCAACAAGATGGATGGCGCGATGAAAGTTACGATCCGCGAATCGCGCTGGCCATCAACTTTGGCGGTAATGACATGGCTCGTAGGGGTCGCCGGAATTATATCCTTTGCCGGCGCTTATTATGCTGCCACTGCCCAGTAACAAAAATGATTTCTGTTGCTGCTGACCACTTGAAATTCAGGTGGCTTTTCGATGTTTTGCTGCACATCTTGGCACTTGCCGAGTAAGGTGAAAACTCGGCAATTTCCTCGCACGCCACAATGCGGATTGAAGTTATTGCACATCGTAAGATTTTTCGAGAAAGCGACAGGGGCCGAGTCGGGCATTAGTGGTTGTTGGCCGGTGTGGCCAAGGTTAGATCGATGAATGATCAATCATTTCGCGACGCGCTCGACCAAGCGAGTGGCTTTCAAAATCGGGGGCATGGAATCGCGTCCGAAACACCGATATTTTGTGGTTTTCCGGGAACCGTATCATTGGCCGAAAGTACACAGGTCCGGAGATAAAGAGCCCCGGAGAATGTTTTCCGCCTGCCCAGTAGGTATGGAGGTGCAGAGATCGATCCCGCAAATAGCCCCCAATAATGCCTTTCGCCTGGGGCCCAAGAGCCCTGGAGAATGTTTCGGAAAGGGCGCTGGCGGAGAGGGTGGGATTCGAACCCACGATACGGTTTCCCGTATACACGCTTTCCAAGCGAGCGCCTTCAGCCACTCGGCCACCTCTCCGGACACGCCGGGCGCAATATAACGACGGCCTC
>Ga0210405_10001029_pt1 | contig 33872 bp, 33 predicted proteins | sample IncBWH11MmetaG_FD_155492 | JGI IMG/M metagenome (GOLD analysis project Ga0210405, IMG submission 155492) | Forest soil microbial communities from Barre Woods Harvard Forest LTER site, Petersham, Massachusetts, United States - Inc-BW-H-11-M | ecosystem: Environmental > Terrestrial > Soil >...
CCCGTCGGCACAGCTCCTTCACCGGAGTTCCGCTCTCTGCTTCTCGCAATACCGCAATGATCTGCTCTTCCGTGAATCGACCCCTCTTCATACTCCTTCTCCTCTCCGCTGTTTATACCCGGAGAAGCTAACTTCTGTCTGGATCGAATTTGGGGGAGCAGGTCACAAACGGTGAAGGTGTTGGAGGAGTTCCTTTCAAATCCAAAAACTTGGCGATACGGGTACGACATTAGTCGCAATACGGAACTCAAGTCCGGCACGCTCTATCCAATTCTTGTGCGACTCGCCGAGCATCGGTGGCTCGAAACTCGCTGGGAGACTATTGAAGTGGGTAGACCTCCCAGGCACATGTATCGTCTTACGGCAAATGGGATTAGAGCGGCTTGCGAGATGGTGAGGGAGGTTTCAAAAAGCCTACCTCGCAACCTAGGCCTCAAAGGAGTGCGAGAATGATTTTGACGCTTCGGAGGATTACCTCGCGCTTGTTGAGCCTCGCGGCCGCCCGCGCTCCGACCAAGTTCGCAGAATGGGCGCGGGCAATGCTGGGTGAACTCGATTATGTAGAAGATGATCGGTCCGCATTTTTCTGGGCCCTGGGAAGCATTGGCGTCTTGCTCAGATTTTCGGCGATTCAATTACTTCTAATTCCAAAATGGAGGGACAAAAGCATGATTAGGCACACCGGACAGGTTCTGCTCGGCGCGGTCGTGGCTGGCATCGTTTGTATGGCCGGGAGTTTGGTTTGGATGACTTTGCTTAAAGTTGCGGGACTGCAACTCAGCGACGTACGAATCTCGCAGCGCTTGATGTTTATTTTCCTTCTGGAAGTGACCTACTTCGTAATTGCGACCGCCCAGTGGCGTCGCCGAAAGTTTGTCTCCGTTGGCGTTTCACTCGCGGGCCTGACCCAGCTGGCTAGTGTTATCTTGACAGTGACGCGATTTGTGCGCTGACACGGCTGAATCCAATTTTCTCAATGATTCCCGCAGAGCAGACGCGTGCGCCAGAATGCTAAGTCCTGATTGCCGGACAAGCGCGGTACCAGGACTTCATATGTCCGGTTACCGCGTTAATTAGGACTTGAGTTGCTAATTGGCTCGACTTACTCGGCAGTTTGGCTAGCTTCGAGGATTGGTTGCGATTTGGGACCACGAACTTTCAGTATTTCGCGCGCAAGCCCGGTCAGGTCGAACTGAGTCGTGACCCCTGGTTCGACCTCTAAAAGCATTGTCTTGTGTTTCATCATATCTTCAAGAAGGAGTTGGTCACCTCCAACAGAATCACCTGTAGCACTCCCCAGCACTGGCCCGATGGGAGCGTCTGTCTTGGCGGGGTATGACCACAAGACGCTGTATAGGTTCTCCGTGGCGAATCCCAGTTCGTCCCACTCAATGCGCTTTTCCTGCCCGTCCTCAAATTTCACACGGAGATACACTAACTTGCCCTTGGCCGCCTGCTTAGAGACAGACTCCCAGCGTGCGTGCCTGACGAAAGACAAAAAAGAATACTTTCCCTTCTGGAGGATAACTAAATCAAATTTAGAGTCTAACGAAGTCCCCTTCAGCACAAGGGCGTTGCCAAGTCGGTCTTCGACATTTTCAGAGTGCCAGGCTTGTTGATTCGCCTTTCCGACTGACGGTATGGGAAGCGCAGCCGCTTGCTCTGCCACGGGAGATGTACTGGCTGGCACAACCGAGGCCTGCACCACCTTTGGTGTTCTCTTCGAGACGTCTTTCTGGGAACTTCCTGAGCAACCTAAAACTGTGAACAGGATGCCGGTGGACACCAGTAAAAGGGACTTTTTCATTCTTTTCTCCTTACAAAGGCATTGTCGGTGGCCGATGGCTGACTGTTCTCAAGTCTGAGGTTTTTTCCGCAAACCCTGAATAGCCCGAAGGTACAGTTGTGCTCATAGGCTCAACTACTTGGGGTGGTCCTTTATTCGCGCCGCACAGTAACATCCGCGTAGACGTTCGAGTCGCGGACCAGGACTCCAGATGTCCGATGATTACTGGACAAGTTCCGTACCATTACTTCACTTGCCTGAAAATACTGCTCGGAATGATTTTGCACGCTTTACTAAGTCTCACCGTATGCGTCGTTTGCGTACCATTCGTGTTGGCTCATCGATTGCTCCTAATCACAATGTCCAGTCACTTTCAACTATCGAGGTGACTCGTGATTCGAAAGGATGTTGCTAGACTTGCTGTTGTAATTCTCGCCGGGATTCTCCCGCTGGCAGGTGTGGCGCTTGCTCAAAACCCACGAACTCAACAGGATCGGCCCCAAACGCCACAGATGCAAACTCCTCCGCAAGAAAATAATGAGGATCTGAGAACCTACTCGGGGAAAATTTCCAGTAGTAGCGGCAAGTATGTCTTGGAAGGTGCCTCTCCGAGAGGCCCGTATCTCCTGGACGATCAAAAATCAGCCAAGAAATATGCGGGAAAGAATGTGCTCGTGACGGGCTTGCTCGACCGGTCAAGTAACACAATTCATGTTCAAAAAATCCAGGAGGCTGCCCCCGCCTGAGTGGGTAAGCCGAAAAGGGCGAGGGCCCAGGTAGGCCCCCGCCCTACCTATCTGAATATCGGATTTCGAAAGTGAGTGTTCAGCGCTATTCGCCGCCGTCCAATGTTGGAAAATTGAGTGGGGAACTATGGCTAAGATCTTGGTGGTCGAAGACAACGCAAACGAACGGAACGGCCTGTGCCGGATACTCGAACGGGCGGGCTATGATGTGCGCTCCGCGGCCGACGGAGTGGAAGCGCTCCAAAGAATTCGAGATGATAAATTCGACCTCTTATTGGTAGATATTTGGATGCCGCGAATGAACGGTCTTGAGCTTTTGGCCCATCTCCCCGAAGACTCCAGGCCGAAGGCACTCGTGATAACGGGAGATGAATCGGCCGACACACTGCTGCGCTCTCTCCGCGAAAAGGCCTATCTTTTTATCTCCAAACCCCTCCAGCCCGAGGATCTAATGCAGCTCATCAAAACTACACTCGGATCTCCCCCCGGTCCGGATCCGATCGAAGTATTATCGGCAGAACCCAGCTGGGTGGAGCTCCGGTTCCCGTGCGAACTGGAAACCGCTGGCCGCATTGAAAACGTTGTTGATCAGCTGAATTACAGTCTGCCTTCTGAGGTCAGGCAATCGGTGCGAATCGCATTCCACGAATTATTGATGAACGCCATTGAATGGGGTGGAGAGTTGAATCCCGAGGCACAAGCGCAGATTGATTACCTGCGGACACGCAAATTTGTGATGTGCCGAATCGCGGATCCTGGAACGGGATTCGACCCTGCAGGAGTAGAGCATGCGGCCGTCACCAGTCACCCAGAAGAACCTATGGCGCATAGTGAAGCGCGAGTGGAAAAAGGATTACGACCTGGAGGTTACGGAATCCGGCTCGCCAAGTCCATGGTGGATGAGTTGGTTTACAACGAGGCACACAACGAAGTCGCGATGGTTAAGTATCTGCATTGATTCGCAGTTGTCATGCTTGTCACGAAGAATCGTTACCTCATGTTTGGCGGGGCCTTGTATGCTGCATTCAGGTGCTCCGCGCTCGGCACCTTACGTAGAGCGAAGTTCGCTGCTCTTGAGGCCATCGAAAGGGAATCGGGTACTCCTGGTTAGTCGGGTTACCGGACATATGGATCCTAGTACCCACTTCTCCGGTCAGCGTGTTAATCAGGACTTACGAGTCGAATTGTTATGCGACGCGGACTAGAACCAGGGCTTGCTTCCTTATTCGGACGTTGGCTTTGCGCCCGGAACACGACTTTTCAGGAATTTGATCTGGCCGTCGTGGTTGGACTCGTGTTCGGCGACGTGAAACCATTTGGCGTAGTTGTTGGCTGAGAAGTCGCCCTGTGTAACCAGCGTCGCTAACCACTTATCGTCGCGCTTGCGAAATTCGGCAAGGCTCTTCTCTCGGGCTTGATGCAACGCATCGAGATAATAGTCGAGACTGTTTCCCTTGATTGCTTTGCGTGCTGGCTCTCCGAGATTCATGGGAATGTCCCACTTTTTCTTCACCTCGTCGGGCCACGAATCCCAGTTCATTCCGCCAAAAGTGTTCATTTGATAGTAAGTTTCGGTGGCCGCGAGATGCAGGAGCAGTGCGCCAATGGTGTTCGCCTTTGCATCAAGCAAGAAATCAAGATCCTGCTGGGACAAGCCCTTCACGTTGTGTAGAACCTGCTCACGGGTGAAGGCCAGCATGGATGTCAACGTTCCGATCTCGGGCGTGAAGCCTGGTTGCGGTCCGACAATCCAAGCGTTTTCCGCAGCAGCAGCGGATACGGGAAAAGCAGCAAGAGTGGAGAGCCCGGCTGCCATTCCCACACCGCCCTTCAGGAAGTTGCGCCGATTGGGCATACATTCGATTGGGAGCATGGGGTTTTCCTCCATCGGAGATGCGGCCTGCTGGAGGGATGATACTGCGGTGATAGCAAACTGGCGAGTGGATTTGGTACGGCCTCACGGATTCGCAACCGCGTACCGGGACCCACTTTTCCGGTTAGCGTTTATCAGGAGTTGGCCGCCAGAGTCTTGTGGTGAGTGAGGCCCGTTGGGACGGGTTGTGTCTTCCGCTATCGTAGTACTTCCGCCCTATGGCTGATCCTTTGATTCGGGAGCCACAATTGTCTGCACGTCCCTGAATCGCAGCAGGAGGCTTCCAGTTTGGCCTGGAAGAAACCGCGGACTTGGCGAAATGACAAAAAACTATCAGGCTGACGCTCAGGCTTATCACGGGAAAAAACTATTCGGAGCTGGTGTTTTTCTGTTCGCATGGGGTCTTATCTGGTTCAGAGCGCCAGGTCTTTTTAGTCTCCATCCGTTGAGCGAGAGGCATGGTATGACCAACGTAATTGACCGTGCCGCAATTGTGATAGAGGCCTTCTTGGCAGCGTACGGATTGCTTGTATGGCGGAACGCATTTCGTAAACTTTCCCTTGCGAACTACATAATCGTGTTGTCTTGCGCGCCCGTTCTCCTCCTATGCGTGTCTAAAACGAAAGAATGGGAGTATTTTTTGGATCAGCAGAGGGAGTCTTGGACTTTGAATCACCTCGGAGTCCAGGCAATCCATCTCATGATATTTGTTTGTATCCTGTTTTTGGGTATTTGGTGGGCCGACAGCACATACCTGCGCGAACGGTTTTACCTACTTACGCGATCCAGCCGACTCGGAAAATAGTTTCAACACCTATCGCCAAGTCCTGATGCCTAGCTCCTGGTTAATCAGGAGTTGAGAGAGGAAACTCACGGATTCATAACGACCTGTGGCTAATACAATCGAAAAGTTGTACTGAATGGAACGAGAACCGGAACCGCCTTGCCATTTTTTAGGACGGCAGGACATGGCAAGCGTGTTAATCAGGAGTCTGCGTGCGCTGGGGACGTAAATTAAAGAGAGCTTGTGCCTGTCCGCGCGTTCAGGTTCCAAACTGCGCAAATGCAAACTATTTCTCGGTAGTTCGCCTGACCGCATGAATCTACAGTAAAGGTCTATTCGGCCTCCCAGTCCGGACTGAATCATCTCTATTTGTCATGGAGGAACCCATGTGGTCCAAGCAGCAAACTATGACCGAAACGCAAGCCCCGTCACCCGCTCAGCCAGCAGCATCTAACGTCCCCTTCACTGCCCCCGCCCTTGCCGCCGCACGCTCGACAACTCCCGCGTCCCGCTCTTCTTCCGCACGACTTGGCTCCAGCTTGCAGATTAAAGGAGAAATCACCGGCTCGGAAGACCTGCAAATCGACGGCATTGTGGAAGGTCCGATTTTCCTTGATGGCCATGCGCTTACCGTCGGTTCCACCGCGCAACTCAATTCGGAAATTCACGCCGGTGAAGTGGTTGTCTATGGCAAATCTGTAGGCGACGTCGATGCCAGTGGACGCGTCGAAATTACAAAAGACGGCTCCATTGTCGGTGATATTTCTTGCGCTCGAATCAGCATCGAAGACGGCGCCCACTTTAAGGGCCGCATCGAGATCGATCCGGCGAGATACAAAGCCGCGACCATTTAGCTCGTTAGGCCGCGATTCGCGGTGATTTGTGACCAGTTCCTGATAAACGCGCGACTCATACAATTGCATGGATCAGCGGCGCCTTCGACTTCACCCGCTGCCGTCAAAGCCCCAACCCAGTCAGGATGGTAGCCGCTCATGCCCGTCTCCTTTGGGGTCCAATGTCACGAACGAGCCGCCCGCTTCCAGAGGTAAGCATTCATTTTCGGCAAGCACACTACAATCGAGACCGATGGATTTGTACTAGTAGCCACTTTTCGGGTAATCGCGTTAATCGGGACCTGACGGAAAGCGCGGTGCATACGCGGGCCGAATAGAACAAACGCCTCGCACTGTCCTCTGGGAGCGTAGTTACCCCAACCGCGGCGAAAAATCTGTCAGCGTCAAAAACGTCGAGTCAATCTTCTCCACCAATTTCCCATTCTCTTCCGATTTCGCCTTCACGCTTTTCCACTCCGGATCGTCCTGGAAGGCCTTCCAGTTCGCTGCCGCCGCTTCCCGGCTCGGATGCTCCAGAATGTAAAAGAAGGTGTTGCTTTTCACCGGTTCGTCCAGCGCAGTCCAATACGCAACACTCTTGATTCTATGGTCCGCAAAAAGCTTCATCGTGTGGTCCCGGAAGCGGGCTACCAGGTTCTCTAGCTTTCCGGGGACCACGTGATAAATCCGCAGTTCATACACCACAGTTGATCCTCCCATCGCGCCACCTTGCTCGCTCTCCCCCCTTGCCAGACTCTCACGCGCAACTGAAGCTAGCGTCGATCTCATCGCATCTGCTATCTCGCAGGGCGCCAGCACCGCCAACGGCGTCGCCATCAGCAATGTTCGTCTCTTCATTCCGCGAATTCTACCAGAATCGCTGGAAACCGACTCATCCTGAACTGCTCCCCACTGGGAACGGAGATTCTAGAACAACAAGGTAATGTCGCGAGCTTCCTGAGGCGCCAACAGCTTTGCTAAGCCGAAGTCCAACACCTTTACGTGTCCCTTCGGCGTAACAATTATGTTAGCCGGCTTCAGGTCTCGATGCACGACGCCCTGTTCGTGTGCTTCCTCGACCGCCGCGGCGATCTGCACGCCCAAGGACACAACTTCCTTTGGGGAGAGCAGGACCGATTTCAGTTTTTGCGCGAGCGACTGACCGGGGACGCACTCCATGACGAGATAGTCGACGCCATCGTGTTCGCCTACGTCGTAGACCGCGGCAATGTTTGGATGGCTGAGTCTGGCCAACGCCAGAGGTTCTTTGCGAAAGCGCCTCCGTGCAGATTCGTCAGTCAGGAGCCCCGAAGGTAGCACCTTGATGGCAACATCGCGCTCCAGCCTCTCATTGCGGGCGCGATAGACGACGCCCATTCCACCAGCGCCGAGTGGCGTCGTAATTTCATACGGGCCAAGCCGTGTACCTGGAGCAAGGGGCATAATTGGCCGCGATTATAACCCCGACAGGCCTTCGTCGCGTGCCTCCAGCCTGCAAGCGCCTGGTAAGAAATCCACAGGTAAGTGTGTGGTGAAAAGCACTTTCGATAAATCCGACAAGATTGGCACGATATTGTTGGTCGGGGCGCCGAGATTTGAACTCGGGACCTCCTGCGCCCAAGGCAGGCGCGCTACCAGGCTGCGCTACGCCCCGACCGAGAGTTCTATTCTAGCGTACTTTTGTTGGTTCCCTGCAGCCCTGGCGGGCGGCATTTTTCGCTGCGTTATCCAGCAAATTTTGCGGACTTGCTTTTCTCGCGAAGAGTTGGCCTTCCATTCGCGTTCGGCAAGGCCGTACGTTAGGATGAACCTAGCCCATCCGGATTCCGGGGCTGCACCAGGGAAAGGAAATGGGAATGAAACGGGGATTTCTTGCCGCTCTGCTCGGTGCCATGGCGTTGTTCGGGGTCGCGTGTAAATCGAAGACCGACGAGAAGGAAGCGATTCGCGCGGGAGTGATCAAGCATCTTGCCGCGTTAAACATGCTGAACCTGAACAATATAGACGTCAACGTGACGCAAGCCACGGTGAACGGCAATCAAGCGCAGGCGCAGGTGGAAATTCGAGCAAAGGGCGGCGATACGAGCGGCAACGCGATGCAGATTGGCTACGCGCTCGAAAAGCGCGGCGAAGAGTGGGTGGTGCTGAAGAGCACGGGAATGGGCGGCGGGATGCAGCATCCGGGCCCGGGAGAAGCGCCGCCGGCAGGTGCGGTGACGGGGGCGATGCCGCCGGGGCATCCGAACGTTTCGGGCGGCAGCCAGGTGCCGGGTACCCACCCTGATTTCAATGCGATCTTGAACAACGCGCCGAACCAGCAACAAAATCCGCAGACACCCCCGCCGTCGTCCTCCACCAGCAAGCCCTAGTTTCAGGGACGCCCCTTACACCGTCTTGTCCTTGGAATAACAGAGAGATTCCAGATTGCACTCGGCGCATTTGGGTTTGCGGGCTGCGCAGACGCGGCGGCCGTGCCAGATGAGCTGGTGAGAGAACTTGATCCACTTGTTTTCGGGGATTATCTTCATCAGGTCCTGCTCGATGTTTTTAGGGTCGTCGTTGTGGGTCAGGTCAAGCCGTTGCGATAAACGGATCACGTGTGTATCCACGACGATGCCGCTGGTGATGCCGTAAGCGGTTCCAAGCACCACGTTCCCTGTTTTTCTGGCGACGCCGGGCAGGGTCAGAATTTCTTCCATGGTGCGCGGAACTTGGCCGCCGAATTTTTCAATCAGCCCTTTGCTGGCGCCCATGATGGATTTTGTCTTGTTGCGGAAGAAGCCGGTCGGCCTGATTTCCTTTTCGAGTTCGGCGGGAGACGCATACGCGAAATCCTCCGGCTTCGTATATTTCTTGAACAGTTCCTGGGTGACCTGGTTGACTCGCACGTCGGTGCACTGCGCCGAGAGGATCGTTGCGATCAGCAACTGAAACGCGTTCGAATAATTCAGCTCGCAGGTCGCATTCGGATATGCCGCATCCAGCCCGGCAAGAATCGCGGCCACGCGTTTCGGATCGGTCCCTGCCGCGGCTCCCACCGTTTTCTTGCTTGACGGTTTTCTGGCTTGTACTTTTTTCGCCAGCTTCTTCTTGCCGGTCTTCACTTTTTTCTTGGCTGCCATCTCTTCCTCTTCTCTGCGAACTCTGCGTTCTCTGCGCCCTCTGCGTTAAACTCCTTCTTTCTCTTAATCCAAAACCTCTAGCAACCGCCGAAACGCCTTTCCGCGATGACTGTGCTGGCTCTTCTCCTCCGCCCGTAATTCCGCAAAGGTTTTTCCCAGCGGCGGAAAGAAAAACACCGGGTCGTAACCGAAACCGTCCGATCCGCGCGGCGCATCCAGAATTTCCCCGTCCACCTTTTCCGAAACAACCGCCACCGCGCGCCCACTCCGAACTGCGGCAATCACGCAAACGAAGTACGCGCTTCGGTTAGCGCCCTCGAGCCCCTTCATTTCGAACAGCAGCTTGGCAATTTTCTGCTCGTTGTTGGCCCCGGGCCCTGCGTAGCGGGCCGAAAACACGCCCGGCGCTCCGCCCAGGGCCGGCACCGCCAATCCCGAATCGTCGGCAAATACGAGGCCATCGCTCTGCCGCGAATAGTAAAATGCTTTCCCCGCCGCGTTTTCCGCAAAAGTCGGCGCCGATTCCTCAAACTCCGGAAATTTCGGATAGTCCGGCAGCAGTTCCAAGCGCCAATCTCTACCGTCAGCCTCTGCCAGCACCCGAAACTCCTTCAGTTTTCCCGCATTCCCCGAAGCCAGATAGAGTCTCCGCGCTTCCTTCGTGTCAATCATGGATTGCGGTGAGGTCGGCACGAGATAGGTTCCATCAGACTAGGTTTATCGTTTGCGGCCCAGGAATTTTGCGGGCAGCACCGTGCGCTGTTCTTCGTTCAAGCGACGAATGCCGGCAGCGGCGAGCGCCAGCAGGTCCTGCATCTCGGCGCCGGCAAAGGGGCGGCCCTCCGCAGTCGCCTGAATTTCCACGAAATCGCCGCTGCCGGTCATGACCACGTTCATGTCCACTTCCGCGCGCGCGTCTTCCTCGTAGCAAAGATCCAGCAGCGAAATATCGTCAACGATTCCAACGCTCGTTGCGGCGACCGAATCGATCAGCGGCGAAGTCTTCAGCATCCCCGCGGCAACCATTCGCTCCATGGCCAACGCCAGCGCGACAAACGCCCCGGTGATGGAGGCCGTGCGCGTGCCACCATCCGCTTCGATGACGTCGCAATCGATCCACACCGTGCGTTCGCCGAGCGCTTCCTGATCGGTCACGGCGCGCAGCGAACGCCCGATCAGCCGCTGAATCTCCAGCGTCCGCCCGCTCTGCTTGCCCCGGGAGGCCTCGCGAGGCGTACGTTCTTCGGTTGCGCGCGGCAGCATGCCGTATTCGCTGGTGACCCAGCCCTTGCCGCTGCCTTTCAGAAAGCCTGGCACGCCGTCCGCGACGGTGGCGGTGCTGATCACCCGCGTCTTTCCCAGTTCAATCAACACGCTGCCTTCCGCCTGGGAAATAAAATCCGGCGTGATCTTCAAGCTGCGTAACTGGTCAGCGTGCCGCCCGTCACTGCGCATTGCAACCCTCTTTTCCACTTCGCGAAAACTTTCAGTGGTCTTCCTACCGCTTCGTCGCCCTGCGCATGGTGTCCACGGCCCTGCGTATCGGTGCAGGCAACTTGGAGCCCGGCGGCGACGGATTGTCCAGTTGTGTGCCCGCCGCGTCCTTCGCGTTCACGCGGAACAACTGCGTCAGGTCCACGTGGCCCGCCAGCGTATCCGCTTCCTGGCCGTGAATCAAAATTTTCAGGCGGAGCACCTGGGGCACATTGTCTTCGAGCGTTCGAACGATCGACTCCACGGCCAACTGCTCGCTCTGAATCCCCGAAGGAATCGAAGTCCGGATTTCGTCGGAAAAATCTGCGATCGCCGTCCCGTCGGGCAAAATGTAAAACGCCAGCAGCGCCGCATCCGGCGGCAGGGTGCGGGATTCGGCATCCACCGGGCCCGCCAGCAGCGTGTTCAGCACCTGCTTGGCGCGCAGGGCCGGATCGCGCGATAGAGGAAGTTCCACGATCACCGGAAGCAATTCACCTTCCTGGCCGCGCGAGCCCCAAAACATTTTTACTTTCACCATCGGATCGCCGGTGCTTACGGAAGCGACTGGCAACAATTCGCGCCGTGCTTGTTCCGCAGTTTTTTCCGTTAAGTCTTTGGCCTTATCCACCTGGTGCCGCAGAGCAGGGAAGTAGAGCGCCGCAGCAATCACCGCCGCCAGCAGCACGCCTCCGAGCCACACCGTCCACTTCGGGTTCATGGCTGCACGCTCCCCCCGGGAGCCGGGATGGACGGGACAACGTACGTGGGCCGAAACTCGGTGAGGCCGCGCGCGATGGCCTCCGCCACGCCGGGAACCATGCGATCGAGTTCCGCACGCTCCTTCACCGAGACGCTGGAAATTTCTACCGCAATTGCTGGCGCGGCCGTGGTGCGCAGTTGCCGGACGGGCGCGGTCTGCAGCGTGTCCGGTGAACCTTTAAAGCGTTTCGACAATTCCTGCTGCACCAGGTCGCCGAGCTTGCGGCTCAAACTCAGAAAAGGAGCTTGTGCGCGGTCCCACGGAATCAGGCCGGTGATGTTGTTGGCGGCCGGCGCGTCGGGTTCCACATAGACGCGCGCGGTGCCGGTCAGCCCGGTCGAGGCGATGTGCATTGTGATAAAGACCGCGCCGCGTTGCGCATTGGCGCGCGCCGAGCGGTCGTCGAACGAGGGATTGTCGTTTCCTTCGCGCGTCAGGATTACCTGGAAGCCCTGCGCCTCGAGCGCCCTCTTTGTGGCGGTAGCGAATTGCAACACCTCGTCGCTCTCGCTGATGCCTTCGGTTCCGCGCGCGCCCTGATCGGTGCCGCCGTGCGCAGGATCCAGCACCACGATATTTAAACCTGTGCGGGGTACCTGTGGCGTTGAAGCCCCGGGCGTTTGCTGTGATGGAAGAGAGCTTGAACGAGCGGCCGGAGACGCAGAGTTCGCCGTTGTCTGGGCCACTTTCGCGGGAGGGTTGCCAGGACTGCCTGGGAGCTGGGGAGCCGCCCAGGCGAGCGCGACACCGCACAGCGCGGCACAGATAACGCTGCCAACGAGAATCTGCCACGGAGTGGGAGAGGATCTCACGCCCAGCAGGATATCAAATCTGGACGCCATCGTTGATTGGAAGAGGTGGTTACCGCGCCGAAGAGGGACCTATTTGGAGTGCGGGAGCTCTGCTCCCGCTTTCGCGGTCTAATCCGCGGCGTCCCCACGATCAGTTTGTCTCTGGGCTGACACCTAAATAGCGGCGGCAGAGCCGCCGCACTACAAAAAAGCCCGGCTCGTGAGAGCCGGGCTTTCGAACACTCGATATCCTTAGTCCGCCGCCGCGCCGTGCGGGGCTGCCTCTGATGCGAAGCGGGCCTGGATCTTGCGCGTGGCGTAATACATCGCAAAGCCCGCCACGGCAATGATCATGCCGAAGAGCAAGCCGTTCATGCCGAGGATGGTTTCGCGATCGCTTTCGACGAGGGACAAGAGCAGCAAGGCAAGCGGAAAGATCCCGCAGGTGATTGCGCCGGCCATGCCGCCCGGCACGCGAAATTCCCGCTTCAACTGCGGCTCGCGAACGCGCAGGACCACCAGCGTCACAAATTCCAGCATCAGCGCGGCGCCATACAACATAATGTCCAGCGTAACCAGGCGCTTGAAGCCGAGGCCGAGGCACAGTGCCCAGCAGCTTGCCAGCACCACAATGGCTACCCACGGCGTCTCGTTCTTGCGGGTCACTCTGCCGAAGACCTTCGGCATCATGCCGTCCTTGGCCATGGCCAGCGGCAGGCGCGAATAGCTCATGACCAGCGCATTGAACATGCCAAAGGCGCTCATCATTCCACCGATGGTGACCATGAACCGCAGCCACTCAAAACCCATCAGCTTGCCGCCCAGTTGACCGGCAATCGCCGCCCACGACCCGTCTTCGGCGAATGCCGACGCCGGTGTCCCGGTAAAGTAGACCGCCAAAAACGGCAAAACGTAGGTGAGCGAGACCAGAATGACCGCCGCGATCATTGCCTTCGGATAAGTGCGTTGCGGCCGCTCGACTTCCTGCGCGATTGTGGAAGCGTTGTCCCAGCCCATGTAGTTCCACATCGCCACCAGGATTGCCCCGAGCAGGCCAACGCTGGCGCCCGTCGAAGCGGCGTGCGGTTCGCCGGCGAACGCGCCCAGCTTCATCGGCGTCAGTACCACGATCAGACCAAACGGCAGTGACAATAGGAAGAACAGCCACAGAGACGTGATGCCAACAACTCGGATGCCCGCCAGATTCAGCGCCGCACAAGCGACCACGACAAACAAGCCCGCGAGAATCCCGTGATTCCCCTCGCCAAACCAGGGCGACATCTGTTTCAGGTAGAAAACGAACAAGGTCGGATAGATCGCCATGTCAAAGATGCTGGCGGCCAGCGAAAGCCAGGCCTCCTGGAAGCCCCAGAAATTGCCCAGGCCCCGGCGCACCCACGCGTAATAGCCGCCTTCGTGTGGCAGGGCGCTCGACAGCTCGCCGATCATGAACGCCGTCGGCAAGCACCACAAAACCGGAAGAAACAGCAGAACCAGAATCCCGCGGCCGTAGCCTGCGCCGGAAATAATCGCCTCAGTGCCGTAGGTTCCGCCGGACACCATGAAGAACGTGGCGGCAACCAAAGGCCAGAGCGTCAGTTTTGCGGCTCTCTTTTTGGAGACGGGAATTGCTTGGGAAGGAATTTGGGCGGGCAGCGATAAAGTGCTCAATTTTTTTCTCTCGTCCTCCTAAAGTGACTCTCGCTCTCCAATTTCACGAAGCAAGCTCACCTTTCGAAGAATACAGTCTCTGTTCTCGCATGCAAGAAAAAAATGAAGCTTGGCGAATTTTTTTTCGAGTGAGCCACTCGTACTTCGGTACTGGGCGTCTCGTCCCACATGTGGCGGCGGCGCGCGCGCAAGAACTCTCGCCTTCGCAGCCGGCCTCCATTGGCAGCGCACCGGCTGTGATACACTCCGCGAGGCTTTTTCATTCCAATTTTACCGGAGTCATCCGCATGAAGCTTCGTCTGTCTGGCCTCTGGGCGCTCTTTCTCCTGGCAAGTTCCATTACTCTGGCACAGCATGCTGCCGTGCCGCGGCCGATCACCGTGGACGACCTCTTCGACGTCAAAGAGGCGCACGAACCGCGGATCAGCCCCGACGGGCAGGTGATCGCCTTCACGGTCACCTCAAGTTCGTTGAAGGAAGACAAGCCGGAATCACGGATCTGGATGGTGCCGATCGCCGGCGGCGATGCCATCCCGCTCACGGCGGAAGGCGTGGCATCCTCTCACCCGCGCTGGTCGCCGGACGGAAAGTATCTGGCGTTTCTTTCCGCGCGCAAGGATGCCGAGGGCAACGAGGAGAAGACGCAGGTATACCTGCTGAATCGCCAGGGCGGTGAGGCGCAGCGGCTGACGGACACGATTCAGGATGTGGACGAGTTCGAATGGGCGCCCGATGGCAAGCAACTGGTTTTGATTCTTCGCGATCCCGCGCCGGAGGAGGCTGAGGCCGCGGCCAGAAAATCCAAGGGTAGCGACGATGGCGCAGCGAAGAAATCCAAGGCGCAACCGCCTTGGGTCATCGACCGCCTGCAGTTCAAGAACGACAACGTCGGCTACATTGACCGCCGCCGCACCCATCTCTACGTATTCAACCTTGCGGCGAAGACCCAGCGGCAAGTCAGTTCAGGCGATTACGACGATGCACAACCCGCCTGGTCGCCCGACGGCAAGTCTCTCGCCTTCGCCAGCAATCGTACCAAGCCCGATCCTGACGCCACCTACAACTCCGACATCTGGGTGGTGGCCGCCGACAATACCAATCAGAGCGCGCACCCGACACAGATCACCAATTTTCCAGGGCAGAAGGATCGTCCCTCATGGTCCCCCGACGGCAAATGGCTCACCTACTCCGCTTCGACTGACTTGAAGCTCTTCTACTACGCCACCAAGCACGTCGCAATTTCGCCCGCGGCTGGCGGCGAAGCGAAGATTCTTACGAAGACCTTCGACCGCATGGCTACCGAGCCGCGCTTTGCACCGGACGGGAAGTCCATCTATTTCATTGCTGACGATGACGGCACCCAGACGGTGGCCCAGGTCAATCTCGCCGACGGCAAGGTCACCCGAGCCATTGGCGGCCGGCTAAATATCGACGGGTATTCGTTCTCCAAAGACGGGACGCTTGCCGCGACCATCTCGACGACCGACCGGCCTTACGAAGTTTTTGCGATTCCCGGCGGGACGCTGACCCGGCTAACGCACCTTAATGACGAGTGGTTGTCGCAGCACAAAGTGGTCAAGGGCGAATACGTTTCGTTCAAATCCAAGGACGGCACGGTAGTGCACGGCTATTTATATAAGCCGCTGGACTATGTGCCCGGCAAGAAGGTCCCGACCATTCTGCGCCCACATGGCGGCCCGGTCGAAGAATACGAAGACGAGTTCTTTGACGTCGCGCAACTTTTTGCGGCCAACGGGTACGCGGTGCTCTTGCCCAACCCGCGCGGCTCTACGGGGTATGGAGAGGAGTTCTGCAAGGCGATTTATGCCGATTGGGGTAACAAAGACTTTCAGGACGACATGGCCTTTGTGGATTTCGCGCTGGCAGAGGGACTGGCCGACCCGGACAAACTCGGCGTGGGCGGCTGGTCGTATGGCGGAATCTCCACCGACTTCATCATCGGCCAGACCAACCGTTTCAAGGCAGCCATCACCGGCGCTGGCGCCGCCAACTTTGCAAGTATGTGGGGCCATGACGAATACCAGCGCGAATACGTAATCGAGCTGGGCTACCCCTGGGAAAACAAGGCGCTCTGGGACCGCATCGCGCCATTCTACAGGGTGAAGGACATCCTGACGCCCACGCTCTTCGTGGGGGGCAACATCGATTGCAACGTTCCGATCCTCGGCGGCGAGCAAATGTACCTGTCGTTGAAGGAATTAGGGCGAGAGACGTTGTTGGTGGTCTACCCGGACGAATTCCATGAGTTCAAGACGCCCTCCCATATAAAGGACCTGAACGAGCGGTATCTCGCCTGGTACGCGCATTATGTGAAAGGCGATGGCACCCCGGCGCGTCCGGGGCCAAGCAAAGAAAAGCAGCCTGCGGATTGATTGCGGCAAACTCCCGGGCGGGCCCGCGAAGCAGCCAGCCTTCTTGGAGTGAGGTGCAACCCCATGGATACGTATCTACTCGAGCCGATTGGATGGGTTCGGTCGGAACTGAAAAATACGAAAGACGCTCCGCGATTTTATACTGAGGGAGCGCCCGACGCGCGCCTCGAACTGGATGCGCGGGTGTGGGATGCGATGGATGGGATCAAGGTTGGGGACGACATCGTCGTGATCACGTGGCTGCATCTCGCGAACCGCGAGACCTTGAAGGTTCATCCACGCGGCGATCTTACTCGCCCGAAAAGAGGAGTGTTTTCGACGCGTTCGCCGCATCGGCCGAATCCGCTGGGGCTTCACCGCGCAAAGGTGCTGGCGATCGATCAAAATATCGTTTCCATCGGTCCAATCGAGGCAATCGACGGAACTCCCGTGGTGGACATCAAGTGCGTCGTCAACTTATCCGCTGACGATTAGCTGGGGGCGCTCTCTCGCCCCGGTCGATTTTGTGTCGATTGATTTTTTGTTGCGGCCGCTAGTCCTGCAAACAATTTGGGAATCAGCTTTGCCAGTAGCCGGAGCTCGCGCTATCCTCCTTACGTTCCTGGAGGAAATGGATGCGAGTTCCGCTCAGAGTTGTTGGTGTGCTCTCACTGCTGGCCCTTGCGTTTCCGGTTTTTTCCGTTCGCGCGCAACAATACGATCCGAAACTCTATTCGGAGATGCGCTGGCGCTGCATCGGGCCATTTCGTGGCGGGCGTACCGTGGCCATCAGCGGCGTTCCGCAGCAGCCCAGTGTCTTTTACATGGCGGCGGTAAACGGCGGAGTGTGGAAGACCACTGACTTTGGCAACACCTGGTTTCCGATTTTCGATGAACAAACTTCCGGCTCCGTCGGCGCGCTGGCGGTTGCGCCATCCGATCCCAGCATTCTGTATGTCGGAAGCGGTGAGGGCTTGCAACGGCCGGACCTTGCCGTCGGCGACGGGTTCTACAAGTCAACCGACGCGGGCAAGACGTGGACGCATCTTGGCTTGCGCAATGCCCAGCAGATTACGGCCATCGTTGTGGATCCGCGCAATCCGGACCGCGTTTTCGTTTCCGTGCAAGGTCATCCCTACGGGCCGAACGCGGAACGCGGCGTATTCCGCTCGCTTGATGGCGGGAAGAGCTTCGAGAAAGTTCTGTATAAAGACGAAAACACGGGCGGCGCCGATCTGGTGATGGACCCGGGCAACGCGCAGGTTCTCTTCGCGTCTCTTTGGGCGGCTCGCGTTGCTCCGTGGGAAATCCGCAGCGGCGAATCGTTTGTGATTCCCGGCAGCGGACTTTACAAGTCCACGGACGGCGGCACCACCTGGCGGCAAATCACCAAGGGCCTTCCCGCCGTGGACGACGTGGTCGGCCGCATTGGCATCGCCATCGCATCCAGCAATCCGAAACGCATGTACCTGACCGCCGAGGCGAAAAAAGAGTCGGGCATCTACCGCTCCGAGGATGGCGGCGAAAGCTGGCAGCACGTCAACGAAGATCACCGCATCGGCGGCCGCGGGCCGGGAGCGATGGGCATCGCCGTTTCGCCGGACAACGCCGATTTGATTTACGTCGCCAACACGACGACGTGGAAATCGACCGACGGCGGGAAAACGTTCACGGGGTTTAAGGGCGCGCCCGGCGGCGACGACTACCAGCGCATCTGGATTAATCCGAATAACGGGCAAACGATCGCGCTTTCAAGCGATCAGGGCGCGGTTATCAGCGTCAATGGCGGCGAGACCTGGAGCAGTTGGTATAACCAGCCAACAGCCCAGTTTTACCACGTCACCACCGACAACCGGTTCCCCTACTGGGTTTACGGCGCGCAGCAGGAGAGCGGCAGCGCCGCGGTGATGAGCCGCAGCGACGTTGGCGAATTAACCTTTCGCGAGTGGAGTTTGCCGGGTGCCGAAGAGTACGGCTACATCGCGGTCGACCCGCGCGATCCGAATATTCTTTATGGCGGACGCATCACGCGCACGAATCAGGCGCTCAACGAATACGCAAACGTGGCGCCCGAGCCCATCCGCACCGGCCAGTATCGCTACAACCGCTCGCTGCCCATCGTTTTTTCGCCCTTCGATCCGGGCACTCTTTATTTCGCGGCGAATGTTTTGTTCAAAACGACCGATGCCGGCCGCGCGTGGCAGGTCATCAGTCCGGACCTGACGCGCGAATCCCCCGAAATCCCCGCGAATCTCGGCCCATTTTCCGCGGGCGACCCGGAAAAAGGGAAGCATCGCGGCACGATATACGCCATCGCTCCTTCGTTCAAAGAAGCGGGCACGCTGTGGGCTGGCACGGATGATGGCATGATCCAGCTCACGCGCGACGGCGGAAAGAACTGGAAGAAAGTCACTCCGCCGCAGCTTACTTCCTGGAGCAAGATTTCCATCCTGGAGGCTTCGCATTTCGACGCGGGAACGGTGTACGCGGCCGTCAATCGCTTCCGCCTCGACGATCTGAAGCCCCACATCTACCGCACGCGCGACTTCGGCGCCAGTTGGCAGGAAATTGTCGCCGGGCTTTCCGAAAATGCTCCGATCAACGCCGTGCGCGAAGATCCCGCGAGGAAGGGCTTGCTCTTCGCCGGTTCCGAAACGTCGGTGTACGTTTCTTTCAACGACGGAGACTCGTGGCAAGCGCTGCAACTGAATCTGCCGCACACGTCGATGCGCGATCTCGCCATTCACGGCGACGACCTGATCGTTGCCACGCACGGCCGTTCTTTCTGGATTCTCGATGACATCACGCCTCTCCGCCAGTTGAATGACCAAATTCCAAAATCTCCGGCATTTTTGTTCCAACCGCAGGAAGCACTGCGCTGGCGCTGGAACCGCAATCCCGATACGCCACTGCCACCAGAAACCCCTGCGGGACAAAATCCGCCGGATGGCGCCATCATCGACTACTACCTTGCCGCGGCCGCAAACGGCCCGGTGACCCTCGAAATTCTGGATTCCACGGGCGCAACCGTTCGCCGCTACTCAAGCGCGGACACCCCGCCGGCCATGGACAAAATTGCAGGTGAACACCCCATTCCGATGTACTGGGTACGGCCTGCTCGCGTTCTTTCTGCCGCACAGGGCATGCACCGCTTCGTTTGGGACCTGCATGGAGAGCCGCCGAAATCGCTGAACAAGGAATTTCCAATTTCCGCGATCCCGCATGATACGCCGCTGCTTCCCCTCGGAGCCTGGACGCTGCCCGGAAGCTATACGGTCAAGTTGACGGTGGATGGCAAGCAGTTCACCCAACCGCTCACAGTAAAAATGGATCCGCGCATCAAGACGCCTCTTCAGGACTTGCAGGCCCAGGCCGCGCTGCAGTCCGGCGCCGTCTCCGGAATGAATCAGAGTTTCGAGGCGTTGAGCCAAGTGCGGTCCGTCCGCGCACAACTGAAAGAGTCTTCAGGAAAAGCGAAAGGGAAGTTGGCCGATTCGCTTGAGGATCTCGACAAGCAGTGCGCGGCTCTGGCGGGCGCAACGACCAGCACTTTCTTCGGAACTCCCCCCAGCGGCAAGCAGCCCGAGAATTTTTCCACCCTCAACCAGCACTTTGCCCAGTTGCTGGGCATAACCGATTCCGCTGACGCGGCTCCAACCACGCAGGCAAGCAAAGTTTATTCTGAACTCGCCGAACAACTCAGTTTGCTGATGAAGGGCTGGACTGACCTGAAGCAGAATTCCGTCCCTAAACTCAGCAGCGAACTCCAGAAAGCCGGCCTCGCGGCTATCGATTCGGCTAAGCCCCTCGATCACGACATGAGCGAAGCCGGTGACGGCGACGATGAGCCATGAGATCGCTCTTTCCGAACTAAATGTAAATAGTTGGAATATATGTAATTACTCAATTTATGGACTATGGTCGGACTATAGGATAACTATGGTTTGACTATGGTCTGATTCTATGATAATCTTCCGGAAGTCAGGAGTATTGACATGGAAGAAATCGCCATCTCGAAATTCAAAGCCACTTGTTTGGCCGTCCTCGAAAAGGTCAATAAAACTGGCCAGCCCATCCTTGTTACACGCTTCGGCCAGCCGGTGGCTCAGATCGTTCCACCGGCCGCCGACAATAGCGCTCGCAAGTTTGGCACGGCCGCTGGCTCGGTAGAAATTCTTGGCGATATCGTGGGGTCGATTACCGATATTTCGGATTGGGACGCATGGAGCAACCCGGATAAAGAATCGTGATGCGATTCCTGCTGGACACTCACATCTGGCTGTGGTCTGCGTTCGAACCTCATAAGCTGACTTCTGAAGTCCACAAGCTGCTTAACAGTCCAGGAACTGATTTATTTCTCTCTCCCATCAGTCTTTGGGAACTTTCCGTCATGGTCGAGAAAAAGAGACTTGCTCTTAAGCAAGACTTCGCGGTCTGGGTTCAACAATCGGCATCAGACCTGAAGCTGCAGGAAATTTCTCTGACCTGGAAGGTCGTTCATGAGATGCGGTACATTCTTCCGAACCACAAGGACCCAGCCGACCGATTTCTCGCGGCCACGGCGATCGCGTTCGATCTGATTCTGGTCACCGCCGACCACAAGTTGATCGGCGTCCCAGGTTTAAAGGTTCTGGCAAACGTCTGAGTTGCCGAGCGATTCCGGCGACGGCTCAGTGCAGATATTTCTGAAAGAAGGCCGAGATGCGCTGGCCAGCATCCGCAGTGGCATCGGGACGATAGCCCTGCTTATTGTTGGGGTTCTGGAACGCGTGGCCCGCCCCGTCATAAATCTTGATGTCCGTCGGCTTCCCCGCGGCCTTCATCGCGGTTTCGAACGCTTTCACGTCTTTCGGCGGGATGCCCTGGTCGTCCGCGCCGAAATTTCCTTGCACCGGCGCCTTGATTTTGGCAATCAGTGCCGGGTCCGAGGGCAGCGATCCATAATTCACCACGCACGCGGCCAGCTTTGGCTGGTCCTCGGCCAGCTTAAGGGACCAACCGCCCCCCATGCACCATCCGATTGATCCAATCTTGACGGTATTCACGTCCGGACGCGAAGAGAGGTACGCGAAAGCCGCCTCCAGATCGCGCATCCCGCGGTCATCCGGCAATCCGCGCATCAGGATGTGCGCTTCATCCGGGTTCGCCGCCACTTTCCCGCGATAGAGGTCCACCGCCAGCGCCACATATCCCTGCGCGGCATACTTCTGCGTCTGCTCTTTCACCCAATCGTTTAGCCCCCACCATTCGTGAATCACGATGATCGCCGGGTGCTTGCCCGCTCCATCCGGCAGCGCCAGATAGCCGCTCACTGTTTCGTCGCCGTTCTTGTAGCTGACCGTCTCCGTTTTTGGCGCCCCTGCCCGCAGTGCGAGCCCGAATGCCAGGATTCCCAACGCCAGCGTGGGCAGAAAAACTTTGCGTTTCATCTCTGCATCCTCCCAAAGAAAAGGCTCCGAAACTTTAACGCATCCCGGAGCCGGAAACCACCGCCAGTTTTTCGTAGACTTAAGTTAGCTCGCCGGCTTCTGCAGTTCCTCCAGCGAAGCCAGAACGTCGTCGCTGTGCGTTTTCACATCCACGCTGGTCCACACTTTGCGTACGACGCCGTTTGGATCGATCAGGTAAGTATGCCGCGCCGAGAGCTTCGCGACGCCCAGATTCATCACGGAGTCGTACTTCTCCGAAACTTCCTTGTTCGTATCCGCCAGCAATTTGAAGGTCAGGCTTTCCTTCGCGCAAAACTCCTGATGCGACTTTTCGTCCTGCATGCTCACGCCGAGGATCACGGTGTTCTTCGCGTCATACTTGGCAAGATCCCGCTGGAAATTGTGTGCTTCGATGGTGCAGCCGGTGGTCATATCCTTCGGATAGAAATACAGCACCACCCACTTGCCCTTGAAATCATGCAGGCTGACGGACTTGCCCTCCTGGGAATTCAAGGTAAAGTCCGGCGCCGGCGTCCCGACGGCCGGCGATTTGTCTCCGCCGCGCAGATTCGCGCTTACGATGGCGAGCAAAGCTGCCGCAGCCAGAATTCCCCCGATAGTCAGCCACATTGGTTTTTTCCTCATGTTTGCCTCCCACTGAAAATACCAAAAATCGGCGCAATTCGCCCAGTGGAAAGACGAGCGGGATCGGATGAATAGGTACAACAGGTGGGGTTCAGGGAAATCGCACTCTGGAGGCGCTACTTCTTAGCCACGGGATCCTTCGGCTGTGGAGGCAACGGGGCAGCGCTTGGGCTGGATACAAATCTTTTTGCTTCTGGACTTCGCGTGCTCCAGTCCGTCGGCGGAAAAGAGACCCGCCAAAAGCGCGGATTGGGCTCGGCGAACTCCACGCCAACCTCAGAAACCCCGTTTGCGACTGGATTCAGATCCACAACCTTGCAGGGTGTCTCTTCTCCGGTGGTAACATTCCTCACGCTCAGCGCTTGTCCTTCTCCTACAGGCTCCTCCAGTTGCAGCAGCGCTCCGTGCGCGTTCACAATCAGCGTCTTGGCGTGTTCCACGAAAGGGGTACCGTTCGCCCGCTTGCCGGAAACACGCACCGGGACCGCCATCAGAATCCTCTGGCTGCGGCGCTGATTGGCTGCTTGGGTGGGCCGAATGTTGGGTGTGCTCATGGGCTTGCATCCTTCTCTCTATGGTTGTCGAGATGCATGAGTGGAACCATTAGGAAGGGTTGCGAGAAGAATCTTGGATTGTTCTGTTTTCAAGCCAATCGCGCATGAAGTACCTGCCGGTTTCAAGTCGCCAATCTCATTCCTAGACGCCTTGTATCTCATAGAATATGAGCAGGGTTAACACAACTTGCTCTCACTCTTCATCGCTGGCACATGCCGCCATGCTGCCGCGTGAATGGTCGCGCACCGCTACAGGCCATTTTGTTGACCTAGCTAAGAGACCCAACTGTTCGAGAACGCTGCAAACTGTTCCAGCCTGGAGCCGCTCCTCCAACATTCGTCGGCTGACTTTCCGCCACTATCCTCTACAATGGAATCCTGAATCACCCGTTGGCGTTTCTGACCCGGGTGTTTTTCCGAAGACTGGATGGAATCCTCCGCTCCCACTTGGCTCATCGAGCCAACCATTACGATTCTGCTCGCGCTCGCATTTTTGCTGCCGGCGATTCTTCTGCCTCGCGCTTCGGAACGATTTTTTGCGATTATCGAAAGTTTCTTCTCCCGCTTTGCGGCTCACAAATTCATAGCCGTCGCCGTATTGTTTCTTTTCGTGATTGCGCTCCGTCTGGCTCTGCTTGGCCAGCTTCCCGTTCCCAATCCGGGCATTCATGACGAGTTCAGCTATCTCCTGATGGGCGACACGTTTGTCCACGGCCGCTTAGTGAATCCCCCTCACCCCCTCTGGCGAAGTTTCGAAACGTTTCACGTCCTCTGGTTTCCCGTCTACGCCTCAAAATATCCTCCCGCGCAGGGACTTGCGCTGGCACTCGGCCAACTGCTCGGCAATCCGTGGATTGGCGTGTTGCTCAGTGCGGCCGCGATGGCCGCGGCTTTCGTCTGGATGTTGCAGGCGTGGATCCCCGCCAGATGGGCGTTTTTCGCGGGAGTTCTCGCCGCGCTCAGGCTGTGTGTCGCTTCCTACTGGATAAACAGTTATTGGGGCGGAGCAGTCGCTGCCATCGGGGGAGCGCTTGTACTCGGTGCATTTGGGCGCCTGAAGCGTCACCCATCGCCCGTAATGGGAATATTTCTCGGCCTGGGCGTCGCGATTCTTTTCAACAGCCGCCCGTACGAAAGTGTTTTTTTCTGTCTGCCGGTTGCAGTGGCAATACTCATCTGGCTTCGGCGCGAGTTCCACGCCGTGGAGACGCGACGGGCTGCGCTTCGACTTGTGGTGATTCCTGCGGGCCTCATTCTGCTTTTTGCGGGAGGCTTGATGGCCTATTACAACTGGCGCGTCACCGGCCATGCCACTTTGCCGCCATACGCCTATGACGCGCGCCTCCACGACCGCGCCGCGATGTTCGTCTGGCAAACGCCGAAACCTCCGATTCACTACGACAACGCCGAGATGGAAAATTTCTACAATCAATACGAACGGCTCGCCTACGATCGTTCGTGGGCCAAGATCAAATCCATTTTCGCGGACAAATGGGAGCACTGCTCGCTCGCTTTCCTCTGGCCGGCGTGCTGGCTGCTATTGCCCGGCGTTTCCTTTCTCCACCGCGACGCTCGATTCCGCCTGCTTCTTTTTACTTTGTTGTCTGTCCTGTTCGGCTATTGCCTGGTGGTCTGGCCGGGGCCGCACTACATCGCGCCGGCCGCTGCCATTCTCTTCGCGGCTCTCGTCCAGTCGATTCGCCACTTGCGCAACATGCGCATTTTTGGCCGCCCGATCGGCGCGGCTCTCTCCCGCGCGATCCTCCTTGCATTGGTCGTCGATGTCTCTCTGCTGGTTTCGCAAAGGCTCGCCGATTCGCAAGGCTGGGGCGGATGGGGACTCTCCGACCGCGCCGACTTGTTGCGCGATCTCGAATCCACGCCGGGGAAGCACGTAGTTCTCGTCCGCTACGGCCCGGACCATAGCGTTCATGAAGAGTGGGTCTTCAACGCGGCGGACATTGACGCTTCCAAGGTTATTTGGGCACGCGATATCCCTGGTGAAATCAACAATCAGCTTTTCCGCTACTATCCCGACCGCACCATCTGGCTGGCACAGCCGGACACCGGCGAAGTTTTCGTGTTTCGCCCGCCGGTTGATTCGCGATAGAGGAAAGCACACAGAAACAAGAAAGATGGCGCGAGCTCCGAGACTTGTCGCGGGCTTGGCCTGCGCCCTATACTCACTCTTACTCCGCGCTTCAGGAGACATGCCTTGCTGAATCGTCTTTGCCTTGTCGCCTTAGCTGTCACGCTTTTCTCCACAGGCGCCGCCGCGCAAAAAAAGCCGGCCGAGCAGAATGAACGGATTGTCCTCGAACAGATCCTGACGCAGACCTACCAGCCGTCGCAGGTCGGCAAGCAATTGATGGGCATCGGCGGAGAGACCGACATCCGCCGCGCCGGCACGATCGTGGTGATCCAGCGCCCGGGCCTCTTCGGCTCGCTCCTGCACACGGAACCTGCCTCCAGCGCCATCGACGGAATTCAATACAAGCTTTTTCGCGGCCACCAGGATTACGAAGTTCCCGCCGGCGAACGCTATTACGTAACCACCATCGCCGTGGGGTCGGACACGGTCCTCGTCGCCTTGATTTCTGCCCGCGGCATTTCCACGCAAGCCGGCACGGGCCGCATGTGGACCACCCTCTCTTTCAAATTTCCCGCCAACGTTCTGGCCACCGCCGACAAGGAAACGGTCTTCCGCGAATTTGACCAGTGGTTCATGCCCGAGGGCCGCGCCACATCGGCCGCTCCTGCGACGCCCGCTCCTGCGCCCGCTATGACGACCTATCCGGCAGCCGCCCCGGTGGCGGTGGCTGCGCCTCAGCCCGTCCCTGCACCGAGGCCCGCCCCGGCACCAAGCGAGTCTTCTTTGACTCCAGGAATGACGAGGGAGCAGATCCTCCAAGTCATGGGAAATCCCACGCGTGAAATTCATTTCGATCAGCGGCAATGGATGATCTATCCGGGATTTGTGGCGGCGCTCAAAGACAACAAACTCGAAACGTTCGAAACTCCAGGGACGGGCGCGACGAAAGTTACCGTTCAGTCGGACCCCGCCGGGGCGGAAATTTATCTCGATGAACAGCTCGTGGGCTCCACGCCCTCGATCCTCGCGGTCGCTCCGGGAAAGCACGCGTTTCGCCTGCACGCTGCCGGCCGCGCCGACTGGTCGCGCCAGGTAAATGTGCTGACAGGCAGCGACATCACCCTCGCCGCAACCCTCGATAAAAACTGATCGAGGTTCTCCGCTAGAATTGTTCCGCTTTCCTTCAGGTTCGCGGAACGCCATACTGGCAGGACCGGCTATGAGCGAACGCTATCGCTTCTCCGATTTGCGCGAACTACTTGCGAAGGCGAACGAAGAAAAATCCGGCGATCAACTCGCCGGAATCGCCGCTGCTTCAGAACGCGAGCGCGTGGCTGCGAAATGCGCTCTCGCCGATCTTCCCCTGGCCGACCTGCTGAAAAATCCGTTAATCCCACCCGAGACCGACGAAGTTTCCCGCCTCATTCTCGATTCTCACGATTCCGCGGCGTTTCGGCCGCTTCGCAGCATGACTGTCGGCGATTTTCGGGAATTCCTCCTCGATCAGCAAACCACCGAGGCGGATTTAAAGTCTCTCAAATGGGGAATCACCCCGGAAATGGCCGCGGCCGCCGCGAAGCTGATGGGCAACAAAGATCTGGTGCTGGCGGCGGCGAAGATTCGCAACATCACGCGTTGCCGAAACACCATGGGCGAGCGCGGCGTCCTCGGCATTCGCCTCCAGCCCAACCACCCGTCCGACGACGTGGGCGGAATCTTGCTGACGGCGTTTGATGGACTCATGTATGGCTGCGGAGACGCCGTCATTGGAGTGAATCCCGCCACGGATTCCGTCGAGGGTGTCGCGGCGATCCTGAGAGCGCTCGATCGCCTGATTACGGCGTTTGCGATTCCAACGCAAGCATGTTGCCTTGCGCACATCACCACCCAGTTGGCCTGTCTGGAACGCGGCGCGCCGGTTGATTTGCTCTTTCAGTCGGTCGCGGGCACCCAGGCGGCGAATACCAGTTTTGGGATAAATCTTTCCATGCTGCGGGAGGGTCGCGAACGCGTTCTGGGGCATCACCGCGCGCGCAATGTTCCCTGGGTGGGCGACAACGTGATGTATTTTGAAACCGGGCAGGGAAGCGCGCTCTCCGCGGAGGCGCATCACGGCGTCGATCAACTGACGCTCGAAGCGCGCGCCTATGCCGTCGCTCGCGCCTTCGATCCCTTCCTGATTAACACCGTCGTCGGCTTCATCGGGCCGGAATACCTCTATGACGAGCGCCAGATCATTCGCGCCGGCCTGGAAGATCACTTCATGGGGAAATTGTTGGGGCTCCCGATGGGCTGCGACGTCTGCTACACCAATCATGCCGTCGCCGATCAAAACTCCGCCGACAACCTCATGCTTCTTCTTGCCGCCGCCGGCTGCAACTACTTTATGGGCGTGCCGGGCGCGGACGACGTCATGCTCAACTACCAATCCACCAGTTTCCACGACGCCCTGGCGGTTCGCAAAATCTTTGGTATGCGCCCGGCTCCGGAATTCCTTGCCTGGCTTCAGCAAAACGGCATTTTCCAGAATGGCCAGCCGGCCGCGCTCGATGCCGGCAAACGCCAAAAGCTCTTGCATGGACTGGAAGGTGTCCTGTCCGCGCCCGCCTCGCAATAGTTTCCGTGTGGCCGACGACTCGTCAGTAACCTCCTTCCTTACTTCCCAGAACCCCGTTTCTGGATAACTTCCTGTTTACCGACCATCCGGGGCTTATCTCATGGCGGCGAATCGAAATATCTAGGGAGGTTATTGGCAAGGTCGGGGATACCCAGCCAGTTTCTTCGGCTCTATCAAATCTTCTTTGAGCAGACTACTGTGCATCGGCTCTTTCGCGGCGGCCTTCCATCAAAAACAGGGCGAAGTCCGTGGCAAGCGGCTCGGCGGCAAGCTGCCGCATCATCAGCGCGACTTGACCCCGGTGGTAAGTGGAATGGTTCGCCAAATGTTGCATGAGGTGCGCCAGACTGATTTGTGTTGCGCGAAGAGGAAGCATCCTTCCCAAGGATTCGTTTGTCAGGCGATTCACAAATTCGACTTGTTCTTTCTCGACTTCCGCCCACCTTGACTGCACCGCAGCGAAGTCAGGGAACGCATTCGGATCAAATTGGGCCCAGTGCCGCGTCCAGAAATCCCAGACGAAGGTGGGGCCGGGGGAGGGTTCCTTCCAACACTTTAGCCAACCCCACTCGCCGCCAATGATGTGCACGAGTGTATCTCGCACAGAACGCAAGCTGCCGCCCAGATCACGCGTGAACTCCTCTGCGTCGAGAGTGGAGGCCGCTTGCAAAACCCTGTTGTTCGCCCAGCGGTCGTATTCGTAGAGAAGCTGAATGTCATCTTTAGTCATGGTGGTGGCCGGCCTCTGCTGCGGGCAATTTTACCTTGCTGCGGGCATTCGGCAAGACCCTGCATGCGGTCGTTTCTGGCACCTTGGTGATTGTGACCGAGTCACGTGCCAACCGGAAATTACTTTGGTCCAGAAGTCCCGTTATGGGAAGTTGCGAGAATTCGGACGGATGACGGGCCATCCGGAAACTATCCACAGATATAATCATCGCCGCTTACGTGGCCATACATGGGGGCCATGACGATGCTACAGTGATCCTGTTGTGGACCATGGACGACGACCACAAAATTACCTCGCCCCTCGTGTGGCCTGAGATTGTCCGTAAAATCCGGGAGCGCACACCTGCGCGCATTTTTGTGGAGCGGGGCACCGCCTATTCCACACGAATGGCGCTTGAGCTCCGCAGCGCGCACGCGAGCGCCGTGGACGCGGTCTGGACGGAATTCGACCTGCAAAAGGATCTTCCGCCCGAGTTCGTCGCGCGGTGGGGCCTCTTCCAGGTTTCCAGCAGGGCCGAAAATAAATCGCAGTATTTGTTGCGACCTGATCTTGGCCGTACTCTGAGCGAAAGCGCAAAGAGCCTGATCGCTCAACGCTGCTCCAAAGCGAGTGACATCCAGATTGTGATCGGCGACGGCCTGTCCAGCGCCGCGGTCCGTGTTCAGGTACCTTCCCTGTTCCAACTCCTCGAACAACGGCTTCGAGTCCACGGTTGGTCCATCGGCCAGTCGTTCTTTGTGCGTTACGCTCGTGTCGGCATCATGAACGATGTCGGCGATCTTCTCTCGCCCCGCGTGATCGTCCTCTTGATTGGAGAGCGCCCGGGCCTCGCCACCGCGGAAAGCCTTTCCGCCTACATGGCCTATGCTCCCCGCTCTGGCCACACGGACGCGGATCGAAACCTCATCTCCAATATTCATTCGCGTGGTGTTTCTGTCGAGCAGACGGTGGATCGCATCATCAATCTGGCAACCCAAATGACAGCTTTGAAGCGCAGCGGCATCACCCTCAAGGAAGAAAATCCGCGATTGCCGTATTAACTCAGTCGCTCGGATTTTGGACAGACTCGTCGGGACTGCACAGGAGCTTTTTCAAAAACGTCTTCGCCCCGGGAGGGCCTGTCACGGACAGCGTCACCGGTCCCATGTTTGGCTCTGCCTTCAACTGAAACCGCAGGAACGGACAACACTCGCGCTCTGCCACCATCAACTCCGCCAAAAGTGCAATCCACGTTTTCTCGCCCGGCGCGAGGAATGCGTACCCATCCGGAAGTTCCGTGGTTGTGGACGCCGCGGCCTTGAAACGCGCCAGGAGGAGTGTCTCCCTCTTCCGGAATTCGGCGTCCGTCAAACGGCAGGCAATCGGAATATCGTCAGGCATGACTCCCTCCGGAAGCGTCTAGCTTGCTGCTCCGCTCATCTTCCCTCAAAGCTACTACTTAAAGTCCACTTTGATGGAAGCGGTATTTTCGTAAATTTGTGGTTACTTCCCGTGCGAGGCCTATTTGTCGTGCAGCGGCACCCACCACTCGGGAATGACCTTCTGGATGCGTAGTTTTCGCACGATCGGTCCCCACTGTGGTTGAAATTCAGCGGCAACATTTTGAATCGCAATGTTTGTGAACTGGATTGCCATTCTTTGCTCTGCGTGCGTCAGATCGTTGTATCCATGCGGCAGGTAGGCGCTTCCCACAAAGCCGCCGGCTGCCGCACCTGCAAAATTCGAGAGGGCAATCGTGTTCCTCCCGGAGTCGGTCTTATCGACCAAGGTAAACGCAAGCGCGTGCATCGTCCGCATAAGGGGATTCGTACTACTGGAGCGCACGTACCGCGGATCTTCATGCAGGGCAACGCCCGTCAAAAAACGCGCTGTATGCTGGGAAGTGGTCATGGCGAGAGAGTCTCCGTATATCCTCCCGAACGCACCGCCCCCGTCCTTCCAATCATGAGGATAGTGGCTTTTCGGATTTGCCATGTCTCTGCCGGCAGCGAACGCCGGGAGAACCAGTGCTGGCGGCCCAAATGTTTGATGGGCGTAAATTGTAAATTTATCGCCGAAAGAAAGCTGCCGCGGAGTCGCTACAGGCAGATACAGCACGGCATTGCTTTCATCTTGCGGACGGAATGGCGACTTTGGCAGATTGCCTTGCTCTTGAGCTTCTGGAATGTCAGGCAGGTTGGCTGCCTGCTGGTCCTGTGTTTTTTGAGCTTCTTTCTTATCCGGCACGGAAGGGCAAGGCGAATTCGTCTCTGAAGAACTGCAACCGAGATGAGATTCCTTGGTCGCTTCCTGTGGGGCAACAACCCGCGAATACCCAGCGCTAAGGCACAGCGCGATTCCGGCTATCCGAATTAAGTCTTTAAAGCGGTATGTTCTTCCAGTCATGTTTTCTCCGATTCTGAAGATTGGGGCCCGAAACGAGAATCGCTCCGATGCGCAGGTGCGGTCAGAAACCGCGAGGGAAACGGTTCGCCTCAAATCGCGTTTCGGCTTCAGTCAACCGTTTGCCCTCAACTGCGAATTGGAAGATGAGGGGATAGATGCTGTAGAATCGGGACTCGTAGGGGGCATCCGTCCATAAAACATGACCGTTCGTCCAGCAATCAAACTTCACCCAGACCCGCTGGCTGACTTGTTCGGATCCATGGGAATTCAGGATGCGATTCACCGGCGTGTGGAGGCGACCGCCCCCTGGGGGATTCGCTACTCCGGGGATAGAGGTTTACGTGTGCGTTTTGGGCTAGTGGTTCGCGGAGCGGCGTTCCTGAGATTCAAGAATCAACGGCGGACCATCGCCCTCTCCAGCGGAGATTTGGGCATTTTCATTCTCAATAACGAGCCCTTCACATTGACGGATCATCCGCGTTCGCCGATTGGCGATTTTCGCGATGTCAGAAAATTAGAAATCGATGGTGTGATTCGCTTCGGCGGCGGCGGTTCGCTCACCACTATGGTCAGCGGGTCGTTTGGCATGAGTGAACATGAGGCCCCGCTAATCTCCACGATTCTGCCTCGTTTTCTGCACCTGCGCCTTGGACAAAATCGAAGTCAGGCCTTCCAGGCCGTGCTCGATCTTTTGGCATCGGAAATTGCTCAGCCGGATATATCTCCATCGTGCCTGATCAGTCTCTATGAATTGCTGTTTGTCTTTGCAATTCGGGCGTATGCAAGCAGCCCCGAGGCTCCTCCAAAGGGCTGGTTGGCTGCAATGTCGGACGGGCATCTCAGCAAAGCCATAAAGGCCATGCATTCGGCCCTTGACAGTAACTGGTCCGTTGCCTCACTTGCGCGCGAAGCGCGCATGTCGCGATCTGCCTTTGCCTTAAAATTCAAGACCGTTTTGGACCAGACGCCTCTCGAATACCTTACCCAATGGCGCATGTACAAAGCAGGCGCTATCATTCGCTCGAACAATACGTCGTTCTCCGAGGTGGCGTCAGCCATTGGATACGGATCGGCAAGTTCATTCACTCGCGTTTTCAAACGAGAGATGGGTGCAGCTCCCAGGGAATATCGGCGCAAGATCGCGCTTCTGCAATCGTCTGCGGGAGAATGATTGCGGGCGAGCCTTGTGCTCTCACATCCTCGCGCAACAGCCTGATAAGGACTAAATGAAGAGACGTTGGAAGCGGAGAGTTGAGCCAATTAAACACTCCTGATTCCACTGAGCAGACGTTTGTGAGCGAACGCTCGGCCGGATCCGCTTTTCAGGTAACTTTCAAATTTGCGTGCTGGCACCTCCTCTTGGAACGCGGCGTAGAAGACCAATTCCCAAGGCAAGTATTTCCGAGTGTAAGGAGAGTGGCCACAGTTATGCTGATTCATGCGATGGTGTAGGTCGTGAGTGAATCCGGTGTAAATTTCAGCAGGATGGGAAATGCTGCGGAGGAGATAGACGTAGCACATGAAGGCCCGCCTTAGCGAGATACTGAAAGGTTATATAACGTAACATTAATATGTGAATATGTGCAAGGGAACGTTTTACGCGCCGGGTCTAAGCGCTTCAGCGGACATTCGCCTTCGCTAACCCTGCCTGAAAATTGCTCGAGCCAGCGCGTTTATCGCAAGCGAACAAATTCGCCGTAGCTCGCGGAAGCGGGCGAAGGAGAATGGAGGCGGGGGGAGTCGGAATAAACATACGTGTTGAAAACACGCGACTTATTGAAAAATCACAACGCACAAAACGCTCAGGAATCAGAAAACGCGCTTAACTGGAACGTATCTGGAACGCGAAATGGCGTATCTGACCTTGCGTAGTATAAAGTTATATAATTATCGCCATGAACACCAAGAGAACGCTGGAGTCCACGATGAAATCAGAAACCTGTCCCGGTTGTCAGAAGACGAGACAATTGGTAAGCAGCCATCTCGTCTCTCGTGCTGTTTATGATTACCTGCGTACGGATCAACTCCATCCGATTATCGTTGGCGGCGGCGAGGTTCGCGCTACGACAGCACAGTTGCAGGCCGAATTGTTGTGCAACGACTGCGAGCAAATCTTGAATCGCGGCGGTGAGCAATGGATGGTCGGGAAGCTCTGCGAATTCAACCGACAGTTCCCGCTCTACGACCTTGTTCATCGACAGGCCCCGATAGACACGGACCCCGATGGAGAGACTTTCGCCGCTCGAACCAATCCTGACATCGACGTTCAACGCATTTCTCATTTCGCACTCGGCATCTTCTGGAAGGCATCGATTTATCCATGGCAATTTGGCCAGATAACCCTTGGACCGTATGGTGAGGCAATCCGCACGTGGCTCCGGGGAGAAACTGGCTTCCCCCAAAATATCGCTCTCAACGTGATCCTATCTCGACCCGCTGCTGCTCAGATCGTAATGAACCCGCCGTATGAAACGACATCAACGAGTTACCACACGTACTTGTTTCATGTGCCTGGCATTCTCTTTCGCCTCAGCGTCGGCAAGCAAACACCGGCGGCAGAAAGAACTTTGTGCTTTTACTCAAGCGCCGAACATTTCATAGTCATTTCTGATATCGTCGCTAAGAAAATTCTGCACGCAAACGCGCAAAACTTTAAGGAATCGAAGAAAACGAAATCGTTTAATAAGGCGATGGCCAAGCAGAAGAAGCTACGAGGGAACCCCTAACCTGCCAAGTGAACGTTGCGGATAGCCTGTGCACAACACAAAACCCCACCTCTGAAGCAAGTCGGTGGGGTATGCGTCCTAGCGGATTTATTGGCGTTACTTAAGGAAAGCCCTTCCACTTCCAACGGTCTGGAAGTTTCCACCTTGCTCTGGATATTCTCGGAGGGTCTTCGATTTCAATTAAGGCACGCCGACAGAATCCTGCAAGGGCGTACCTGTGCACAACGCAGGAAACGCAAATCCGGGCCTTTAGAATCCGCTACATTGAATCGCTTTAATTTGTCCTACCGGAACACAACTGGAATGCGGGAATCACGAACACACGAAATCCCTCGTGTTTATGCGGTTATTTTTGGTGGAGGCGGGGGGAGTCGAACCCCCGTCCGAAAAGCGCTACGCCACGGAGCCTACATGCTTATCTCAGTTCCGTTTGTTTCGCCCTCCGCGCTTAGAACGAGCAAGAAACGCAGCTGGCTAGTC
>Ga0210405_10001033_pt1 | contig 33735 bp, 25 predicted proteins | sample IncBWH11MmetaG_FD_155492 | JGI IMG/M metagenome (GOLD analysis project Ga0210405, IMG submission 155492) | Forest soil microbial communities from Barre Woods Harvard Forest LTER site, Petersham, Massachusetts, United States - Inc-BW-H-11-M | ecosystem: Environmental > Terrestrial > Soil >...
TCTTGGATCGAGACGGCGTAATCAACCGGAAACCCAAGGAAGGTGAGTACATAACTTCCTGGGACGACTTTCACATTTTGCCGGGTGTGGCCGATGGAATCGCGCTGCTGAACGGCACAGGATACCTGGTAGTGGTAGTGACGAATCAGCGCTGTGTAGCGAAGGGCCTGCTCTCAGTCGCAGATCTCGAGAAGATACATGCGCAAATGTCACAGGCACTCTCCCGAGCCGGCGCAAAGCTCGATGGAATTTATTACTGCCCTCACGATTACGTGCCTTCATGTAACTGTCGCAAGCCCGCGCCTGGAATGCTTCTGGAGGCAGCCCAGGTATACGAGATCGATCTCCGATCCTCGTGGATGGTCGGCGATTCCGAAATGGATGTGCAGGCTGGCAAAAGCGCCGGATGTAAGACAGCGCGAGTCTCTGTCGAGGGTCAAAAGCATAACACCGGCAGAGGAGCTCCTGACACTTTGGGCCACGTTGAGATAAGTGCGTCGTCGCTGCTGGATTCGGTCCGCCAGATTCTGGAATGGGACGCAAGGTCGAGAATCAATCCAAAGAACAGGGAAGTAATTGCATGATTATAACCCGTACTCCCCTTCGAATTTCGTTTTTCGGCGGAGGAACCGACTATCCGATTTGGTTCCGCGAGTTCGGCGGTGCCGTGCTTTCGACGGCGATCGATAAGTGTTGCTATATCACTTGCCGGCGCTTGCCACCATTTTTCGAGTATCACAGCCGCGTCTCGTATTCGAAGGTAGAAAACGTCGAAGATAACAGTGCGTTTCAGCATCCATCCGTCCGCGCCTGTTTGAAGTTTATGGAAGTCGACGACGGTGTCGAGATTCACCACGTCGCTGATCTGCCCGCCCGCACCGGTTTGGGAACGAGTTCTGCTTTTACGGTCGGCCTTCTGCTGGGACTTTATGGTCTGAAAGACCAGATGCGCAATAAACATGCGCTTGCAGCCGACGCGATTCACGTAGAACAGAATGTGATCGGCGAGGCTGTGGGATCTCAAGATCAGGTCAGTGCTGCGTACGGCGGCTTCAATCGGATCAACTTCAATACGGATGGCAATTTTCAGGTTAAACAGATCATCGCCCCGCCCGATCGATTTACGCATCTTCAAGACAACCTAGCGCTCTACTTCACTGGCTTTGCGCGAACCGCTTCTGAAATCGCAAAAGAACAGATCAAAACGACTCTACAAAAGCGCAAGGAACTTGAGACGATGTTTCAAATGGTGGGTGAAGCCGAAGAAATCGTGACAAATCCAAATCGACCGCTCGACGAATTCGGGCATTTGCTTCATGAGTGCTGGAAGGTGAAGCGGACTCTGACAGGAAGCATTACCAACTCCAGCCTTGACGAAATTTATGAGGCGGGTCGAAGCGCCGGCGCTCTGGGGGGTAAAATCCTCGGTGCGGGCGGAGGCGGCTTCATGCTGTTCTTTGTACCGCCCGAACGCCGGAAAGAATTGCGAATGCGTCTCAAAAATCTGTTGTGCGTGCCATTTGGCTTTTCAAACCGAGGTAGTCACGTTGTTGTATATGAGCCTGAAGAGAGATATGACGAGACTTTGGCTGCAGAGCGGTCCGAAGTGTACTCGCAGGTGAAAAAGTGAAGATGGCTGCGCTGAGCACGAGTGAGGGTAGCGTGGAGAAACACACTTCCTTGCCAACATATGTGTTGGTCACGCCCGCGCGGAATGAAGAGAAGTTCATCGAGAAACTGATTCAATCGATGATCACCCAAACCGCACTGCCGGCTAAATGGGTGATTGTGAATGATGGTTCGACAGACTCTACAGCGGAGATTGTGAGTAGATACCTTGAAAAGCACAAATGGATTGAACTACTGAATTTACCTGCCCATCGGGACCGAAGCTTTGCCGCGAAAGTTTATGCATTCAATGCCGGCTTCATGAAAATTAAGGATCTTGAATATGATGTCGTTGGGAACCTAGATTCAGATGTTTCGTTCGATTCGGACTATTGCGAATTCCTGTTAATGCAGTTTCAACGTGACGCCGCTCTCGGCGTCGCGGGAACGATTTTCCGAGAGGAAGGATACAGCTCGGGAACCGACAGTTTTGAGGGCCAAAATCATGTCGCCGGCGGTTGCCAGCTGTTCCGACGCCAATGTTTCGCGGAAATTGGGGGGTACATCCCCAATAAAGCAGGCGGAATTGATTGGATCGCGGTAACAACGGCTCGAATGCTTGGCTGGCGAACCAGGTCGTTTCGCGAAAAATCGTTCTTCCATTATCGAAGTCTCGGAACTGCCGAGCGATCGCAGCTGGCCTCTGCATTTTCCTACGGCGAGAAAGACTATTATCTGGGAAACCATCCAATCTGGGAAATCTTCCGGGTTGCCTATAGAGTGGGCAAAAGACCTTATCTTGTAGGCGCTGTTGCACTTTACTCGGGCTACCTGTCGGCATTCCTACGGCGAGTGAATCGGCCCGTATCGAAAGAACTAATGAAGTTCCACCGCAAAGAAGAAATGTCAAAGCTAAGAGCAATATTTCGATTGCTGTTTAGGTTCAAGAGAATCGACAGCTTTGAGGTCAGACCGAGTTAGAACCTTCCAAATTTCTTTAGCGCGCATGACTCAATCGGTAGTACTCGACAAATTGCAGTTCTCACTCCTCCGGTTTGTCAGTTGGCTCGACCGGTTCGGAGAGACTTCGTACGATCACCAGAGCTACTTTGCGAGCGATTTGGCGCGAGCTGCCAAATCTTTGTATTACACAAAGCCTCTGCTCGGAATGTTGGCAGTCGCCCCGATGATCTTCTCTGAGGCGTTGGTACCCTCGGCGCGCCGACTCTTCTGGAAGCGCCAGAGATTTCCGATCGCCGATGCCCACTACGCCATGGGATTCGCATTCCTTTCGCAGGCTATTGGCGAGAAAACATACTACGACCGGGCAGTCCACTTTCTTGAGGTTCTCAAAGACACAAGATCACCAGGTTACGCTCATTACTGTTGGGGATATCCGTTTAATTGGGAGACGAGACGGGGCACGATGTGGCAGTGGACTCCACTCATAACGACTGTCCCATACGTGTACGAAGCTTTTCGAGAAGTCTACCGAATCGACGGTGACCCAAAATGGCGAGAGGTCATGCTTTCGATCGCTCGCCACGCCGCCGAGGATTATCACGATTTCGAAACCTCGCCGGATGCAGCATCGTGTTCCTACAATCCTTTGCCAGGAGAGCCCGGTGGCGTGATCAACGCCAGCGCGTACCGGGCATTTCTTCTGACGGCAGCAGGGCTGGACTTTTCCGATAATAGTTACGGGAAGATTGCTCAGCGAAATTTGAACTTCGTCTTACAGTCACAGAATCCAGACGGCTCCTGGTACTATTCGACGGATGGCGAGCGAGACTTCGTCGATCATTTTCATACATGTTTTGTCCTCAAAGCGTTGGCGAAGATCGAGGCTATGACTGCAAATCCATCATGCACGAGGGCCATTGAGCGCGGCGTTAGCTATTACGTGCGGAATCTGTTCGATGATACAGGCCTACCCAAACCATTTTCGCGCAGGCCTCGAATGACGGTTTATCGACGAGAGCTGTATGATTATGCGGAGTGCATTAATGTCGGAATACTTCTCGAGGGCCGCTTTTCTGCGCTCGACGAGATTGTCTCGCGCATCATTGCCATGGATGGGTGGCAAAAGTCTGACGGATCGTTTCGTAGCCGTCAGCTCCTACTGGGTTGGGACAACACTCCAATGCACCGTTGGGCGCAGTCGCAACTGTTCCGAAGCCTCTGCTTTTTTCTATTTAAAAAAAAGAATGTTGAGAAGTCTGAACTTCAATCTGTAGGGCGGAACTAGTAATCCTATGTGCGGAATTTGCGGACAATACAACTTCGGAAGTAATGCTCCTGCCGTTCGCAGCGACCTCGAGCGTATGACGAGAAGCATCGCGCATCGTGGACCGGATGACGAAGGCTATTTCATCGAAGGTGCGCTCGGACTCGGCTTCCGCCGCCTTTCCATCATCGATCTTGCAGGTGGCCACCAGCCGATGGCGGACCAGCAAGAAACGACTTGGGTCGTTTTTAATGGGGAAATTTACAATTTTCCTGAAGTGAAGCGCGAACTCGAATCACTCGGTCATGTTTTTCGTACCAAGAGCGATACGGAAGTAATCATCCACGGATATAAGCAGTGGGGCGACGACGTTCTAAACCATTTGAATGGCATGTTCGGGCTCGCGATCTGGGACGTGCGCAAACGGCGCCTGGTCATTGCTCGCGACCCATTCGGAATCAAACTGATTTATTACAAGATTGAAGCGGACAGAGTCTATTTCGGCTCGGAGATCCGCGCGGTTGTCGCAGGGATGAACGAAAGAGCCGACGTCGATCCTGTATCGATGAACCTCTTCCTTCGGTACCGATATACACCGTCGCCTTACACAGCATTTAGGAGTATTCGAAAACTCGCAGCGGGAACAATGCTGGTCTGCGACAGCAAAGGCTGCTGTCTGCGCCGTTGGTATAACCATAAACCAACGCCGTTCTCCCCAGCGAAATCGGCGGAGGAAGCCAGGGAGGAGTTGGCCGAGCTCTACAAGCGGTCTGTCAAACGTCAACTGCTCAGCGATGTGCCTCTTGGGCTGCTTCTGAGCGGCGGCGTCGATTCCGGGCTATTACTGGCCCTGATGAATTTATACGGAAAATCATGGCACACCTATTCGGTAGGATATGGCTCAAGTTTTGCTGACGATGAATTGAAGGACGCGGCGGACACCGCGGCCAGATTTTCATCGAGGCACGCCTCGGTAATCCTGGATAGAAAGACCTTCGAGGAAGCACTTCCCCATATCGTCTCATGCTTGGAAGAGCCCATCGCCTCGTCTTCTATCGTCCCCATGTATTTTGTTTGCAAGCGTGCGCGAGAAGACGTGAAGGTCGCGTTGGTGGGGCAAGGTCCCGATGAGCTATTCGGCGGCTACCGCCGTCATCTAGGGGTCAGATATAGCGCGCTGTGGAGGGGTTTGCCGGGACCTGTGCGTTCAGGAGTCTCGTCGCTGATTACAACCCTCCCGCGAAACGAGACTCTGAAAAGAGGAATCCACTCGCTCGATATTCCTGAGCGAATGAGACGCTATCAGAACGTATTATCGCTGATGCCGGGCAGCAAAATCGATGGACTTTTTGAGGATGGGCTCCTGCCTCCCGATACAGGTGACAAGATTCTTGGGAGTTGGGAGGAACTGATCCCGCTCATGGAAGAAACTGACGAACTGGGAGGTTTCCAGTTCCTTGAGATTCGCTCGACCCTTCCCGACGAGCTGCTCATGTACGCGGATAAGCTCTCGATGGCACATTCTCTGGAAGTGAGAGTGCCTTATCTCGACAAGGAAATCGTGGAGTATGTGGAGAGGCTACCTGCGAACTTGAAGGTACGGAATGGATTTGGAAAATGGCTGCATCGACAGGTGTGCGAGGAATTGCTCCCAGCGGCAATCCTAAAAAGGAAAAAACGGGGATTTGCTGTGAATGTGGTTGATGATTGGTTCCGCGATGCAACTGGCAGAAAAATGGAAGAAGTCCTGCTCGATAGGAAATCCCAGATCTATGGCTTTTTGAAACCGTCCGCCGTGAAGCAGCTCTTTGAAGAACATCGCTCAGGCCAGAACGACAATCACAAGGTTCTATTCAGTCTCGTAGTGTTGGAAGAATGGGTTCGGGCAAATGAACAAGCGGTACCTGTCCTGAATTAGAGCGTCCCTCGCATGATAGGGGTGATTGCTGATCCGGCGGATCATGTGGTGGTCCGCGAATTCTTTGAGTTGTTCAAAACCCCGTGGGAATTTTATTCCCCCGATCGGCGATATGCTGTAGTGCTCTGTGCTGGGGACTCACGAAACATCGGCAACGCGACGGTGGTCATCTATTACTCTGGTAGAAAGCTAGAGCGCGATCGGCAGGGTGGCGTTGAATCCTTTGGCGAACGAAGGGTGTCTAGGCTGTTGTATGAGGAAAACCGAATCCCTGTGTACGGCGATGTCCTGACGTTTGACAAGTGCGCGGGTAGCTTCCTTGTCGATGAGGCATCGCAGGAATGCGCGGCATATTTAGAAGAGGGTGAGCAACCAACGGTGGTGCGGCTGGGGTATGACCTATTCCAGGAAGTTCGCACGCTTCTTACAGTTGGACAACCCGTTGCTAACGCCTCGATACCAGCGCTCGATCTTCATATTGCGTTGCTGAGGGACATAATCACCGGTTGCGGATCCTCGCTAGTGGAGGTTCCCCCGATTCCAGCCGGTTACGGATGCATTGCCTGTTTGACACACGATGTCGATCATCCGTCGATTCGACAGCATCGGTTGGATCACACGATGTTTGGATTCTTATATCGCGCGATTGTCGGTTCGTTGAACAATTTCCTGTGCGGAAGGATAGCTGCGCGCGATTTCTTGGCAAATTGGTTGGCTGTTTTGAAGCTGCCGTTTGTGTATCTGGGGCTAGCGAAAGACTTTTGGCGGGACTTCGATGACTCGTACCTGAACCTCGAAGGCGGTCTTCACTCGACATTTTTTGTAATCCCCTTCAAGAATCAGGCGGGGAAAAAAGCCGATGGTCCTGCACCTGCGATTCGCGGAGCTGCGTATGGAGCAAAAGACATCGCTGAGTCAGTCCAGAAGCTTCAGTTGGCCGGCTGCGAAGTTGGACTACACGGAATCGATTCGTGGATCGATGCTTCCAAAGGACGAGAGGAACTCGAGGAGATCCGGAAATTAACTGGATCTGCGGACATAGGCGTGAGGATGCACTGGCTATACTGCGACCAGAATTCTCCAGCGTTGCTTGAAGCTGCGGGCGCGGCCTACGATTCAACGATCGGTTACAACGAGACTGTAGGGTATCGTGCAGGCACAACTCAAGTCTTTAAGCCGTTTAATACAAGCCAAATGGTCGAGCTGCCTTTGCACGCAATGGACACCGCTTTGTTTTACCCGAGCTATCTCGGACTCTTCGAGCAGGAAGCGAAAAAGCGCCTCAGGCAGCTCGCCGACAACGCCGTTCGGTTTGGTGGGACGCTCACAGTTAACTGGCACGACCGCAGCCTCGCACCTGAAAGACTTTGGGGTGGATGCTATCGGAGCTTGGTTCAGGATCTAGAGAATCGAGGCGCTTGGTTTGCGACGGCGAGCCAAGCCGTTTCCTGGTTTCACAAGCGCCGAGCTGCATCGTTCGTTACGGGTTCGGCAGAACGCGGTGAAGCGAGTGCTGTGATGGTACCCCATCAAGTTGACGAATTACCCGCTTTACGCTTCAGGGTTCATCGCCCGCGAACAACGATCGCCGCAGGAACGCGCGGCTCCGTTGGATACGTAGATTCGCCCGTTAAGGGGTCCACGTTTACCTCGGAGGCGTCGGGATGAGCTTAACCAATACTTCGCCTCTATCGCTGCGCTCCAATTTCATCGCTCAACCTGATGATCGAATTTTAGTAACCGGGGCAGCAGGATTCCTAGGATCGCGAGTGGTTCGATCTTTACTGGACCGAGGATTTCGTAATCTCGCCTGTTTTGTCCGTCCGACCAGCCATCTTTCCGAACTGAAAGCTGTACTCGACCGTCGGCCACCGAACGCGCGAACTGAGATCGTGAAAGGCAATCTTTTATCGAAGCAGGATTGCGAAGCGGCCTGCAAGGACGTGAAGATCATTCTACATTTGGCGGCGGGCACCGGCGAGAAATCGTTCCCCGACGCTTTCTTGAATTCTGTCGTCGCTACCCGAAACGTTCTCGATGCGAGCCTGAAATACGGACCACTGCGGCGCTTCGTGCTCGTAAGTTCGTTTGCGGTTTATTCGAATTGCAACAAGCCGCAGGGCGACCTTTTGGATGAGTCATGCCCGATCGAGAAAAATCCGGCGCTGCGCGGCGAAGCGTATTGTTTTGCAAAGGTCAAGCAAGAGGAGCTATTAGCTGATTACGGTATTAACCGCGGCGTCCGCTATGCTGTGGTCCGGCCCGGGAGCGTCTACGGAGCCAGGAAGGCGAATATCACGGGTAGGGTGGGCATGAACACGTTTGGACCGTACCTTCACTTAGGTGGAGCTAACACGATACCTCTTACGTTTGCTGACAACTGCGCAGATGCGATTGTTTTGGCCGGCTTGGTCGAAGGAGTAGATGGTGAGGCATTTAATGTCGTTGACGACGACCTGCCGTCTAGCGGCGAGTTTTTGCGTCAATACAAAAGGAGCGTCAAGCACTTTAGATCAATCTATGTGCCGCATCCGATTAGTTATGCCCTCTGTTATTTGTGGGAAAAGTACTCGCGATGGTCGGAGGGCCAGCTGCCGCCTACCTTCAATCGGAAACGCTGGCACGCGGAGTGGAAAAAAACACGGTACAGCAACCATAAGCTGAAAATGCGTCTGGGCTGGACGCCAAAAGTGTCCACTAGGGAAGGGCTGCGGATATACCTCGAAGCCTGCAGCCGAGGCCGGGCGAATGCTTAAGGTCGCCATCGTGGGATGCGGCAAGATCGCGGACTCCCACGCGATGCAGATTCAAAGAATAAAAGGCTGCGAGATCGTTGCGGCTTGTGACCGCGAGCCGCTGATGGCCGCACAGCTCTCCGAACGATTTCCAGTCAAGAGCTGCTTTACGGATTTAGAGGAAATGTTAGATAAGGCCCGGCCAGACGTGGTTCACATCACGACGCCAGCGGAAAGCCACTTCAAAGTCGCCCAATTCTGTCTTGAGCATGGACGTCATGTCTACGTTGAAAAACCGTTTACGCTATATTCGAACGAAGCGCAGCTTCTAATAGATTTGGCTGAGAAGAAAGGCGTCAAGCTAACGGTTGGACATAACGACCAATTTAGTCACGTTGCGAGGCGAATGAGGGCACTGGTTCAATCGGGGTACTTGGGTGGCGCCCCCGTGCACATCGAGAGTTACTATTCCTATGATCTTGGCGATCCCAGCTACGCTCGGGCACTGCTCGGTGATAAGAACCATTGGGTTCGGAGATTACCGGGGAAACTACTCCAGAACGTGATCAGTCATGGGATCGCGAGAATTGCGGAATTCCTGACGAGCGATAATCCGACTGTTATTGCTCACGGCTTTGTCAGCACTCTTCTCAGGCAAATAAACGAAACCGAGATCGTAGATGAGCTACGCGTCATCATTAGCGAGGCGCCGGGCCCAACGGCGTACTTCACGTTCTCGTCGCAATTACGTCCGTCCATCCATCAGCTTCGCATTTATGGATCCCAAAACGGTCTCATCGTGGACCAAGATCATGAAATCCTGCTCAAACTTAGCGGCCGAAAGCTTAAAAGTTACGCCGACTTGTTCGTACCGCCGGCACAGTTCGCAAAGCAGCATCTTGGAAACCTTGCTTCCAATATTCGCCTGTTTCTGGGAAGAGATTTTCACATGGATTCCGGCATGAAGTATCTGATCGAGGCTTTTTACCGTTCGATTTCTCACGGTGAGCCCGTCCCCATTCCCCATAGAGAAATCTTGCTCACCTCTCGAATTATGGATGACATTTTTGAGCAGATGGATTTCGATGAACCCACGAGGAGGTCGACGTTCCTCGCTCGGTCAGCTTCTTCAGAGAAAGTTACGCTCAATAGGGAATCAAAATGATCCGCGGCGTACATGGGCATCGCAACGGTACTGTCCCGGCGCTATGAATCGATAACATGCCTCCTTCATTAGCCATGCTTCTATGATTCAGAATCCTCCTCGGAGCGGTCCGCTTTTGACGACGCTCCGCGAGCATTGTCGGTTCCGGCGATAAGGGTTTTCTTTACTTTGTCGCGCTTGCCTGCACAATGGCTCGGAGGCAAGAACGGGCCACCGCCCGAGCCCTTAAGTCGCCGCCAGCAACTGTAGGGAGCATGCCCACGGGATGAAACGAGTTGCGAGAACGCGCGCGTTTCTGGGTGGCTGGATAGAAACTATTTCTCCGTTGCTGTCACGACTCTACCATCTGAAGAAGGGAGGTGTTCTTTGGACGTTTGCGGCAAGGAAATCCGGAGCCACGGAAAGCTGATCCGGATCGGTCTTCTGGACGGGGAGGGGTACCAATTTCTGAAAGACCCTGAGGCAGCCGTAGAAGATCTGAGAAAATCCGGAGGCGGGACCGACCTTTTTACGTTCACTCAGAAACTCGCTGAAACAACGCCAAAGTACACCTATCCAATGGAGTGGGATAACCTAGCCGCCATCCACCTTTCAACCTACGATGAATGGATGGCCCGGCAGATCAAACCCGAGGTCAGGACTCACATCCGGAAAGCAGCAAAAAAGGGGGTGGTCGTCCGCGAGGTGCCTTTCGACGATGCACTTATTCGGGGGATAGCCGCGATTTACAACGAAACCCCGGTTCGGCGGGGAAAATCCTTTCCGCATTATGGGATTAATCTTGAGACTCTGCGAAAAATGAAGGCGACTTTCCTGGAGCATAGCATTTTCCTAGGTGCTTTTTTCGAAGGCAGTCTGATTGGCTTTGCGAAGCTTGTAACCGACGAAGAGCTGAGTCAGGCGGCCCCGATGCATATCCTTTGCATGATTCAGCACCGGGACAAGTGTCCAATGAATGCTCTGGTGGCTCAAGCTGTTCGTTCCTGCACCGAGCGTGGGATTTCGTATCTTTGGTACGGGAAAGTTGCCGGAGATAAGCACGGTGTTAGTCATTTGCGGTTCAGATGTGATAATGGGTTCCAGCAGGTAGATTTTCCGAGGTATTACGTGCCGCTAACCAGGCGCGGCCACTTGGCTCTGCGCTTAGGACTGCACCACAGCATTGTTGATCGGATCCCTGAGCCGATAGCCGCCGCATACCGCAGGGTACGCACACTCTGGCATCTAAGGTACCAAAGTCCGGAGAGGACCTAAGCAAGGGTACCAGAATAGTGGGGCATTTAATTCGAAATGGGAAGCCGCTATCTTCAGTTCATGGCACTCGCAAGCAGAAATTTCTTTCTGGAATCATTACCGCTTCCCGTTTAGAGCCTGCGTCAGTTCCTGTCTTTTAAGGGATTTGGCCGTGCGGTAGCCCCAAAAGCTGGACCACCAAGGATGACTCAAGCTAAAAATCAACTCCAGGATTCACACTGGGATTGGTACATCGAACCGGGAAACTTCAGCCAGGCCATCAGGTTTAGGGTCGCCTCGAAGTTCGGCAGTGGTAGTCGCCAGGAATTGATTTGAGTAGCGAGTACTTCACTCTCCCTCTGACCGAGCGATTCTACGCGCTCGACAGGTACGATTGAACGATGGATCCATTTGTAGCCCTTTGTGTTTGGCTGATACTTCTTTTGGCATTGTTGTGTCTTGACCCTGCAAAGGATTCCGGCATTTCGTTCGCCCTGTGGATACCTGTAATTTGGATGACCATCGTCGCGTCGAGGTTACCTTCGATATGGTTGAACTACACCGCGGGTTACACGGCGGGGACCATGGCCCAGGCGCTCGAGGACGGAAATCTCCTGGACCGAACTATCTCCATCGTTCTGATCTTGTTGGCCGTTGGTATCCTGACGTCACGATCTTTCCAATGGGGTGATTTCCTCAGACGCAATATTGCATTGATCGCCCTTATTTTTTTCGGGCTCCTGAGCGTGCTATGGTCCGATTTCCCTTTGGTAGCATTTAAGCGATGGTTTCGAGACCTCGCAATGTATTTCATGATCCCTGTCGTCTTGTGCGATCCTCATCCGCTGGAGGCCGTTCGTACCCTGCTGCGCCGTGTTTCTTATATGCTGCTTCCACTGTCCCTTCTACTCATCAAGTACTATCCAGCGATCGGCACTCACTATACAGTCTGGGGAGGGCGCGAGTGCACGGGAGTTGCCACAAGCAAGAACGGTCTCGGCGTTTTGTGTCTGGTTAGCGGGCTCTTTTTTTTCTGGGATACATTGACGCGTTGGTCTGCCCGCAAGGAGTGGCGAACGCGAAAGATCATCGCAGTAAATCTCGCTTTTCTTGCAATGACGCTCCGGTTGTTATATCTCGCCCAAAGCGCAACTTCGAACTCGTGCTTTGTGATTGGATGCGCCGTGATCCTGATAGTCCAGGGTGGGATAGGTAAGCGCCACCCAGTCTTTCTCCGAGTTCTGCTTCCCTTGAGTTTTCTGGTGTATGCGATCCTGGCGTACAGCTTCAATCTGAATAGTCAATTGGCGCCGATGGTCGGTCGAAATTCGGACCTTACCAATCGAACCTTTATGTGGAGCGTTCTGCTCGACATGCATACGAACCCGCTCTTCGGTGTGGGATATCAATGCTTTTTTCTAGGTGACCATCTCCAATTATTCTGGCAACGGTTTGGTGGCAAGGTCACCGAGGCACACAACGGTTATCTGGGGGTCTACCTCAACTTGGGTCTAATCGGGCTCTTTGTCCTAATCGCATTCCTTGTCGGCAGCTACCGGACCATTCTAAAAAGGCTGAAACCGTTTTCAAGCTTCGCCTCGCTGAGCTTGGCCATATGGACTGTTGTGCTTTTCTATAACGTCACCGAGGAGGCAATGAAGCTCCATTTGATATGGGTCACGTTTTTGCTTGTGGCAATTAACGTACCTGTGCGAGATGAACAGCGAATACCCGATTTAGCTAAGTTTGACAATTTGGGCGCCGTCACAAAATTTACGAGGCTTCCCCAAGAAACTGGGGTTGCGCAACTGAGAAGAAGTTCAATTGTTGGCAAGCAGAATCACGTTTTGAGGAGAGATTAAAATTTAGATAGCCCGGCCGAAGGCGGTCGGGCTATCGAAAAAGGAAGGGCTCAATTTCAATGCCACGACGGCTAGAAACGCGCCGTGTGCGGTTCCGAAATTATCGGCTTACCTATGAAACCACTCGTCTCGATTCTGATCCCTGCCTACAACGCGGAAAACTGGATTGGGTACACGCTGGAGTCCGCGATTGGCCAAACATGGCCGCGGAAGGAGATCATCGTTGTCAACGACGGGTCGACGGACGGGACGGCGGAGGTGGCAAGGCGGTATGCGTCGAGGGAAGTAAAGGTTGTCACAACGGAGAATCGAGGCCTTTCTGCGGCGGTCAACCATGCCTACCGGCTGAGCCAGGGAGACTACATTCAAGAGCTCGATTCGGACGACATCTTGGCGCTGGACAAGATCAAGCGGCAGCTTGAGGCGCTGCAACCAGGCGACACCAAGCGAACTCTACTCTCGTGCCCATGGGGCCATTTCTACTATCGGACGCGCCGCGCCCAGGTTCGTCGAACTTCACTGTGGAATGATCTCACGCCGGTAGAGTGGCTGCTGAGAAAGATGGGCGAAAAACTGCACATGCAGAATGCCACCTGGCTTGTAAGCCGGGAACTGGCCGAGGCCGCGGGACCTTGGGACGAAGGTCTGCACTATGATCAAGATGGTGAATACTTTTGCCGCGTGTTGATGGCGTCGGAAAAGACCCGATTCGTGGCCGGAACGAGGATTTTCTACCGGGTGAGCGGCTTAAACCGTATCAGCTACATCGGGAGCTCTGACGACAAGAAAAGAGAGTCGCTGCTACGTTCGATAAAGTTACACATCCAGTATCTGCGCTCGCTGGAAGCGAGCGAGCGCGTTCGAAAAGCGTGCTTAGCATATCTGCAGGATCATTTCAGCGATTTCTATCCTGAAAGACCGGATCTAGTCGCGGAATTGCAGCGTTTGGCAGCAGAGCTCCAAGGCTCTCTGCAGGAACATCGCTTGCGCCGGAAGTACGCGTGGATGGGACCAATCTTTGGTTGGAAGGTCGCGAAAAACGCTCAGTTGCTTCTTCCAGAGATCAAAGGCATGGTCTTCAAGTATTGCGACAAGGCAATGTTCAAGCTAGAGACGGCGAAGCGTTCGTGAGTCGTGCACCAGGATCACGACTTCCAACGGGAGTGAAAGTTGGCGATGTCCCTACCACCGCAACAGACAAAATATTCTTCGGGCCATCGATGCTGCTCGTGTGATCAGTTGTGGGCGTTGCGCGATCTTGTCTTTGCGTTCCCGCCAAATTGACACCACGGATCCAGGAAAAAATTATACCTTCGGCCACCCGATATGCGAGCTTGTCGAACAGAGGCTGGCGCGAGACATGAAATCAAATCTGCAGACCTCATCTTCAAATAAGGGAGAGTTTGTGCGAAACACGGAGACCAAGGGCCAAGAGTGATGTCAAATTCGAAAGAATGCGAAGGTCAGATCATCACAGCGACCCTGCTTACAGGTGGTGTCGACAGACCCTACGCACTCGGCCTGGCGCGGCAGCTCATCTCGAAGAAGGTGAGCCTAGACTTCATTGCTAGCGACGAGTTGGATTGTCCCGAACTCCGAAGCACACCAGGGCTCAATTTCCTGCATCTCCGAGGCGATCAAAGTCCGGATGTCGGTTTCGCAGTGAAGGCGTCTAGAACCTCTGTGTACTATGCCAGGCTCATACGCTATGCAGCGACCGCCGAGCCAAGAATTTTTCACATCCTGTGGAACAACAAATTTGAGCTCTTCGATCGAACGCTACTGATGCTCTACTATAAGGCTCTCGGGAAAAAGATTGTGCTTACGGCGCATAATGTCAACACACGTAAGAGAGATTCTAAAGACACGCTTGTTAACCGGCTCACACTGCGCATCCAATACCGGCTTGCTGATCATATCTTTGTCCATACTGAAAAAATGAAGCAGGAGCTGTGCGGAGAGTTTGGAGTGCAAACGGCACGGGTTACTGTCATCCCCTTCGGCATCAACAACGAAGTACCCAACACAAGTCTTACAACGGCCGAAGCAAAGCAGCGATTGGGAATCAGGGAGTCAGAAAAGACGCTTCTTTTTTTTGGTAAAGTTAGGCCCTATAAGGGTCTGGAATGCCTAGTGTCTGCATTCCTTCAGTTGCCGATCCAGAGTGAAAACTACAGATTGATCATTGCTGGCAGACCTGGGAAGGGTTGTGAGAAATATTGGGACACCATTCTTAAAAAAATCAGCGCGTGCGCGCAAGAGGATCGGATTCTGGTGCGGGCGGAATTCATTCCGGATGACGAAATAGAAACTTATTTCAAGGCCGGGGACGTTCTGGTCTTGCCATATCGTTATATATATGGGAGCGGTATATTATCCTTGGGTTATAGTTTTGGCACGCCCGTTCTCGCGGCTGACGTGGGGTCTCTTAAGGAAGAAGTTATCGTGAGTAAGACCGGTTTTATATTCAAGCCTGATGATCCAAGTGATTTGGGTGCGGCGATTGAGCGCTACTTTGCAAGCGATTTATACAAGCATCTAAGCGCACGACGGCAGAAAATACGCACTTTCGCGGCAGACCGATATTCCTGGAACGAAGTTGGCCGCGTGACCTTGAATGTATACGCCCAGTTGCTTAAAAGCCACCTACCGGGAGACATGACAGGTCGAAAACCATCGATGGCCTTAGTGGACGACCAATTATCCTTATAGAACCTGTCCCGTCGACCTGTCCGACGACTATACTTTCGTACAGTTGTTTCCTTTTCGGCCGCTTCAATACAATCCTCGCGTTGGGATACATCGAGGTTTGGTTTCTCGGCTTATCTAAGCCAAGCGAGGATGCCTTGCAGACGACTGGAGTCATAAAAATTGGGTTATTCGTCTTTATGTTAGTCCTCCTTTCGAACGTAGAGGCGCATGCTAGTACAATTAATGCAGCGTCATGTTCCGCATCTGATGTTCAAGCAGCGATAAATCTAGCGACTGATGGTGATACGGTGTTGGTGCCCGGAGGCTCTGCTACTTGGGCAGCAACCGTCACAGTCACTATAGGCATTACGCTGAACGGACAGGGATGCGTCGTCCAGTGGCCTTCGAGTCCAACGGGGTTCTTAGTTGTGAAGGCAGGCACGGCAGCGAACACTTTCATTACCGGGTTCACGTTCAATGGAGCGTATCAACCATTCGGAAGTTGTGGAGCCCCGATTGAGCTACAAACAGCAACCGGAACGAAGCCTTATAGGTTCCACGGAAACACACTGAACCTGTCTCCTGGCGGAGTGGGAGGCAACGCAGCACGCCTCATCGGTACGATGGGAGACGGTCCTGGCCTGATTGACCACAACACCTTCAATGCTGCGGGTGTTGGTGGTGACGAGTGGATACAGAACTGTGGCAGCGGCAACGAATCTACTTGGACGGGAGACGTCGTTCCCGGTGGGCCGAATATGATTTTCATAGAAGATAACACGTTCAACAACGTAGCCTCAAACGGCTGCTGTATATCCGGTTATCGCGGAACCAAGTTTGTCGGCAGACACAACTGTATGCAGTACGCAAACTTTGATGGGCACTCCGACACTCCACCAAACGTGGGAACTCGTTGGGAAGAGATTTACCAGAACAACTATGTGGTGACGACTTTACCGGATGGTGGTGCGGGTGGGTTTACGATGGCTACGATGCAAAATCTTCGTGGCGGGTCTGGAGTATTTTGGGGGAATCATGCAGTAGTAAGCTGTAGTAATCTTTCCCCGATAACCTCCTGCGGCAACAACCAGACCTGTACGGGCCACAGCCTAGGACCGATTCCAGGGTCAAGCGACCCAACCAGTGGGCCATATCCGATTCCTCACCAAGCAGGTTTTGGAAGCGAAAGTCCCCCCGGAGCATTTCATTATAGTCCGATGTATACATGGGGTAACGATTCCCTTCTAGGAGGTCTGAGCACGAATGAGGCTTCTTACGTGCAAATAGGCCCATCTCCAAGCTCATCTTCATGTACTGCTCAATCGACCGGACACCCGTCAAATCGCTGCGAAGGAGTAGACCTCGGCCCATCAGGAACAGCTACAGGACTCATGCGCTGTGAATCAGCAGCGGATCTAGCGGCGGGATGTCCTGTGACCTACGCCTATACTCCCTACACTTATCCGCATCCGTTACAGAACGGTGGCGGCGGTTCAACCCCCCCTGCGCCTCCCACAAACATCAAGGTCACCCTTCAGTGATCTCTATTTGCTTCCCCTGAGGACATTTTGGGGCTGTTATTAACGCAAGCTATTATTCACCGCTGAAAGTCAAACAGGTCGCGGCGGCCTGTTACTTAGTAGATGGAAGAACAGACTGGTAGACTATAGGGCTTTGACATCGTGCCCGGAGGCCGGGGCCTGCCTCAGTTTTTTCTCCGCGTGACGCATCAGGTTTCCAGAGCAAACTTGAACGTGACAAGTCGCAGGATTATTCGATTCGAACGGTAGAGACTCGCGCCAGGAAAACAACCACTTTCTCGGTTCTAATGGACCTTATCGCCTCCCAGAATCACTGAGATTCCCCATGAGGGCGTTCGGATATGTTCCGGGGCTGCGAATACGTGGCATTCCAGTACAAGATTCTGGAGCGTATCGCAGCGACTCTTGAACTGAACGGAGAATGTTGAAAAATGCCGGAATCTGCGAAACTTATGCCAAGACTACAATTACCAAATTTGATCATCGGGGGTGTGAATCGGTCAGGTACAACTTCGCTTTTCAACTACCTGTCTGAGCACCCACAGATCTGCCCTTCAACAATTAAGGAAACGAATTACTTTGCCCCCGTGTTAAAGGGAGGTAGTCTCCCGCCGATCGAGACCTACGCTGCCTATTTCGACGGGGCCAAGAACAGCAAGTACCACATGGAAGCTTCACCGCGATACATCTTTGGAGCTGCAAGGATAGCTAAGACAATCCACGAATATCTCGGGCCAATCCGGATCATCTTCGTTTTCCGTGATCCTGTTGCCAGGATGCTTTCCTATTTTCAGAGTATGAAGCGTATTGCAGAGTTGCCACTCACCATGACATTTGATCAGTATACAGCGCGCGGGTTGGACGAACTGCCCGCTGTCTTAGCTGCGAACTCCGGGAAGCCAGTTGATGTCTATCAAGGGAGTGTCTTCGCACGGGGCATAGTTCAGGGATTTTATGTGGACTATCTTGAGGAGTGGTATGATGTGTTTCCCCAAACTATCCACGTAATGTTTTTCGATCATTTAAGTCAGAATCCGCGGATAGCAGTGCAGGAACTATGCAAATGGCTCGGGGTGGATGCGTCGGTGTACGACAGCTTTGAGTTCACGCAGGAGAACCGCTCGATCCGACACAAAAATCTAACTCTTTTTAAGATTGCTAGCCTCATTAACGGCAAATTTGAGCCGTTTTGGCGAAAACATAAGGATCTCAAGCGCCGGATTAGGAACGTCTATTGTCGGATCAATGAAGAACAGTTTGGGAACATAACGCTGTCGGAGAACCTGCGCGCCGAGCTCCAGCGTGTCTACACGTCCCCTAACCAGAGATTACTGTCCATGCTTTCCAAGAAGGGTTACCGGAACTTTCCGGTCTGGCTTGCCCGAGTTCCGAACGCCTGAATACCCAAAAAAACGGTGCAACTGGGATCAGCTTCAAAGGGCACACCAATCAATGTCCGGAAAACCGATGTTTGAGGAATTTTTTGTATGAAACTGGTCGTCCCCCATACCGGTGAACTTCTGGCGAGTGACGCTCGTCTGATCCGCCTGGCTCAATTTCTGGGAATAAGTTGCGAAATTCTATTTCTTGACAGAGAAACTCAACATGATGCTGAATTCATCGAGAAAGCCCTTACCAATCGAGACGCCTGTCTGGTAGTTAACCCTCAGATTATTAAAGCCTGGACGGGAGGCGTTCTCTCCGCAGATTTGATCTCTTGTCTAGTCTCACGTTTTCCCTACCTTCTTGTTTACGGTTTTACTGGAGATCCATCGGAGGAAAATCTAATCAGGGGATTATCAGCTGATAGATTGCATTCTTCCCGACGCATCGCAGATTCTGATCACCACTATGAGATCGCTCCGGATTCCAGAGAGATCTGTGGAGCTTTTGCAGGACTGTCGTTTGGTCCAGTCAACCCGCTAAACGATCGGGTCTTTTGCGGAGATGTTGACGATTTGCCTGGAAGAGTCTTGATCTCCATCGGTGGTGGCGCCTTCATGATGGTCATGAAGCACGACCAAGCTAAAATCCTGTTCCTGGCCAGCGCAGACACTGTCGATGTAGATCACGAAATCGGGGACGCCCCGCTAGGCGAGTATTTCTCGAGATTTCTGCCCCATGCTATGGCACTGCGCTACATATTCGGCGAATACTGCTGGCATCCTCGCGAACATCACGCGTCCCTAATCATTGACGATCCCCTGCTCCGACCTCGCTATGGCTTTCTTGACTTCGAAGAACTGCTCCATCTCATGGAGAAATACAACTTCTTTACAACCATCGCCTTCATCCCCCACAACTATCGACGGAACTCAAAGCGAGTCATGCAGCTATTCAACGAAAATCGAAGTCGGTTCGGAATATGCTTCCATGGAAACGATCATACGCTAGCAGAACTTGCATCCACCGACGTTTCCCATCTCAACACCATACTTCGAGTTGCAGAAGTCCGGATGAACGATCTTCACCAGGCTGCTGGACTCCATTGCAGCAAGGTCATGGTATTCCCTCAGGGGAAATTCTCCGCGGAAGCAATGAAAGTTCTCAAGTCGCGTAACTTCCTCGCTGCGGCGAATTCGCGGCCGATTCCCTCAAAGTGCTCAGTGAAGCTAAGTCTCGCCGAACTTTCTCAGCCAGCAGTCCTTCGGTGGGGAGGATTTCCTTTGTTCCTTCGCAAGTCGGTACGATTTACTAAGCAAGACATCGCTTTCAATGTTTTCTTTGGCAGGCCAATCCTTGTCGAGGAACATCATGAGGTGTTCAGACAGCCGGAAAATGTCGCTCAAGCAGCTGTAACGATCAACTCAGTTGTGCCAGAAATTCACTGGTCTGACCTCGAAACTGTGGCCAGTAGCTCAATCTTACAGCGAAGGATGTCCGATGGGACCTATCATGTTCGGGCCTACTCGGGCACGGTACGCATTGCGAACGATCGCGAATGCTCCCAGAGATTCATCATAGAGTGGAACCACCCTCGTGACTCTGTTGCTGTTGAGCGAGTGCTGAGAGATGGGGTGACCAGTTATCCTTCTGAAGTTCGTGATTCCCGAATTCGACTTTCAGTGGTACTGGCTCCTGGTAACTCGTGCACCTTTTCAGTGGTGTATCGCAATGACGACTCCAGATACGTGAACCTGGGTTTTCGCTGGGATGCAAAAGTGTTTGTTCGGAGAAGAGTCGCGGAAATGATGGACAATTACGTCAGCAAGAATCAGTTTGTCAGCACACTCACCAAAACCCTGCGTCAGCGTGTGCGTCGAGGGAAATGAGGGTGGCTTGGAGCTTAGTATGCCACCCGTTCTGTGAGTACCCGCGGTCTGGTACATGGGAACCAATCGTGTGAGGACTTGAGTGTCCATGAGGGCTATTTCTACTATCTGACGTTTGCAGAGCTGCAAGCTTTGGCGGCAGAACTTCAGAGCCACTAGGATCTACCCACCTTGCACTGAAAATATCGACGAATGAAAAACCGCTCTTCGGGTTGAAGGCGACGAGATGGATGCAGAGAGTAATGCCGGAAACTAAGCCTGGTCTAAAAGGCATTGGGAAAAGGAAATGTTCAGGCTGGAGTCTCGGCAATCCACTCACCGCAGGCCCAGGGCTGTGAGTATAGCCCAGGCAAACTGAGAAAGGATTATGAACTTGGCGACCACGAAACAAGAGGCAGAAAGGCTCGCTGCGATCTGGAACGAACACTTGGGCGTTGCCCGCGATCTTCCAAAGCTGACGAATGAGGTAGCCACTGCGGTGGATGTAATCTGTGCTTCCTTGGCTTCGGGCGGGCAGTTGCTTGTTGCCGGGAATGGGGGATCTGCCGCCGACGCGCAGCACATCGCCGCGGAGCTTACGGGCCGTTTTCAGCGGGAACGTCAGCCGCTACGGGCGATGGCGTTGCACGGGAACACATCGGCGCTAACGGCAATTGGAAACGTTACGGGTATGAACACGTATTTGCGCGAGAATTATCGGCCCATGCGAGGGCCGGCGATGTTCTGTTAGCCATCTCTACCAGCGGTAACAGCGCGAATATCCTGCGTGCGATTGAAGCGGCACGGAGGAATAAAGTAGGGGTGATCGGGCTGACGGGTGAAAGTGGCGGGAAAATGCGATCGGCCTGCGACCTGTGCCTGTGTGTTCCTTCGAAATCAACCGCCCGGATTCAGGAAATGCATATCACCATCGGCCATGCGATCTGCGAGCTTCTGGAGGACAGATTGGCGGAGGCTTGAAGCAGAATTGCCAGATTGCACCCTATGATGCGGTCTACGAAAGCACTGAAACATTCATTGGATTCGGTACTGAATTCGCCGCCGATTATTCGCGTGAAGGACACACAATGCCCGTTCAAGAAGAACGAATCGACGCCTTAGGCAACGAGGGTCTGCATACGGACCTCAAAGGAAGGTCTGTTCGGGGAGTATCAGTCACACTGACGTCCCAGGCCACCCGTTTCGTGCTGCAAACGGGCACGACGGTGGTGCTGGCCCGCCTGTTGACCCCCGCCGACTTCGGGCTGGTCGCCATGGTCACCGCGATCACCGGACTGGCCGCTGCGTTTCAGGATCTCGGACTCTCAGAGGCGACAATTCAACGCCAGGAGATCAATCACAATCAGATTAGCACGTTGTTTTGGATCAACGCCGCTGTCGGCCTAGGCCTCACTCTGATCACAGTAGGCTTGGCTCCGATGCTAGCTTGGTTCTATCACGAACCGCGGCTGAGAGACATTGCGTTCTTGCTCTCTCTCACGTTTTTTTTCAGCGGTCTGAGTGTGCAACACGGCGCGCTTCTGAAGCGACAGATGCGGTTTGTCTCACTGGGTGTTCGCGACGTGGCTTCGTACGCTCTGGCGCTGCCAGTGGGCATCATCCTGGCTTGGAGGGGTGCTGGCTTCTGGGCAATCGTCTCCCTCCCCCTGACAGGAACCTTCCTTCAAATGGTACTTTCCTGGGTCATGGTCAGATGGATCCCAAGTCTTCCTCGGCGCGGTGCGAATGTTCGTTCGATGGTTGTGTTCGGCGGGAATATTGCAACATCGTATCTGGTGATCAATTTGATGCGCAGCGCTGATAACATTCTGATTGGCCGGTACTTGGGAGCTGGGCCGCTGGGACTGTATTCGAGAGCTTACAATCTTGTTATGCAACCGGCGCGTCAGCTCTTCGATCCGGTCGCGAACGTCGCGATCCCCGCCTTCAGCAGGCTCCAGGACGACTCGGAGCGCTTTGCACGATACTACCTGCGCACCATTAACCTGATGACCTGGGTTAGTGCTCCGATCTTCGGGTTTCTTTTCGTCGCGGCTGAGCCGGTGACTCTGCTAGTCCTTGGTAATAAATGGCGGCCCGCAGTCCCGGTTTTCCAGATCCTTGCCATTTTTGCATTGGCACAACTGCTTTATGGTTCGACCATTTGGCTGTTTGTTAGTCGGGGAGAATCGAAAAACTTATTGGGACTATCGTTGTTTACCGCTCCCATACTGATCTGTGGTTACCTGATCGGGTTGCCGTTCGGCATCACCGGCGTGGCACTATCGGCTTCCATCGTACAGCTCGCGATTCTCCCCTGGACAATGAAGTACACTTTCCGCGGCACCGAGCTGACGATTCATCGACTAGGACTGGCCATGCTGCACCCGATTGCCTTGGGCATGGCAGGTGTGGTTTTTGCGGAGCTTGTCTTACACCTTGTCGCCCCGCAGCGCCTAGTTGTCCAGTTGCTCACTGTAGCTCTGGGTTTCGGAGCGATATATTTGCTCTCGGCAATTATACCTTCAGTGCGAAAAGAAGCTTTGGCTCTGAGAAGCGTATTGAGTGATTTGCGCCTGCCTCGCCAGGCTGTCTAGGATATTCGAACTGGATTGATCGAATTTATGGTCTTGGGGAGAGGGCGAAGCCAGCAGGCAGTTATGTGGTTCCTATGACAGAATTCGCGAAATGATTGCACATTCGGCTGACGCCGCGGCCTTTTAGCCAATCATAAACTCTTGCTGCAGCTCAAATCACGTCGCTCTTTTCTATGAGACCAACCCCAAAGGACCAGAAAAGATGATTGCGAGAAGGAATCTTCCCGGTGAGTTCCGAGACTGGAACGCCGTCTGGGGGGCACCCTACGGACGAAGACCGAGCCTGTTTAGGAGAGCCCGAAGAAGGCTACTGCCTGGTATCAAGCCGTCGGTGCAGAGTGAGGCGAGATCGCGTGGACCCTTTGCCTGGCAATCGAACAACTCGATCCGAATATTCGAATATCCTTGGGCCTATCACGCCATCCGTCGGCAGGGTAGTCATTTGCAGGTGCTCGAAGTTGGGGGGGGCTTATCCGGCCTGCAGTTCGTATTAGCTGCGGAAGGATACTCAGTAGTTAACGTGGACCCGGGACAGAGTGACCATGAGTGGGAATACGAAGCTGACCTCCATCGGCGCTTATGTGGTGCCCTAGAAGCTCCAGTACAGCTATTCGACAAGAAGATCGATTTACTGGAAGTGCCCCGCCATTCGTTCGACGTTGTTCTTTCTGTTTCCGCTTTGGAGCATTTTCCGGATGCCGATCTAGCTACCCTGGCTAGCGCGATGAGGCGGTTGTTGAAGCCCGACGGCATCGTGGTAATGACAATTGATCTGTTCCTCGATCTCAAGCCCTTTTCTGAACGTGAAGAGAATGAGTGGGGGCGGAACTTGGATGTCAGACAATTCCTCAATGTGGCCGGCCTGACGCTTCACGATGGCAATCCAGCGGAACTGCTCGGATTCCCAGAATTTAATCCTGCCCAGATCATGGGTAACCTTGGAACCTATCTAATTGGCGAGGGCTATCCAGCCCTCTCACAGTGCGTTGTGGCTCGGTATGGCTAACATGGCTGTGACGAGGTCGGTGTTCTCGCTTTGTGCCTTTTAGTCAAGTCAGTGGGACCTTCAGATTTCACGAACCGGGCACCTCGATTCCCGGAATTGCTCACGCATTTCTCGCTTCGTTGGCAGCTTGTTATTCTCGTTCTACCCAGCAACTCTTCAAGTCTCCAGGAAGTGAAGGCTGCGATTACCCGCTAGACGTGACAATACTATCCACCAAATGCCAGCGTTTCTAACTGAAATGACAGCTACCGATTCATTAGATAGCGGACGCCGACGAGTCGTGGACGAGTTGCGCGTTTTATGTGTCGCTAAACGCTGGGAACATCACACCGCGTCTGGAGGTTACGATCAACTTGCACGAGCTGTCGGCGCCGAAGTGATTAGGCGCCCCTTCCGGCGTAGGAATATACTCAATCGAATTAAGGGTCGCGTGTGGCGGCAGTTTTCACATCCTATTCCGTATCTGCTCGACTATCATTATGAGGATTGGCTTGTAGAACGGCGCGTGCTACGTAGCAGTCGACTTCGTCCCCCTAGCGTTGTCCATGTGCTCTATGGGGACGAACAACTGGATTTGCTGTTGCGTCAACGACGACGATTGTCGTGCCCGCTAGTTGCGACGTTTCATCTTCCGCCCTACCTCGTGCGGGAACGCTTCGAAAAGACTCAAAAGCATCTCATCTCGGGAATCGATCTCGCGGTGGTAGTTGCGAGGAATCAGTTGCAGGACTTCGCAAATTGGCTGGGCTCAGACCGTGTCATGTATATCCCCCATGGAATCGACACGGACCGGTTTTGTCCAAGTGACGGCCACCAAAGGCGCGAATGTGTGCGCTTTATTACAGTCGGTCATCACATGCGCGACTGGAAGGCCCTTGATGAGATCATTGAACAATGTCGGGCCCTGGAGTTACCGGCGCGATTTGATATCGTCACACGGGAGCATTTCCTTTCAACATCGGCACATTCGCCTAACGTCCACTTTCACAGCGGAATCGCCGAGGACCGCTTGATCCAGTTGTATCGCGAGGCGGACGCCTTACTAATACCTGTGTGTGATGCGACGGCCAATAATGCCGCGTTGGAAGGATTAGCTTGCGGAATACCTGTCATCTCCACAAGAGTGGGTGGCATGCCGGACTACGTGGACGATACGTGTGGCTGGTTATTCGAGAAGGGGGAGGTGGCACGGATTGTGAACCTGATCGGCAAAATCTGCAACGAACCGGAGTCAGCATCGTCACGCCGTGCCGCGGCTCGGAGCAAGGCGCTCGTTTTCAATTGGAAGCGTGTGGCAGCAAAAATGCGCCTCGTTTACGAGGCCCTAGCGCATCATCCTCGTTCAGAACTCATCGACGCTCGATGGGAATAGAATCAAAGGTAATGGCTGTAAGAACGAGTTTTCCTTCATGGGTAGAAATCGATTCCTTAGCTTTTAGTTAGAAACCATTCCGATCAAAAAAGTAAGTCGGGATTCGCAAGCGTAAGCGCGAGGACGATGTGCTGTCCGAACTACTATAGGGTCGGAAACCAATCACTTGGACCACCGAACATGGGCATCTCGTCTCTGGCCACAGATTGAGACGGGCGCAGAGAAATTTCCGAGTCGTTTGCCCGGAATAGCCTGATGCTCTCGAGTTTTCCTCGGGCATTGCGAGGTTTCAGTGGTCGCCAGGCGCGGATTCTTTGCGAAATCAAAAACCACTATGTGGCACGAAGCCGCTTACCGAGTGTTCCAGCGATCAAGTTGAAAGCTCCCCTGAAGAGGGTCTCCTTGAATGCCCGGCAGGGAACGTGGGAGAGCGACAAGTCTGTCGCTGTGATCGGAGTGCGTGACCGGCCAAGACCCTTCGAACGGGGTTCGAAGGCAACCTGCCAGTCTTAGTTCGTGTGGCCGTCCAGCTAAGAAACGGATGCTGATAACTCAACGCCGCTTCTCGTCCGCTCTGCGCATTTGACATGGAGAATCCATTGCCCACTGGCACCGCGGATCCTGTCATCTCTTTTTGTTGCTACCAGCTCGATCCGACACACGATCGAAGATGGTCCGATTTTGTCGATCGACATCCACGGGCATCTGTTTTCCATACGCCGGGTTGGCTCAAGGCTCTTCGCCGCACCTACGGATATGAGCCCGTTGTCTTCACTACGTCTCCTCCTACGGGGCCTTTGAAGAACGGACTCGTGTTTTGTCGCGTGAAGAGTTGGCTCACCGGGAACCGTCTTGTCTCTCTGCCATTCTCGGATCACTGCGAACCACTTTGTGATTCCCCGGAAGACCTAGCCTTTCTAGTTCGCTATTTGAAATCCTGTTTGGAGCCACAGAATTGCAAATACTTAGAAGTTCGTCCAGTCAACGGCAACTTTGCACGCGCGGACGAGGAGCGGTGCTTTACGAAATCGTCGACCTATTATCTGCATACTCTGAATCTGCGTGCAGACCTGGAGAATCTGTTTCGTCATCTCGACAAAGACTGCGTTCGGCGCCGGATTCAAAGAGCCGACCGCGCAGGGCTTAATGAAAAATGTGGCAGCTCTGACGAACGATTACTGAGAGAGTTCTACACTCTTTTTGTTACTACTCGTAGCAGGCATCGGTTGCCTCCGATCCCCTTCGCATGGTTCCGGAATCTGGTCCAGTGCCTGGGTCAAGCACTTGAGATTCGGTTGGCATACAAGGAGAGAACGCCCATTTCCGGGATTCTAACGTTGCGATTTAAGGACGTTGTTTACTACAAGTATGGTTGCTCGGATGTAAACTATAATAACCTAGGTGCGACACCGTGGCTCTTGTGGAGAGCGATCGCAACAGCAAAATCGAGCGGCGCAATTGAATTCGATATGGGACGAACGGACGTGGATAACCCGGGACTTCTCGCGTTCAAGAACCACTGGGTTCCGCAGCCAATGCAGCTGGTCTATTTGAGATTTCCGGATGCAAAGCCCCTCGATGCGCCAGGTGAATGGAAGATAAGGTTTGCCAAACGCACATTTTCTTGCATGCCTAAGAACTTGCTTCGGCTCATGGGGAAGCTGATATACAGGCATATTGGTTAAATATTGTGACGACGCACTACCATGTTGGTGTTGCGCATGCTTCCGTGAGAAATTGAAACGATCTCAGGAGCTTCGGTCGATTACGGCGAGCTAGAACCCTTATGACCGGAAAATTACGCGAACATTACAAGCGAGCAGTTCTCTCTGACGACCAGGGTCCTAGCGGAAGCAGGGACGAACTGGACCAAACCGTGGATCCGACTCTACTGAACTACTATCGGATGCCAGGGGATTCGTTCCCCCGGCAGACAACCGCCGCCGATTGCGCTTCCGGTGAGGGTGGATTCTTTCAATTCGGCGAAGGGATTGTATGCTTCGGACGATCCGAATCGGGCACAGCGGAAGCTGTCGCGGGATCCGCAAAATTCCCCGTTTCGATACATGTCGGTTGTAATGGCCACTCAACCCGACTCCCTTTCTCCTTCGCGGAGGTGATTGAAAATCTTCGCTTGGAGCACTATCGAAGAAATACTGTCCACGGCTGGGAGTCGCTCGCCGCGATCCAGCCGGTCCACAAACTCTACTACCGCATGAGAGGGTGTTTGCCGACAGCAGTACGCCGTCAGCTGCAGAGGATTTATCTCCGCGACTGGAGGAAATTGCAATTCCCCAGTTGGCCGGTAGACTTCACTGTAGACCGGCTTCATGAGGAATATCTCCGGCTATCGATGGAAGCTCATGGCCTTCACAAAGTGCCATTCATCTGGTTCTGGCCAGACGGCGCTACTAATTGCCTGATCATGACGCACGACGTTGAGACTTTAGCAGGGCGGAATTTCACTTCACAGTTGATGAATCTAGACAATTCCTTTGGATTTAAGTCGTCGTTTGAGGTCATCCCGGAAGACCGCTATGAAGTTCCCGATAGTTATGTTGACGAAATACGCGAACGCGGATTTGAGTTTAACCTGCATGACTTGAACCATGATGGGAACTTGTACCGGGAGCGGCGGGAATTCTTGCGCCGTGCGGCCAAAATCAACGGCTATGTGCGTCGTTACAACGCTCGAGGCTTTCGCGCCGGCTCGATGTACCGCAACCAGGACTGGTACGATGCCTTCGAATTTTCCTATGATATGTCCGTTCCAAATGTCGCGCACTTGGATCCGATGCGCGGTGGATGCTGTACGGTGATGCCCTATTTTGTCGGCAGAATCCTCGAGCTCCCGGCAGTGACCTCCCAGGATTATTCGTTGTTTCATATTATGCGCGACTATTCTATTGATCTCTGGAAGCAGCAGCTAGCACTGATTCGTGAACGAAACGGTCTGATGAGTTTTATTACCCACCCGGATTATCTGATCGAGCGTCGAGCACGCAAAGTATATGAATCTCTGCTTGCCTATCTGAGACAGATGATCGAGCGCGGAGGGATCTGGACAGCCCTCCCGGGTGAGGTCGACTTATGGTGGCGGTCGAGGAGCCAAATGCAACTCGTACCGCAAGGTGACGATTGGAAAGTCGTTGGGCCGCTTTACGAAAAAGCACGCGTCGCCTATGCGATACGCGAACGTGACCGCCTCGTGTACGAGCTTGCCTGAGTGTGGACCACGCTACGCATGAAGCCGAACTAACGTGAACTCGACTGCCACAATCGGAAGTAACCAGCTTCTCGTGAAGACCCATGTTGCATTCGCTGCGTTCATCCTTGTCTCCTGCGTCCTGGTCTTGAAAACGATTGGCTCGTGGTTCGCCTATGCGATGCATCATCAGGCTGGTTCCCACATCGTCTTGATCCCACTTGTAAGCTTATTCTTGGTGTTTAGAGACCGGCAACGGGTATTCTCCGCAGTTCGCCCGTCTTTCGGCGCGGGGCTTGGGTTGATTCTTGCCGGTGCGGCATTGTATTGGACCGCTATATGGGGTCCGCTCTCGCAAACGAGTGATGTGTCGCTCTCATCGGCGACCCTGGCCATCCTCCTGATTTGGGCCGGAGGGTTTATCTTTTCATACGGGATTGCGGCTGCGCGCGCTGCGGCATTCCAGCTTTTGTTCTTGCTGCTTATGGTTCCCCTGCCGAATCGAGCGCTCGACTGGACAATCCGCTTGCTGCAGGAGGGTTCAGCCGATGTCGCCTACTTTCTCTTTAACATTGTGGGTGTACCGGTGTTGCGCCAGGGCTTTATCTTCAACCTCCCGGGCGTCGTGATCGAAGTTGCGACAGAATGCAGCGGCATCCGATCGAGTATCGCGCTGTTCATTACTTGCCTGCTCGCAGCGCACCTGTATCTCCGCTCTCCATGGAAGATCCTGATCTTCAGCTTGCTCGTTTTTCCGTTGGCGGTCGTCAAAAACGGAATTCGCATCGTCACACTCACCCTGTTGAGTATCTACGTTAACCCGGGATTCCTTTATGGCCGTCTTCATCGGGATGGGGGATTCGTATTCTTTCTGCTGGCGCTACTGTTACTCTTTCCGGTATTCACTCTCCTAGAGAGATCGGAAGGGAAACGCGCAGTGCCGGCGTCGTCTCCTTATGAAGCGCGAATCGCCCGAGAATAGCTGCGAATGACATTTCATGAGACAAAGATTCCGGGAGTATTCGAGATTCGCCTGGAGTGCACGCCGGACGAGCGCGGCTTCTTCGCGCGGACTTGGTGCCAGACCGAATTCAAGCAACACGGGCTCAATCCGAAATTGGTCCAGTGCAACATCTCGTTTAACACTAGGAAGGGAACGCTTCGCGGGATGCACTATCAATCAGCGCCCTTTGCGGAGACCAAACTGGTGCGATGCACCAACGGCGCTATCTACGACGTGGTTATCGATTTGCGACCCCAATCGCAAACCTTCAAGAGCTGGACCTCTGCGGTGCTCACTGCGGAGAATCGCAACATGCTATACGTACCGGAAGGCTGTGGGCACGGCTTCTTGACTCTGGAAGATGGTTCCGAAGTCTTCTATCAAATGTCGGAAGTTTACAACGCAGATTCGGCGCGCGGCGTACGTTGGAACGACCCTGCATTCCAAATCACGTGGCCGGCAGAAGTTGAAGTGATTTCCGAGCGCGACCGGACCTATCCGGATTTCAAATAAACTCGCATGCACCTGAGGAAAGAGTTCGATCAAAAATTCTCAGCGGAAACTGGCATGGAGCTGCACCGCTTTGCGGCGGAACTCTATCCCATCTGTCGGAGCATAACTGGAGACGGTATCCACCAAACGCTGGACCTGATTCGAAAGCGGATTCCACTGCAAATCAGAGAGGTGGCAACCGGGACAAAGGTGTTCGATTGGATCGTTCCCAAAGAGTGGAACATTCGTGAGGCGTACATCAATGGACCCGCTGGAAATCGGGTTGTGGATTTTCGCAACCATAGCTTACATGTACTGAACTACAGTACCCCCATCCGCGCCACGATGCCGCTAAGAGAATTAAAGTCCCATCTCTTCACAATTCCAGAGCATCCAGATTGGATTCCCTACCGCACCTCGTACTATCGCGAGACTTGGGGCTTCTGCCTTTCTCATAGGCAGATGCTCGCCCTCCCAGAGGGCGACTACGAAGTTTGCATCGACTCCAGCCTGAAAGATGGACGATTACTCTACGGCGAATACTATTTGCCCGGGCACTCAAAGGATGAGGTTTTGATTTCCTGCCACGCCTGCCATCCATCTCTCGCTAACGACAATCTTTCCGGGCTGACTGTCGTGACCTTTCTGGCTCAGTTTCTGTCCGGCGGCGATCACCACTATTCCTATCGGTTCCTCTTTGTTCCAGGCACCATCGGTGCGATTACCTGGCTCGCAAGAAACCACGAGATCGCGGGACGAATCCGCCACGGCCTCGTCCTGACCTGCATCGGTGATGCAAGCGGTTTCCATTACAAGAAGAGCCGGCGAGGAAACGCGGAAATTGACCGGGCTGCCGCGAATGTTCTGCGACATTCGGGCGAGTCTTCGCAAATCCTGGAGTTCTCACCGGACGGCTATGACGAACGTCAATACTGCTCCCCAGGCTTTAACCTTCCGGTTGGCTGCCTGATGAGGAGCGTGTGGGGTACATTTGCCGAGTATCACTCGTCGGCGGATAACCTCGATTTCATTCATCCAATTCAATTGGCAAATTCTCTACGCGCGTGCGTCGGTATTCTCGATGTACTTGAAAATAACCGGCGATACCGCAATTTGAATCCGTTTTGCGAACCGCAACTGGGGCGTAGAAATCTCTATCACTCCGTCGGCGGCCATTCCATTGGCTCGGAGATTTCCGCCCGGCTCTGGGTGCTGAATCTGTCCGATGGAGAACATTCGCTGCTGGATATCGCCGAACGCTCCAGTTTGCCATTTTCCGCGATTAGCGACGCTGCGGACCTGTTAAGTCAGGGCGGGTTACTCTCACTTGCGCCGGAGAAAATCGCAAAAGCAACCTCCCCGCGCGTCCGTTCGATCTCTTGATTGCACGCGATTCGCGCAGAAGTTTTTACGGCGAAAGTTCGAATCCCGCTCATCATTAGGGAAGGATTGTTCGGTCCGGACATCAGTAACCGTAACCATTAGTCGTGCTATGGTAAGCTCAAATTACACCTGGAGATCACCAGAATGCGTGTCCTTCTAACCGGCCATAAGGGATATATCGGCACCGTCGCTGGACCTATCTTGCAGGCCGCCGGCCACGAGGTAGTTGGCCTTGATACAGATCTGTTTTCAGAATGTGATTTCGGTGCTGCGCCGCCGGCGATTCCCGAAATCCAAAAGGATCTCCGCGATGTGACAAAGGAGGATATCCGCGGATTCGACGCAGTCGTCCACATGGCGGCGTTGTCGAATGATCCCGTCGGCAATCTCGACCCCGGACTCACCTACGACATCAACCATCGCGCATCGGTCAAGCTCGCCGAAGCTGCCAAAGCGGCGAAAGTATCCCGCTTCGTATTTTCCTCCTCATGCAGTTTGTACGGCGCTGCGGGTCACGACTTTCTGGACGAAAATGCCTCCCTCAATCCAGTGACTCCGTACGGTGAATCGAAGGTGCTAGCTGAGCGAGACATCGCCCCTCTAGCCGACAAGGATTTCAGCCCCACTTTCATGCGAAATGCAACGGCCTACGGAGCGTCTCCGCGCCTACGTTTGGACATCGTCTTGAACGACCTCGTCGCCTGGGCCTACACTACCGGCCGCGTCTACATTAAGAGCGACGGTACACCCTGGCGTCCAATCACCCACATTCGCGACATCATTGCTGCAGTCGTGGCTGTGCTTGAGGCGCCGCGCGAAGTCATCCACAACGAGACCTTCAACGTGGGGCGCACCGACGAGAATTACCGCATGCGTGAACTCGCCGACATCGTGGCTGAGGCCGTTCCTGGTTCCTGCGTCGAATATGCCCCGGGGGGTGCTCCCGACAAACGTTGCTATCGCGTGAGTTGCGACAAGATCTCTCGGGTCCTGCCGGAGTTTCAGCCCGCGTGGACGGCCAGAAAAGGCGCCCAAGAACTCTATGACACCTACCGCACGGCTGGCCTCACCTTCCAGGATGTCGATTCAGGACGTTATACCCGGATCCACACAATCCAGGGATTGCTCGGGGTTGGGCGAATCGATGGCGCGTTGCGTTGGAAATTGCCAAATTGTGGAAAGAATTTTCCCAAGCCTAGTTCAGAGAAGCTTGAGCCCACGAAAGCTTAAGTGTAAGTCCTTTGTACTAAGTACATTACACGAATATTGAGAAGACAAAACAAGCCTCCGATGACGCCGTTTGGCAGACTGATTGCCGGATATGGGATTTCCGACCAGGATATTTCTGTCCTTGATGGCGGTAGCTTATCCGCTTGATTCCCGGCAGAAACAGCGTTGCAACTCAAGCCTGAAATGGCCACGATGACAATTTCCGCCGACGTGCAACAGCCAACGGCCGTGAAACGTTGCCGTTTTTGCGGGGCCAATTTATCGCTTCCGTTTATCGACCTAGGAATGTCCCCTTTGTGTGAGACTTTCCCTACCGCCTCGGATCTAAACCGCGGCGAAGTCTATTATCCCCTCCTGGTATACGTATGCAGTCGCTGCTGGTTGGTGCAACTCGAAGAATACGAGAAGCCTGAAAATATCTTCACCGACTACCCATACTTTTCTTCTTTTTCCGATTCCTGGCTGAAGCATGCCCAGAATTATTGCACCAAAATGACGACTCGCCTGGGCTTGGGGAAAAAAAGTTTTGTGGTTGAAGTGGCCAGCAACGACGGCTATCTGCTTCAGTATTTCGTCCGGGATAATGTCCCTGTGCTGGGCATCGAGCCCGCCGCCAACGTGGCTAAAGTCGCAATCGAAAAGGGAGTGCCCACGCTCACACGTTTCTTCGGGACAGAAGTGGCAGAAGAACTTCGAGCGCAGGACCGCTGCGCCGATCTTGTTCTGGGAAACAACATACTCGCGCAAGTTCCCGATTTGAACGATTTTGTCGAAGGCTTGAAAATCCTCCTCAAGCCAAATGGCATCTTGACACTTGAGTTCCCCCACCTTTTGAAACTGATGCAACTCAATGAATTCGACACGATTTACCATGAACACTTTTCGTATTTTTCGGTGCTGACCACCGTGCGGATCCTAGAATCGCATGGCCTCAAATTGTTCGACATCGAGGAATTACCCACGCACGGCGGCTCGCTGCGCATTCATGCTTGCCACGTCGAAAATCACTCGAACGCAATCCAACCCGCTGTTGCCAGATTGCTCGCGGAAGAACAGGAAGCCGGCCTCGATTCGATCAAAGGTTATGAACATTTCGCCGCACAGGCGAAGCAAGCCAAGTGGGCATTCGTGAATTTTCTGCTCAATGCGGCGGAGGAGGGCAAATCCATCGCGGCCTACGGCGCCCCGGGAAAGAGCGCCACGCTGCTCCAGTTCT
>Ga0210405_10001036_pt1 | contig 33666 bp, 23 predicted proteins | sample IncBWH11MmetaG_FD_155492 | JGI IMG/M metagenome (GOLD analysis project Ga0210405, IMG submission 155492) | Forest soil microbial communities from Barre Woods Harvard Forest LTER site, Petersham, Massachusetts, United States - Inc-BW-H-11-M | ecosystem: Environmental > Terrestrial > Soil >...
AATCTACGCGGGCGCGCTCTATCAAAAGTGGGAAGTGCAAGGCGCGAGCGGCTACCTCGGACAAAATGCGCCGACGATTCTCGCCGGACTCGCAGAGGAAAAAAACGCCGAAGTCGTCCGTCTCCTGTGGCCCACCGGCGTGCCGCAAGACGAAATAAATCTCGCCGCAAAAAAAGTGCAATCCATCGCCGAACTCGACCGCCGCGGCAGTTCTTGTCCCGTTTTATTTTCCTGGAACGGCAAGGAATACGAATTCATCGCCGATATGATCGGCCCCGGCGTAGTCGGCCACTGGGTCGGCCCCGGCGAGCATAATGTCGCCGAGCGCGACGTTCCCGATCCCGACGAATATCTCAAAGTCGGTGCCGACAGCGTCCGACCGCTCCACGGCATGTTGAGCTTCCGCTTTATGGAACCGATGGAAGAAACCGTTTATCTCGATCAATTGCGCCTTCTCGCCGTCGATCATCCTGCCGCCTACGAAGTTTTCCCGAACGAGCGTTTTGTTTCCAATCCACCATTCCCCGAGTTTCGCGTCATCGCCAGCCACGAAGCCCATCCGCCGCTTGGCGCATGGGACGACCACGGAAACGATGTTCTCTCTTTGCTCTCGCGGCGCGACCGCAAGTACGTCACCGATTTTGAAGGGCTGCCGTTCGCTGGTTTCGCGAAGCTTCATTGGGTCGAACTCGACCTCGGCAAGTGGGACGCCGCAAAACCGTTGCGGCTTATCATCGACGGCTACACTGATTATTTCACCGCCACATCGATGTACGCCGCCGATCAGGCGGGCATCAAAGTCATCGCTCCGTATGTCGAAGCGCTTGATGCAAACAATAAGTGGACTCGCGTCGTCGAAGACATGGGCTTTCCCGCCGGTCTCGAACGAACCATGGTCGCGGATCTTACCGGCAAATTGCTGCCAGGCACGCGGCGCATCCGCATCGTCTCCAACCTAAAAATTTATTGGGACGCGATTCGCGTCGATCAAACTCGGACGCGCAGGAAATTCGCACCGCGGAAGTTCCGCTCGCGAAAGCTTCGCTGGAATTCCTCGGCTACCCGCGCGAAATTCGTCTCACTCCCGCGAGCGACACAATCTACTCCTTCACGAACCGCAGCAAGACCGGTCCGTACGTCCGCGCCGCCGGAAATTACACGCGCTTTGGCGACGTGCTCGATTTGCTCAGCGCCGCCGACGATCGCTTCGTCGTGTTCGGCTCCGGCGAAGGCGTCAAGCTCGATTTCGATCCGCGCAGCTTGCCCGCGCTTCCTGCCGGATGGGTACGCGATTACTTTTTCTACGCCAACGGCTTCGAGAAGGATCTCGATTTCTACGCCGCGTACGCGTTCAGCGTCGAACCGTTGCCGAGGCATTCGCCGCTGCCCTATCCATATCCGCATGGCAAGGAATATCCCGACGATGCGCAGCATCTCGGCTATCAGCTCGAATACAACACGCGCCAGCGTTCGGATCGTCTGCCGCCGACCTTGAGCTATCGCTATCCGCCGCAACAAAAGTGATGCGACTGCCAGCGAGGGCGCATGAATCGCGCCCCTACACCTCTGCTTCGCGATGAATCGCACCCCGACACCGCGGTGGTTCCGCGTGCGAATTTCAGTCCCACTGCACCGGTTGCCACGATTTTTCTTGCGAGCTTTTCGCGATGGCATCGCAGAGAAGAAGTTCGTCGTGGCCGGTTTCAAACGTCGGAAATGTTCTCGGCGCGCTCAAGTCATTTTTCTCGATGTATTCGTAAAAGTCCTTGAAGAGTTGCATGAACGTGTCCGGGTAGCCTTCTGTATGCCCGCCGGGATATACGGCGTAGCCGCGCGCGGCGGCAGTCATCAGGGCCGGATCTTTGAGCATCAATCCATTCGCTGTGTCGCGCCGGCCGATCCACATTTCGTTGGGCGATTCCGCATTCCACGCAAGCGAGCCTTCGGAGCCGTTAATCTCAAAGGCGAGCTTTGCTTTGTGGCCGCCGCTGACTTGCGAAACACTCATCACGCCGCGCAAGTCGCCTTCAAAGTGCAGCAGCACCGACGCATAGTCATCGGTGCTCATGGGCACTTCGTCGTAGGCAGTGGCGTCCGCTTTTTTAAAGGTCTCGACGCGTCCGCGCGGCTTTCTGCGCACGGGAATCAGCGTGGCCAAATCCGCGCAAACGTCCATTACCTTTTTCCCGGTCAGCCACATCAGCAGATCGAGGCAGTGCGTGCCGATGTCGGACACGGCGCGCAGGTCGCCTCCCAATTTTTGTTCGAGCCGCCAGTTCCAGTCCGTCGGATGCAGGAGCCAGTCCTGCAAAAAACTGCCTTGCGCGATGCGCGGCTCCCCGATAGCTCCCTGGGCAATCAGCGCGCGGGCTTCCTGGCACAGCGGGTAGTAGCGCAAATTGTAGGCAACGCCGCCGACGCGTTTTGATTCGCGCGCGATTTGCAGCAGCATGGCAGACTCGCGGGAATCCATGGCCAGCGGCTTTTCGCAAAGCACGTGCTTGCCGGCGCGAAGCAATTTGCTGGCCTGCTCGAAGTGAACGTAGTTCGGCGTGCAGATATGAACCGCGGTCACCGAAGAATCTTCCGCCAGCTCGTCGAGCGAGGCGTAGGCCCGCTCGAGGCCCAGAGCCTGGCTGGATTCCGCGCCGCGCTCTTTCGAGCTTCCCAGAATTCCACGTATGGGAATTCCCAGCCGCCGCAAAGCATCCACGTGTGCTCTGCCGACGAATCCCACACCGATCACTGCCGCCGTATGCTTCATAGGTATCACTCCTCGAGATGCTCTCACGTGTGCGTGTTAAAATCAGTTCAGCAACGCTGCGCGTGAGGCGGTTTGCGTTCCTCAATGTGCAGGAGGCAAGGTATCAGTTTTCCGGCCACCTACAAATAGCCGATACGCCCGCGATCCGGACCGCGGGAAAATGCAAGGCGCTTCGGCACAACTCCCCCTCCCACGCGGCCAAAGACCGCGTCTAGAAAAAAGGCTTGACAGCGGCCGTTTCACTTCTTAGGCTCGGAGCAGCAGAAATGCAACAAATGTTTCACGCGACTACCTCGCTCCTTTCAGAGGACACAAACTTGGCAATCTGTCGCGCAGGAACCAAGGGGGATCTTCCATGGTTGGTGAATCTATTCGCCAAACTGCATTCGGTAAATTGACGACCTGCCGCGTGGCTTGCCGCGCACTGATTTTGACGGCGGCTGCCTGCCTGCTCTTGTTGCCCGCCTCGCAAGCCCAGACCACTTCCACGATCCAAGGCACGGTCACCGACAAGCAAGGCCTCGCCGTCGGCGGCGCTGAGCTGCGCCTCTCCAGCGACACACTCGGAACGAACCGTACGACCACTTCGGATTCGGCCGGCGACTATGCTTTTCAAAGTCTCCCTGCGGGTCTCTACAAGCTTAGCGTTTCTCACGCCGGCTTTTCCACACGCGCCTTCCAGGATCTTGACGTTACACTGAATCGCACGCTTACTTTCAACGTTCTTCTTGAAGTCGGTCGAGTGGACGAAGTGGTGAAGGTGTCCGGCGAGGCCCCCCTGTTGGAGACGAACACTTCGTCCAGCGGCACGACTATTCTGCCGCAGGAAATTGTCGACACGCCTCTGAACGGCCGCAACTACCTGGACCTGCTTCAGCTCGTTCCGGGCGTCGCTATTAATCGCCATGCGGATACGGGCTCCGACACCTCAACACCCGTCCTGGGGGAGCGCGCCAACAACACCGGCTTTCTAATCGATGGGCTTCCCAATACAAACGAGCTAAACGGTGGGGCCGCAGCGCAATTCAATCAGGACACCATTGCCGAGTTCCAAGTCATCACCACCGGATATGAAGCAGAGTTCGGTCATGCTTCTGGAGGCGTCGTCAACGTCATCACCAAATCGGGCGGCAATGCTACCCACGGTCTGGCTTCGGCTTACCACCGCAACAACGTGCTCGACACTTCCGACATTCCCGGCACAAACAGCGCTCCCTACCTCCTGCGTTGGGATTACGACCTCGCCGCAGGCGGCGCAATCGTCAGGGATAAAGTATTCTGGTTTGGCTCGGCCGAGCGCATTCACGAGAACCGCCAGTTGAACTTCGTGCCGCCCCCGGGCACACCGCAATTCATCATCGACAACGAAGCACTTAAGTTCAACCAGCCCACGACCGATCGCGAGACTCGCCTCTTCGGCAAACTCGATGAAGTTCTCGGCCACCATCACCTCAGCGAACAGGTGAACTACACCAATGCCCATATCTTCAACACGAATCCTCTTTCCGCCTCGACCTCCCTGCCGTCCACGCGCACCAGTCTGGGCGACAGCAGTTTGTTTCTCGGCTTCAGCGACACGGCAATCCTCGGTGATTCTGCAAATCCCTTCATTCTCAGCTTGCGCGGACAATACCGCCGCGAACGCACTCTAAGTAGCGCCGCTCATTCCGACGCCGGCCCGCTCACCCTCTTCAACGTCTTCAGCAGCTTGACCACGGGTGGCGTTTTCGGAGACCTTGGCCAACCACGATTTGGCGCGACGTTTTCGCCATCCGCCTTGGACCAGCAGTACGCCACCGCCGGAGCGAGCCTGGCAAAAACCATCAGCCGCCATACTTTGAAATTCGGCTGGGATTTCGAGCGCACGCACGTCGACGGCAACGAAGCGAATGGTCTGGAGAATCAGCTCTTCGCCACGCAAGCGGACTTCCTGCAGTTCGGCCCGATCAATTCCGGCTTCTTTCTCCTTTTGACCATCGGGGGCCAGACTCCGCAAGATAACCAAATCAAGCTGCGCAACAATTACGATGGCCTCTGGGTGCAAGACGATTGGAAAGTCGCCCACAATCTGACGATCAACGCCGGACTGCGCTGGGACTACGATTCTCAGTTCAAGCAGACCCACGATTTTTCCCCACGACTCGGCTTCGCATATTCCCTAAACTCAAAAACGGTCATCCGCGGGAGTTTCGGGCTGTTCTACGACCACTTCCGCCTCGGCATCGCCCGCGACGTGCCTCCATTCGGCGGCGCCAATCTGGCGCAAATCCAGCCGCTCTCTTATCCCCGCCTGTTCTCCGGCGTCCCGACCATCGCTCCTGTGATACTCCCGCCGAACCTATGCCTGTCTCCCACGCAAACCGATGCGCAGTTGGCGGCATCCGGCGCCACCTGCCCGTTCGGCCCACTGCCCTATTACGGCATCGATCATCTCAACAAGGTGGTCGCTGCGGGTCACGCAGTGATTCCCACTAATTCCGTCGTAAATCTCGGCAACATCCAGCAATTGTCCGGGCTCACCCCCGATGCCTACCTTGCCGGCGCGGACGCGGCCATCGGAGTACCGGCGGGTTTTCTGTTCTGGGGTCCCTTCGGTGCGCTTTCTTACAACGTCACCACACCGAGCGCTTTTCCGGTAACCATTGACCCCAGCTTCGCCACTCCGTACACGCGAAGCCTGACGTTTGGCGTGCAGCGGCAACTCACAAACGATTTGGTCGTCACTGCCGACTACTACCACAAAGGCATTGAAAACATTTTGGGCACCCGGGAGACGGATCTGTCCTTCGCTAATCGCGTTCCTGGCGGCGGGAAAACTCCAGGATTTGTCAATGGCTACGGCCCCTGGTATACGGGCACTTACGATGCGGGCATTTTCGCCCTCACCAAACGCCTGAGCCACCGCTTTACTATCGGCGGCAGTTACGCTTACGTTTCCGAGCATGACGACGCGCTCTGCTCCAGCTTGGGAACCACCGCCATCAGCGCTGGGTGCTATCCCACGGATAGTTTCCGGGGGATACCGCCCGTGGTCAGCAGTCCCACAGGCACGGACGTGCTTACCGGTCGTCCCTGCGGTGGTACTAATGCGACAGCGGCCTTCTTTACGTGTTCCACAAAAAGCGCATTCGGTAATTACGTTCCGGTTGCCGGAAAGTTCTACGACGGCGCCACACTCGACAGTGGTCCCTCCGACTTTGCTCTACGTCACACCTTTGAGGTGCATGGTTTGGTAACGCTGCCTTGGAAATTGCAGTTTAGCAGCGTGTTCCGCGCGCAAAGTGGTTTCCGCTATTCGCAAACAAGCGGCCTTGGGACTGACCAGGACGGAAATGGACAGTTCAACGGCCGGGATCTGCAAACGGGGCGCAACGCCTTCACGGCCCCGCCGTTTGTGAATATGGACCTGCGTGTGGCCAGAACCTTTGTCATCAGGGAAAGGTTCAAGCTGCAAGCGTTGTTCGAGTTTTTCAACCTGTTTAACAATGCGAACCCGGCTGCCATTCAACTACAGAAGCAACCCGTGGCAGGGGTTCCCTTCGGCACTGTCTCCCAAGTGCTGCCTGGACGAGAAGGCCAAATCGGGTTAAAGCTCGAATTCTGAGATTGTAAGGGACGCTGTGCGAGCGTACGGCGTCCCTGTGACTCTTAACTGTCTCGACCTTCGGTTCATTACGACCCGCGAACTGACTCGAGTTCTTCCAGTCAGAAACTAGACTTAGAGATTGGGTTTGGAGGGGCGCGCTCGAGCTCAATATTGCACCGTTTGTTGCATAGCGAGCACGGCAAACAGGCCGCCGCTAGAAAGTCAAAGACGCGGGTGGCGTCAGCCCGGGCAAGCCCCATCCCTACAGAGGTAGGGCCGCTTGCGCGGCCCTGGGATTGGCCCAATTGGCTAAATTACATGCCGCCGGATATGGCGATGGTTTCGCCGGTCATATACTTAGAGTCGGAGGAGGCCAGGTAGACCGCAGCGGGGGAGATGTCGTCGGTTTGGCCGATGCGGCCTAGCGGGGCTTGCGATTCGACCCATTTGCGGAAATCGCCTTCGGCGAAGCCTGCAGCGTGGACGCCTTCGGTCTCGATCATGCCGGGGTTGATGGCGTTGACGCGGATCTTGCGGGGGCCAAGCTCCTTGGAGAGGGAGCGGGTGATGACGTCGACGGCGCCCTTGGTGGCGGTGTAGACGGATGTGTTGGGAGGAGTCAGAGTGCTGATGGCGGAGCTGATGTTGATGATGCTACCGCCTTTATCGCCGAAGAACTTGAGGGCTTCCTTGGTGGTGAGAAGAAGGCCAAGGACGTTGAGGTTAAATTGGGAGTGAAAAACTTCTTCGGTGACCGTCTCGAGGGGACCGAAGACGTAGATGCCGGCGTTGTTGACGAGGACGTCGAGGCGGCCATAGGCCTTTTTGGTTTCGGCGAAGAGGCGGGTGATGTCGGCTTGCTTGGAGACGTCGCCCTGGACGGCGATGGCTTTGCCGCCGTTCTTGGTGATCTCGGCGACGACTTTGTCCGCGCCTGCTTTGCTGGAGGAATAGTTTACGACGACGGAGGCGCCTTCGGCGGCGAGCGCTTTGGCGATGCCTACGCCGATACCTTTGGAGGCCCCGGTTACGACGGCGACTTGATCTTTTAGTTTGGACATTTGCATGCTCTCCTGAAGTGTGATATTTATGTACCGTTAGGTACGAAACTAACATGCACGGGCGGCAGGGGTTAAGGATTTTCCTACCGGCCGGTACAGAATGTGTTAAGCGCACTATAGGATGCGCGAGCATGAAAAAGGGTGCAAAAAAAAAGAGGGGGGTCGCGCCCTTGGTATCCAGGCGGCCAGGCGCCCAGTCAGGAGCTCGGCCGTCCGGGACACGTCTGGGGAGGCCGAGGGCGTTTGATGCGGAGAAGGCGCTGGAGGCGGCGCTGCGGGTGTTTTGGCGGAAGGGGTATGAGGGGACGGCGCTATCGGATTTGACGGCGGCGATGGGGATTAACCGGCCGAGTGTTTATGCGACGTTTGGGAATAAGGAAGCGTTGTTTCGGAAGGCGCTGGACCGGTACTCGGAGCGAATGATGTGCTACACGGCTGAGGCGCTGGAGGAGGCGACGGCGCGGGCGGTGGCGGAGCGGCTGTTTGTGGGGACGGCGGACTTGCTTTCGTGCCCGGAGAATCCGAAGGGATGCTTGGTGGTGCAGGGGGCGCTGGCTTGCGGAGACGAAGCGGATCCAATACGGAAAGAGCTGATTTCGCGGCGGGCGACGGGAGAAGCTGCGCTGCGGGAGCGATTTGAACGCGCGAAAGTTGAAGGGGATTTGCCTGCTGGGGCTGATCCGGGGGATTTGGCGCGGTATGTTATGGCGGTGATGCATGGAATGTCGGTGCAGTCGGCGGGCGGGGCTTCGCGCAAGGAGTTGCAGGGCGTGATTGATTTGTCGCTGCGGGCTTGGCCGGCGTGAGAGGGATGCCGATCTGCATCTGTGGAATTAGAACCACTTCAGAGAATGCGGTTCAAACGTACACGACCTCTGCCAGTTCGCTAGGGCTTCACTTCCTCGGGAAGCTGATCCTTGCTGGAGAAGTGAGACGTGATGCGTGGTTCATCGGGCTTCACAATTTGACGGTCGTCGCCAAGGTACTCGAATTCCACGTCCCAGCCGCCAGAAGCTACGTATCGATTGCCGTCGAATCGAAATAACTTTGCTGCAGACATCGTGGCAGAACCGTGGGTCCAGGTAACCAAGTCTGGATACCCGTGCGTCCGTGATTTCAAGAAGCCGAACGATTGGACAGAGCCTCTGCTCAGGACCGCTCGATATTTCCCATCCTTGAGCCGATATATCCAGAATGCACAATTCCCTGTAGGGCTACAGAAGCACCCACCACCACCCTTAATAGCCAAGCCGCCCAGCAGGTTAGGCGACAGAGAGAGTTGATGAGCTAAGAGAGTACTCCAAGTCTTCAGGATGGAAAGAGGGACAGCCAGCAGGGACCTTTGCCACCAATTCCTTGAAGATTCGATCGGGGACGCGTACTTCCTTGCCCAGGTATTGCTCAGAGGCGGCGCGCTTCACGAAGGCTTCGACTTCCTCAGAAGTTGGAGGAGTGTGTTGGGCGGGCAACGTGTGTTGGCAGAGAAGGACGGTTACTGCAAGGAAAGAAACCTTTGCGAAGCTGCTTGCTGCATTCCGCAGTCCTTGCAAGAATCTGAAGGAATGCGACTCTTGCGGCATCTTGGCTTTGATCTCGGAAATCGCAGTTATCATTTTCTCGTCTGCCGGCATCCCTATTGCATGTTGACTTCCAACGAGTGACAAAGGCGCACCGCCAGGAGTGGCTGAGCTACCGCCAGCGGGGGTCGCCTTCGGTGATAGCGATGTAGCGGTTGATGGGAAGATCAGTAAAGCGTTGGACGAGGCCGCTGGGTTGGGGCCATTTGATTTCGAGCCAGTCGAGTTTTTCATGTTTGGCAAGACCTAAAACTATGCGCGGGTCGTGGGAGGAGAGATAACTGCCGCCGCCTACCTTGAAACGGGTTTGCTTTAGATCGCCGGCTTGATAGGTGATGTGGGTGCCGATGGCGTCGGGGTTGGATTTCTTGCCGATGAGAGTCAGGCCCAGCCAGTGATTTTGGCGGGCGGCATTGTTGCGGAGCAGGACCGGCGGGCCGTCGTTGACGGCGATCAGGACATCGACCGCGCCATCGTTTTCGAAATCGCCGATGGCGAGGCCGCGGGCGTTGAGCTGGCGAGTGAAGACGGGGCCGCTTTCGGCGCTGATATTTTTCAGGCCGGTGGGCGTGTTTTGGAAAAGGAGGAGAGGTTCGCTGTAGGTTACGCCGGGATTTATTTTGTCGATGAGGTCGTCGGGATGGCCGTTGGCTACGAAGAGATCGAGGAGGCCGTCGTTATCGAAATCGAAAAATTTGGCGCCCCAGCCGCTCATCATTTGCGTGGCGCGGGCGACGCCGGTGGGGCCGGCTTTGTCTTCGAAGGATTCGTCGCGCTTGTTTTGGTAGAGGCCGTAGAATTCGTGGTCCAGATTTGTGACGAAGAGATCTAGCCAGCCGTCCTGATTGTAATCCGCGGAATCCACACCCATTCCTGAGCGGGCTTTGCCGCCCGGTCCGTAAGCGACACCGGCGGTGAAGCCGATTTCTTCGAATTTTTTTCCCTTGCGATTGGCGAAGAGGAAATTGGCGGTGGTGTCGTTGGCGACGAAGAGATCGAGGAAGCCGTCGTTGTTGATGTCGGTGGCGACAACGCCCCAGGATTTGCCGGGATTATCGGCGATGCCCATTTTTTGGCTGACGTCGGTGAAGGTGCCGTCGCCGTTGTTGTGAAAGAGCCAGCTGGGCATGGGGTTGAAGATGCGGGGGTAGCAGTATTCGTTGATGCCGGCGAGCGCGGGGACGTTGGGGGCGTTGCAGACGTGGTGAGTGAGTTTGGTGAAATCGACGAAGCGGCAAACGAAGAGATCGAGGCGGCCGTCGTTGTCGTAATCGAACCAGACGGCGCTGGAAGCCCAGCCGGGAGCGGCGACGCCGGCTCTTTCGGTGACGTCGGTGAACGTGCCGTCGCCGTTGTTGCGATAGAGGATGCTGCGGCCGTATTGCGTGACGTAGAGATCGGGGAAGCCGTCGGCGTTGTAGTCACCAACGGCAACGCCCATGCCGTAGCCGCCGCCGGGGACGCCGGCTTTTTGCGTGACGTCGGTGAAGGTGCCATCGCGATTGTTGTGGTAGAGAGCGTTGCGGAGCGGGGTGGGCGGGGTCCAGAAATCGCAAGGGCCGCTGTTGACGAGATAGATGTCCATCCAGCCGTCGTTGTCGTAGTCGAGGAAGGCACAGCCGGGGCCGGTTGATTCGGGGAGAAATTTTTGGCGGGAGCGGCCGCTGGAGTGGACGAAGGTGATGCCGGAGGCGGAGGGGGGAATTTCTGAGAAAGGAAAATTGGAGTTGGGATTTTCTGCAGTGGCGATGGGAAACGGCGTGCGGAAAAAAGGTGAGACGCTGGCTCCTGCCGCCGAGCTTGCGAGGCAGCGGAGAAAATCGCGGCGAAGATGGAGATCGCGGGGCATAGAGTTATTCGGGATATGCGGAATTTGGATGCGCGATGCGGATCCAGTGATCGCTGAACGTGGAATGCAGATTGGGCGGCTCGACCTTGGGCATGTGGCAGGTGACGCAATTTTTTGCGGCTACGGGGCAGGCGGCGCCGGGATGATTTGCGGATTTTTTTTCGGCGGGGCTGGACGCGTGGCACGCGAGGCAGTTTGCGTCGTAGGAGGCGGCGTCGCGCGAGAGAGGTTTGTGCGGGTCATGGCAAGCCATGCAGGTGATGCGGGCGTCGCCTTCGGCCCAGCATTTGCTGTTTTCAAGGCGGTAGGGCGCGAAGCGGACGTTGAAGAGCCTGGCTTCGATCAGGTGGCCGGAGACGACGTCTTGCCAAGTGCGGTGGCAGGCGCCGCAGAAGTCAACGGAGTCGACGCGGGCGAGTTGGGCAGGATTGAAGATCAGCCCAGAGCCGCGCTTTTCGGTTTTGGCGCGGGCGGCAGCGATGTGCTGGGCGCCAGGACCGTGGCAGGCTTCGCAGGTGACGCCGAGGTACGCGGCGCTGGGGTCGAATTGGTTTTTTGCGGTGGAGGAGGTGGTGTGACAGCCGAAGCAGAGTCGCGCTTCGTTGGGAGGGATGGCGCGGCCGACGGCGTCCTCGAGAGTTGCGGGGATGGTGCGCGGTTGGCCGGGAGTGATGTCGAGAGCTTGAGCGGCGTTGTAAAAGCTGACGTGGCTTTCGTAGAACTGGGCGTTTTTTTGGTAGAGGAAAGTTTGGCCCATGTGACCGGAGCCGAGAGCCCAGAGGAGATCGACAGCGAGAGAAGACGTGGCGTTGCTGACGGTGAGAGTGCTTTTTTCGGCGGTGGTGAGGAGTTGATAGGTGTAGGGGCCGGTTTGAAATGGCAAGTTGGCGTGATCGCGAAGGCTCTTTGAGTCTGGCGCGTGGGTGGCGGCGTGAAGCATGGCCGTGGCTTGCGCCGATTCGGATTTGAGTTCGTGGCACTCGGTGCAGGCATCGGGGCCGGTGTATTCGACGCGAGACGGTTGGCCTTTTGTGGGCCACCAGTTTGCGCCGCGAATGCGCAGTTCGGTGGGCAGGGAGATGCTGCTCGATGGCGGAGATTGAGATTGTGGAGATTGTGCGCGTGACGTGAAACACGAGGAGACTAGGAAGAATGTGAGGATCGCAAGTGCGAGTGTGACTGCTGAATGAAAAATGAAGAGGGCGGTTTTCACTGCGGGGGCTTTTGATGCTCGAGGCCTTCGGCGACGCGGCGTTTGAGCTGCTCGAGGGACTTGGCGGTGTCGCGCTGGAGGGCGGCTTCGCGATTGGCGTCTTCTTTGCGGCCTGCGCCGTTGTAGGCGAGTGCTAGTTGATAGTGGCCGGTGGGGCTGTCGGGGGCCATTTTCTCGTAGGTTTCGAGCGGGGGGATGGCGTCGGTGAATTGTTTGCGCTCGACCAACGCGGAGCCTAGACCTAGAAAGGCTTCGGAAAAGCCGGCGTCGATTTTTGTGGCGCGCGTGTAGTGGGTGACGGCAGAAGAGAGATCGCCATCGCCTTTCGCGAGTTCGCCTAGAACGTATTCGGCAGTGGCGTTGTTTGGATCGATTTCCAGTTCGTCTTCAAAATCTTTTTTGGCTTGCGCTACGGCTTCGGGAGTAGGCTGCGGCGCGGAGAGAAGGACGCGGCCCAGGCGACCATGGATGCCGCGAAGAGTGGGATCGATGTCGATGATTTTTTGGTACTCGGCGGCAGCTTCCGTCCATCGGCCTTGGGTTTCGAGAGCTTCGGCGTTGAGCTCGTGAACCTGATAGGAGAATGGAGCCTCGCGGACGAGGTCCTGGGAGGCGCGGAGAGAGAGATCGGAGAAGGCGTGGGCGGCGGCGTAGAGCACATCGGGATCGCGGGGGAATTCGCGATTGAGGACGGCGAGGAAATCAAGCGAATCGTAAGGGGCGTTATGGGTCATGGCGCAGTTCAGGCCGAGGAGGCCGATGCGCTTTTTGAGATCGCGGTCAGAGACTTGGTGGATGGATTTTTTCAGGAGAGGGAGAGCTTCCGCGCAGTGGCCGGATTCCGCGAGGGACATGGCGCGTTGCGGGGTGAGTTGTTGCTGAGCGGCGGGAGCGGGTGGCTTTGCCGGGGCTTGTGCGCTGGAGGTAGAGGAGAGCAGGAGCAAAGCCGCAGCGCTAAAACAAAATGGAAAGAAACGATTCATGGCTCGATTGTACATCGAAGTGTTGCTCAGCAGAGTGGCCCCGAAAAGGAACGGCAGGCGCCGAAGCGCCTGCCATCCCGGGGGTTTGAGGTGGAAACCTAGAATATGAACTTCACGGCGAGTTGAAGCTGACGCGCGCCTTGCGAGCCAGTGATTTGTCCGAGCGAAGCGCTGCCGGAATCAAAGGAGCCACCGGCGGGTCCGCCGCTGAAAGTCCAAATGGAGTGGTTGAAGGCGTTGAAAGCGTCGAGACGAAGTTGGAACGTTCTCTTTTCGCCGATGCTGACTTCCTTCTGCAGGCTGGCGTCGAGGATTTTCGTCCAGGGGCCACGGATGTTGCCAACGGAACAAGTACCGAAAGAGCCGCCGCCGGTGGCAGGAGAGCCGACCACGGGGCCCGCAACCGGTGCGGCTACGGTGCCAGTGTTGGTGTAGGTTGTCAGGACATTTGCGTTGGGCACGGCAGAAATGTTGCTGGTGTCAAACCACTGAATGTGCGCCGGTACGCCTGCGCTGAACGGCACGAACTTATTGTCTATGGCAATGGGACCGTTGCAGTTCGGCAGGTTTGCCAGGGTGTAGGGGCCAATGGAGTTGGTGCCGGAGTGATCGCCGTAGGCGCTCCAGCCGCCGAAGTCATTGAGAGTGAGAGCGTTTCCGCTGTGGAGAGTCAGGATGCCGCTGATCTGCCAGTTACCAATGATCGCGTTAACGACCGGGTTGACGTCATGGCCGAACTGTTTGCCGCGACCGATGGGAAGCTGGTAAGAGAAATAGCCGGTGATGATGTGAGTCTGGTCGTAGTAGCAGGGGCCCCAGTCTGCATTCGGGTTATAGATGTTCTCCCAACCGGGCTGGCCTCCGGAGCTTTGCGCTTGGGTGCTGCCCCAGCCGGTGCCGAAGTAGCCAGGCGAATTGCTGAGGCACTTGGAGTAGGTATAGGCGAGCTGGCCATCGAGACCGTGGTAGCCGCGTTCTTTTAGAACGGCTTGGAGACCATCGTAACGCTGGTTGGAGTTGGACATGTTTGCTCCGGCCAGGGCGCCGAAAGAATTGAAGCCGTTGCCGCCGGAGTCGGCATTATAGAGAGAGCCGGCGGTTCCGCAATTCCATTTGCCTGCATAGGTGACTGTGCCGCCAACGCCGGCGGTCGGGGTTCCAAAAACACCGCCAGCTTGCGGGCTAAACGTGCAAGGACCGCCGAGACCTCCGAGGAAAGGTCCAGCAGCTTCAGCGACAATCTGCTGGCCGGGAAGAGCAATCGTTCCAGCGGCGTTCAGGCCCTCACGTTGAGCAACGTCCTCGAAATTGAGGAGGTGCGAACCCTTCTGGCCGACATAACCGATTTGGAAGGTGAGGGTGTTGCTGAATTGCTGCTCGATGGTGAGGTTCCATTGCTGGATGAGAGCAGGGCGGAAATTCTGGTCAAAGATGCGGATTCTGCTTCCCGCGTAACAGCTAAATTGCGGTGCCGGGCACGGCGGAGAACTTTGCCAAGCTTGACCGAGAGCGCCGACGCCAGATGGATAGGTGGATTCGAAGTTGCCAAAAGGAAGATTCAGCGAAAGCTCTTCGTTGCTTCCGCCGCCTTCGAGATAGGAAGAACTGCCGTAGGCTGCGCGGACGACGGTCTTGCCATGCATGAAACGTGGCGACCAAGCGACGCCGATGCGAGGATTCCAATCGCCGAGGCCGGTGTAATTGTTGTAGAGAGCGCGATCGCTGTAACCGCCTGCGCCGGGTACCACGGTTTCGATGGCGCCGGATTGGAGGCCGAAGTTCACGACGTGGTTGTGATCTTCATATTGTGGCGTGTGATCTTCGAAGCGGATGCCGAGGTTTAACGTTATGGTTGGCTTGATTTTCCAGTCGTCCTGGAAATAGCCACCAAAGATGCTGCCGCGGAGCCCTTGGACAGTGGCCGAGCCACTGTCGCGAAAGCCGCCGCTGGCGGTAATTCCGGCCCAGAAGTCGGCAAGCCCGGTTTGGCAGCCACCGCCGCAGGCTTTGGTTGCGCCAGGCAAAATGATATTGGCTCCCTGGACGCCCGTAGAGGAGTTGATAGCTATGTTACCCAAGACTCCTTCATTGCCGGGATAGACGTAGTTGTTGCGTTCGCGGATGAATTGGAAACCGGTCTTAAAGGTGTGACGGCCTCTCGAGATGATCAGATTGTCTTCCGCCTGAATTTCTGTGTCGCGGAAAATCTGCCACAGGTTGATTAGGCCGAGGCTGGCATTTCCACCGGGGCCGGTGGGAATGCTGACCTGAAGCAAGCCGGGAGCTTGGGCATTGGCTCCGGCAATTCCAAGCTGTTCACTGACATTACCAAGGCCCGTAGTGGGTGTTTGGTTCTGGTTGAAGCGGAAAACGTTAACGCCGATGCGGGCCTCGTTGAGGATCGTGGGAGTGAGAGTGTGAGTCCAGTTGGCGGAGGCGCTCCAGCCGGGCTGGTCGGTGCCTTCGGCCGCGCCAGCGTTGGCGAAAGGGAGACCGGTGAAGACGCCCTGGCTAGTGTCGAATTTGGAAAAACGGCCGAAGACGCTGTCCTTGTCGGAAGCCTTGTAGTCGATCTTGAGATCGCCCTGATCGCTGTTGAAGTGATTGCCAGCCGAGAAAGAATAATTGTTGCCATAGGCGAGATCAGAGGTGGGGACAGGATAGAACTTCGTGTCAGCAAATAGGGCGGTTGCAAATGCACTCTCCGTCAGAGTGGAGTTAGACATTTTATTGAACGGAATGGGGGCGTTGCCGTTTTTGGGATCCACGAGCTGCCCTGCAGGATTGCTGCAAATGCCAGCGGCGCTAAACGTGCCTGGACCGCTTGCTGCGGGCAATTGCGTGCAAAGTTGTCCGAAGTCTCCGGAGCGCTCGCTCTGGGTCAGGAGCTGGGCGTGCTGGGTAGAACTCGAGGGGATGCGCATTCCCTGGTAGTCGCCGAAGAAAAACAATTTGTCCTTGATGATCGGCCCGCCAGCGGTGCCGCCGAACATGTTGTAGCGGAGTGTGGGCGTTGGCGTGACAGTGCCGGTCGCCCACGCAGCGGTCTTTGAATTGGAGTTCATATAATCGTTGCGGAGGAATTCGAAGGCATCGCCGTGGAAAGTATTGGTGCCGGACTTGATGCCTACGCTGATTACGCCGCCGGCGTAGTTGCCGAAATCGGCGCCGGGGTTCTGCGTGACGATGTTGAACTCTTGAATGGCGTCCACGTTTGGCATGTAGGCGACTTCGTCATTTTTCTTTTCCTGGTTGACGATGCCGTCGAGGAGGAAGCCAACGGCTTGCTCGCGGTTGCCGTTGATGTCCGGGCGGCCTGCACCGGTCATTAATTGCGGTTGCGAGAGGCTGCTGGGATTAACGGTAGTGGCGCCCGGAGAAAGCAAAGAAAGTTGAACGTAGTTGCGCGCGGCGAGCGGCAGAGTCGTGATGGTGTGGGCATCGACGATGCTGCTGACCTCGGTGCTCTCTGTCTGGAGCAGCGGCATTTCGCCGGAGACTTCAACCGAGGAGGAAACGGCGCCCATTTTCATTTGAACGTCGATGCGGGCGGTCTGGTTGAGCACCAGAGTGAATGGAGCATGAACGGCCGTCTCGAAACCTTTCATTTCGATTTTGAGGTCGTAGGTGCCGACGGGGATGCGAATGATGTTGTAAATGCCGTCCTGATTCGTGACAGACGACCAGTTGGTGCCACGATCAGAGTCGTGGGCCGTCACGGTGGCGCCGACGATGGGCGCGCCGCTGGGATCGGCAATGGTTCCGGTGATGGTTGCGGTGACATCCTGGGCCCACGCCGCATTTGCGCCGGACAAGAGCGCGAGCAGCGTCACACACAAAAGAAATAGCCCCACAGACTGCAGTTTTTTCATGTTAAATCCTCCGAAGCGAGGCCCCCGGCCGCCATTCCGCCTCTTCTCCACTGTCAAAATGTTCCGCATTGCAACGAGCACCCTGCACCGCTATATGGCCGAATGGTGGATAGCTATATAGCACGAATAAAAGCTTGTCAAGCGAAAAGTAATGATTTATAAGGAATGTGGATGCGGAGACGTATAGCACTGGACCAAGGTGATGTATAGCAGTCGTGGATTGCGCTCTATATCACTGATGGCCGCCAGCCGGCGCGTGGCCGCCCCGATTGGAAAGAGTGCCTGGCGACAAAATCCGGCGATGGGGAGCGGGACGTGGCAGCGGAACGGGGCACTGGGACGCGGAAATCCAACGCAGGACAGGGGTCCGCGTGTTTTTTCACAATCCAGAGGCTGCGAAAGCGTGGCGATTCGTTGTAGGTTATAGGCTGTTTGTAAATTGCGGGAGCGAGAATGCCTGCTAAAAGTCAGAGTCGAGGCAACGGATTGCCTGCCTACCAAAGAATTCAAGGCAGTCTCCGGAAGCGGATCGATGCCGGGGACTTGCGCACCGGGGACGCTGTGCCCTCGGAGCGCGACTTGGCAAAGATTCATCAAGTGAGCTTGATGACGGCTCGTCACGCGCTGGCCTCGCTGGAGCGCGAAGGCGTTGTGGAGCGGCGGCGGGGAATCGGCACGTTTGTCTCGACGCCGAAGATCCACTTCAACAAGTTGATGAGCTATACGGAACAGATGGCCAGCCGGAGCATGACGGCGGGCTCGAAAGTATTGTTCGCAAAGATTATTGATGATGAGCAAGAGGCGAATGCGCGGCTTTCTCTTTCGCCTAAGAGCGGCGTTATCAAGCTGGAGCGCTTACGACATGCAGCAGGAGAGCCGTTTGCGCTGGAGACCTGCTATCTTTCCGCGGCGCAATTCCCCGGATTGCTTTCGGCGCCTTTGCAGAGGGAATCGTTGTTCGGGATTCTGGAGCGCGATTACAAAATCGAAATCGGATATTCGGACGAAGAGGTAGACGCGACTGCGGCCGATCCGCGTACGGCGGATCTTTTGGATGTGCCGAGGCGCGAGCCGTTGCTGCGAATCCGGCAGGTGATTTTTTCCACCAACGGAAAAGCGGTCCTGTACGTTCTGGGATTCTACCGGTCAGACCGGCACAATCTAGTGATAAGACGGTTCCGTTGAAGCGAAATTTCGAGTGATGCGGCGGCACCAAGCGGTGTGGTAGTCTGCTTCCCAGTCAGTCAAGTATGGAGTGAGTTTTAGCTTGCGGCCACCCAGCCGGCAATTCGAGGAGTTGGTGGCTGCCCCAGGGGCGAAATGATTCTCGCCGGAGATATCGGCGGCACCAAATGCAATCTGGCCGTGTCGGAAGAGCACGGAACTTCGTTGCAGCCTGTCTTTAAGCGCCGCTATGCCACGAGTGAATTTTCCAGCCTCGAGGAATTAATCGAAAGATTTTTCCACGAATGCGCGGCGGAGACCGGTGAGACACCCGAAGGCAAGATTAACGGCGCAGGGTTCGGAGTCGCCGGAGCGGTGGTGGATGGGCGCCTGGTGGCGAACAATATTCCGTGGGAGCTGACAGCTTCCGCGCTGGCTCGCAGACTGCACCTCGAAATCGAACAGCTCACCTTGATCAACGATCTGGTGGCTACTGCGTATGGACTGGCGCACCTGACGCCGGAAGATTTTCTGGTCTTAAACCCCGGAACTCCACAATTTAATGGGAACCAGGCGTTGATTGCCGCGGGCACCGGGCTTGGCGAGGCGATGATCATTTGGGATGGCCGCCAACACCGAGCATCTCCATCGGAAGGCGGTTCGGCGGATTTCGCTCCGCGAACGGAGCGCGAGATTCAGCTTTTACAATTTTTGAAGAAGAGACTAGCTCGGGTTTCGTGCGAGGAAATATTTTCGGGCCGCGGATTCCGGAAGCTGCACGAGTTTCTTGATCCCGGCGTGGTTCATCCGACATTTCAAGAGCCGGAGGCCGCTTCCGCCAGCGAAATTACGCATAACGCCATGGCTGGCGCGTGCCCAGTGTGTGTGGAAGTGCTGGATTGGTGGATCGATGCGTTTGGCGCGGAGGCGGGGAATCTGGCGCTGCGAGTGCTTGCCTACGGCGGCGTGTACTTTGCCGGCGGAATCGTTCTTAAAATACTTTCCAAATTGCCAGAGAGCACGTTTTGCCGGTCGTTCGCGGACAAAGGGCGGCTGAGTTCCGTGCTGGCGAATATTCCAATCTCCGTGGTTCTGAATGAAGACGCCCCGCTTTTGGGAGCGGCGCATCAGGCTCTCAACACCGTGCCCGCGACGCGACGCGAGCGGCACGAGATTTTGTTCGAATTACAGGCCGAGCGCGAAGGACAGCCGCGGTAGAAGCACCGTTTTTGAATTATTCCAGACTTCTCGTTCACAATTTGAGTTAGTGGGAGCTCTCGGAGGCCACAGGGGATGGCGCCATTCGAGCTCGCGTCTGCTGCACGATTGCCAGGAATTTCCGCGCGTTCTCAACAATTATCTCCGGCTTGTTTGATTTCAGCGCTTCGGCTTGCACCAATTCCCCTCCAATACCCAACGCAACGCAACCAGCCTCGATGAATTCCGCGGCCGTGTTTAGATTGACGCCGCCGGTGGGAATAAACGGGACTTGCGGGAACGGGCCCTTCAGGGACTTGATGTACTTCGCACCTCCCAGCTGACCGCACGGAAAAATCTTAATGAAGTCCGCGCCCGCCTCCCACGCAGCCATGACTTCCGTAGGAGTCAATGCGCCCGCCATCATCAGCTTCCCTTGCTGCGCGGCAAATGCGACGGTCGGAAGGTTTAGCCCGGGGCTGACCAGAAACTCCGCGCCCACATCGATACAACGGCGCGCCGCATCTGCGTTGAGCACGGTTCCCGCTCCTATCAAAACTTCGGAGCCGCAATTCTTTACGAGTTCACGGATCAGCTCGACAGCGCCGGGAACTGTCATGGTGATTTCCACGATGGGAATTCCTCCCTGACAAACGGCCTCTGCGGCTATGCAAGCTTCGCCTGCCGAGGCCGCGCGCACCACCGGAACGATTCCCATCTCTATGATGCGTTCGCGAACTTTTTGCTTATCCATGAGCGGTCACCCTTCCTCTGGAACTTCTTCGTCATCGCGCAATGCGCGCTCCGACTCCTTTCATCACTTGCGTAACTTCCTGCAAGGTGGCCATGGAAGTGTCTCCAGGCGTGGTCATGGCAAGAGCACCATGCGCGGCGCCACATTCCACCGCCCACTGGGGATCGTGTCCGGCCAGAAATCCGTAAATCAGACCGGAAGCGAACGAATCGCCGCCTCCCACGCGATCGAAAATCTCGAGATTCTCGCGGTTTCTCGCCTGGTAGAGCTTGCCGTCGCAGTAGCAGATCGCTCCCCAATCATTTTGCGTGGCGGTTTTCGCTTTGCGCAGCGTGGTGGCAACAACCTGGAAAGGGTATTCCTTCACAACAGTGGCGATCATTTGCTTGAAGCCTTCCACTTCGAACGTCGAGTGATGCTCATCCATTCCCGGCACTTCAAATCCCAGCGCGGCCGAAAAATCTTCTTCATTGCCGAGCATCACGTCGACGTGCGGCGCAATCCGGCGGTTTACTTCTTGCGCGGTTTTCTTTCCTCCATGGGATTTCCACAGAGAAGCCCGGTAGTTCAAATCGTAGGAAACGGTCGTGCCGTGCCGCTTTGCCGCCTGCATCGCTTCCAGCGCCACTTCCGGCGTAGTCGCGGAGAGCGCGCAGAAAATGCCGCCCGTGTGAAACCACCGCGCGCCAAGCTTTCCAAAAATCTCGTCCCAATCGATGTCGCTGGGCTTCAATTGCGATACCGCAGTGTGACCGCGGTCGTAACTTCCCAGTGCCGCGCGCACACCGAATCCGCGTTCGGTAAAATTAAGACCGTTGCGCGCCGCGTGGCCCACGCCGTCGTGTTCCACCCAGCGGACTAGCGACTGGTCCACTCCGCCCTGATAGATAAAGTCCTGCAGCAGCCGCCCCACCGGATCATCGGCGAACGCGCTAACGACAGCGGCGTCCAAGCCGAAACAGCGTTTCAATCCGCGAGCGACATTGTATTCCCCGCCGCCTTCGCACACGTCGAACGATCGCGCCGTGGCGATGCGCCGGTCACCCGGATCGAAGCGGAGCATGACTTCACCCAGACTGACGATGTCCCAGCGGCAATCTTTCTTCGGCTTGATCGTCAAACCCATGAGATCACCTCAAGCGCTCGTTTTATCGGGAATCAGTGCCAGAGCATTGTCGTGGTTCTTACAAGAAATTTCCAGAATCACGTTTGGGTTTGTCATTTGGCTTTAGGAATCAATTTTGGCCGGCTCCATCCTGGGAACCAGAGCGTGAATGAGCGCGAGCGCTATCAAGTAAGCTGAACCTGCAATGAGAAACGGAACTTTGTAGCTGCCTGTCAACTGCAACTTGTGGCCCACGACCCAGGCGATGCACAAGCCGCCAATCGCGCCAGCCATGCCGCCAATTCCCACTACAGAGCCCACGGCTCGCGCCGGAAACATGTCGGAGACCAGCGTATACGCATTCGCGGAAAACCCTTGATGGCACGCAGCGGCGAGACCGATCAAAAGTACGGCTGACCAGGTGCTGTGCACGCGGTACGCAAAAACTACCGGCATGACACAGACGGCGCAAATGAGCATGGCAGTTTTGCGGGCCACGTTCACGCTATGCCCGCGCTTGATCAGAGAAGAAGATACCCAGCCACCGGCAACGCTGCCAACGTCTGAGATCAAATAAATCGCCACGATGGGCGGGCCAAGACCGGTCAATGCGATTCCATGTTTGCTTTGCAAAAAACCGGGAACCCAGAAGAGATAGAACCACCAAACTGGATCGGTCAGTAACTTCGCGGCAATGAATGCCCAGGTTTGCCGCAGCGGAAACAGAGCCGACCATTTTGTTTGGGCGGGCGCGTCCTGAGGATCGCTGCGGATGTAGTCGAGTTCCGCCTTCGACACGCGGGGGTGCTCGCCTGGTTTGCGATAAATCGCGAGCCAGAACGCGAGCCAGACGAAACCAAGCGCTCCGATTCCGACGAACGCACCACGCCAACCCCATCGCGCGTGCAACCAAGGCACTACAAGCGGCGCGAGCATGGCGCCAAAGCTCGTACCCGCATTAAAAATCCCGGTAGCCAGGGCGCGCTCTTTTTTCGGAAACCATTCTGCAACCGCCTTGATGCTCGCGGGAAAAACAGCTGCTTCACCGAACCCCAGAGCGGCTCGTGAGATAGCAAAACTCGTGAGGGAATTTCCAAGAGCGGTTCCCATCGACGCGAGGCTCCAAAAAATCATCGCCAAGGCGTAACCCAATCGAGTGCCGAGTTTGTCGATGAGGCGGCCAGTCAACAGCATCCCTGCCGCATAAGCTAACTGGAAGGCAATCACAAGGTTGCTGAAGTCAATTTCGCTCCAGCCCAAATCATGCTGCAGGGTTTTGTTGAGCACTCCAAGAACATTTCGGTCCATGTAATTCTTGGTCGTGCCAAAAAGCAGCAGTGCGCAAATCCCCCATCGGAAGTATCCGCTTCGAGAGGAAAGGGCCGGTGCCGGCGTTTCCTTTACGTTCCCGGTATCAGGCGGTGACGCCAGGGTAGTACGTGTGGAGGTGGGGCGCGCCGGGTCCATAGTGTGATTGGAAAGCTACTCGCTTTGGCGCTCGGCTTCCAGTACTGAACTTCGCTAGTGGAGGCGCGTATTTCGAGCGTCGCCGCATACGTATTCGCGTGATTCGTAACGAACTCTAAAAGACTGCCGCCTTCGGAGTCAAACCGTAAAAGATAATGTTTCCATTCCCCCGCATCGGACTAACCGCGAGCGTTCGCATTTCGCCTTAAAGTCGAGTCAGTAAGTCTCAACACCCGAAATTGCTCGTCTTGGCTTACTATTAGCTGGCTTGGGGGATTCTGGCTACGGCGTGCAGGGGTACGCTATAGCCACTCGCCCGTGCAAAAGCTTCACTCGGATTTAGCGCGATCGCAGATACCATCGCGTTTGACGGAGGATGTATGTCCGCACTAAATGCTTCGCGGCGAGATTTTATAAAAATTACCGGCGCCGGCGTCGCCACCACTGCGCTCACGGCATCCAGTTACGCCAGCATCCTCGGCGCAAATGATCGCGTCCGAGTAGGCATTTGCGGTGTGCGCGGCCGCGGGAACGATCACATCCACGGCTTTTCGCGTGTCCCAGGAACAGAGCTTGCCGCTCTGTGCGACATCGACGAAAGCGTGTCGCAGCAGCGCATTGCAGAGATCGAAAAAATGGGCTTGGCAAAGCCAAAATCTTATGTCGACGTTCGCAAGCTACTTGAGGACAAAGAGATTGACGCCATCTCGATCGCTGCGCCCAATCACTGGCATTCGTTGATGGCCATCTGGGGCTGCCAGGCGGGCAAAGATATTTACGTGGAAAAACCGTGCTCGCATAACTCCTTTGAAGGCCGTCAACTGGTGCGCGCCGTAAAAAAGTATAACCGCATTTGCCAGCATGGCAGCCAGTCGCGCTCGAACCCAGGCATGATCGAAGCCATTCAGCATTTGCATGAGGGCACCATCGGCGATGTCTACATGGCTCGCGCGCTTTGCTACAAGTGGCGCCCATCCATTGGGCGTGCCACGCCGGAGCCTGTTCCCGCCGGCGTCAATTATGACCTTTGGACTGGGCCCGCGCCGCTCAAGCCCTTTACGCGGAATCGCTTCCACTACAACTGGCATTGGATCTGGGACACCGGCAACGGCGAAGTGGGCAACCAGGCCATCCATGAAATCGATATCGCGCGATGGGGCTTGGGAGTCGGCTTCCCGGTATCCGTCTCTGCCATGGGCGGACACTTTATGTTCGATGATGACCAGGAAACTCCCAACACGCTGAATGCTACCTTCTGTTTCGGTGATGCAAACGGCAAACGCAAGATGATGGAGCTGGAGGTCCGGCACTGGATCACCAACCACGAAGCGGAAGTGGGTACCGGCGCTTATGGCGCCAGTGCCGTTCCCGCGGCGGGACTCACCGCCGACCCCAAGAAAAAACCTGCCGACGCCCAAAAGTCCCTGGGGCCCAAGGACGCAAAGACCAACACCGTCGGCAATTTGTTCTACGGTTCAAACGGCTATCTCGCCATCGACGGCTACGACGCCTACAAAACCTGGATAACGGATCAAGTCGAACCGGGTCCCCATGGCAAAGCCTCCGGTGACCACTACGCGAACTTCATTGATTGCGTTCGCAGCCGTCGCTCCCAGGATATTCACTCGCCGATTGAGGAAGCTCACATTTCGACGACTCTGGTGCATCTGGCCAACGCTTCTTACCGCCTGGGCCGCACGCTGAAATTCGATCCCGCGCAGGAGCAAGTCATTGGCGACGACGAAGCCAATCGTATGCTCCGCGGCACGTATCGGGCACCCTACGTCGTGTCGGAAGAAATTTGATCGGAGGACGGTGATCCGTGCGCGCTAGCTCCGCAAGCCCTGTCATCATCTTCGTTGCGGCGGCATTCCTGCTCTCCTGCGTCCTTGCCAAACCGAAGCCGTCGGATCGCATCTCTGTCGTCGCAAACGACGAAGCTCGGCGCGTCGACATCTCCATCGACGGCCAACCCTTCACGTCTTACATCTGGCCCACTACTCTAAAAAAACCGGTTCTCTATCCTCTTCGCACGGCCAAAGGCACTATCGTCACACGCGGCTTTCCTCTCGAGCAGCGGCCCGGCGAACGAGTCGACCACCCGCATCACGCCGGCCTGTGGTTCAACTATGAAAACGTCAACGGCCTCGATTTCTGGAACAATTCCGACGCCATCAAACCGGAAAACGCTCCAAAAATGGGTACCATCGTCCAGCATTCCGTAATATCCGCAAAGAGCGGCGCGCAGCAGGGCGAACTCGACGTCGAGACCGACTGGATTACCTTCGAGAAAAAAGTTTTGCTCAACGAACATTCTCACTTCGTCTTCCGCGGCGGCGCGGGTTTCCGCAGCGTCGACCGCATCACCACCCTCCGCGCTCTCGATGAAAAAGTCTCTTTCCCCGACGAAAAAGACGGCATGCTCGGCCTGCGCGTCATCCGTGCGCTGGAAATTCCTTCCGACAAGCCCGAGGTCTACACTGACGCCAGCGGCCGTGCCACCACTGTCGCCAAGTTGGACAATACCGGCGTCAACGGCACGTATCTCACCAGCGAAGGAAAAAAAGGCGACGCCGCCTGGGGCACTCGCGGACGCTGGTGCAATCTTAGCGGCCTGGTTGGCGACGAGCCCGTCACCGTCACCATTCTCGACCACCCCGAGAATCCCGGCTTCCCCACCTACTGGCACGCCCGCGGCTACGGCCTCTTCGCCGCCAATCCGTTGGGGCAAAAAGTTTTCAGCAATGGCAAAGAAGAGCTGAATTTCTCTCTAGCCCCCGGCGCCGCCGCAACTTTCCGCTACCGCATCCTGATCTCTTCGGCAATCCTTACGTCTGAAGCCACCGAAGCCGCCTACAAAGAGTTCATCGCCACCTATCACTGATACACTCGCCACATGACCTTCCACATCGGCCTAATCGGCGGCGGCAACATCACGGAAACCCACGCGCGCTCGGCCCGAGCCATCCCCGGGGTCGAAATCGCCGCTATCCAGGGCACCAACGCCCAAAAAATCGCTCATCTCTGCCGCAAACACGGCGGCGCTCCCTTCGAAAATTTCGACGCCTTCCTGAAACATCGCCCCATGGACCTGGTTATCCTCGGCACTCCCTCAGGCCTCCACGCCGAGCAAGGCATTGCCGCCGCGCGCTGCGGCCTCCACGTGCTCACCGAAAAACCGATGGAAATCTCCACCGCTCGCGCCGATGCCCTGATCGCAGCCGCAAAACAATCCAAAGTCCGGCTCGGCGTAATTTTTCAAGACCGCACCAAACCCCACGTCCGCCAGCTCAAAAAGTGGCTCGATCAAAACTTGCTCGGCAAAGTTTTATTCGTCGACGCTCGCGTGAAGTGGTATCGCCCGCCCGAGTATTACGCCAACTCGCGCTGGCGCGGCACGTTCGCCCTCGACGGCGGCGGCGCTTTGATCAATCAAGGCGTTCACACTATCGACCTGCTCCTCTGGCTCCTCGGCGATGTCATTCGCGTGCAGGCGCGCACCGCCACGCTGCTCCACAAAATCGAAGCGGAAGACACCGCCGTCGCCACGCTAGAATTCGCCAGCGGCGCCCTTGGCGTTTTCCACGCCACCACCGCTGCCTATCCCGGGTATCCGCGCCGCGTCGAAATATCCGGCACTGCCGGCACGGTGATCCTCGAGCACGACCGCGTCATCGCCGCCAATCTCCACAATGATCCTGCTTCCACCGCTGCGTCCGAAGACCTCGCTGCTCTTGCCGAAACCGCCAAAGACGAAAACCAAAGCGCCTCCTCCGCCGCCGTCAGCGATTTTCGCGGCCATCAAGCCGTCCTCGAAGATTTTCTTGCCGCCATTCACCAAAATCGCGCCCCTGCCTGCGATGGGCTCGAAGGCCGCCGCAGCCTCGCCCTAATCGAGTCCATCTACCGCGCCGCAAAAGTCCCCGACCGCATCGCCACCGTTTGAGCTACTCATAGATGTTCGCCCGTCATGCCCTACTTCGCGATCCCCATCCCCAGCGCTCTTAAATATCCCTCATTCACGCGGCACTTCTGCAGGCGGACACTGTCCAGCAACTCGGCGAAAACACGGTTGATCGTCTCCTGTTCCGGCCGCGCCTTCAGCCGTTCTTCCGCGTGCGCGGTGCCGGGCGGAAGCTTTGCGAACTCCACGATCTTCCCCCAATCGCCCGGCGGAATAGTGCTTACGACCGCCGATGCCTTTTCCATCTTCTTATACGGCCAGAAAGCCCATCCGATATTGTTTTTTTCAAGGGCTTTCGCGAATTGCGCGATCCACTCATCGCTATTTTCCCCGGACTCGCCCATCCAGATCGGCACATCATAGCGCTCGCGAAAATCAATGTATTGCCGGAGCACACTTTCATCCGGCGCCGTCCAATATTTGTGGAACGTGTAGGCGGTGTTCGCATCGAAAGGTTTGCCGAAGACGGAAAAGTTCCCGTCCCACTGCGCGCCGCCGAGAAAGAGAATATGGTGCGCATCAATCTTTCGTATCTCGCCCGATAGCTTCTTGTAGAGCGGTTCAAGCGAAGAATTCAAAGGCGCCAGCTTGGGAAAATGCGGGATCGGCTCATTCAGCAGGTCATAACCAAGCACCGCCGGCTCATCGCGATAGTGCGTTGCCAGCCGCCGCCAGATGGCGATCAGGTGCTCTTGCTCTTCGGGGCTCTGGTAGAGCCAGGGATATCCAGCGCTGTCATCGATGTTCGTGCCCGTCTGTCCGCCCGGTGCGGCATGCAGATCAAGCATCACATATAGATTTTCGGCGCGGCTCCAGTCGATCAACCGGTCCAGCAACTTGAAACCTTCGGCGTCGTCGCTCTCAAACAGGCTGTAATGCAAAGGAACTCGAATGGCGTTGAACCCGGCGCGATGCAGGAGCGCGATGTCCTCACGCGTAATGTAGTTCTCGCGGTACTTCTGCCAGAATGCGGCCGACCCTTCAGGTCCAAGGAGCTCCAACACCAACGCGCGGATCTCGCTCGGAGATTGCGGGCCACCTTCGAACAGCCACATGTAACCCTCAGGCACCAGCCAATTGCCCAGATTTGTTGCACGAAGAAGGAGCGGTTTGCCGCCGGCATCGACGATCTGTTTGTGGTCGGTATGTGCGAACTGCGCGTTTGCTTGGGAAATTAACGCCAGAAAAAGAAGCGGCAAGTGCAGAAGTCTGAACTTGAACATGATTTTCTCCGCAGGAAGCCTATACCACAAGAATCTTTCTGTAGGTGCCAATTTAAAGAGTTCTGACGGCAATGACCGTCAGGTTTGGACTAGGTGCTTGCTGTGGCAAGTCGATCTGCAGCCCGCGTTCTGTCTGTCGAAATTCTAGGGATTGTCCGCTTGCAAGCAAGTGCGCCGACATCACCCTTGTGTCCAGCCCGGATATCTCCAGTGGCGACGACAGCCGATCGAAAAGGTGGAGGAAGAGTTTCCCGCGCTTTGCCGTGGTTCGAACCGATTTCATGTTTTGCACCGGTCCATACGTCGTCCCGTAGATGGATTCGCCGTTAATCGCCAGCCAATCGCCAATGGCACGCAAACGCTGCTGAAATTCCGGCTGGATGACGCCATCGGGTTGCGGCCCGACGTTTAGCAGAAAGTTGCCCCCACGGCTCGCGACCTCCACCAGGCTCCGAATGAGTACCTCCGCCGGCTTATATTCGCGATCGTTCGCGTTATACGCCCACGTGTTGTTTATGGTCATGCAGGTTTCCCACAACTGAAAATCTTCTGGCGCCAGCGTCCCGTTCTTTAATTCCTGCTTAACACTTGTATCGGTCGCCGCAAAATGTACGCCCTTCGTCGGAATCTCTTTGGGGATGAATTGTTCCGGAGTTTGATAGTCTCCTGGCACGCCAATTCGATCGTTCACCAAAGTAGCAGGCTGCAATTTCTGGATCAGGTCAAGGAAGCGATGGCCGTCGTATTTCTCCTGATGATTCAAGCCGTCGAACCAGATCAAAGCGACCGGGCCGTATTTCGTCAGCAGCTCCGTCAACTGCAGCCGCATATATTCCAGGTACATGGGCCACTCCGGGCGCGCGGGCTCCCCGTTCCAATTTTCTTTCGCCAATTTCGTGGTGTCGCGAAAGGCTGTATGGTGCATGTCGGGCGGGGAGTAGTAAAACCCCAGTGGCATATCTCTTTTTTGGCAAGCGTCCGCCAGTTGCCGGACGATATCCCTCTTATAGGGAGTATTCGTGACCTTGTAGTCCGTGTAGGAAGAGTCGAACATACAAAAACCATCGTGGTGTTTTGTCGTGAACACCATGTATTGCTGCCCGGCGGCCCGAGCCAAATCAATGAAAGCGTTTGGGTCAAACTTGGACGGATTAAACCGCTTGGGCAACTCCCGATACTCCGCCTCGGTGATGCCCCCCGGTGTAGGTGTCATTATCGGCCACGAGGCCTCCACACTGGCCAGCGAGTAGGGTCCCCAGTGGATGAACATGCCAAACTTGGCATCGCGATACCAACGTGTCCGGTCGTCGGCCGAGCTAAAGCCCAATCCCACACCACGCATAAACGGAAGTGACGACCCTGCAACCGCAAGTCTTAGGAAGTCGCGTCGAGAAGGCGAACAAGCATTCACAAGGGCTCAGATGCTATCACGACACATAAATCGGGGGAATCGGGGGAGCTGCGCGGCCTCCGGGATAACTTCCGTCCCTGTAGCGTGGTAGTATGACGCGCATCTTTTAAGAGCAGGTCGGAGCCTCGGCAGGGGGCTAAAATGGCGAGATCGGAATCCATGCCGCAGCCGCTGGGAGCTAGCGTCCCAAGTTCTGCCTCGTCCCTCCCAGCCACGACGGTTACTGCGCGGCACTCTGCCCTCGTCCGCGTCACTCACTGGATCACAACTCTATGCTTTCTTGCGCTGCTCGTCAGCGGAATTGAAATTGTGATCTCTCACCCTCGCTTCTATTGGGGCGAAACCGGCAACGTACAAACCACACCGTTGTTTAAACTCCCGATCCCTTCCTCAAGGGCATTGGTGCCGACGGGCTACGGGTACGTGCTGCCGGACCAGAATGGCTGGAGCCGCTATCTCCACTTTCAAGCTGCCTGGGTTGCGGTATTGACCGGCTTACTCTACGTAATTTCCATCTTGTTTTCGGGGCACTTGCGGAAAAACTTGCTCCCGGGTAAGGCCGATCTTTCGTTGCGGGCGTTCTCAACGCAAATCGCCAAAAATTTGCGCTTCGAGCGGCCGAGCGCGGCAGAAGCCTGGTCGTATAACGTGCTCCAGCGGCTCACCTACCTGCTCGTGATCTTCGTTCTGTTTCCCTTAGTCATCTGGACCGGCTTGGCGATGTCCCCCGCCTTTGTTTCCGCAGTTCCGGCCACCGTCACTTTGTTGGGCGGCCAGCAATCCGCCCGCACGATTCACTTCTTTGTATCCCTGGCTCTGATCCTCTTCCTCCTTGTCCACGTCGTGATGGTTTGTGTTGCCGGGTTCAAGAGCCGCATGCGAGCGATGATCACAGGCCAAGCTGGCACACACGGGGAGCGCACATGAGCAATCTCTCGCGCCGCAAACTAATTAGAACCGGACTCGCAGCTACCGCCGGCGTAGCAGGCCTTGGCGTAGCCGCGCGCCTCGCGCGAAACTACGGACTCGTCCCACCCGATCACGGCGGAATTTACGGCCTCGGCGAAACGCTGACCTACGCTTCCCAGCGCCTGCTGACCACGCGCTCCCTGGCCCGCGAGTTCTCTCCGAGCCAAATCTCAAAACCTCCTCTCGCGAATGAAATGGCCCCTCCGAGCGACGCCTTCAAGCGCCTTCAGGCGGCAGGGTTCGTTGACTGGCGGCTCTCCATCAACGGCATGGTCGACCGGCCCGCGACGTTTTCCCTGGCCCAGTTGAAGAGTTACCCATCCCGCAGCCAGATCACTATGGTGCAGTGCGAAGAGGGTTGGTCCTACATCGCCGAGTGGATCGGCGTGCCCCTCCACCACGTCCTCGAGGTCGTTGGAGTGCAGCCGCACGCACGCTACATCGTCTACTTCTCCATCCAGCCCGACTGGTGGGACAGCATCGATATGTCCGACGCCTTGCACCCACAAACTTCTCTCGTCTATGGCATGAATGGCGGTGAACTTCCCGTCGGCAACGGCGGCCCGCTGCGGATGCGCGTCCCCCGCCAGCTCGGTTACAAAAGCGTCAAATTCATCACCCACCTCACCGTCACCGACAATCTGAAAACCTTCGGCAAAGGCCTGGGCTCCGCCTCTCCCGAAGGCGGCTACGCCTGGTACGCCGGCATCTGACAGGCTCGTTTCAGACGAGTGCGGAATCTCTGTCGCGAATCCTTGTCAGCAGCCTCGTAAAGTCGTCATCTCGGTGCTTCGTCCTGCCCCCGACCTCCCACAGTACCTCAAAGGACACTCACGATCACGCAGTTCGCCCAGTACCCCCTATCATAATAGTGGTGGCTTAAGCCTTAGAGTAACTGGAGGACTTGATGGTCAAGAGTGCCCTCAAGACTGCATTGATGACGTTTGTAGGCTGCGTAGTCGCGTTGTTCTTGGTGTTGTCCATCATCAGTTCGAACCAAGCCGGCCGCGAACGCCAGAAACAAGAGTCCATCCGGGAGCTCGACAGGAAAAACGCCCAGGAAGCTCTAGCTCAGGGAACTGGCGTAGCAAGTAGCGAGGACCGGGCAAAACAAGCCGAACGGGACTTAAACGCCGACAAAGCGATAGCCAATCTTGGCTCGTCCGACCGGGACGTCCTGAACGAAGCCATCCAGAAGATCCAATATTACAGCGCTTGCAAGGCAGTACCGGAGCTGATGCATCTGCTTAAGGAAAGTCCCGATGACTACATTGCTGGCATCTCCGCGCAAACCATCGCGGTGTGCGGAGATCGCTCCGCTTTTGACACCATAGTGGACCAATTTCTGCGCCGCAAAGCCGAGCCTTCCATGATCTACGCGATTGAGAAAACAGGGACCTCTGACGAACGCGTTTTCCAAAAGCTCGACAAACTGGCTTCCGAGCCGAACCCGGAATACGAAGAAGTTCCCCAGGTCGCTCGCCGCGCGAAAGAGCGGCTCGAAATGCAGGGGTCCAGAAGGAGCCATTAAAACAATGCAATCCACTTTGCGCGCACTTGCGGTTGCGGCGGCTCTCGTCGTGATGTTTGGCTGTGGCGTCGACTTGAGCAAGCCATTGCCGGAGCCGGTGACTCTGAATCCCGACGACTATCGCCCGGAGATTACCGATATTGATCGTCTTCTCTTCAGTCCAAAACCCTACGATGACGCGCGCCGTACCCAGCTGGCTGCCACGCTGGAAGGCTTGGCCTCGCATATCACGGCCGGATCGGAATCGCGCTACCTGAAGATGGAAGCTTCCGAAATCAAGACACTGGCTTCTCTCGCTAAACACACTTCCGCCAGCGATCCACGTGATCATTTGCAAGAAAACTGGATGCGTATCCGCAATAATCTCTTCGAGGACCGCTTCTGGATGGCTCGCAGCGCCGCTGACCTGCAACCGGAATAGGCCCAACTGAAGCCGCCACGGCCAACGTCGCGCGTGGTTTTCTTTGGTCACTCCCGGAAGTTACAATCCTTCCAAGCGATAAGTTCCTAGTAGGCCGTAATCCGTCCAGAGTCGATGCCAAGCGTGGAGGTCACTTCCCGCAAGCGGACCACATTCGGATCTGTCGACGCAAGGAATGGCTCGGCCGGCGCCCAGGTTACGAGCCTCTCGCAAAATTTCGCCTCTTGACACGTTCCGGCATGACAACGATTCTGTGTCGCGAAGTTCCGAGTGTTGTGGTTTGCATTTGGTGAACGACCTTGTAGGAGCACGATTCATCGTGCCCTCTGGTGTCATTTTGCAAAGCATCCAAAGGAGAAATCATGGCTGTTTCGCGGCGTGAATTGTGCTCTCTGCTTCCCGCGGTTCTGATTCCCACAATCTTTGCGACCGAGGCCTCCGCCCAGCAAGACGCGGCGCTGCCTTCGGCGATGTATCCTTTCGAAAAGCTGCCGGTTCGCACGCCGAACAACACCGAGAGTCGCAGCGTGCTGAAGGGCAAGCTCGCGACGGGAGAATCCCTGGAGGTGCATGAAACGATGTTGCCACCCGGCGTCGCTCCTCATCCGCCGCATCGTCACATGCATTCCGAAATGTGGCTGATTCGCGAGGGAACCGTCGAAATAACCGTGAATGGCAAGAGTTCTCAACTCGGGCCCGGCTCGGTGGGGTTCGTTCACTCCAACGACGAGCATGGAATCAAAAATGCCGGCACGACCCCGGCATCTTATTTTGTCGTGGCGATTGGGCCAAGCGCCGTTGCCTGATTTTGAAATCTGATTTGAAATCCCGCGCGGATTAAACGCTGGAACTGTGGATGGCGTCACAGACGGCAGAAGTTACCTGCCGTGTTGTGGCTTTGCCGCCGAGATCGGGAGTATGAAGTCCGGAAGCGGTGACACGTTCGACGGCTTGCATCAATCGGAGGGCCGCATCCTTTTCGCCGAGATGATCGAGCATCATCGCGGCGGTCCACAGCGCGCCGATGGGATTGGCGATGCCTTTGCCGGTGATATCGAAGGCCGCGCCATGAATGGGTTCGAACATGGAGGGGAAGCGACGCTCCGGATCGATGTTGCCGGTCGGGGCGATACCAAGGCTACCGGCGAGGGCGGCGGCTAGGTCGGAGAGGATGTCGGCGTGGAGATTTGTGGCGACGATGGTGTCGAGGCTGGCGGGTTTGCCGACCATCCGGGTGGTCATCGCGTCGACCAGCATTTTGTCCCAGGTGACGTTTGGAAATTCTTTGGCTACTTCCGCGGCGATCTCGTCCCAAAGAACCATGCCGTGGCGCTGGGCGTTGGATTTGGTGACGACGGTAAGCAGCCTACGCGGGCGCTGCTGGGCAAGTTTGAACGCGAAGCGCATGATTCGCGAGACACCGCGACGAGTAAAGATGGAAGTCTCCGTGGCGACTTCTTCGGGGAAACCGCGATGAGCGCGGCCGCCCTGGCCAGCGTATTCGCCCTCGGTGTTTTCGCGGACGATGGCCCAATCAAGGTCAGCCGGCTTGCAA
>Ga0210405_10001037_pt1 | contig 33636 bp, 31 predicted proteins | sample IncBWH11MmetaG_FD_155492 | JGI IMG/M metagenome (GOLD analysis project Ga0210405, IMG submission 155492) | Forest soil microbial communities from Barre Woods Harvard Forest LTER site, Petersham, Massachusetts, United States - Inc-BW-H-11-M | ecosystem: Environmental > Terrestrial > Soil >...
GCAACGGATTGAGGAACACGCCGCCCGCGTTGTTGATCTCCCACCGCAGCAGCATGGCGTTGTCCTCATGCATGGTGTTGTGGCAATGCTCCATGAACATGCCGCCCCAATCGCGGAACTGCATGGCGATCGTGACGCTGCCGCCCGGACGCAGCCGATAGACGTCCTTGCGGCCCTGCTCCCACGGCGGCACGCCGTTGATGCTGCCGGGGGGCTCGTTGTAGTTGTTGTTGCCGCCGTTGCGCGCCAGAATCTGGCCTTCCTCGAAATGGATGTGGATGGGGTGGTCCCAGCCATCGCCGGCGTTGACCAGGGTCCAGACCTCCATGGTGTCGTAAGTCGGCGCCGCGCTGATGCGGCCGAAATCCGCCAGCAGTGTCACGCCTTCGTCGCCGTTGCCGGTGCCGCTACTGCTGTAGCTATTGCCGCCGGTGTTGTTGGTGTCTCGACCCTGCTGGCTGGTGTTGGTACCGCCATTGACCGTACTGATGCCCCAGCCACCCTGGCCTTCATAGGTCGTGACCGGATCGTTGGTCGTGATCTGGCCGTGGCGGTCGAAGGTAAAGGTCCGCGTGGTGTTCGCCGTCGGCAAGGTCGGATTGGGGATCAACGTGGCGGGAATGACGCTCTGGTCCTGTTGAGGCGGGGCGCCCAGGACTTGGAATTTCAGGCACGGACCGACCGCCGGGTCGTTGGAATCGCCCTGCATGGCCTGCTGCACCGATAGAATCTGACCGGGCAGCTTGCCGTCGGTCTGCTCCTGCAGGTTCACCAGGTACACGGTCGCCCCTTGGCTGTAGCGGGAGAAGTCGATGATGATATCGTAGCGCTCGGCGATGCCGAGCTGGTCGAGTTGCGTGGCCGTCACCGAGGCCGGCAATAGATTGCCGTCATTGGCGATATAGACCATGGTCGACGAGTCGCTCAGCGCAAACACGAAGAAGCGCGACACCGAGGCGTTGAGCAGGCGGAAACGATACTTGCGCGCATAGACCTGGAGATACGGTTTCCAGCACAGATTGACGGTCATCTGGTCGCCGAGGAAACCATCGAACTGCGTGGTGTCCATGTCGAGCTGGCCGTTGCTGTCCCAGGCCTTGTCGGCAAACATCAGGTTGATGTCGTATTGCAGATTGCCCCAGTCCGCCGCTGTGCCGCTGGGCAGCCGCAGGTTGATGCCGTCGTTGATACCCTCATTGCCGCGGTCGATCGAACTGTAGATGTTCGTCATTCCGGCGATGCCCTTGTACACGTTCTGGTCGGTGAACGTGAACATGTGATCGTGGTACCAGTGCGAACTCATGGTCTCGCGGTAATCACCGGGAACTTTGGTAATGCCGCCACTGCCGTTCGGGGCGCCGGCATGGGGATCGGTCGCGCCGGTGTTGATGGTGGTCCATCCCGCCAGCGTCCACGGATAATGATAGTCGTAGAATTGGCCGGGATAGAAATAGGCGCCGGTGAAGCCGTCGTTCTCCGCGCCATGATGGCCGTTGTGCTCGTGGGTGCTGAGCGTATGCCGGCCGAAATTGTTGACGCCGTTCTGGGTGATGTCGTACGGCGTGTCGTTATGGTGGCGGAACAGGATGGGCTGGCCGTACCGCGCCATGATCAGCTTGGGCGGAAATGTTTCCGCAAACGTCCACATCGAGTTGTTGGTCTGGACCGGGAAGGCGGAAGCGGCGGAGAGTGCCGCCGGGACCGGCGAAGCCGGATTGATGCTGTTATTGAAGTTGGACGCCACGCCGGGGCTGTAAGCGTTATTGGTGACCACGTTCCCGGTCTTGAGCTCGATCGCCCACAACGGCGGTTTGCTGGCAAACTGCTGGTGCGCCCAAATCGGTCCCGGCGGACGGCCTTCGTTCGGTCCCGTGCCGGTACCGAGCGCCGGATTGAGGGTGTGCACCTGCGTGGTGTCGACCTGAGCCAGTGGGGCCGGGCTCAACGCCGTGGGATTGACCGGTATCACCCCAGGCAACGGCGACACGATCGGAGTCGCAAAGGAGCCCTGCGGCAAGATGTCGAAGCGGTATAGCGGCTCGCTGAACGGCGTGACGTGAAAGGTCGGACTGGCCGGCAATCCGGTCGGAACGCCGCTGCCGCGGGAACCGGAACCGCCGCCGAAGGCATGAGCGCTGCGAACGAACGGGCTGAGCCCGCCGATCGGAGCGATGGTGCCGGCGGCCGTGAACAGGCCCCATTTGACAAGGTCGCGCCGCGAAACCTGGCCGCTCGTCAGGGCGCCTTGCAGCTCGCGGCGGTTCTTGCGGGCGACTTCGGCGTCCCGCAACTTTCCTTTGTCCGCGTCATCGCGCAGCCAAATGCCATCTTTGCGTGACATCGTGCGATCCTCCCTCCGGGCGCGGCGGACGAGCCGCCTGCCCCCGGATCGGACGATCAGCGGCTCTTATGGGATTCTTATGCAAATTAACGCACGTGCCCCGTTTAAAGTCAACTGCGCGAGAATTTTATAGGCAATACAACCTCTGGAGAATACAACCTCCACGGGGCAGAGCTGCAATTTCTACTGTGCGGCCAGCTTCGCTCTGCAACCAGCGTCTATGATGCAATCAGCGCCTCGGTGGTCAGCAGCAGACCCGCCACCGAGGCGGCGTGCTGCAAGGCCAGGCGCACCACTCGGGTCGGGTCCAGGATGCCGGCCTCGATCATGTCGGCATAGCGGCCGGTGCGCGCATCGAAGCCAAGGTTCGTGTCGCGGCTCTCGAGCAGCTTGCCGACCACGACCGAACCTTCGACGCCGGAATTCTCGGCGATCTGCCACACCGGCGCGCGCAGTGCGCGGCGCACGATGTCGATGCCGACTTTCTGTTCGTCGTTCTCGGCTTTCAGCTTGGCCAGCGCCTTGTCGGCGTGAATGAGCGCAGCACCGCCGCCGGCGACGATACCCTCTTCCATGGCCGCGCGGGTCGCGCACAAGGCATCTTGAACCCGGTCCCTGCGCTCGCGCATTTCGAATTCGGTAGCGCCGCCGACCCGGATCACCGCCACGCCGCTGGTCAGCTTGGCCAGCCGGTCGCGCAGCCTTTGCCGATCATAGTCCGTGGTCGCGCCCGCGAGCTGCGCCCGGATCAGGTCGGCGCGCACCGCGATGTCGCCCTTCTTGCCGGCGCCGTCGATGATGATGGTGTTCTCCTTTTCCACGCGCACGCTCTTGGCGCGTCCCAGCATGTTCAAGGTCGCGTTTCGAAGCGGCGTGCCGCGCTCTTCCGAGAACAAGTACCCGCCGCTCAGGATGGCGATGTCCTCGAGCATCGCCTTGCGGTGCTCGCCGAAGCGCGGCGACTTGACCGCCGTTATCTGCAAGCCGGCGCGCCCGGTGTTGAGGACGAGCATGGCCAGCATCTCGGGCCCGAAATCGTCGGCGATGATCAGCAGCGGCTTGGGCTTTTTCATCACCGCCTCGAGCAGCGGCAACAGCGCTTGCATGTCGGAAAGCTTCTGCTCGTGCAGCAGAATGTACGGCTCGTCCAGCTCGCAGATGCGCTTGAGCTGATTGGTGATGAAGGACGCCGAGACGTAGCCGCGGTCGAACTGCATGCCGTCGACGACTTCCAGCTCGGTCTCGATGCTGCGCGCCGGTTGCAGCGTGATCACGCCGTCGCTGCCGACCTTCTGCATGGCTTGCCCGAGCAGAAGGCCGATTTCCCGGTCGCCATTCGCCGAGATGGTGCCGACCGAAACGATCTCGTCCTTGGTCGAGACCGTCTTGGAGCGCTTCTTGATGTCGGCGACGGCCGCCTCGACGGCGCAATCGATGCCGCGCTTCAACTCCATCGGGCTCAAGCCGGCGGCGACCGCTTTGACGCCCTCGCGCATCAAAGCGTGAGCGAGAACGGTTGCCGTTGTCGTACCGTCGCCCGCCTCTTGGCTGGTCCGGGTCGCGACCTCGCGCAGCATCTGCGCGCCCATATTGGCGAACTTGTCGCGCAGCTCGATTTCCTTGGCGACGGTCACGCCGTCCTTGGTGATGCGCGGCGAGCCGATGCCGAACTGGGTGCCGAGAACGACGTTGCGGCCCCTGGGGCCGAGCGTCACGCTCACCGCCTTGGCCAGAATGTCGGCGCCGCGCAACAGCCGCTGCCGCGCATCGCCGTGGAACCTGACGTCTCTCGGGTCTCTCGCCATGATCGATTACTCTTTTCCGACACGCTCATTTTGTTTTCGATCCGGCTCGCACGTTTCGAATCCGGCAAAACGTCCCTGCGCCAAGTGGTCGGCGAGCAGCGCCACGAATACCGAGCTGTCCCGCTCCGGCATTGCTTCCGCAAGCACTGAGCCGGAGCACAGCATGGCCGTCAAACGCGCCTCCTCTTGCGTCAGACGCCGCACCGCGACGCCTTCACGGCCGCGATGCACGAGTAGCCATAGCGGCTCGCCCGTCAGCGCGATTGCCGCGAGTGCCGCATCATCGCCGCCAAGCACCGCACGCCAAATGACGTCGGCCGGATGGTGCAGCGACAGCAAGCGGACTGAGGGGTGCGGCACAAAGCGGACGCGGTTATGCTCGCTTGCCGCAAGACCACGGAGAGCATCCGGCGCGAGCGCAGGAACATCGGCGGCATTGAGCGCAGCGCTCACCGCCCATTCGAGGCGCGCGACATCGGGCAGATAGGCCAGCTCGGCAGCCGCGGGGAAGGCGCCGAGGAAGGCGGCAAATTCGGCGCCGTAGTCGTTGAGATAGGCCGTCCTTGGCGGATGCCGCGCGATGAAGATTCTGGCAGCGCCTTCGAAGAACTCCGCTCCGACCAGCTTCTCGACGGCCGGATAGGCGATGCGCAGCGCGCCGACAAGCGTTGCCGCGGCGTTGTTGCGATAGATGCCGAGCCGGTCTGCGGGCGCGATCATGTCATCGGCGATATACCGCAACGCTTCGCCGTCATCGGGCGAGCGAATGCTGCGGGCAACGGCGCGCTGGATGTCACGCAGCGTCGGCATTGGCCCGAGTCTCGTCGTGTGGTTGCGACAGAATGGCGGAAGCTTGATCGGCCTGCTCGACCAACACTTCGAGCGGGGGAATGTTGCTATCCCATTCGATCATGGTTGGACGCGCGCCGAAGCGCAGCACGGCCAGCCGGAACAGCGCCCACACCGCGGGCTCGACGGGCGAGCCGTGATCGTCGATGCGCAACACGGCGCCGTCGCTCAATTGCTTGACCGTGTGGCCGGCGAGGTGCAGTTCCTTGACTTCCGCCGGCGGCAATGCCTCAAGGTAGGCTACCGCATCCCAGCCGTGATTTTCGGCGCTGACGAAGATGTTGTTGACGTCGCAGAGGATGCCGCAGCCGGTGCGGCGGGCGACGGCGACCATGAACTCGCTCTCCGCAATTGTCGAGTTGCGGTAACGCAAGTAGCTCGATGGATTTTCGACCAGGATCTGGCGGCGTAAGGCTTGCTGGAAGCGATCGACATTGTCGCAGACGACATCGAGTGCCTCCTCGGTAAGCGGCAAGGGCAAAAGGTCGCCAAGATAGTTGCCGTCGCTGATGCTCCAGGTCAGATGCTCGGAGACGAGGCCAGGCTCGATGCGCGCCGCCAACCGGGCGATGCGGTCGAGGTGATCGGCATCGAGGCCGTCGACGCGGCCGAGCGACAAGCCGACGCCATGCAGCGACAGCGGATAGTCGCGGCGGATCGCTTCGAGGTAACGCAGCGGTGCGCCGCCGCCCATGTAGTTTTCGGTGTGGACCTCGAACCATGCCACGGGAGGCTTGCGCTCGATGACCGCTTGATGATGCGGAAAGCGCAGCCCCACTCCGGCGAGCGCGGGGATCAGACCCGGCACGCGTTCCGTCGGCGCGGAAGCAACCGACATTTGATGCCTCGCCTGCCGCTTCGCGCGCTTACGCCGGCTTCAGGCTACCGCCGTCGATCTTTAAGCAAGCCCCCGCCGGCACCAGCACGAAGGAGTCCGGATCGCGCGCCTTGGTCGCACGGCCCATGCAGGCATGGGCGGCGGTGCCGCAGTCGTTTTTCGCCGCGGCATTGATGCCATAGCACATTTCGAGACGGTCTTTTTTCATCCTGTCGGCCATGAACTTCTGCATCTGCATCTGCGCCAGCACTTGCGGATCGTCCTCCATCTGCTTTTGCATTGGCTGCATGTGTTGCTGATCGCCCGGCATTTGCATTTGCGCCAGCTGTTGCGGATGGTGCGGCATCTGATTCAGAATCCCGGCGGCGCTGGTCGGCGCGCCTTGCATGGTCATGGCGAGGCCGATGGCGGCCGACAGAGCGGTTGCGCCACATACTGTCTTGGTGACGGTCTTCATGATGGAACTCCCTACTGCCGATTTCTTCTCTTCTTGTCAGCCGAAATTTGCCGGCTCGGTTTGACATCGGAGCACAACCTTATAGCATATGCGACCATGCTGGCCAACTTGTTGTTGTGCCGCGACGCTGACCGCGTGCGACAGCGACGGCCGCGAGGCGAGCACTGGCCCGATCATGCGCACCTTTGCGATAGCCGGATTGAGCGCGGCGGCGGCGATGGCCGTTGCGTTCATCGCATGGCGCACGGCGCAGCCGGCATTACCGCCGCGCCCCGCTGCGTTGGCGGCGGCGGCGAGCGCATCCGACCAGCCGCCCTTCATCGCTCTGGAAACGCCGCGTCCGCTGCCGCCCTTGAATTTCGTCAACGGCGACGGCGCGGCGATGACGCTTGACGATTTTCACGGCCGCATCGTGCTGCTCAACGTGTGGGCGACGTGGTGCGGGCCTTGCCGCAAAGAAATGCCGGCGCTCGAACGTTTGCAGGGCAAGCTTGAAGCCGCCGACTTTGCGGTCGTTCCGCTGTCGATCGATCATCGCGGCCGCGATGCCGTCGAGCGCTTCTATCGCGAGCTCGGACTAACGTCACTTGGCATCTATCTCGACCCATCGGGCAACGCGCCTTACGCCGTCAACGCGTTCGGCATGCCGACGACGCTGTTGATCGATCGCGACGGCCGCGAACTCGGCCGCGTGATCGGCGCCACCCAATGGGACGATTCCGCGATGGTGTCGCGGATCAAGGGCTATCGGGCAACGCGGGATGGCGAGACTCGCGCGGCTGGCCGCACCGACTGACGACGTGGAATTCGAACCGGCGCGCCAGAGTTCCTATTTGCACCATTTTTTTGTTGATCTGTTTGTCCACGGCGCGGCGAAGCCAGAACCCGGCGCTTAAAAATGTGTCCCAATAGGCGATGGCTTTTAGGTTGTCGCCCACGCAGCATCACGTTTCAGTTCTTTGCAGTCAGCCGTGGCGGCAACCAGGCCTACTTTTGATGACGGATGGACCCATCAGCTTTAACAAAATCCAGGCGTCTATGCGCATCGTCGCTAGTCTTACGAAATTCCTGCTTCCTTGATGATCACCACATTGTCAGAGATTTGCTGTGTTATCAGCTTCTCAAATTCGTCGGGTGTGGCGGTCATCGCTTCCAGCTAGAATTCAGCCAGGACCTCAGGATTAACTTAATTACTGCGCTTCGCCCTTCACTTGTGAATGCTGGAGGAGGCTGCTGAAACGGGCTGCTTCCGATTGCAGAAATTCGCTAAGCTGCTGTGGTCCCATGTGGTAAATTTCAACGCCTTGCTTAGCGAAGGCATCACGGACTTCAGGCAACGCCAGAACTTTGGCTACCTCCTCATCAAGGCGCGTGATGATTGGGGTCGGCGTGCCGCCGGTCCCCATGATGCAAATCCAATTGTCTATCTGCAATTCAGGCAATCCCGCTTCCACCGAAGATGGTATCTCGGGAGCGAGCGGAGACCGTTGCGGCGATATCACCGCCAGCGCCTTCAGCGCCCCACTGCGAACCTGCGGCAATAGCGCCGACATGGAGCCGATCGCAAGGTTCACCCGGTTTCCCATCAGGTCCGGTACGGCCTTAGTGATCACGTCGTAGGGCACAATGATAAGATCGACATTGCCGTATTGGGCAAGCATCTCCGCCGCAAGATGATTGGGGGACCCGATTGCAGGAGTCGCGATGCCGACAGATTTCGGGTTTTGTTTTGCGATTTTAATAACGTCGGTGATATCTTTGGCGGGAAAGGACGGCGACGCAACAAGCAGCAGTTTCGACGCCACGACCATCGACACCGGCACGAGATCGCGCCCGTAGTCGAAGCCGGGATTTGGCAACAGCGTCGGATTGACGGCTTGGTTTGTGCTGGTCACGAGAAATGTGTGACCGTCAGGCTCCGCCTTCGCCACCACGCCGGCTGCAATATTGCCGTTCGCGCCCGGCCGGTTTTCCACCACCACCGGCACACCGATGGAGGCGGGAAGGTAATTCGACAGCTCGCGCGGCGCGAGGTCGACCAAGCCGCCCGCCGCCCCAATTACTTCGAATCTGAGCGGCCTCGTCCCCGGCCAGCTCTGTGCGCCTGCGGGCTGGGACATGCTAAGCAAGGCTCCGAGCAGAATAATGCCCGACTTCATCACTTGTGCCATCCCAAGATGCCTGAAGGTGTACAATGTCACTTGTCTGTAACGTTCGGCAAGTGACTCGCATGGAAGAGACACGTGCGCCACGAACCGCGGTGCTAAACCCGCTTTGTCGCGGGCAACTACCTCGCTCGAAGTGGCGATTTCGCTACTCGATCTCTATCTGCGGCAATGCTCTCCACGAGCCGCATTATTGCCTGTTGCACCTGGGAGTCACCGATGCGCGAATAAGCGCGCACCAAACGTAACGCCGCCGCCGTGTCCAGCAATTTAAAAAGCTAGGCTGGCGCGACTCCTCCTTGTTTGTGCGAGGTGAAAAAGTCCGCTACCGGAATTTCTAAAATATTGGCAATGCGCTGAAGCCGCCCGGCGCCGATCCGATTGGTGCCCTTCTCGTATTTTTGAACCTGCTGGAAGGTCAGTCCCAATTGATCGGCAAGCTTTTCCTGCGACCATTCTTTTTGCAGGCGAAACGTTCGAACGCGCCGTCCAACCTCGATGTCCACTCGATCAGGGCTTCTTTTCGGCACATAGACCTCCGCTAAACCGCCGCCGTTGTCCCGCATAAAGCGGATATCCTCCTGGATCGTTCTGATGGTCATGGGCGGCCTTCGCGCAATGGGCAACCGTTCTAGACGGCCGATGATTGCCTGTGCGGTTCCTATGGAACTGGGCTTTAAGCGCAGGTTGAGCCTTAGTTCTTTGAATATGCATGCGACCAAGACCCGGCGATGCGCCATGTCTTGCCCACGCTGAATTTTTCGGGCTTGAGCGGCGACCTGCTGCCGGTGCTGGGCCGCGGCAGAAACTCGTGCCCAGCCTGCCTGCTTCGCAGCTTCGTGCAGAACGTCGTGAAGGACAGTCGGCGGTATGACGCCGTAAGGCCCAAGCAACTCCGCGAACAGCGCCACGAGAGATTTGCGCTGGTTCACTGTCAAACTTACCATGTGCCCGACAAGCGCGAACAGGTTCTTCTCGACGCTCATGCGGATGCGCCCGCATGACGTTTAAGAGTTGCAACGTTGGAAGGTAGCGGATTTAGAATGCGTCCAATCATTGCCGCGAGTTTTTCAAGGGCGTCCCGTTTTTCTTCGGCGTAGGAATGCCGGTCATAAGTTCCTTCAACACCCGCAATAACATGCCCAAGGACGCGCTCTGAGATATCCGGCCGCACACCTGCCCGAACCATCAAGGTCTTTGCAGTCCGGCGCAGATCGTGAAGCGTCCAATTTGGCAGCGGCTCAAGCTTGGCCCCGTGCCCGGCATGCTCTTGCATTGCTTTGTGCACGGCTCGATCGAGCGCGGCCTTGCTCTTAGCGAAACCTGAGAACGGCGTTCCGGCGCTTGATCCAAAGACGAAATCGCAACCGTCGATCTTCGGTTGGGCCTCGATCACGTCAAGCGCAGCCTTCGATAGCGGTACATGGTTCGGGCACTTGGTCTTGTATCGTTCGGCCGGGATCGTCCATATGCCGTCCTGGCCAATCTCCTTGCGGCTCATACCTGCAATCTCATCGCGCCGCTGCGCGGTCAGCAACAGGGTCTTGACCAATGCCCCGAAAGTCCCGGCCTGCCCGAGTGACGGCCAGGTGGCGCGGATTTCTTCGTCCGACAGGACTCGGGTGCGGGCGCGTTCCTTCGGGTTGGCCCTCGGCTTTACGCGCACGAAAAGGGCTGTCAGGTTGAACTGATCGTCCCGCTCGGCATACCAGCTGAAGGCCCTTCGGAGATAGGCGCGGGTCCTGTCCGCCATGACGGGACCTGCCTCATCTTCGATCCGGTCGAGCATTTCCGCGACGTGAGAGCGGCGCAATTCATAGACACCCAATTTGCCGATGCGCGGCTTCACCAGCCGCTCAAACGCGCTTTCGATGGCGTCACCGCTACGCAGTGGCCTTTCCTTGTTGCGGACGTACCGGGCAACAAAGTCGTCAAGAACGACGGAGACGGTCTTGATTTCTGGGAGCGGCGCCCGATCGCTAAGCGGGTTCTCGCCACGATCAACGCGCTGGCGCAGGTTGCGGGCCACGCGAACGGCCTTGAGCGCGGACCAGTCCGGCCAGGCACCAATGGTATAGCGGCATTCGCGGCCACGAATCCGGTAGTTAAGGATAAAGGCTCTGGCCCCACTGGCAGTAACCCGGACGCCAAATCCCCTGGGTGCCTTTGCGCCCTGGACGGTGGCTCCCGCAAAATAGGTGATGCGATTGCCCTCGGCCGGAAGCGGCAATTGCTTGATCGTATCCTCGTTCAACTTCGCCGGGGCACTTCCGTGTCCGTGCTGTGTCCGCACTGTCAGTTCACCTGAATGTCCGCCAATGTGTCGCTACTGCCGCGTCGTGCACCGCGAAAGTGCCTGATGCGGCTGACGTTTTTGGACAGGTCCGAGCGGAACTGTAGTTTTGGCAATGACTTGACGAAAAGGGTCCAGCGTGACTTTTAATCACGGGGTCCAGGGTTCGAATCCCTGCGCGCTCACCACTCCCGATCATACCGCTTTCTTTGCCATTTTCTTGGCCGTTTGCGGCGATTGTGCCCGGGAATTTTCTTGCTTTGAATCCGTGGCTTGCAAACACTTTCTCAAGCTATTTGCGACAATGATGTGACCGTCGATGCATCGGCATACGGGGACGGGGGAGATCGTGGACGCAGCGTATCCGCGGCGGTCTCCCCCGGACTAAACTTTGCGGGACGAAAACGTTATACCCCCGGCGCCCGACCAATCGGATCGCATCACAATGGCAGACCGCGACGGCCCCGACGGCAGCCAGCGGCGTTCCCTGATCGCGCTCGGCGTAGTGGTGGTCCTGTTCCTGGTCGGCTGGCTGTTGGCCCACGCGCTCTACGCGTCGGGGAAGTTGGAAGATTGCCTGATGTCGGGGCGCACCAATTGCGCGCCGCTGGATACACCGGGCCGCTAACGGCCAACGCGGCGCCGTAACGCGAAACCTGTCGTTTCGTTCCGTTGTTGCGGAACCATCCACAGCCACGAGAGTTTCATCAAGGCGTCGCGGCGGCGCCATACGCGACTCTCAACATACTTGGCGATTGGTATACTTGGCGATTGGTGCGGTGAGCGAGCGTCGAGGAGGCATCGGCGATGATCGACCAATCCGCGTGCCAGAGTGCGTCAAGGTGGGTTCTCGCGACCGAAGATTTGAGCCGGCCGAAATGCCCGGATTGCGGCAGCGTCCTGCTGATCGCCGAGGAGTCCCGGTTCAACCTTCGCGGCCGTATCGACCATGCCTGGTCCTGTGACGCCTGCGGTACTGCGTTTGTCACCTCGATCAGGCTGCGGCGGCGGGCCCGGCAAAATGTCGCCTACCCGTATGATCCGGTTGAGTAAAATTTCGCGTATCGAGGCAGGCATGGCGCCGCGTGCCCCGACCGGTAGCTGCGGCCAAGTGGTCAGCAAAGTGGTCAAGGCTGTCGGAACAGGCAATAATCATTACCAACGCGGTGTTCGTATTCATTACCGCGAAACAGTCCACAAGGAGGGACCCCATGCGTCAAACGTTTGATCGTCGATCTGTATTGGGACTTGCCGTTGGCAGCGCTGCCGGCGCGGTCTTCGTATCGTCCGCCCAGCCGACTTACGCCGCCGGTACGGCCTACAAGGCGGCGCTGGACGGCAAAAGCGAAGTGCCGCCCACGACGAGCAGCGGCACCGGCACGGCCACTGTGACTTACGATCCGGCCACCAAAACGGTCACCTGGGAAGGCAGTTTTTCCGGGCTGTCCGGAGCAGCCACTGCGGCACACATCCATGGTCCTGCCGAAGCCGGTAAGAATGCCGGCGTCATCGTTCCGCTCTCGCAGAAGGACGTTCCCTTCACCAGCCCGTTCAAGGGTACGGCGACATTGGCCGATGACAAGGCCGCAGCACTTGCCGCGGCGCTGTCGTCCGGTCAGGCCTATGTCAACGTCCACACCGCGGCGAACCCCGGTGGCGAGCTGCGCGGCCAACTGAAGGGTTAAAGCGCGCTGGGTTGTTGCGTCATTACCAGCTGCGATCTGTGTCACCCGCCGGTCCTGCGTATCATGGACCGGCGGGTACTCTTTTGTGTGGCAGCGATTTTAGGCGTTAGCCGACGCAGTGTTACTGCTTGGCGATGCCGGCCTGCGCGATCACCTTGCCCCATTTCTCGATATCGCCGCGCATGCGCGCGTCGAGCTCCGCCGGCGTCGAGGCTTTGGCCTCGATGCCGAGATCGAGCGCGCGCTTCTTCAGGTCGGGGTCGGTCAGCACCTCGTGCAGCGCCTTGTTCAAGGTTTGCAGGATGGCGTCGGGCGTGCCGACAGGCGCGTAAAGCCCGTTCCATGCCGTCACGTCGAAGCCGGCAACGCCGCCCTCCTGCACCGTCGGCACGTTCGGCAATTCCGGCGAGCGCTTTGGCGCGCTGGTGGCGATAACGCGCGCCTTGCCGCCGTCGAGCGTCGGTTTGAGCGCGGCATAAAAATCGATCGCCAGCTGCACGTCGTTGCGCAACAGCGCCACCACCACGTCGGGCGAACCGCGGAACGGCACGATCACCACGTCGATGCCGGCCATGGCCTTGAACAATTCGGCGGTGAGATTTTGCGTGCCGCCGACATTGATGGTGCCGACATTGAGCGTGCCCGGCTTCTCCTTCGCGGCTTTGAGGAAATCGCCGAGCGTCTGGTACGGCGACGCCGCGTTCACCATAAAGTCGCAGGTGAAAGTGCCGATGGTGGAAATCGGCACGAATTCCTTCAGCGGATCGAACGGCAGGTGGTTGAACAGCGGCACGCTGATCGCGGTGCCGTTGGTCAGGAGCGTCAGCGTATAGCCGTCGGTGCCGCCTGAGAGCGCGGCGCGGGCCGCGGTAATGCCGCCGGCGCCCGGCATGTTCTCGATGACGAAATTTTGCCCGAGTTTTTCGCTCAGCGCCTGCGCGACCAGCCGCGCCGTGACGTCGGCAACGCCGCCGGGGCCGAACGGCAAGATCACGCGCACCGGACGATCGGGATATTTGGCCTGCGCATGCGCCGCGGGCGCGGCAAGCCCGGTGGCCATCAAGACAAACGAAAAGTCCCGGCGCGATAATCCAAATGGCGATTTCGTCATACTTCCAAATCCTTTTGAACGTCCTGTTTTATGAGGCGACGGTGTAGCGACATTCTTCGCCGCGGGCGCGGCCCGATGCTGCGACATTACGTCCGTCAGCACCTTGGTCACGAGTCCTGGCGGTCGCCCTTCGCGGCCCATTGCTCGCGGGTCAGCGCGCGATAATCGGCAAAACGCCCAGCCGCGATGGCGGCGCGCGCCCCCGCCATCACGTCCTGGTAGTAGTAAAGATTGACGATCGACAACAGCGTGCCGCCGAGCGCCTCGCCGGCCCGGAACAGGTGGTGCAGATAGGCGCGGGAAAAGTCGCGCGCCGCCGGGCAGCGGCTTTCGGGATCGAGCGGCCGCGGATCGGCGGCGTGGTGCGCGTTCTTGATGTTGATCGGACCGAACCGGGTAAACGCCAATCCATGGCGGCCGTTGCGCGTCGGCAACACGCAATCGAACATGTCGATGCCGCGGGCGACCGCCTCGAGAATGTCGGCCGGCGTGCCGACGCCCATCAGATAGCGCGGATTGTCGACGGGCAGCATCGGGGTGGTCTCGCCAACGACTTTGAGCATCACGTCTTGGGTTTCGCCGACGGCGAGGCCGCCGAGCGCATAGCCGTGAAAGCCGATAGCGGCCAGCGCACGCGCGCTCGCCTCGCGCAAATTTTGATCGTCGCCGCCCTGCACGATACCAAACAGCGCTTGACCCGGCGCCGCCTTCGCGAAGGCGCGCTTGCAGCGCTCGGCCCAACGCAGCGAAAGATTCATCGCGCGCTCGATTTCGCTGCGCTCGGCCGGCAACCGCACGCACTCGTCGAGCTGCATGGCGATATCGGAGCCGAGCAGGATTTGCACCTCGACGGCGCGCTCCGGCGTCAGCGCGATCATGGCGCCGTCGAGATGGGAGCGAAACGTGACGCCCTCGTCCTCGACTTTGCGCAAGGCCGCAAGCGACATCACCTGAAAACCGCCGGAATCGGTCAGGATCGGATGCGGCCAGCGCATGAAGCTGTGCAAGCCCCCGAGCGCCGCGACCCGCTCGGCCGACGGCCGCAGCATCAGGTGATAGGTGTTGGCGAGCAAAATATCGGCGCCGGCCGCGCGCACGTCGTCATGATGCACGCCCTTGATCGCCGCCTGCGTGCCGACCGGCATGAACGCCGGCGTGCGCACCACGCCGTGCGGGGTCGCGATTTCGCCGGCGCGCGCGGCGCCGTCGGTGGCGGTGAGGCGGAAGGCAAATGGCTCGGGCATGACAGCTAATCTGCCCGAAACAACAGACAGGCGTCGCCATAGGAATAGAACCGGTAGCCGTGCTCGATGGCGTGCGCATAGGCGCGGCGCATGACGTCAAGACTGCAGAAGGCCGCGACCAGCATGAACAGGGTCGAGCGCGGCAGGTGGAAATTGGTCAGCATCGCGTCGACCGCGCGGAAGCGATAGCCCGGCGTGATGAACAGCGCCGTCTCGCCACCATAGGCCGCAAGCGTGCCGTCCGCGGCCGCCGCGCTTTCGATCAACCGCAGCGAGGTCGAGCCAACCGCGACGATGCGGCCGCCGGCGCGCCGCGTCGCGTTCAACGCCGCCGCCGTCTCGGCGCTGACCGCACCCCATTCCGGATGCATGTGGTGACCGGAGGTGTCATCGGCTTTGACCGGCAAAAACGTGCCCGGCCCGACATGCAAGGTCACGCGGTGCAGCGTGACGCCGCGCGCGCGCAGCGCCTGCACCAGGTTTTCGGTGAAATGCAATCCTGCGGTCGGCGCGGCGACGGAGCCTTCTTCACGGGCAAACATGGTCTGGTAGTCGATGCGGTCGCGTTCGTCGACGGTGCGGCGGCTGCCGATATAGGGCGGCAACGGCATGTCGCCGCGCTCGGCCAGCGCGTCGTCGAGTGCGGCGCCGTGAAACGCAAACGCAAAGGTGACCTCGCCGCCCCCGACGCCCTCGCCTTTTTCCTCGACCGTGGCGTCGAGCTGTTCGAGGAAGCACACCCGGCCTTCGGCTCCGAAGCGCACCACGTCGCCGGGTTTGAGCCGCTTCGCCGGGCGCACCAGGGCACGCCAGCGCGAGCCGTCGAGGCGCTTTGTCAGCGTCGCCGCGATGGCGGGCTCGGGATCATTTTCGCTGCCGCGGCCGAGCCGGCGGCCGTGCAAATTCGCCGGCATGACCTTGGTGTCGTTGACGACCAGCGCATCGCCGCTGCGCAACAACGACGGCAGATCGCCGATGCCGCGGTCCTCGCGCTCGACCGTCGCGCCCGGACGCACGACGAGAAGTTTCGCGGCATCGCGCGGCACCGCCGGCCGCAGCGCGATGCGGTCCTCAGGCAGGGCAAAATCGAATTCGTCGGTGCGCATGATCCGTCAATATGGCTCGCCAAGTTGCCCGCCGCCGGGTGCTTCGCCTACAACGGCCATATCGCAACCTTTTACGCGGCAATCAATGTGACGGCGAGCGCGGTCATCCAGGTCAAACGGGGCATCGGCGACGTCATCTGGCACCTGCCGTTTGTCCGGGCCATCGCCGCCGTATCGCCGGGCGGCCAGGTGACGTTCCTGGCGCCGCCGTCGAGCGGCGCCAAAGAGCTATTGGCGGCGGAGCCGAGCGTCGCCGAGACGGTTTATTTCGACAATTCCGGCTCGCAGCTGCGCCGCGGGCTGAACCAGCTTTTGCTCATGGCGCGGCTGCGGCAACGCCATTTCCGCCGCATATGGATTCTCGATCGCACCATCCGCCCGGCGCAGGCCGCCAAGCTTGCCGGAATCCCTGAGCGCATCGGTCTCGGCCTTGGGCCGCAGCAGCGCTACATCACCAATCCCGGCATCGAGCAGAGTCATTTCCGCGATCAGCCGATCGATTGGCTCATCGCGCTGATGGCTGCCATGAACGTGCCGCTGCCGACGACGGAACCGGCTCTGCCGGTGCCCGCCGCAACGCTCGCCAACATCGCCGAAAAATATCAATCGCGGCTGCGGCCCTGGATCGTGCTCGGCTTGGGCGGCTCGCATCCGGACAAGGATTGGTCGGACATCCGCTGGCTGGAATTCCTCGCCACGTTGCGCCGCCGTTTCGATGGAACGGTGTTTTTGATCGGCGGGGCGCAAAACCATGCGCGCGCCGATGGCTTGATCGAACACACGTCTGGGACGGCCGCGGTCAACGCCTGCGACCGCACGCTCATCGAGGCGGTTGCGCTGCTTCGCCTCGCCGACCTCTTCATCGGCACGGATTCCGGCCCGATGAATCTCGCCGTTGCTGCGGAAACCGATGCGTTTGCCCTGTTCGGCGCGACGCCGGTGCTGAAATATTCGAAATTCATCCACCCCATCGTGCCCGAGGGCGGGCCCTCCCCCGGCGGCATGAAACGGATCGCGCCGGCTGCCGTGCTGGAACAGGTCGCGCCGCTGCTGTCGCGGGTGAAAAGCCGGAAATGAGCTATTGCAGCGATTTCGCCTTGTCGACGCTGCGATTGTCGACGAAGCGGATGGCGATCGGCCGGCCGGCAACGGCGCCGCCCATGCCGTCGCTGAAATGCAGCGGCGTGCAGCGCTTGAGCGCCGCATTCACCGCGTCGCGATAAATGTCGCGCACGTCGGCCGGCGCGTCGTGGCTGGCATAGGTCACTCGCGGCGGCGCCACGATCTCGCCGTCGCGCTTGAAGGCGAAGCGCACGGTGTATTCCATGCCGTGCCGCGCTTCGTCCTTCGGCGGCGGCACCCAGCAGGCGCGCAACGCGGCGAACATGTCGCGGATCGAATCCAGCGGATGCTCTTCCGCCGTATCGTTCGCCGTTTCGTTGCCGCTAGCGGCCTGATCGCTGTTGGCCGCTCCGGCATCCTTGTGCGTCGGATCGTCGTCGGTCGAGACGATGGTCAGCCTTAAATCCTCGCCGATCGGCGGCAGGTAATACGGCAGGCAGGGGCCGCGATGGAATACGCCGCAAAATGACGGATGACATGGCCGGCCGCTGAGCACGCTGCATTGCGATTGCGGCGTCTGCGCCCAAGCAACCGGCGTCATGCCGGCCGCGGCAAGACCGATAATAATCCCTAAAACACCCGCATCACGGAGCAGACGCAACGGTCTCCTCCCGGTTACTCCGCGTCGGCCGCCACCCGCATGCGCACGATCTGGTCGGGCTTTGTCGGCGGCTCGCCGCGCTTGAGCTTGTCGACCACGTCCATGCCGTGCACGACCTCGCCGATCACGGTGTATTGCTTGTTCAGAAAGAAGCCGTCGTCGAACATGATGAAGAACTGGCTGTTGGCGGAATCGTTGCTGTGGCCCTTGCGCGCCATGCCGACGATGCCGCGCTTGAACGGCACCTCGGAGAATTCGGCCTTGAGGTCCGGATGTTTTGAGCCGCCGGTGCCGTTGCCGTGCTGGCCGTCGCCGGTCTGCGCCATGAAGCCGTCGATGACCCTGTGGAACGGCACGTTGTCGTAAAAACCCTCGCGCGCCAGCTTCTTCAGGCGCTCGGCATGGCCGGGCGCGACGTCGGTGCGCAGCTTGATGACGATCTGGCCGGGCGTGGTTTCGAGGATCAGGGCGTTTTCCGGGTCGGTGCCCGGCGGCAGGGATTGAGCAGTCATGGTTGCGTTCCTGTTTTCGCAAAAGCCAAGGCGTTATTTCGCGATCGTCGCCTTCTTGATGTAGTCCATATTGGCAAACTCCGCCGTCAGATAAGCGTTGCCTTCGCGCTGGATCCGGTCCTGTGCCGGTCCGCGGCCGCGCGGCGCGCCTTCGCCGTAATCGGCGTAGAGCGCGTCGACCACGGTCATGCCGGAGACGACCTTGCCAAACGGTGCAAAGCCCTGACTGTCGAGGGCGGAATTGTCGGCGAAATTGATGAACACCTGGGTGGTGCGGGTATTGGGGCCGGCGGTGGCGAAGGTGATGTAGCCGCGGCCGTTGCTCTGCTTGACCGGATCGTCCTTGATGCGCGCCTCGCGCCACACCGACGAGAGCTTTGGATCGCCGTTGATGCCGAATTGCACCATGAAGCCCGAGACGACGCGGAAGAAGCGGGCGTTATCGTAAAAACCGTTCTTGACCAGATTGTAAAAACGATCGGCGCCATTGGGCGCCCAATCGTGATGCACTTCGATCACGAACGTGCCCTTGGAGGTGTCGAACTGCACCTTGTAGGTCGCCGGTGCCGGCTCGTTCAAAGCGGCGGGGTTGGCGAGGTTTTGCGCGGATGCCGGTGCGGCCAAAACAAACGCGAACAGGCAAGCGATGACGCGGATCATGTCGTCTCCCGGATTAAGCTTTAAGCTTTGGCGAATTTGCGTTTCAGTCGCGCCGCAACCAGCGCCGGCACGAAGGCCGCGACATCGCCGCCCATGCCGGCAATCTGGCGCACCAAGGTGGCGGTGATCGGGCGGACCGCGGGCGACGGCGGCAGGAAAATAGTCTGCACGTCCGGCGCCATGGCGGCGTTCATCCCGGCCATCTGCATCTCGTAGTCGAAGTCGGTGGCATCGCGGACGCCGCGGACCAGGATGGTGGCCCCTTCCCGCTGCGCCGCGGTCACGACCAGGTCGGCGAACGTCGTGCAGGCGAGCGTGCAGCCGGCCGCGCGTGCCACCGGTCCACAAATCTCCTCCAGCATGTCGAGCCGCTCCTCGGCCGAGAACAGCGGCGTCTTGCCGGGGTGGATGCCCACCGCCAGCACCAGCCGGTCGGCGAGCCGCACGGCTTTACCGACCACGTCGAGATGGCCGTTGGTGATGGGATCGAACGATCCGGCAAAAAGCGCGGTCCGCGGCATGGCGGCGGTCTAGCCCGCGCCCGGATGAACCGCAAGACGCGTTCGGCCGGCTCGCTCCACGTGGCACTGGCAAAGGCGGAGCAAGGCCGCCGGCCGGCCCAAAGACATTGCGTCCGCAATCAAAACTAGCCTGAATTAACTATTGCATTCAGTAAGTTACACAAAACAGCAGATTTGTGATGGGGATCAAGGAAACCAAAGTCGGGTTGGCAGAGACTAATAGTCGAACAAGGGGGCAACCCAAACGCCGCGCCGAACGTTAGTTGGCACAGACGGCAGCGGGTTGCGAACGGGGACGGTGTTCATGCTCAGGACAATTTACGCCATAGTCGCGGCTGCGATCATTGCCGCGTGCTTGGTTTTCGCGCCCAGCCTGTCGCCCCAGGTCGAGGCCGGTGCGCCGTCGGCGACCGGCAAGGCCGATCGCGCCGATGCGCGGCCGATCGCCGGCGATTGCTCGGAACGGCCGTGGCCCTATATGGAGGCCAACTGCCTGCGCGATACGCGCAACCCGATGGGGCAGGCCCGTGAAGTGCGGTTCGTTCCGATGAACGCCGCGCGCCGGCCGTTGGCCAAGCCTGCGGTCAAGCCAGTAGTCGCCTCGCGCTAACGCGGAGTCCGAATTTGCAGTTTGCCGTGGTACTCCCCGGCGGGCGGTGAAAAACCTCCCGCCGAATTTTTTTGATTTTTTGTCTTTCTTGCGCGCCGCGCGCCGTCTTACTGCGGCTCGAGGTGGAGCGCTTGCACGATCGGCGTCCATTTCTTGATGTCGGCCGTCATCAGATCGGTGAGGTTTTGCGGCGTGCCGCCCTTGGGCACATTGCCGAGCCGGGCCAGCGCCTGCCGGGTCGCGTCGGTGCGCAGGCTTGCATTGATCGCGGCGTTGAGCTTTTGCACGATCGCCGCGTCCGTGCCGGCGGGCGCGAACAGCCCGGTCCAGCTCGCCGCCAGCACGCCCGGATACCCGGCCTCGCCGATGGTCGGCACGTCGGGCAATTCCGCAATCCGCTTGGCGCTGAGCACGGCCAGCGCCCGCAACTGGCCCCCCGTAATATGCGGCAACAGCGGGCTCGAGGCCTCGAAGGTCAATTGCAGATTGCCGGCTATGACGTCTTGGATGGACAACGCGCCGCCGCGGTAGGGCACATGCACCATCGCGACGCCGGCGGTCGACTTGAACAATTCCGCCGTCAGGTGCGGCACTGTTCCCGTTCCTGCGGAGCCATAGCTGAGTTTTCCGGGATTGGCCTTGGCGTAAGCGACCAAGTCGGCCACCGACCGGAATGGCAGCGACGGATTGACCACGAGGATGACCGAGCCCTCGGCATAGGGCGCGATCGGTGCAAAGCTTTTCAGCGGGTCATAGCCCGGATCCTTGTAGATCAGCGGCGAGATCACCTGGCCGCTGGCGCTGCTCATCAGCAGCGTGTAGCCGTCGGGGTCGCTATGGGCGACGTCGCGGGAGCCGAGCGTGTTGCCGGCGCCGCTGCGGTTCTCGATGAAGAACTGTTTGCCCAAAACCGTGCCGAGATCGTTGGCCATGACGCGGGTGACGAGATCGACCGTTCCCGCCGCGACCGTAGGAACGATGATTTTCACCGGCCGATCCGGATAGGTTTGCGCCTGCAGCGGCAGCGCGCTGCAAAGCCACAGCAGCGTTGCGCCGGCCGCGCGCAGCGGAATGCGTCCTATCATGGCTTGTCGAGCCCGAGCGTCTTGACGATCGGCGACCATTTGGCGAGGTCGGCTTTGATCACCGCGGTGAAATCCGCGGGCGTGCCGCCGAGCGGTGCATTGCTCAGGCGCTCCAACGCGGCTTTCAGTTCCGGCGTCTTCAGCCCGTCATTGATCGCGGCGTTGAGTTTTTCGACGATCGGTTGCGGCGTATGCGCCGGCGCCAACAGCCCGGTCCAGCTGGTCGAAACGAAATTGGGAAATCCGCTCTCCACCATGGTCGGCACGTCGGGCAGTTGCGGGATGCGTTTCGGCGTTGTCACCGCCAGCGCGCGCAGCCGGCCGGCCTGGATGAGCGGCAACAGCACGCTGGTGCCCTCGAAGGTCATCTGCACGTTGCCGGCGACCAGGTCGGTGATCGACGGTCCGCCGCCTTTGTAGGGCACGTGCACGATGTCGATGCCGGCGCGCGCCTTGAACATTTCGCCGATCAGATGCGGCAACACGCCGATGCCGCCGGAGGAAAAGTTCACTTTGCCCGGATTGGCCTTGGCATAGGCGACCAGCTCTTGCACGGTGTTCGCCGGCACCGCCGGATTGACCACCAGAATGTTGGAGCTCTCGCCGACCAGCGCTACGGGATCAAAGCTTGCGAGCGGATCGTAGCCGGCATCGGGATGCAACAGCGGCGCGATGACCAGCCCGCTGGCGCTGGAGTAAAGCAGCGTATAGCCGTCGGGGGTGGCTTCGGCTGCGTCCTTCGAACCGATCGTATTGCCGGCGCCGGCGCGGTTTTCGACCACCATCCCTTTGCCGAGCGCGGTCTGCAGATAATTCGCCGTGATCCGCGCGATGACGTCGACCGGCCCGCCCGGCGGCGTCGGCACGATGATTTTCACCGGCCGGCTCGGATAATCGTCGGCAAGCGCGGTGGCGACGGCGAACGCGGCAGTCAACAGCGCCGCCGCGAGCGAACGGATCATGGCGTTCCCCTGTTATTCCTGAATCGGGAACGACCGCTTTATCTTACGCTCGGCGTTTTGACCATGTACCGGTTGCCGCAGCACTGGCCTTGCGCCTCAACTGCCGCGTAGCACCAAGCGCTCCATTCGCATGGCTTCGATGAGATCGCTGTTGAATACCAGCAACTTTCGTCCGGCCGTGTCGTCGGCATTCGTCACTTTGAGCGTCAGGTCGGCGTCATAGATGCGCTTGAGCTCGGTGTCGGCCAACGCGCCGCTGGTAATGAAGATGGTCGCTTGCTGCTGCGTGCCCGGTTGCAAGGCGGGAGAGAAGCAATAGAAAAGAGCGCCGGTCGCCCAGGGCGTGGCGCGGCCGCGCGACGCCAACACGGCGCCGAAATAAACACATGAGATGGCCTTGGCGCTGCCGTTGTAGATCGAGAATTTGACCGTCGGGCGGTCGGGACGCCAAGTCCGGTCCCAATCATATCGCTCGTTCTCGATCACGATCTTGGACAGCGTTTTGTCGGCATCGGGATTGCCCAGGTGGCCTTCGGCCCGCGCGATCTCGGCATCGATATCGGCAACGACGATGCCGATCACTGCCGCTGCGGTTTTGCCCTCGATCGTCGGCCGCATGCGGTCGAGCACGACCGTTGGATTGGCGACGCCCTCGAGCGCTGCGAGATTCGGCGGCGCCCTCAGCAAGCCGGCCCGGGTGAATTCCGTGGCACCGCCCACCGCCAGCGTCACCAGCGCGATTTTGAGTCGATTGCGGTCTCGCACGTTCAATTTGGCATTGATGGCGTCGAGGCTCTTTTGATAGGCCGGCACGCTCGACGCGTCGAACAGCAGTTCTGGCTCGCAGGCCGCCAGCGCGAGGCAGCAAAGCGCCGCGGCGCCGAGCGCCGTTGCGGCGGGGAAGCGATTTTTCAGCGATCGTGCCAGCGCGACAATCATGGGCGGCTCACGGCAACCGGACCCATCGTCTAACGGCGGAAAATCAATAAATGGTTGTGTCACGCGGCGACCGCGGCCGATGCTTAACGGAAAGTGGGCAAGCGGCAACGCGGGCTGGCCCTAGCGGCCCACAACCAATCGCGGTAAAGCGTAGGCGGCCGGGGTAATCGGGGCCTTCGGCGCTGGAAAACAAGGGTTTTTTCGGTGATCTGCCTGATCGACAATTATGACAGCTTCACCTTCAACCTGGTGCACTATCTCGGTGAACTGGGGGCGGAGGTCGAGGTGCATCGCAACGACAAGGTGACGAGCGGCGCCGTCATCGCCGCCGATCCCGACGCCATCGTGCTCTCGCCCGGCCCCTGCACGCCCAAGGAGGCCGGCATCTGCCTCGGCCTGATCGCGCAAGCTTCGGCGAAAATCCCGATCCTCGGCGTCTGCCTCGGCCACCAGGCGATCGGCAACGCTTTTGGTGGAAAAGTGGTGCGCGCACCGACCCAAGTGCACGGCAAGCTGTCGGAGATCCGCCACAACGGCTCCGGAATTTTTCGCGGGATCAACGCGCCGTTCAAGGCGACGCGCTATCACTCACTGGTGGTCGAGCGATCGAGCATGCCGCGCGAGCTGGCCGTGACCGCCGATACCGACGACGGCGTGGTGATGGGGCTCGCCCATACACAGCTGCCGGTGCACGGCGTGCAGTTTCATCCCGAGAGCATCGCGTCCGAGCACGGCCATCTGCTGCTGAAGAACTTTCTCGATATCGCCGCGGCCTGGAATGCGTCGACCGGACGGCGTCAAGTAATTGCGCCGAACCCGCCGCAACGGGCGCGAGCGCGGGTCAATTGATTGCGTGATTGAGGACGACACAGTGACCGCACAATTCAGGGGCCTGATCGGCAAGGTCGCGACCGGGGCGACGCTCAGCCGTGACGAAGCGGCCGACGCCTTCGAGCAGATGATGTCCGGCGAGGCGACGCCGTCGCAGATGGGCGCGCTGCTCATGGGGTTACGCGTGCGCGGCGAGACCGTGGACGAGATCACCGGCGCGGTCACCGCCATGCGCGCCAAGATGGTGCGCGTGCAGGCGCCGCCCGACGCCATCGACGTGGTCGGCACCGGCGGCGACGCTTCTGGCTCGTTCAACATTTCGACCTGCGCGGCGCTGATCGTCGCCGGCGCCGGCGTGCCGGTCGCCAAACACGGCAATCGCGCGCTGTCGTCGAAATCCGGCGCCGCCGACGTGCTCGCAGCGCTGGGCGTCAATATCGACCTTTCGCCGGACAAGATCGGGCTGTGCATCCGCGAGGCCGGCATCGGCTTCATGTTCGCGCCGGCGCATCATCCGGCGACCAAAAACGTCGCCGCCACCCGCGTCGAGCTCGGCACCCGCACCATCTTCAACTTGCTGGGGCCCCTGTCGAACCCGGCCGGCGTGCGCCGGCAGATGATCGGCGTGTTCTCGCGGCAATGGACCGAACCGTTGGCGCAAGTGCTGAAAAATCTCGGCGCCGAGGCGGTCTGGGTGGTGCACGGCTCCGACGGTCTCGACGAGATCACGACCTCGGGCCCGACCAGCGTCACGGCGCTGGAAAACGGCGCCATCCGCAGTTTTGAGATTTCGCCGGAACAATTTGGCTTGCCCAAGGTCAAGCCGGAAGCGCTGCGCGGCGGCGATGCCGCCACCAATGCCAAGGCGGTGCAGGAGGTGCTCGAAGGCAAGAAAACGGCGCTACGCGACGTGGCGCTGTTCAATGCCGCCGCCGCCCTCGTCGTCGCCGGCAAGGCCAAGGAGCTCAAAGCCGGCCTCGAGCTTGCAGCGCTTTCGGTCGATTCCGGCGAAGCCGAAGGCCGTCTCGATCGGCTGATCGTGGTGTCGAACGATGGCTGACATTTTGGAGAAAATCGGCGCCTACAAGCGCGCCGAGATCGTCGCCGCAAAGCTTGCGCGCCCGCTCGACGCGGTCGAGCGCGACGCCAAAACCGCGAGCCCGCCGCGCGGTTTTTTGCGCGCCATCGAACGGCGGCTCAAGGCCGGCGATTTTGCCCTGATTGCGGAGATCAAGAAGGCGAGCCCGTCGAAGGGCCTCATTCGCGACGACTTCGATCCGCCGGCGCTGGCCAAGGCCTACGAAGCAGGCGGCGCCGCCTGCCTTTCGGTGTTGACCGACGCGCCGTCGTTCCAGGGCCATCTCGATCATCTGCGCGCGGCGCGCGCCGCCGTGGCGCTGCCGGTGCTGCGCAAGGATTTCATGTACGATCCTTATCAGGTGACCGAGGCGCGGGCTTGTGGCGCCGACTGCATTTTGATCATCATGGCCGCGGTCGACGACGCCTGCGCGGCTGAGCTCGATGCGGCGGCCGCCGCGCTCGGCATGGATGCGCTCGTCGAAGTCCATGACGAAGATGAGCTCGACCGCGCGCTGCGGCTAAAATCGCGGCTGATCGGCATCAACAACCGGAACCTCAAAACCTTCGAGACGACGCTTGCCACCTGCGAGCGGCTGGCGCAGCGCGTTCCGGCCGAAAGGATCATCGTCGGCGAGAGCGGCATTTTCATGCCCGACGATCTGTTGCGGCTCGGCAACGCCGGTATTTCGACCTTCCTGGTCGGCGAAAGTTTGATGCGCCAGGACGATGTCACGGCGGCGACTCGCGCGCTGCTGGCGCGCAAGCCCGCGCTCGCTGCGGCTCGGTGAATGCCGTGGCGCGCGGTGCGAAAAAACTGAGCCATATCGGCACGCGCGGCGAAGCCCACATGGTCGATGTCTCGGCCAAGCCTGTCACCGCGCGCGTGGCGCTGGCCGAAGGCCGCGTGCTGATGCAGGCGAAGACGCTCGACATCGTGCGCAAGGGCGATGCAAAAAAAGGCGACGTGCTCGGCACTGCGCGCATCGCCGGCATCATGGCGGCGAAGCGCACCCATGAATTGATCCCGCTGTGCCATCCGCTCCTGTTGTCGCAGATCGAAATCGACGTAATGCCCGATGCCAAGCTGCCCGGCATTCGCGTCACCGCGCGCGTAAAAGTGTCCGGCCAGACCGGCGTCGAAATGGAAGCGCTCACCGCGGTATCGGTCGCCTGCCTCACCATCTATGACATGGTGAAGGCGGTCGACCGCGGCATGCGCATCGAGGGCATCCGGCTGGTCGAGAAGAGCGGCGGCCGCAGCGGCCATTTTCGCGTGCGGTGACGAATCTGCCGAATAGTTGGATGCGCCGCGGCATTTGACTCCCTCTCCCCGGAGGGGAGAGGGTGGGGTGAGGGGGTTCGGAAGTGAGAGAAACACTCCAGCATCCGAACCCCCTCACCCTCGCTCGCTGCGCTCGCTCGACCTCTCCCCTCTGGGGAGAGGTGAAACGGAGAACTGGAGAATACTAGCGTGGCGTTGATTTCCGTTGCCGAGGCGCTCGACCACGTATTGGCGCATGCAGCGCCCCTGCCTGCCGAAGAGGTCCCGCTCGACGCGGCCGCCGGCCGCGTGCTTGCCCTCGATCTCAAAGCGCGCCGCACCCAGCCGCCGGCCGATGTCTCGGCCATGGACGGTTACGCAGTGCGCTCAGCCGATGTCGCTGCCGCCCCCGCCCGACTGAAAGTCATCGGCGAAGTTCCCGCCGGCCGGCCGTTTTCGGCCGAGGTCGGGCCGGGCGAAGCCGCCCGCATCTTCACCGGCGGTTTTGTGCCGGCCGGCGCCGACACCGTCGTGGTGCAGGAATTGACCAAGCGCGACGGCGATTGCGTCGAGGTGCAAAAGGCCACCAGCAAAGGTCGCAATGTCCGCCCGCAAGGGCTCGATTTCCGCCTGGGCGACAAGCTTTTCGCCAAAGGCCACCGGCTGACCGCGCGCGACCTCGCGCTGGTTGCCGGCATGAACCATCCGCTGGTGCCGGTTCATCGCAAGCCCAAGGTCGCGCTGTTCGCAACCGGCGACGAGCTGGTGCCACCCGGCACCGAGCCCGGCCCCGGCCAGATCGTCTATTCCAACGGCTTTGCGCTGGCCGCGCTGATCCGCGCCGAAGGCGCCGACTTCGTCGATCTCGGCGTGGTGCCCGACAATCTCGATGCGACGATCGAGGCGGTGCGGCGCGCCCGCGATATCGACACCGATATTCTGGTGACGACCGGCGGCGCTTCGGTCGGCGATTACGACTTCGTCAACCGGGCATTTGCCGCCGAAGGCATGGCGCTGTCGTTCTGGAAGATCGCGATGCGGCCGGGCCGCCCGCTGATGCACGGCCGGCTCGGCGCCATGGCGGTGCTCGGCGTGCCCGGCAATCCGGTGTCGTCCTATGTCTGCGCGTTTCTCTTTCTGGTGCCGCTCATTCGCAAGCTCACCGGCCGCGACGATCTCGTCATTGCGACCGAAGCGGCAACCTTGGGCAGCGACCTGCCGGCGAACGACGAACGCGCCGATTATTTACGCGCGCGGCTCCTCGATGGTCCGGACGGGCCGGTAGCGACCCCCTTCCCGACCCAGGACTCCTCGATGATGGCGCCGCTGGCGCAAGCCGGCTGTCTCGTCATCCGCCAACCGCACGCCCCGGCGGCGAAAGCCGGCAGCCGCTGCGAGATGGTGCGGCTGGATCGCTGAGCGTTATTCAACGCGCGCAAAAAAAAGCCCGGGACTTTCGCCCCGGGCCATTGTCCCCCAACACCCCTGTCCCCAACGTCCCCCGACGTTTAGTGCCAGTTGAAGCGCCAGACCAGCTCGCTCAGCACGGCCTGTTCGTAGGGCTGCATGTGTACGCCAAGCCCCGTCGGCGCGCCCGTGCCAGCAGCCAGGAACGGAAGATCGGCCTTGTTGAAGCTGGAGAACCGATACTCGTTGCGCCAGAACAGGCCGGTGATCGGCAGCCAGCTGAAGTTCAGCGCGTATTCGGTGCCGCCACCAACAAACCAGCCGTTATAGGTATGCGCTGGGTTGAAACCGACGACCGGGCCGAGGCCCAACACTTGCAGATTGACCTGATTGAAGTGCGACTGCGTGTAGCCGCCATTCGAGTAAGCCAGCAGGTTCGGCGACACCACGTAACCAACCCGGCCGCCGACCGCCCAGGCGTTAGACTGCTTGGCATCGCCTTGCAACGCGGTCTCCTGCATCGGCTCATGGATGTTCATGAAACTGTAGTCGCCGAATGCGCCGACGACCCAATTGCCGAAGCCGGCAAACGGGACCTCAAAGTCGCAACCGGCGCCGGCGATGCCGAGCCAGCCGCGAGCGCCGCTGGTGTTGCGGCCGTCGATGGGCACGAGTCCCGGAAAGGTCTCGGCCCAATGGTCCGTGTTCGACACGCCGTAGCCGAAGCCGCCGTTGATGTAGCACCCGGTCCAATTATAGGCCGGCGCCATGACAGGCGGCGCCTTGTAGACCTGTGGTGCAGGCGGCAGATCCGCCGCGAGCGCGGAGCCTGACAGCAGAGCCAAACCGGTCAATGAAGCGGCAAGGAGTCTTTTCATCTCGTTCTCCGTAAGTTACCGAAATACCATCGAATCTTTCGCCCAGGATTTCGACGATGATAGCGCAGGCCCCTCCGAAACGCTGTGACACATCGGCATCAGTGCGCGGGATTCAGCGCGCGCTCAGGCGGTATCGCGGTGTTCGCGGCGTGACGGAGATCCCAATTTTGCTTGATCGATTCGGCGCTTATCGAAACATCTGTCGTGCGGATTGTCGGAGCGGATGTCGCCGGCTCAACCGAATCCAAATCGGCCCGTTGCCGAGCAGCGGGGACGCGCTCACGATCACCGCGCATTGTGGCCGCTGCAATTAATCGGCCGTGATTTCAGCGGCTTAACTCTAACGTCCCGCAAGCCTTGAGCGTTAAATTCGAGCGTTAATCGCTCGTTTGTCACGTTCGTCGGTTTCTTCACTTCAAATTAAATGGTTGCGGAACACATATGGAACGGATAGTGTCCGTTCATGATTTGTTTCGGCCAAGGTCGCCCGGCCGGCCGGCACAAATGGGAACTGAAGGGGAAGCGCCCATGTTGCAGGAACAGCGCCAATGTTAACGCGCAAGCAAGCCGAGCTGTTGCGGTTCATCCATGAGCGCCTCAAAGAGGCCGGCGTGCCGCCCTCCTTCGACGAGATGAAGGACGCGCTCGATCTGCGCTCCAAATCCGGTATTCATCGGCTGATCACGGCGCTCGAGGAGCGCGGCTTCATCCGCCGCTTGCCGAATCGGGCGCGCGCCATCGAGGTGATCAAGCTGCCCGAATCGGTCGCCCACGGCATCGTTGCCGGCCGCTCGCGCGGTTTCACGCCGAGCGTCATCGAAGGCAATCTCGGCCGCGTGCGCACCGCGTCGGAAGACGACGGCGGCCGGCCGGTCGCCGTGCCGGTGATGGGCCGCATCGCCGCCGGCACGCCGATCGAGGCGATCCAGACGCGCAGCCACACCATCAACATGCCGCCGGAGCTGCTCACCGCCGGCGAGCATTTCGCGCTCGAAGTGCGCGGCGATTCCATGATCGAGGCCGGCATCCTCGACGGCGACATCGCGCTGCTCAAGCGCATGGACGCCGCCGATACCGGCGATATCGTTGTCGCGCTGATCGACGACGAGGAAGCGACCCTGAAACGTTTCCGCCGCCGCGGCGCCTCGATTGCGCTGGAGCCGGCCAACACCTCCTACGAAGTGCGCATCCTGCCGCCCAATCGCGTGCGCATTCAGGGCAAGTTGGTGGGACTGTTCCGGCGGTACTAGAACTTTTCACTGATCCGCTTCGATATCGTCTTGGCGCGGTGTCGCGTCGCGCGGCATTGCGCGGGACGCTGCTGGCGGAGCGGGAGTCGGATTGGCCGTATCGGCGGCCCGCAAACGCCGCGGCGCCCAGGGCCGATCGAAATTCGGCGGTCGCGCGGAATCGATCACAAAGCCCGAACCGGTACGGCGTAGCGCCAGCGCTCCACGCTCGCGCAACAGCGAACGCCCGATCACCTGGGCCGCACAGTCGGGCGGCGCGTTGCGCGTCGTCATGATGAGAGCGGCGCGGCGGCAATCTTCCTCGAACGCATCGGGTTTGAGGTCGTAGGCGACGAGAGCGCCATCGGCGAGCTTGCCGATACAGCCGGCGGCGTCGCAGGCAATGCCCTGCCCCAGCTTGCGATCATGATAGTCGCGCGCGTCGGCGTCGGCCGCGAGCCACTCCTTGATGGCGAACGTGTCGCCGCCGGAATGGTGAAATGTGAGCAGTCCATCGGCGCCGCGCACGGCAAATGTCCGCCCATCGCCTGCCAGGAGAACGTCAGGCCGCGGCGCGCTTGCCGCCCACACGATCCCGAGCGCCGCCAGCGCGAGACCGCTCCAGCGCAGCGGCGTCTTGAATAGCCCGATCACCAGCAGGCCCGCGGTCGCCAACAGCAACGGCCCGGTGCCGAACGTGGTGACGTGGCCGACGGCGCCGGGCAGGCTCGCCACCCACAGCGCCACCATATTCATCCACTCGATGCCGTAACCCATTTGCCGCCAGAACTCGGCATCGAAGCCGAACGGAATGGCGAGCAGACCGAGCAGCCCCATCGGCATCACCCAGGCGGACACGATCGGCATGGCGAGAAGGTTCGCAATGACGCCGTAGGGCGCCATCCGATGGAAGTGAAACGCCGCGTAAGGCGTCGTCGCCAGGCCCGCCACCAGCGACGCGATGACGAGGCTCGTGATCTCGTTCATGCCCCACAGCGCGGCGCGCGAGCCGAGCGAGCTGTCGGTGCCGGCCTTCATCCGCGGCACACCGCGGTCGTAAGCCGCGACGAGCGCCAGCGTCGCCGCAAACGACATCTGAAAGCTCGGATGCACCACCGATTGCGGCGCCAGGACGAGCACCAAGAGCGCGGCCGCGGTCAAGGTGCGGATGGTCAGCGCCGGCCGGTCGAGCATGACGCCAATGAGCACGATGGCGATCATGAAATAGGAGCGTTGCGTCGCCACTTCGGCGCCCGAGAGCACCAGATAGAACGTCGTCGCGATCAGCGCGCAAAACGCCGCCCATTTTTTGATCGGCCTTCTGTCGGGGAGGCCGGGGACGAGCGCCAGCAAGGCGCGGATGATGAAGAACACCACGCCGGCGACGACCGCCATGTGGTAGCCGGAGATCGACAGCACGTGGCCGACGCCGGAAATGAACAAGGCGTTGTAAAGATTCTCCGAGATCACGTCGCGCCTGCCGTTGAGCAGCATCGCCGCGATCGCGCCGGTGTCGCCCGGCAGCACGGTGCGCACATGGGCGTCGATGGCGTCGCGCATGCGCTGCACCACGGCGTGGGCGCGTGACATAAGGCCGGCGGTCGTTGGTGGCGTAATCACATTGACCGCGCCGCGCACGAAGCCGGAGGCGCCGATCTGCTGGAAATAAAGATCGCGGGCGAAATCGTAAGAGCCCGGCGCCAGCGGCTGCAGCGGCGGATCGAGCATGGCTTTGACTTCGACGAAGGAGCCCGCGGGCGGCGCCAGCCCGCGCTTGACCGAGAGCCGCACGCGCTGCGGCTTGTCGTCGATGCGGTTGCCGTCGATGCGGTCGACGCGCAGCACGAAGCGGTCGGTGTGCTGGCTCTCCTCGCGCAGTTCGACAAAGCCCGCGATCGTCACCCCCGAAGCCGGATAGTGCAGCACCGGATGTTCGATCATGGCGGTTTTCACCGTGGCGGCGGCAAAACCCGCAGCGATGGAGAAAACAAAAAGGCCGACGACGAACGCGAAGAGATGCCGGCGCAGCACTATGGCGCCGACACCGCAGACCGCGGCCAATGTCGTCGCCGCCCACCAGGCCGGTTCGCGATCGGCGGTGAAATAGATGATGACGCCAAAACCATAGGCAACCGCGAGCCAAGGCAAGAGCCGATCGGCGGCTATTTCCTGAGCCGCCCATTGCCGCAATTGCGTCTTGGGAGCGAAGTTCGCCCGCGGCCAAATGACATGCCATGGCGGCCGAATGCCGCCGACAGGCCAATGACCTGCCCCCGGACCCGACCACGTACCCGCCCGCGCGCCGGCATGCGCACGGCTCTCTACGCTACCGTCCTGTGCCACTGCGCGCCCCCTGCGCGCTAACTCACCAACGGCCTTATGCTAGCGGGGCGCGAGCAGCCTGGCGAGGCCCGTTCGTGCGGTGTGCAAAACGCCATGGCAGAGACGACGCCGCAGCGACGACGCCGAATTCAAGCCGCAGTCACTTCACTTCGATCGAATAATGCCGCGTCAAGGCGTGACCGGACTCCGACAGCGCGCTCACGGTGATCGAGTCCGCGCCGCGGTAATCGGCGTTCGGTTGGTAGAAAACCAGCGTGCCTTTCGATTCGCGCGCGTTGCAGGCCGCGCGCTTATCGTCCGCCGGAAAATCGGTGAATGCCTGACCGTACTCGATGGAGAGCACGCCATGCTGCGGCTGTTCGAGCACGCGGACCGTGACCGGGCCCACGGATTTACAGTCCGGAAAGATGTAATGGATGAAATCCAGCTGAAGCTTTTGCTCGGCAGTTGCGACTCGGGTGAGTTCGAGCGTCTCGGAGTCTTTGCCCGATGTCGGCGCTGAAGTCTTCACCGCCGCGGCCGAAGCTGCCGGCGGCGCTCCCTTGCTTTGCGGTAGCTGCGATGGCGACGACACGGTCTGTTGGCTGCTCATCTGTCCAAAGCAACGCGGCCGCAGCTTGGCGTAGGCCGCCGCATATCCGTCCATGGTCAATGTGACATTGCCCAGTTCTTTTCGGTCCAACTCGGACCCGGGCAGTTCGATCGTTGCACCGTCACCGACGGTGTCGAGCGCGTTGATCGCCATCCAACCCGAGCGGATATAGAAGCTGGTGGACTTCACCCGGTTCAGACTGACCCGCTTGCCGTCGACGGTCATGATTGCGGTGGGCGATCCGGCGCCGGAAGATTCCGTATCCGACCCGAGCTGCTGTCGCGCCAATATCAGGAACATGCCGCCACCGGCGTTGCAGCCGACCTGGATCATGCCATCGACATAGTGCGGCTGATCGCCGTCGGCGCGGACAAAGAAAAGCTTTCTGATCTGCGCCACGGGTTCATCGGAGTAGCGCCACACGGTTTCGCCGAACTCCCGGCGATCTATGCCGAAGCGCACGATTTCGTCGCGTTGCACAAGCCTGACCGACTCGAACGGCGTCGCCACGGCGGCGGCGAACAGCGCATCGTCGATGCCCATGGCGCGCAGATAACTGCGCACGTTCGCATGGGACAAGCGCATCACTGTCGTCAGCGCGGCCCCACGCGGCACCTTTGCATTCGGATCGACGCCGATGTCGTGAATACCGAGCTTCACCCACGGCGGCACGCGACGAACGGCGCCGCCGGCCAGGGCGTAGACGCAACTCGAATTGCACGCGTAGGCGGTCGCCGAGATTTCCGCTTCGACGGCCTGCCCGGCGCGTTTTCGGGCCTCGCACGCATTGGCCGCTTGTTTGTCGCCGCCGCAACCCAGCGGCACCGTCTGCCCGACGCTGACTGCGAATTTCTTGTCGCGGATGAGCCGCCCGAGCTCCAGCGCGTCGTTCACTTTTCCGCCCGGCGAATGAAAGAAGATGGGCGGCCGGCGGTCGCCCAGTTTCCGCAGCAGCTGGCGGAACCGATCGGCGGCACCGGCATCGATCTTGCCCTCGGCCGCAATCCATTCGTTGCAGCCCGGCCCGCAGGCATTGGCGTCGCCGTGGGCCAAATAAAATTCGATTGGGGTCGTCAGCGCGGCATTCGGTGCCGCGGGGTCCGCTCGGG
>Ga0210405_10001041_pt1 | contig 33589 bp, 29 predicted proteins | sample IncBWH11MmetaG_FD_155492 | JGI IMG/M metagenome (GOLD analysis project Ga0210405, IMG submission 155492) | Forest soil microbial communities from Barre Woods Harvard Forest LTER site, Petersham, Massachusetts, United States - Inc-BW-H-11-M | ecosystem: Environmental > Terrestrial > Soil >...
AAGGTCCAGACCGAACTCCTCAAAAAGATCGCGGCCGCCGGCAAAAGCATCGAGTCAACCCAGAAGGAGGCCGCAAAAGTCATCGAGAGCATCAAGGGCGAGTGGACCCCGAAGCAGAAGGCCGCCAACGACCTGTACCAGAAGACATTGAAGGAGCTGAAAGCGGCTGGCCATGACGCCGGCAAGTTCGTGCAGTACAAGGATCAGGTCGAACGCCTGAAACCCAAGGAAGCCGGGCTCAAGACCCGAAAGAAAACCCTGGCGGCGCATCAAAAAGCGCGGCGCGAGTTGCTTGCCAAGTGGGACGCCGCAAAAGCGGAGGATTATCGAGAGCTCCAGAAGGCGGCAAGCAAAGTGTCGAGACGGCTGAAAGATCACGTTCGCGTCAGCGTGCGCCCGAGTGCGACCCTTGATCAACTGGAAGCATTGCTCCGGCAATTTCAGCCAGCCTTTGGAGCGGTTGCGGGCAAAGGACGATCTCAGTCTAACCGACCTTGCGACGACCGTTGCTGAAGGCACGGCGGCGCTTGTAAGCAAATACGGGTTCTCCCAGAACGCAGCCGAGCGTATTTCCCAAGGCGGCGCCGAATTGGCGTTGGAGATCGAGGAATGTGAGATTCCAGCGGAGGCCGTGCTGGAGCTCAATGTCGGCACTGAGAAGGCGCAAACCTGGAAGGAGCTCACGCAGCTTTCGACCGGCCAGAAGGCAACCGCCGTTCTCCTTCTTCTCCTACTCGAATCCGACGCGCCACTCGTGGTCGATCAGCCGGAAGACGATCTCGACAACCGATTCATTGCGGATAGCATCGTCCCGACGATGCGGGACGAGAAAAAGAAGCGGCAGTTCATCTTCTCTACGCACAACGCCAACATCCCGTGCTTGGCGACGCGGAGCAGATCGTGGGTCTCACGCCGATCGTTGAAAGCGGCGTCGAGCACGCAACGATCCCTGATGGACTGTGCGGATCGATCGACACGTCGGCGATAAAGGAAATGATCAAGGACCTGCTTGAGGGTGGTCAGGAGGCCTTCGAGTTCCGCAAGCAGAAATACGGGTTCTGATCGCGTCCGACGACAACGGCTATGGAGGTTGCGAGCGGGTCCGCCCAATTGTGCGTTTGCTCCAAAGACCGACCCCGAACTGGTTATAGAATAACTCTTCTATCATCAGTCCGGGCAAAGCCCTGACCGACCAAGGAGTATTTTCGGGTCGGCATGTACGACCTCTCCCGACTGGTTACAGTCCAGCGTCCTGCTGCCCATAAATAACGGGTTTGGAGGACGAAATGGGACTAGGCAAGCAAGCCAAAACGCTGAGCAAGGGCCAGATCGACGCGATGCTGGCTTATCTCTCCACCACGCGGCACCCGGAAAGAAACCGTCTGATCTTTCTCCTGTCAGTCAAGGCGGGGCTCCGAGCCAAGGAGATCGCGAGGCTGAATTGGTTGATGACCAACGACTCCCAAGGTGAGATCGGCTGGATCATCTACCTCCTGGACTCCGCCAGCAAGGGAAAGTCGGGCAGGATCATTCCCCTGAACGAGGACCTCAGGAACGCGCTTATCGAATACAGAAATCGGGTGATGAGCTTTGCTGGGCCCCTCGTCATCAGTACCGAGCGCGGCCTGTTCACCTCGCCGCAGGCAATCGTAAACATGTTCCAGCGCTGGTATCGCCACCTCGGCTTCGTCGGCTGCTCCAGTCACAGCGGGCGGAGGACCTTCATCACCAAGGCGGCTAGAAAGATCTCGACGGTCGGCGGGTCACTGAAGGACATTCAAGAGCTTGCGGGACATGCGAACCTTCGGACCACGCAAAGATATATCGACGCAAATCCAGAAGCCCAGGTTCGGGTCGTGGGATTGGTATAGGCGACACATGGTCACCCTATGCGGTGGTGGCCAATCCGCCATCGACCGGAATGACAGCGCCACAGACGAAGCTGCTGGCGCGCGACGCGAGATACAGCGCGATACCCGCCATATCCTCGGGCGCCCCCATGCGCTTCATTGGCGCGTCCTCGACGACCTGGCGGGAGCCGTGCTCGTCGATCGCGTCAGTCATCTTTGACGGGAAATAGCCGGGCGCGATCGCGTTGACTGCGATGTGCTTGGGCGCCAGGAACTTCGCCATGATCCGGGTGAGGTGATTGACCCCCGCCTTCGAGGCTGCGTATGAGTAAGCCTCGAGATGCGTCGTGCGGATGCCCTCAATCGACCCGATATTGATGACCCGCGAATAGGCCTTTTCGGATCCCGCCGCCTCCAGTAAGTCCAGAAGCTTCTGAGTCAGGAAGAACACCGACTTGACGTTGAGGTCCATGACCTTGTCCCAGCCGTTCTCAGGAAATTCATGGAATTGCGCGCCCCAGCTTGCGCCGGCATTGTTGACGAGGATGTCGAGCCGCTTCTCGCGCTTGTGCAGTTCCGCGGATAGTCGCTCGATCTCCTCCATCCGCGACAGGTCGGCAGGAATGGCGATACATTCGCCATGCCTTGATAGTTCTTCAGCCAGCGCCATGCAGGCATCGGCTTTGCGCGCGGTGATGTACACCTTGACGCCGTTCTCGACATAGGCGCGGGCGATCATCTCGCCGAGGCCGCGGCTGCCGCCGGTCACCAGCGCGATCTTGCCTTTCACGGAAAACAGATCTTCGATCTTCATGCGTCGCTCCTGAAAACTGAAACGTCCCTGCGTCGACGACCGTCAGCCAACGGCGCCCGCCACGCGCATCTGCGCGATGGCTGCCGCGTCGTATCCGGCTTCCTTCAGCACGTCGTCGGTGTGCTGCCCGACCGAAGGCGGCATCCGCGGCTGCACCTTGTCCACTCCGCGCAGCGAGATCGGACTGTCGATGGTGCGGGTCTCGCTGCCGGCAAACGGTACCAGGACGTCGTTGTCGAGCAACTGCTGGTCGGATGGAATGTCCTCGGGCGTCGCCACGACATCGAACACGATGCCGGCGGCGGTCAGGCGTTTGCGGAATTCCGCGCGATCATGCTTCTCGAATTCCTTGTCGAGCAGCGCGATCAGTTCCTTCGAGCGCGTCAGGCGGTCCGCTTTCCTGGCGAAGCGCGGGTCTTCGATCAGGTCCTCACGGTCGAGGCATTTCATGAAGTCCGGCCACTGCTTCTCCTCGTTGAGGATGGTGAGGATCAGCCAGCGGCCGTCCCGGCATTTGTAATAATTCGTCAGTGCGTTGAAGGCGACCTCGCGCGCGGGGCGGTCGGTGAAGGTCGCGCCGCACAGCGAGGCCTGCGCGTTGTAGCCGTTGGCCCACAGTCCGTTGGCGACAAGGGAAGAACTGACTTCCGTCCCCTTGCCGGTCAACTGGCGCTGGTACAACGCCATCACGATGCCGGAGAACAGCGTGAAGCCCGCAGAGTGATCGCCCATGCCGTTTGCCGGACGGACCGGCACGGATTGCGACGAAGCGCGCACCGTATCCATCAGGCCGGAGCGCGCCCACCAGGCGGTGACGTCGAAGCCGGGCTTGGTCGCCTCGGCGCCTTTGTCGCCATATCCGGAAAACGAGGCGTAGACCAGCCGATCGTTCAGCGCCGCGAGCGCCTCGTAGCCGATGCCGAGCTTCTTGCGCACGGTGGCAGGATAGTTGGTGATGAAGACGTCGGCCTGAGAAGCGAGGCGCTGGATCACAGCGCGGCCATCGGGCTTGGCCATGTCGACGGCCAGGCTGCGTTTGTTGCGCGAGCCCAACATCCACGCATAGTTCTGATCGCTCTTGGGATGGCCCGGCAACTTGGTGAGATGGCGGTAGGGATCGCCCGCGCCGGGCGGTTCGATCTTGATAACGTCCGCGCCGAAATCGGACATGACTGTGGCCGCCGCCGGAGCCGCAATGAAGCTGCCGCAATCGATCACCTTCAGGCCTTCGAACAAAAGTCCCATCTCGTTCCTCCCTTGCTCGCGTCAGGAGCCTGTTTGGCTGACGCGATTGCATCGCCGCTTATTGGTTGGCTCCAACCGATTTCAGCGCCCGGATGATCGCAAGTTGCTTGGCGTCCCGCTCGCTTTCCAGCTGTTCCGCCGGGCGCGCGGCGAAGGACGCTTCTGCCTGCGCGATGATCCTGTCCTGTGCCGCCTCGTTCAGATCGACTGGAGCCATGTTCTTCCAGGCCTCGTTGAGGCCGGGGCCGAACTGCTTGAAGAACGACGTGAAGCCGCCGGCACCGCCGCCGAGATGAAACGAACGGAACGGTCCATCGGCCGCCCAGCGCAGGCCGATCGAACTGGTGACGATGTCGTCGAGTTCGTCGACCGTCACGACGCCCTGGATCACGAGATAGCAGCACTCGCGGAAGATTGCGCGCTGCAGGCGGTTGGCGACAAAGCCTGGCATCTCTTTGCGCACGACGCGCGGCACCTTGCCGAGCGCGGTGTAGAAGGCGACGGCGTCGGCGACGGCGTCTTCGCTGGTCTTCTGCCCTGGCACGACCTCGACCAATGGGATCAGGTGCGGCGGATTGAAGGGATGGCCCACCAGCAGCCGATCGGGCCGCGAGCACTTCAGCGCCTGTTCCGTAGCGGTCTTGGCTGAACTCGACGACAGCAGCAGCGCCTTGTCGCCAACCACCTTGCTGATCCGCGCCCACAGATCCTGTTTGAATTCAATTCGTTCCGGGCCGTTTTCCTGCACAAGGTCGGCGCCCGCGACCGCGCTTTCGAGATCAGCCTCGAAACGCAGCTTTGCTTCGAGGTTCGCGGTCGCAAGTCCGAGCGCCTCGAGTGTCGCCAGATTATTGCGGATGTAGTCACGTACGAACCCCTCGACGTCGGCACGCGGATCGTTGACGACGACATCTAATCCGTGTGCCAGGAACAGCGCCGTCCACGACGCGCCGATGACGCCGGCGCCGATGATCGCCGTCTTGCCGTAGCGGTTAAGGATGTTTGGCTGGGTTTCGGGCATGAGGGCGCCTTCTTATCTCTTGTCCGCGTCCGGCGCGGTGTCGGTCAGATAGTCGTAGATGACGGTAGCCGGCGACAAGGTGAGATCAGTGAGGATATGGGTTGCCGAGACGATCTCGCGCACCGGCAAGTCCGCCAGCGGCGCGAGCACGTGTTCGAACAGCTGCAGGCGCGCCGGACCGCGCCACGCGCCTTTGACCTCGATGTTGGTGATCTGCGTGCGCACCAGTTCGCAGATGCGCGGACGCTTGGTGTAGCTCGGCAGGATCTTCAGCATGTAGGTCGGAACGCAGATTTCCTCCCGTGCCTTTTCCAAATCGTAGGGCTTGTGCTTGTAGCCCATGGTGGCGCGCGCCACGCTCAACACGCCGTAATCCAGCGTGCCGACGAGCGTGTCGGAATCGACGAACAGCTTCGCTGAACCGAGCTTCTTCGGAAAGGCGCTGAGCTCGCGGCCGGCGGCGATCGCCGGCAAGTTGTCGAGATACATGCCGATGATGTACTCGCCCTTCTCCTCGCCGTGACGGACCACGGCCGCCTGGCCGCATTCGACATAGGAGCCGTAGCCGGTGGTGTCCGGCATGTTCATCACCTCGAAGCGGACGAGCGGCTCGTCGATTTCGAGCGGCTCCGGAACCTGTTTCACCAGCGCCTCGCGGTCCGTGCGATAGGTGATGTTGAGATATTCACGCGAGGTGAACCGATGGGGGCCGGGAACGAAGGCCGGCGCGCCGGTTGGGGTCGTGTACTGCCTGAGAACGTCTTCCTTTTTCATGGTGATGTCCGCTCCTGAGTTCCGGCCTCGGCCCCGGCCGTGCTCCGAATTCCTGTCTTCCACCCCGCGCGGAAAGTCCAATTCGGTTAGCGGTCATCGCCCCTCATCGTACGGCCTGTTCCAGGAGGCTACGAAAGTCGAGCTGCGGATCAATCTCAAGACCGCGAAGGAGCTCGGCGTCGAAATCCCGCCAACTGTTCCGCTTACCCGCTCTCGCCCGGTTGATCCATTCATCGAGTTTTATTAATGAACTCAGCGAACGCGGCAAACTCTTTTGGAATCGCGACCTGACATTCGATCAACGTCGGTCCCTTCACCTCGAGCGCGGAGGTAAAATCCCTGTAAAATTCCTCGGCCGTTGTCGCTCGCGACGCCGAAACTCCGAGGCCCGACGCAATCTTCACCCAATCGAGCGCTGGGTTGGTGAGATCGAACATCGATTCCATCTTAGGGTTCAGTTCGCCCTCGCGGACGCGGGCCATCTCCAGGCCAAGCACCGCATAGGCGTCGTTCCTTAATACGATCGCGATAATGTCGGCTTTTACTCGCGCCATCGACCACAAGGCTTGGACAGTGTACATGCCGCTACCGTCGGCCTGAACAAGAATGATCTTGCGATCGGGGCAGGCAATCGCTGCTCCGAGCGCCATCGGGAACCCTCCGCCGATGGCACCGCCGCTGACCGGGCTAAGATAATCATGGGCGCGTGCACCTTTGGTCGCAGCGAACATTTGCGGACCGTTGGTAGCAGCTTCGTCGACCAGGACCGAATTGTCCGGCATCAGCCCACAAAGCGTTTGACCGATGGCCTGTGCCGTTAATTCTCCGGTTGGAGGAGCTGTGGTCCCTCGACGGACTTGACGCATGGGCTCGGCAGTGGCCGAGCCCGTCGCCTTCGCGAGCGATTCCAATGCCGCTAGCAAATCCTGATCAGTCGATGCCATCGTGAAGAGAGCGCATCGCGGCCCACTCTTAAGGGTCGGCTTGTTCCTGTAGGCGAATGTCACAACGGGAGGGAGCGCACCAACGAAGATCAATTGTTCGAAGTCCTTTAGAAACTCCAATCCCGTTTCGAGAAAATAGGGGATTATCTCGACGATTGGACGCCCCTCGCCACGCGCAAGCGAGAACGAGGGAAAGGTTTCCGAAAGGAGCGCGACATTCGTCTTTGCGGCAATGCGGCCGGCGATTTCCAGGGGGTCTCCACGAAGGGCGAGATTACCCAGAACCAGTCCCGTCTTCTTGCCGTTCGCGAGCATATTTGCCGCATGGGAGATCGCGTCTGGCGATGCCATCGGCCGACGCAAAGCGGTAGGCGGGATGGGTGGCGGTGCTGCTTCCTCCCAATGGAAATTGGTGGGCGCCACGATCGTGCAGATTTTCCCCGCCTTGGCGAGCACTGCCGCTTCTACGCCCAATTCGCCAAGCTCGGAAGCGCTTCGTGCTTCACGAGCCCAGTGGGATACGACACGCGCGAGATCGATCACTCGGCCATTGATCAATTCGTGTTCTGGGTAATTTGGCTGGTGATAGGACGCGTTGGCGCCAACGATATTGATGACAGGTGTATTGGCTCGGCCGGCGTTGTGCAGCATGGCAATCCCGTTGGCGAACCCACTGCCGACATGGAGAAGCGTGACTGCGGGCGAACCCTTCATGCGCGCGTATCCATCTGCCGCTCCGGTAACGACATCCTCCTGCAAACAAAGGATAGGGCGAACATTGGCCGTAAGGCCGATCTCATAGACCAACTGCATCTCGGAAGTACCCGGATTTGCGAAGCAGGTTGTGACACCGGCATCCGTAAGAGCTTTGAAGAGAGCCTGTGCACCGTTCATCGTAGACCTCCCGAAGTTGGCCTGATTGGCTTTAGGGCACTATCGATCACTGACGACGGCGACGCCGAGTGAGATGCGCGGTAGATGCAAGATCGCTCTGAATCTTGCCCGCGGTGGCAATGAAATCAATTGAGATTACTCCCGATGCTCTTGCGCTGGCAGCATATATTTTCAAACGTTGTTCGTGCCCGGCCGCGACGCGGAAGTGCGAGAAGCCGGAGGTCAGTTATAGAGCTACAACCTCATTTTCTCGTTTCCCAGACGCAAGAAACCCTTTCCTATCAGCTTACCGGAGCTTCAAGACCGGATAACTGCAGGCCTGCGACACTCGGGCGTACCCGACCAACCAACAAGAGGAAGCACAAGGACTTCTCTTATTGGCACTTTTCCGACGTGGCCGGTGACGATGTCGACTACTCGGGGTAGACCGGAAGTGGCCGCTTGGTCGCCAAAAGGACGCGCATGACCCTTATCGGACGAAACGCAAGGCCCGGTTGCGAGGTTCGGTCCGGAGGTCAAAGAGCCATGATCATTGCTGGGACTGCGTCTCGAGCAGCCGATCGCTTATTAAGCGGACAGCACCACGACTCCAGGAGTAGCTAGCGCCCATTCGAAGCCCGCTGTCTGACTGGCAACAACGGCGCCCGTCCTGGCTTCGCGGACCTGAAATCTTATAGTGTATTCCGTGCGGCTGACACGTCTGATGACTCCGACCAAAGATTGATCCGCGCCCAGCCCCAGGGCTATGCCGGCATCGCAGCCGCCACAGTCGTGCAGTACATGTGCCTTCGCAGAATCCGCATCCGCGCCGCCGACATCGATGACGCGGTAGCGGGGAGATTGCGCGAGCATCTGCCGGACCGCATCGGTAACCTTGGTCAATTCGGCTGCATCGGCTGCATCGACGGCGGACTCGCCCATTGAAGGGGCGGCGGCGCTGGTGTCTTCCAGCTCGAAGGCGAAAACAGCGAGTCTGGTCGGCTCTCGGTCGGCGGCTTGAAACGTTGGAGGTGAGCCTCTGATCTCGTGCGCCACAAATGTTTCGGCGCGCCGCCGCGCAGTTTGCGGCGCGAGATGCCCTATCCCCTCTCGCATGTCGACGTGAGTGTGGCGGAGCAGGACAACCTTGCCGCCCTGACCTAATGCTGCCCCGACCTGCTCTTCGTTGGCAAAGGCCCGCCCCGCTGACAGCGCCAGGAAAAACACGAAAAGGAGGAAAGGGCCCCTCCGGCTGCTCAAGTTGGTAAACATGAGGTTGCGGATTGCCTTGTGGCGCAAGAGAGTTGAAACTGATACCATAAAAGGTTGGCGATGTCGCCTGTTGGCACATGGCGCAATGTCCACGAGGTCGCCGAGGAGCGCCGTCGACCCGTTATAAAATGGATGGAAAGTCCAGCGCGTGCATTCGAGCATCTGAGCCAGTATAGATTAAGCGAGCTGATGCTGATGGGGACTGCCAGGTTCTGGCCCGTCCCGCCGCCCTTTACGGCCACCAACGAAGGTGCGGGCGAGCGGTCATTTGAGCTCTATTGGCAGGCCACCCAGCTATTGAGGCTCGGAGAGCACGACCGCGCGCTGATGGCGCCGAAACTGATCGCGAAGAAGCAGGCAATAGGGGCGCGATTCAGTTCGGAGGCGATCTTTGAGGCCAGAGCAGTTGCGGCGCAGATCGGCTGGATTGAGACTTCGTTGCCGGCCACTGCGGCGCAAGCGATCCGCACTGTCGAGGACCTGCTTTCAGAGGGACACACTGAGAGCTCGCAGGCGATCTATCATCAGTTGAGGGTGTTCGAGGCGTGCGAGAGTGGCCTGCTTGCCACGTGGGAGACTCCGGACGCGCTGATCTGTGTCCCGGGGTTCATTTGAGCAACCGCCCATCTGAGCCCGGTCGTTATGTCTGCGATGTCCGTTTACCGGGGCAAAGCAGAAGTCGCACGGAAGCGCCGCCACTTCTGCTTTTGACCGATGCTGTTGAAAAAGTCTTTTAGGGGTACAAAACGAATTTTTTAAAAGCCGCTGATGCGTTTCGTGCGCCGCGACGTGAGGGACCACGTCGTGTCTTAGGAAAACGACCACAAACCTTCGTATCAGCCCTACAGAGCATCGCAGCGGCGGAGTAGTTCAAAACTCATCATTTGCGAGATTTTCAGCGTCCTTCGATTTTCGGCTTTTTCGACAGCATCGACCCAATGCGGTCATCAGCGGCCAACGGACATCTGATCTCTTGCAGAGCGCCAAGAATATCGGCATTGGTTAGACCTCAGGAATTGGCACTTCTCTACCGCGCCGAACTAGGAAACGAATGTCTAATGTTGAGGGTAAAGCCGCTGTAACGCGGACATTCCAGCGTCTACTCAAGGAGGGAATCAATGACTGTAATTTACAGAATCGCGCTCGCAACATTTATGGGCTTGGCACTCACCGTAGCTATTGCAAGTCATAGCATTGCACAACAGCAGCAACTCATCGGCACATGGCTCTTAGTTTCGGAAATCACTGAGTTCCCCGATGGTAAACGGCTCGAGGGCTTTGGCGGCAACCAGAAGGGCATTCTCATATTCGACCGCACGGGTCATTATTCCTCACAACTCACGGGCGCTTCGCGTATTAAATTCGCGTCCAATCGACTTCAAGGAACGCCCGAGGAGAACAAGGGCGTATCCGCGGGGTCGCTGGCTCATTTCGGCACGTATTCGGTCGATGCGGCGGGTACAACCCTCACTTTTCATGTGGAGCGCAGTTCGTTCCCGAATTGGGATGACACGGATCAAAAATGGTCGATCATCAAGCTCGCGGGTGGCGACTTGATCTTGGGTGTCGCTCGAACCTCGTCGGGCGGGAAAGCTGAGCTCGTGTGGAAGCGCGCCGAATAGGCCCAAGCACGCAATAGTTCATGCTGGCCATGTACTAGTGTGGCACATCGCTGCATTTCGCCGCGATGCTAAATTTGGTCGCTACCATGGCATAGCGGGCATGGCCGGACTTGCGGCTGGCTCGACCAGGTCGCGAATGACCCTCAGGAGAAGAACGTTGCGACCGTCCCATACACGTTGGCTGTCGCGCAACGAAGATGAGGGCCTTCGACATTCAGCGAGATCGCCGGGACCGCGGGTAGCTTGTTACGGGCTTTTCAAACAACTGGATCTCAATCGGCGACCGGAGAATGTGAGAATGCAAATTGATGCGGCTTTGGCCTGATGGTAGCATTCCCGTTGGATGGGCGATCCGCTTCTTTTAGGAGGCCCAGTATGGGCACATTGCTACAAGATGCTGCCGCGCCTAATCGGAAGTTGGCGCTAGGTGCATATGTTGAAAAGGCACAGCGAAACGGAATCAGTCGAAGGGAGTTTGTGCCACTGCTTATAGCAGCGACCACTTGGCCCGAGACGCTACGCGCCGCAGGTGAAGCTCGAAAGATCGGCGTTCTTTGGCACGCTGGTAGTGAGGAGGAAGAGGCCGTCTTCCTCATTCCATTCCGCGAGGAGCTCAAGAAGCTGGGTTGGCCAGAGGGGCGGCTCTCGCTTGAGAATCGATATCCCGCTGAACGCTATGAGCGTTACAAGGGATTTGCCGAAGAGCTCGTTGCACTCAAAGTGGACCTGCTGGTGGCCGTCACCGCCGAGGGCGCACTTGCAGCACAGGCTGCGACGAAAACAATACCGATTGTCTTCGTCGTGATGCCCGATCCAGTCGGAATGCATCTGGTCGACAGCTTGGCCCATCCAGGCGGCAACATAACCGGACCATCAATTTTGATTAATGATCTCGACTCAAAGCGCCTCGACCTCTTTCGAGTAGCTGTGCCCGGTCTTTCCCACCTAGCCGTTCTGGCGGACCCAAGGGTTAGAGGCGGAAATACTTTTGAGGGTTTGCGCAACGCGGCGAAAACACTTGGATTGAGCATCGAGATGTCTGAAGTGTCGGACCCAGAGGCCATGCAATCTGTTTTTGCTGCATTCTCGCAGACTGGCGTCAATGGCGTGTTCGTGACGGAATCCTCGATGTTCTTCAATGAGCGCAGCCGTGTCGCCGAACTCGCCTTGGGTCACCGTTTGCCAACGGCAGTATTTGATTTGGAAATGGTGCGAGCCGGGGGATTCGTGTTCTATGGCTCGAGCATTATGACTACGTTCCAGCGAGCGGCGGTGTACGTCGACAAAATACTCAGGGGGACCAAGCCTGCGGATTTACCTGTCGAGCAACCAACCCGGTTCGAATTGGCGATCAATCAGAAGACCGCCGGGGCGCTTGGACTCACGATACCGCCGACGTTGCTCGCCACCGCCGATCAGGTGATCGAATAGTCTGCCCCTTGCTGCGGTGCATGAGTCCGGTTATGGCGGTGGTCTCAACCGGTCGACGCAACACTTTATCTTAGGGGAAAAGATGGAGTGTGATGATGGATCAGGGCTTTCGTCTAGGGTTTACGGCGGCCGAGAAGACGGAGTTACGGGATCGCTGGAGGCGCGCAGAGTCGCTGAAGGCGATTGGACGAAGCCTTCATCGTCGATCTATTTTTTGGTGGCTCCGCATGGCGGATTTCGTCCTGCCCAGTGGCGTCGCTCCAGACTTGCATTGACGCTCGCGGAACGCGAGGTGATTTCCAGAGGCGTTACGACACATCACACGGCACGATCGATCGCTAAGTTGCTTGGCCGCTCACCCTCGACGGTAAGCCGGGAGCATCCGCAGCGGAAAGTTCTCGAGCACGAGCCCCGGATAGGCAGCATGGTGCTGGCAGTCTTGCCCCTCCAGTCGTTCAGTATTCTCGCGTCGATCGGGCGGGAAGGAGATTCGATTTTCTACGACGCGCTCTTGATCCTTCCAACTCTCGTGTTTCAGTCCTTTGACAGGCCACTATCTGCTGACCAAATTCGAGTTAATCATCAATCTCAAGACCAAGGCATTGGGCTAGGCTGATTTAAGCTGTTGATCTGACTCGCGTACCTCCTAGTGGATGTTGCGATGCGCTGTCAACGGCACCCAGATTCGGGCAGTAGAAATCATACTTGCACTCGACTACGCCGTCGCTTTTCCTGAACCACGCCTTGTTCGTGCTTGCCGCTATGTGGCGGGTCGTCACTACTATTCCTGTTCGCCCGAATCTTTGCATCGGCTACGACCGTCTCAAGTGATGGTGCCGCTAGCAGCAGCTTGCGGGCGAGCTCCACAAATCTTGATACAACAGGATTGCCGTCGGGCCGGAAGACGATCTTCACGTCGGCCGCCGGCGCGGGCTCACAGAGGGGGCGATAGATGACGCCTCGTCGCGAAAGGTGGCGGACGCTCTCCGGCACCAGCGCCACGCCCAGACCGCCGGCGACAAGACTTGTCAACGAATATGCCTCGACCACTTGCTGGCTTATGCGTGGGATGAATCCCGCCTCGACACAGCAGTTGCGAAGGTACTGAGCAAATGGCGAATCCTCGAGACGAAGAAACACGTGGTCGTCATTGCGCAGATCGGCAAGACGCAGGCGATCGCGCTTGGATAGGCGATGACCTGTTGGAAGAGCGACCCAGACCTGCTCCCGCCAGGCGACTTCGGTGACGAGCTCGGGATCCTCCATCGGGCTTCGAAGAAAGCTGATGTCGGTTTTTCGGGCATGCAGGCAGTCGAATTGGGCAAGCGGCGCCATCTCATGCAGCCGCACCAATACTTCCGGATGTTGCCTGCCATAGGCGGCGATGATTGAAGCGAGCGGGCCCAGCAACACGGAGCCGGTGGCGCCGATGTCGAGTTTGCCGCTCTTGCCCGAACCGACCGCCTGCGTCTGTTCGACAGCCTGCCCGACTTGGCCCAATATCGATCGTACGTGGTCAAGGAACGCAATCCCGGCCGGCGTCAGCTCGACCTTACGGCTGGTGCGCAGAAAGAGCGGCGTCTTCAACTCAGTTTCGAGATCTTGGATCTGCTGACTGAGCGGGGGCTGCGAGATCCGCAACCGAGCTGCCGCTGCCGTAAAACTCAACTCCTCGGCGACGACGAGGAAATAGCGCAGGTGGCGAAGCTCCACTTCGACCTCCGAAACGATATGACATACATATGGATTTATTCGAACAATATATTAGACGACTTGATAGTCAAGTGCCATGCTCGCGGTCACGCCTCAGCAATAAAGAACAATGAGAGGCGAATAACGGGAGGAAACGATGACGAAGATGACCGCGGCAGCGGCGGCGGTGTGCGTCATGGAGCAGGAAGGTGTCCGATGCGCCTTCGGCGTGCCCGGAGCAGCTATCAATCCGCTTTACGCCGCTCTACGCCCTCGCAACGAGATCAATCATTTTCTCGCCCGGCACGTCGAAGCTGCCTCGCACATGGCCGAAGGCTATACTCGAGCAAAGCCGGGCAACATCGGCGTTTGCATCGGCACCTCGGGTCCAGCTGGAACCGATATGATCACGGGTCTCTATTCCGCGTGGGCGGATTCCATTCCAATCCTTTGCATTACCGGGCAGGCACCGCGTGCCCGGCTCTACAAAGAAGACTTTCAGGCGGTGGACATCGAGTCGATCGCCAAGCCGGTGACAAAATGGGCGGTCACGGTGCGGGAGCCTGCGCTTGTGCCACGGGTTTTCCAACAGGCATTTCACCTGATGCGCTCGGGCCGTCCCGGGCCCGTGCTGATTGATCTTCCCTTCGACGTGCAGATGGGCGAGGTGGAATTCGACATCGAAACGTATGAGCCACTGCCGGTCTATAGGCCGAAAGCCACGCGGGCGCAGACTGAGAAAGCCCTCACGATGCTGAACGCGTCGGAGCGTCCGCTCATTGTTGCGGGCGGCGGCATCATCAATGCGGACGCTTGCTCGCTGCTCGTCGAATTCGCCGAGATCACGGGTATCCCCGTCGTCCCAACTCTCATGGGCTGGGGTTCGATTCCGGACGACCATGCGCTGATGGTCGGCATGGTCGGTCTGCAGACTGCACATCAGTACGGGAACGCGACGCTACTTGCTTCGGATTTCGTTCTCGGCATCGGCAATCGCTGGGCCAATCGGCACACCGGCTCGATCGATGTCTACACCAAAGGCCGGACGTTTGTTCACGTTGACATCGAGCCCACCCAGATCGGCCGCGTCTTTGCACCCGACTACGGCATCGTCTCGGATGCAAAAGCAGCGCTCGAGCTGTTCGTTGCGATTTCCCGCGAGTGGAAGGCGTCCGGCAAGCTCAAGGATCGAGCGGATTGGGTCGCGGAGTGCCGGGAGCGCAAGCGCAAGATGCTGCGGCGCACGCATTTTGACGACGTGCCGCTCAAGCCGCAACGCGTCTATGAGGAGATGAACAAAGCATTCGGCCGCGACACCTGCTATGTCAGCACGATTGGTCTCTCCCAGATCGCTGCCGCACAATTCCTGCACGTCTATCACCCGCGCCATTGGATCAATTGCGGTCAGGCAGGCCCTCTCGGCTGGACCATTCCGGCAGCGCTAGGCGTGCGAGCCGCGGATCCTGATCGGCGAATTGTCGCGATCTCCGGCGATTACGACTTCCAATTCATGATGGAGGAGCTAGCAGTGGGTGCCCATTTCAAGCTGCCCTATCTGCATGTCGTCGTGAACAACTCGTACCTCGGCCTGATCCGACAATCGCAGCGCGGTTTCAATATGGATCACTGCGTGCAGCTGTCGTTCGAGAACATCAACTCGCCTGAGGTCAACGGCTACGGTGTCGATCATGTCGCAGTCGCCCACGGCCTCGGCTGCAAGGCGATCCGAGTTTTACGCCCAGAGCAAATTCAGCCCGCCTTTGACCAAGCAAAGGAATGGATGGAGGAATGCAAGGTTCCGGTTGTGGTGGAATTCATCCTCGAACGCATCACAAACGTCTCCATGGGTACCGAGATCAACGCGATTACGGAGTTCGAGGAGTTAGCCAAAGACAAGGCGGACGCTCCCACGGCAATCGCATTGTTGGACTAAGCAAACAGGCGAGGAAACCATGCCCAAATTCGCGGCCAATCTCACGATGCTCTACAACGAGTATCCGTTCCTGGACCGCTTCGCTGCCGCTCGCGCTGACGGCTTTGCGGGCGTCGAATTCCTGTTTCCCTACGCGTACCCCAAAGAGCAGATCGCGGAAAAGCTTCACGAAAATGGGCTAAGACAAGTGCTGCACAACCTACCGGCCGGCAACTGGGAGGCCGGCGAGCGCGGCATTGCCTGCCTGCCTGATCGCACTGGCGAATTCCAGGAGGGCGTCGGCCGCGCGATCGAATATGCGACGGAGCTTGCCTGTCCGCAGGTGAATTGTCTGGCTGGGATTTCACCACCGGGCGCCGATCGGGACCGGGTACTAGCGACCCTCGCGCAAAACTTGAAATTCGCAGCGGACAAGTTGGAAGCGGCCGGCATTCGTCTGCTGATCGAACCGATCAATGATAAGGACATTCCGGGCTTTTGGCTGAACCATGCAGACCAGGCGGTTGCGCTTATCGATGAGGTCGGGTCGAGGAATGTATTTGTCCAATACGACCTGTACCACCAGCAACGCATGAGCGGTGAACTCGCTGCCACATTCGGACGCTTGAAAGATCGCATCACCCATATTCAGGTTGCTGATAATCCCGGACGCAACGAGCCTGGAACGGGAGAGATCAACTATCCCTTCCTCTTCGATCAACTCGACCGCGATGGATACACCGGCTGGATCGGCTGCGAGTACAAGCCGAAGACCACGACTTCGGCCGGTCTCGGCTGGGCGGCGGCTTATCTGCGACGCGTATCTGATGTTAGGCAGCAAGGAGTCGGCACATGAAAGTGGGTTTTATTGGCCTCGGGATCATGGGCGCGCCCATGGCCGGGCACCTTATCAAGGGCGGCCATGAGCTATTTCTCAACACTCGTACCAAAGTACCGGACGAACTCATCGCGGCCGGCGGCACTGCCTGTGCATCAGCCGCTGAAGTCGCCCGAAAGGCCGATGTGATCATCACCATGGTTCCGGACACGCCGGACGTCGAGGCCGCGCTCTTCGGTAAGGGCGGCGTGGCGGAAGGCCTTTCGAAGGGCAAGACCGTCGTCGATATGAGCTCGATCTCGCCGCTCGAGACGAAGCGGTTCGCCGAAAAGATGCAAGCGCTTGGTTGCGACTATCTGGATGCGCCGGTTTCCGGCGGTGAAGTGGGCGCCAAAGCGGCATCACTGACGATCATGGTTGGGGGATCTCCGACCGCATTCGAGCGGGTACAGCCGCTGTTCGAGCTCATGGGGAAAAATATCACGCTCGTTGGCGGCAACGGCGACGGCCAGACGACGAAAGTCGCGAACCAGATCATTGTGGCGCTCACAATCGAGGCCGTCGGCGAGGCGTTGTTGTTCGCTGCCAAAGCGGGCGCCAATCCGGCGAATGTGCGCAAGGCGCTCATGGGCGGCTTCGCCTCCTCACGCATTCTCGAGGTGCACGGCGAGCGCATGATCCAGCGGCGATTCGACCCGGGCTTTCGCATCGAATTGCATCAGAAGGACCTGAACCTTGCCCTGCAGGGCGCCAAGGAACTAAAGCTCAGCCTGCCGAACACGGCGACATGTCAGGAGCTGTTCAATACCTGCACGGCCCATGGCGGCTCGGCGTGGGATCATTCAGCCATGGTGCGCGCGCTAGAGATCATGGCGAACCACGAGATCGGAACCGACAAGGAAACTGACAATCCACAGTAGCCCGATGGATGCCGTTGGATGACGGCAAACGGGAGGAGCAAGATGTCATTCTTCAAATCGCTATTCGGTCAAGTCGTCGTCGCGCTCGTTCTCGGGGTTGTCCTTGGGATCGCGTGGCCGGACTTCGCGGTTTCGCTGAAACCGCTCGGCGACGGCTTTATCAAGCTCATCAAGATGGTGATCGCGCCGCTGGTGTTCGGCGTGGTGGTGCATGGAATCGTGGGCGCTGGCGACTTGAGGAAGGTCGGGCGCGTCGGCCTCAAGGCCGTAGCTTACTTCGAGGTCCTCACGACGATCGCGCTCGCTCTAGGCGTCGTGCTGGCCTATGCGTTCGCGCCCGGCCTCGGCATGAATATCGATCCGAGCAAACTCGATCCGAAGGCGATGGCCGCCTACACGCAACATGTTGGACAGGTCACCGGGACGGTCGATTTCCTGCTCCGGATCATTCCGACCACCGTGGTGGACGCTTTTTCCAAGGGCGATATCTTACAGGTGCTCGTGATCTCGATCATGTTCGGGGCAGGTCTGGCTTCGCTCGGCGAATATGGCAGGCCTCTGGCGCACTCGATCGAGCGTATCACCGCTGTTCTGTTCAAGGTCATTGGCTTCATCGTGAAGCTCGCGCCACTGGGCGTTCTCGGCGCGATCGCATTCACGGTGGGCAAGTACGGCATCGGATCGCTCAAGCAGCTCAGCTATTTGGTCCTGCTGTTCTACTTCGCAGTGGCGATCTTCGTGGTCGTCGTCCTCGGCGGGATCATGCAGCTCGTCGGTCTCAGCATCTTCAAATTTCTCCGCTATTTGCGAGAGGAGTTGATGATCGTGTTGGGCACAGCGTCATCTGACAGCGTGCTGCCACAGATCATGCGCAAATTGGAGGCCCTCGGCATCAAAGACTCGACCGTCGGTCTCGTCATTCCGACAGGTTACTCGTTCAATCTCGACGGGTTTTCAATCTACCTAACGCTGGCTGCGGTCTTTATTGCGCAGGCGACGAATACTCCAGTTTCGACCAGCGATCTTCTGCTGATCCTAGGAGTCTCCCTGCTCACGTCGAAGGGCGCCCACGGAGTGCCGGGTTCCGCCATCGTCGTACTGGCCGCGACGCTCTCGGCCATTCCGGTCATTCCGGCGATCGGGCTCGTGCTCGTACTCTCGGTCGACTGGTTCATGGGCATGGCGCGTGCGCTCTCGAACCTGATCGGCAATTGCGTTGCAACGGTCGTGATCGCGGCCTGGGAGGGCGACCTTGACCGCCTGCAAGCAAAGCGCGTGCTCGACGGCGAGATCAAGGTGTCGACCGAAGAGGTGTTGGCTAAATCGACCGAGGTCCTCCAGCCTGCGACAGCGTGACGGCCGACGGTCTGATGGGGCTAGTCCTCGAGCCGACGATCAAGAAGAGCGAGTGAGCCGCGCAGCTCGCGATTGGAGGCCTCAATTGACTCGGAGGTGAACATGCACGCAATGAACAGAATTCGGTTAGCCGGTCTTCTGGGCGCGTTCCTCTCGGTGCTTTGCTGGATGCCGGCGGCGCTGGCTGACGATCTCGACCGCATTATCGAGACCGGCCTCGTCAGGATCGCCGTGCCGCAGGACCTGCCGCCGTTCGGCTCGATCCGCAATGGTCAGGTCGAGGGTTACGATGTGGATATTGCCAAACTTGTCGCCACCGAGCTTGGAGTCCGCTTGCAGCTGGTCCCGGTCACCAGTGTCAACCGCATTCCGGCATTGCTGACCGACCGGGTCGATCTGGTGATCGCCAATCTTGGCATTTCTCCTGACCGGGCCAAGACAATTGCCTTTTCGACGCCATACGCGCCGGTTTTCTCCGGCGTGTTTGGCGCGCCTGAGCTTGTGGTGAAAGGTCCCGCCGATCTGCGAGGAAAAAAGACCGCGGTAACGCGCGATACGATCGAGGATCGCGACCTCACAAAGATCGCGCCGCAAGGCGCCGAGATCGTGCGCTTCGACGATAACGATGCGACCATTTCCGCTTTTCTGTCCGGCAAAGCTGATTTGATCGCAACTGGCAATGTCGTGGCGGCCGCCCTGCTGAAGCAGCATCCGCAGAAAACGATTGAAGCGAAATTCCGTATCAAACAATCGCCGGCCGGCATCGGCCTGCGGCGTGGCGCCCCCGAGCTTCTCAATTGGGTGAACGTCTTCGTGTTCCAGAGCAAGCTCAACGGCGACCTAGACCGCTTATCGCGTCAGTGGTTCAACGAGCCGTTGCCGGAGCTGCCGATCCTATGAGTGTGGCCGCCACCAGCGTTGCACCGATGCCGCCGTGCGACCTTCTGCGGGCGATGTTCGAGGCTGCGATCAAGGTCGCATTACCGGCGCACACGATCTCGCCGCACCTGCCGCCAAAGCCGAAGGGCCGCACCATTGTGGTCGGCGCCGGCAAGGCATCGGCTGCGATGGCGAAGGCCGTGGAGGATCTCTGGTCAGGTCCGCTCGAAGGACTGGCTGTGACCCGCTATGGGCACGCTGTGCCATGCCGGCGGATCGAAGTCATCGAAGCCGCTCACCCCGTTCCTGATGCCAAAGGCAAGCAGGCCGCGCAGCGCATTCTCGACCTCGTCTCCGGTCTCACCACGGATGATGTTGTGCTTGCGCTCATCTCGGGCGGCGGCTCCGCGCTTTTGGCTCTGCCCGCTCCCGGGCTCACGCTGGAGGACAAGCAGGCTGTCAACAGTGCGCTGCTCCGGTCCGGCGCCTCGATCGACGAGATGAATTGTGTGCGCAAGCACCTTTCCGCCATCAAGGGCGGCCGGCTCGCCGCCGCCGCATACCCTGCGCGGGTCGTGACATTGCTGATCTCCGACGTACCAGGAGATGATCCATCCGTCATCGCTTCGGGTCCCACCGTGCCGGATCCGACGACGTTCTCCGATGCGCTTGCCATCCTGCGCAAATATCACATCGATGAGCCACGTGCGGCGGTCTCGCATCTCGCGGCGGCGGCCGACGAAACGCCGAAGCCTCATGACTCGCGGCTTGCCGGCATCAAGACCGCCATGATTGCGACCCCGCAACACTCATTGGAGGCTGCCGCGGAGATCGCCAGCTCGGCCGGATTCACGCCGCTCATTCTCGGTAGTGCGATTGAGGGGGAGGCGCGCGAGGTCGGCAAGGTCATGGCTGGAATTGCGCGCCAAGTTGTCGGTTATGGGCAGCCTGCGGCCTCGCCGTGCGCCTTGCTGTCCGGGGGCGAAACCACCGTCACGATACGAGGAAGCGGACGCGGCGGCCGCAATGTCGAATTCCTGCTCTCACTTGCGATTGCGCTCGACGGCTTACCCGGCGTGTTTGCGATTGCGGGCGACACTGACGGCATCGACGGCGCCGAGGAGATCGCGGGCGCGCTTGTTACGCCGGATACGCTCGCCCGCGCCTGCGCCCTCGGCATCGATCCCAAGGCGAGCCTTGCCAATAACGACGGTCATGGCTTCTTCGAGGCGCTTGGCGATCACATCGTGACCGGCCCAACGCTCACCAATGTCAATGATTTTCGCGCCGTGTTGATCACCAATGCGGCGGCGAAGACATCGCCGGGGCTTCGATAATCATTGTGAAAATCCGCGCAGTGCGGCTCTCGAGGGATGGCACGAAAATGCACAGGACCGGATCTGGAGCATTCAAAGGCGAACGAGATGGTCTTACGCCCGGGGGAGCGCTCATGAGGAGGCTCGATGAGCTCGCCGAGTTCTCGAGCGAAGAGAATGCGCTCACTCGGCTCTATCTCTCGCCGGAGTACAAGGCCGCCGCCCTGCAGGTCATGGCCTGGATGTCCGAGGCCGGCATGAAGACCATGATCGATGCCGTTGGGAACGTCGTTGGTCGGTACGATAGCCAGGTCTCCGACAAGCCAGCGCTGCTATTGGGGTCACACATCGATACTGTCCACAACGCCGGCAAATATGACGGCAATCTCGGTGTGCTCGTCGCCATCGCGGCTGTGGCGGAACTCAATCGCGCGGGCGAGCGTCTTCCATTCCCCATCGAGGTGATCGCCTTCGGCAATGAAGAGGGTGTGCGCTTTCCGGTGGCGCTCACCGGTTCTCGCGCCGTGGCCGGCACCCTCGATCCGGCCGAACTGGACGCGGAGGATGAGCAAGGCATCAGTGTGCGGGTGGCCCTTCAGCACTTTGGCTGCAATCCGTTCGATATTCCCTCGATCCCACGCCGCAGAGACGACGTGCTCGCCTATGTGGAGGTCCACATCGAGCAAGGGCCCGTGTTGGAGAGCAAGGACCTGCCGGTTGGAGTTGTCACCGCGATCAACGGAGCAAGTCGGTTTGAAATCGACGTCGGGGGGGACGCCGGTCATGCCGGCACCGTGCCGATGGGACTGCGCAAGGACGCGCTTGTCGCTGCGTCTGAGATGATTCTCGCCATCGAGCGGCGCGCGGCTGCAACTCCCAATTTGGTGGCAACTGTCGGTCGGATCGAAATCCAACCCGGTGCCGTGAACGTCATTCCCGAACGGGCTTGCTTCACATTGGATATCAGGGCTCCGGCCGACGCGGACCGCGTAACAGCAATCCATGATCTGGAACGCGAGCTGCGGGCGATTGCCATTCGCCGAGGCGTGGCACTTAAAATGAAGCAGACCTATGAAGCGGCTGCGGCTACGTGCGAGCCCTGGCTGATTGAGCAACTCGCAACATCAATCACCCGGGCCGGAATCAAGGTTTTGCGGCTGCCGAGCGGTGCCGGTCATGACGGGCTCGCAATCACTGCCCTGTGTCCGATCGGAATGCTGTTCGTGCGCTGCAGGGGCGGCATCAGTCACAACCCGGCTGAATCGATCACGGTCGAGGATGCGGATGTTGCTCTGCGCGTAACTCTTGACTTCCTGCGGCATCTTGAGCCGGCCGCCGGCCACGGAGACAGAGACTTGCGATGACGAGGATTGGACTTGCCGCGAACGACGGCCTTCACAGGAATATTCGCTCGTACCTCGAGAGTCAGCGCCAAGCACAGACGAGATTCCTCGCCGAACTCGTCAAGGCGCCGTCCGACAATCCCCCCGGTGATTGCGCACGCCATGCAGAGCGCGCCGCCGAACTCCTCGGTGAGCTGGGGTTAGTGGTCGAACGTCATAAGGTCCCTGAGACCCTCGTGCGAAGCAGCGGTATGATCAGTGTCACCAACTTGATCGTGCGCAGCCGCTTTGGCGACGGGCCCATCGTGGCGCTCAATGCGCACGGCGACGTAGTGCCTCCCGGCGAAGGCTGGTCCAGGGACCCGTATGGCGCCACAGTGATCGACGGCTGGATGTATGGTCGCGGAGCGGCCGTCTCGAAATCCGACATCGCCACCTATGCTTTCGCGCTGCGAGCGATTGAGGTCTCAGGGGTGCCGCTTGCCGGGACGGTCGAGCTCCACTTCACTTACGATGAGGAGGCCGGCGGCGAGATCGGCCCGAAGTGGCTCCTGGACCAGGGACTGACGAAGCCGGATTATGCGATTGCCGCCGGCTTTTCCTATGCCGTCGTGACCGCCCATAACGGCTGCCTTCATCTTGAAGTGACGGTCCACGGGCGGTCAGCCCACGCCGCGATGCCATACACCGGCGTTGATGCTCTTGAAGCAGCCAATCACGTGCTCGCGAAGCTCTATGAGTGGCGACGCTCGCTGCGCGAGCGCATCTCAGCAATCCCGGGCATCGGCTCGCCGCAGCTCACCGTTGGCCTCATCAGCGGTGGCATCAACACGAACGTGGTGCCTGACCGCATTACTTTCCGGCTCGACCGCCGCATGATTCCGGAAGAGGATCCGGTCGCCGTCGAACAGGAACTTCAGGAATTGATTGCTAAAACGGCTTCTGCGTACCCGCAGGCGCATGTCGAGGTCAGGCGCATTCTCTTGGCCGAGCCCCTAAAGCCTCTCCCGGGCACCGAGCGGTTGGCGCAAATCCTGGGAGGCCATGCAAGCGACGTCATGGGCGAGCCAGTTACCCCAAAAGGGGTGCCGCTATATACCGACGCCCGCCACTATGCAGCGGCGCGGGTTCCCATCGTGCTGTTCGGTGCGGGCCCGCGTACCATCGAAGAAGCTAACGCCCACCGCGCCGACGAGCGGTTGCCTTTGTCGGACCTGTTCAAGGCCACGGAAGTCGTGGCTCTCACCTTGCTTGATCTGTTGAGGGCATGAAGCCATCGAAGGCGCGAGGTCCTCAACTTCGTCAGTGTTTCGGAACGACCCTTAACCGGCCAGCGCGTGATGGGGCCATGCAGGCAATCCATTAGGAGATGGCGACCACGCATTGCGCCAGATCGAGAACAAGAATTTCGCCAAGGACCAGAAACGCGACATCGCACGCCACTACTTCGCGCACGCTCAGATGTCACGGAGCAAGCAATGAAGGCAACGCGATATTTCTTCAATCTCACCGGCGAGGGACGAACTCTCGTTGATGAAGGCGGGGTTGAACTCGACAATTTCGAGCAAGTTAAAGCCTACGCCTCAAAGCGAGCCGCAGTGCTCAGAGAAAATGCACATATGGTCGAGGACTGGACGGAATGGCGTCTCGAAATCTTGGACTCGTCCTTCCGAGTCGTTTTGACGTTGCCGCTGACGGAGTGCTTGTCCGGGTAACCGCGGGTTTGCGGCTGGCGCTTTTCCCTCATCCATGTCCGCCGGACTCGTTTACTGAAGATCGATGGTTGGCGTTCTCCGGTGGCCAATTGCCAACTATTTGGCCTTATTTCAAGACTCAGGATCCTTTTTGTTTGGAGGGTTTGACAACATGGAAGTGCCAGCAGTGACCTTTATCGACACGGTTGCTGATGGTGCCAGCAGTCGGAACCGACGCACCCTTCATCAACTCTTTGCATGCGCTGCACCTGCCGTGCGTGCTAACGAAGCAGTCTCCCGTTAAATCGAGGTGTGCTATCCTTTCGCTCATACCTCTGATCTCAAGGCCCGAAAATCCGTGTCAACGTTCTCAGTCCCGGTCCAATCCAGACACCGGGATTTGATGTATTCGCCAACCCTGACGTGAATACTACATGAAATCGCTTGTGCCGCTGAGTCGCATCGGTACATCAGACGAAATCGCCAAAGCCGCATTATTTTTGGTCACTTGCCTTAGCAAGCGTGAGGTCCGAGTGTGGCAATCTAGATTAGAGCGTCTACCCTGGATGCAGCGAGTGGCCGACCGGAATTTCCTCTTGGCGTGCCTTGAGATGCGGTAATCGGCCGGCCAGCTTGTGGATAGCTGAAGATTTTGGGCGCTGCGCTTCAGGCTGATGGTGAAACGAGGTCCGTGGTCACGGTCCTCAAGCATCAGAAGGAGAAGCATGTCGATCAGGTTGGCTTCACACTTGACATCGACTACTCGCCAAACACCGCATTCCACGTTGTACAGCTCACGCCTTCGGGCTCAAGCCTCGCCAAGAATCGCAATCGATTCAGATCGCCGCCGATCCCCCATCGACGAACAATTTCAATGTCGGCCACGAAACTGGAATCGTCGGAAGCGAGTGGACAATGGGACGGTTCAATTCGCGTGGTCAACAGACGTCGATACATCCGACGAGCGGACGTTTATTTGGCATTACATAAAGAACACCAATGATCGTGGCTTCGGTTATAAATGGCCGAAGGCTGACCTGCGGCGCGCGCTTGGAAGTCCGTTGGAACCCGGAAAAACCGATTGCAATCGCTATTTTGTTACTGGCCGCACCGCGCCGGACGACAATGCGCCCATCAAATACGGCACGAACGAAACCCCACAGCGGGCGACAGTATTTGCTGAAACAACTAGCTCTGCGGCCAAATCCACTAGCTCAAGCATCGAAGCAAGTTATCGCACCCCGTCTGGCGTAGTCGAACTTTGCCCGAGATGCGGGACGGAGGCGTTCGGTCATAGTTCGAAATGTCACGATCGGCGAACGCGGAAGAACCAAGTAAAGGGCTAATAAAAACAATAGTTGACACGCTCAACTTTGCTCGTAAAGCCATCCTCACCCCTCCGTTTGGCGCACCGTCGGTTACTACCGCAACTAGAGCCTCTTGGAAATAGCTGCGTATGAGTTAAAGACGGCCCGAGAAACGTAACGTGGGCGCAATACCGTGATCGGCGGCGACCGTAAATGGGGATGTCATCCGACGTTTGCAAAGTGCCCGCGCTAAGTGGCGGAGATTGCTGCCAAAGTCGCTTTGGTCACCTTCCGCTTCAACTTCATGGCGGACAATTCGGCCTGACTCTTGGTAACAAAGCCGGCAGGATTGCCATCAAGATCAACGCGCCGCGCACCTTCGATCATCACCTTGCGGTAGGTTTCATGGGTGACGTAGATGCGGAGAACCAACTTTACGATCTCGGCGTCAAGTTCGGGATCGGCGGCGAGGATATCTTTGTCGATACCAACCTTCAGTGGCTTCTTCGGCCGCATATAACCGCTGAAACAATTCGGCCAGCGCTTCAGCAAGGCCCGGCGGGTAGCGGCAATGGCGGCACCGCGGGAACGGCCTGCCTTCTCAGCCTCGTTCAATTCAGGCGGTGCCACCTTGGCAGGGGCAATCGGGGCCGGGACTGATTTAAGTGCAGCCTTAAGTTCTGGCTTCGGTGTTGGCTTCGGCTTTAGCGGTAGACTGCCCGCTCGGGCCGCCAGTGCGGCGCGGAGCCTGTCATTGGCCTGCAACGTCTTAACCGTCATCGCTTTATCCGCTGTGGTTCATCATGGGGCTTGGCGAAATACTCAATGCGGCGAGTTCGGATGGATGACCGGCGCGCCGTCGGCCATCGCCTTATAAAGCCCAAGGCGATCGCCGAGCAGTATGCTTTGCGCCGGCAAGTGATACGCCGAGGTCGCCGACCAGCTTTCCCACGAGCGCGTTCAACTTTTCTGGATTTGTCTCACGCATTGCAGCCTCCTCGGTGTTTATTTTCGTCGTTGGCACCAAAATCAATCAGCGGGCATCCGCGCAGCCCACGGGCCCACTAGGCGTTGGAGGCCGAGGCATTTTCCTTGATCACCCCCGGCAGCGCCCGCATCCACACGTCGCGCTCTTCGTCGCGAAGAGCGATCGAGTGACTTCCGCGGTGGTGTGCATTCCGGACCCAAGTTGGACGATACGGCACTTCCGAAAAGGGCCGATGCTGTCGAAAAAGTCGAAAATCGAAGGACGCCGAAAATCTCGCAAATGGCGAGTTTCGGACTAATCCGCCGCTGCGATGCTTTGTAGTGCTGATACGAAGGTCCGTGGTCGTTTTTCTAAGATACGATTCCCTCACGTCGCGGCACACGAAACGCATCAGCGGCTTTAGGGCAGTGGCAAGGGGCGCTACAAAGTTCCCACCCGCGACAACGCTCGCCGTTCCCTCGGGGAACCCACCCTGCCACTGGCGCGTTGCGTCGTTTGGTTATGAAAAAGGGCGCCACCTTGTCCAGAACCGGGGCTCTGCATGTGGTCTTGCTGACGCTGAGCGTGTCCTTGGTCTCGTCGAGCGCCGAAGCTCGGAAATGGCGCTGGCGGCACTTCTATGGCGTTTACGACTACGGCTATGTAGTCCCCTTCGGAGACGATGGTTGGCGCGATCGCGTCTCCGAGGGGGTGGAGACGGCGCGTGCCAGGACCGGCGGCGGCGGTTTCGGTGCCATCATCGATCGGCTGATCCGCGGCTGCGTGCAGCAGGCGGCTGATCTTCAGAACTTGCCGTTCGACGAGATCGCGCGGATTGTCGCGCCCAAAGCAGTGCTCATAGTCCGGCTCGAGGCTGTGCGATGCCCAAGATCCTGCTAGTCGAAGACAACGAGATGAACCGCGACATGCTCTCTCGGCGCCTCGTGCGCGGTGGCTACGAAGTCATCATTGCCGAGGACGGAGCGCGCGGCGTCGCAATGGCGTCGAGCGACAGGCCCGATCTCATATTGATGGACATGAGCCTGCCGGTGATCGACGGTTGGGAGGCGACGCGCCGGATCAAGGCCACGCCCGAGTTGTGCAAGATTCCTGTCATCGCGCTCACTGCGCACGCCATGGCAACCGACCGGGAGAAGGCCCTCAGAGCTGGCTGTGACGACTACGACACAAAACCGATCGAGCTGCAGAGGCTGCTGGGTAAGATCGAGACGCTGCTCGCGGCTGCGGCACAGTAGCCGACCCCCAAATTCCGAACAGATGACGCAGGAGATAACTCATGAAAACGGCACAGTACAAATGGTCCCAAGGTGACGGGTGGCGGCCGAATTTGCCAGCTGGCGAAGTCGGACAAGAAAGTGTCGTGTTCGTTTTCGGCGCTAGGTCGCTGATGCAGGCAGGTGACCTCGTGGGCGAGCTGCGCGACCACTTCAAAGGAGCTGCCATGCTTGGTTGCTCGACTTCCGGTGAGATTCTCGGCGACATGGTCGTCGACGACTCGGTGATCGCCACCATTGTCGACTTCAACCATACGCGACTCCGGTCCGCCTCTGCTACGATTGGTGAGGCGAAGGCGAGCTACGACGTCGGCAAGCAGCTCGCGCAGCTGTTGAACGACGCCTCGTTGCGCCATGTGTTCGTACTTTCGGATGGCTTGCACGTCAACGGCTCCGACTTGGCGCGCGGTCTAGCGAGCGGCGTCTCGGAAGGCGTCTCGATCACTGGCGGCCTTTCCGGAGACGGAACCAACTTCGCCGAGACTTGGGTCATTGCCGACGATGCCGCGGGCGCCCAGCGCGTGGCAGCGATCGGTCTCTACGGCGGCGACTTGCGCATTGGCTACGCATCGATGGGCGGCTGGGAGCCATTCGGGCCGCTGCGCACCATCACCCGGGCCGAGGGCAACATCCTCTATGAGCTGGATGAGCGGTCAGCGCTCGATCTCTATAAATCGTACCTGGGCTCACACGCCGACCAGTTGCCAAGCTCCGCCTTGCTTTTTCCGATCTTGGTTACGGAGGCGAAGGGCGGCCAGGGTGTCGTCCGGACCGTCCTGTCTGTGGACGAGCAGAACAAATCAATGACGTTCGCGGGCGATATCCCACAGGGTGGAACGGCGCACTTGATGAAGACCAATGTCGACGATCTGGTCGACGGCGCGACGGCCGCCGCCAAGGCCAGCCTCAGTGGGCTGGGCGACAGGCGACCAGATCTTGCAATTCTGGTGAGCTGTGTCGGTCGCAAGCTTGTAATGAAGCAGCGCACCGAAGAAGAAATCGAAGCAATCCGAAATGTCTTCGGGAGGGATACGAAGATTTCCGGATTCTACTCGTACGGCGAGCTTTGCCCCTTCGTACAGGGTGGCGAGTGCCGCCTGCACAATCAAACTATGACCATAACAACTTTCGCCGAGGTCTGAACGTCATAGGGCACAAATGCACAGGCTGCTACGACGCCAGCTCAGAAAGCACCTCGGTGTCGAGGACGAAGTACCGGTTGCGCTGCAGCCTCTCGTAGCAGCCGTCGATGCTGCATACGCCGATTTCGATAGCGATCGGGCGCTGCTTGAGCGCGCGCAGGAGCTGAGCTCGAAGGAGCTTTCGGAGGCGCGCGACAAGGCTACGCAGGCCCAGGCCCGGCTGACCGACGCGATCGAAAGCATCTCGGAGGGTTTCTCGCTCTACGATGCCGACGACAAGCTGGTGATATACAACCGACGATACCGGGAGATGCACGGCACTGGCAGCGTCGATGTCGTGAATCAGGGCGTATCGTTCGAAACAATCCTCCGCAATGCGGTCGCGAGCGGCGAGATCCGCGACGCGGAGGGGCACGTCGAGGCCTGGGTCGCGGAACGCTTGGCCCGGCATCGCGATCCCAAGGGCACACATGTGCAACGCCGTTCCGACGGGCGCTGGATCCAGATCAACGAGCGCAAAACCGACGATGGCGGCACAGTCGCGACCTACACCGACATCACCGACATGAAGCAGGCGGAGCAGGCGATCCAGGAGAGCGAGCAGCGACTGCGCGTCATTGCCGAGGCCGCGCCGATGGCGGTGGCGATCGTCACCTTTGATGACGGGGTCATCCGGTACGCCAATCAACGCTTTGGCGAAATATTCGGGCTCGAAGGTTCGCCGCCCTGGGCGTTCAAGCCGAGAACCCTCTACGCAGACCCGCAGCATCGCGAGCGCTTCATTGGCGCGCTCAAAGAGCATGGCCATGTGGAGGGCATGGAGATCCTGTTCAAGCGGGCCGGCGGCGAGGAGTTCTGGGCGCTCATAGCCTCGCAGCGCGTCCAGTTCGAAGGGCGGCCGGCGATGATCAACGGCCTCGCCGACATCAGCGACCGCAAGCGCATGGAAGGCGAGCTTCACAAGGCGATCTGGGCGAGCGAGCAGGCGACCCGCGCGAAGTCGGACTTCGTCGCCAGCATGAGCCATGAGCTGCGTACGCCCCTGAACGCGATCATCGGTTACAGCGAGATCTTGTTCGAGGACGCGCAGAGTGCCGGGCGCGAGTCGGAGACGGCGGATCTGCGCAAGATCCAGGATGCCGGCAAGCATCTGCTCGGCCTGATCGACAACATCCTCGATCTTTCCAAGATCGAGGCCGGCAAGATGACGCTGTATCTCGAGACCTTCGAGCTGCGGCCCATGATCGATAGCGTCGCGGCAACCGTCACCGCGCTGGCCAAGAAGACTGGCAACATTCTCGTGGTGAACTGCGCCGACGAGGTCGGTACGATCCACAGCGATCTGACCAAGGTGCGGCAGATCCTGTTCAACCTTCTCAGCAATGCCTGCAAGTTCACACAGAACGGGACGATCACGCTGACCGCGCTCCGTGATACGAACGAGGCGGTCGACTGGATCGAGTTCCAGGTGCGCGATACTGGTATCGGCATGACGCCAGATCAGCAGGCCAAAGTGTTCGAAGCCTTCACTCAGGCCGATAGCTCGACGACCCGTACCTATGGCGGCACCGGTCTCGGTCTCGCCATTACCAAGAGCTTTTGCCGGCTGATGGGCGGCGATGTGACGTTGAGCAGTGAAGCCGGCAAGGGGACGACCTTCATGGTTCGTATGCCGGCGGTGACACGCGCTGTATCGGACATTGCGGTCTCGGCCGCAGAGAAGGGTTCCGAGGGTCCGCAGGTCATGGAGCCCGAGCATGCGCCGATTGTTCTCGTGGTCGATGATGATCCTAACGCGCGGGAGCTGCTGCGCCGACACCTGCAGCGCGGCGGTTACGCCGTTCGCATGGCTGCCAATGGCGAGGAGGCGCTGCAGCTCGCCCGAACGCTGCAGCCCGATGTCGTCACGCTCGACGCTCTGATGCCGCAAATGGACGGCTGGGCCGTGCTCAGCGCCATGAAGGAAGATGCGGTGCTCGCCGAAATTCCCGTGATCATGGTCACGATCGTCGACAACCAGAGCATTGGCTTCTCGCTCGGCGCCGCCGATTACCTTGTCAAGCCGATCGATCGCGACAGACTAGTCCGTGCGCTGGAAAAGTGCTGCCCAAGGGGCGCGCCACGGCACGTGCTGATAGTCGAGGATGACGCTCCGACCAGCGAGCTGATGGGGCGCGCCTTGCGGCAGATCGGTTGCACGGCCACGCAAGCAGAGAATGGTCGGGTTGCTCTCGAGTGTTTGAACGAGGCTTTACCCGACGCGATTCTGCTCGATCTGATGATGCCCGAAATGGACGGGTTCGAGTTCATCGCGCGGGTGCGCGCCGAATCCCGCTGGCGGCCCATCCCGATCATCGTCGTCACCGCAAAGACACTGACCACCGAGGATCTCGCGCGCCTCAACGGCCAGGTACAGCACTTGGTGCACAAGGGCGAATACAGCGGTAAGGCCGTGCTGGCCGCGCTCGACGAACTGGTACCCCGGCACGCCCGGCGCGCAAGTCCGGATCGGCCATGAGCATCATTGACACCGACAGCGCGCGCGCTTGGCGCATTCAGCTTTCCCACCTTCGCCAGGAATTGCTGTCCCCGGTCAACGCCGTGCTCGGCTATGCAGATATCCTGCACGAGGAGGCGTCACGGAAAGGGCGCCCGGACATCCTCCCCGACATGAACCGTATCCTCGGCGCTGCCCGGGATCTCGCCGGCAAGGTCGACCGGTTGGTGGACGGTGATCGCGCCGAGAGCCCGCCCGGCTCAGCGTCCGCCACGCAAGAGCAGGAGCTGCGTCACGAGCTGCGCACGCCCCTCAACGCGATCAAGGGCTATGGCGAGATGCTGCGCGAGGATGTAGCCAATTTCTCAAGCGACCCGCTGCGAGCAGATCTCGACCGCCTGCTGGCGGCGGCCACCGACCTGCTGCTGCGTCTCGATCGCATCGTGCGATTCTCGGTCGATGTCCAGGAGACGAGCTTGGCCTCCGATCAGACCGGCGCGGTCATTGTTAGCGACTTGATGCGCAGCCTCGGGCCAGTCCGGCATGAGCCGAATGCTGTCACCGAAACCGGCTCCATTCTTGTCGTGGATGATATCGAGGCCAACCGCGATCTCCTGTCGCGCCGACTGACCCGCGATGGCCATCGCGTCGCTTCGGTGGCCGGCGGTCAACAGGCGCTGCAGGTGCTCGCTGACGATGAGTTCGATCTGGTCCTGCTCGATTTGATGATGCCCGATATCAACGGGTTTGACGTGCTCGTGCGTATGAAGGCCGATGAGCGGCTGCGTCGCGTTCCGGTTATCATGATCACGGCTTTGGCGGAGACCGACAGCGCCGTCCGCTGCATCGAGGCCGGGGCCGAGGATTATCTGCCGAAGCCGTTCGATCCGATCCTGCTGCGCGCGCGGATCAATGCTTGCTTGCACAAGAAGCGCTGGCGCGACCGCGAGCAGAAGTATCTTCGCCGCATCGAGGACGAGACCGCAAAGTTCGAGCGGCTGCTGTTCACCATCCTGCCAAGACAGGTGATCAATCGCCTGAACCTGGGCGAAGCCATGATCGCCGACCGCTTCGAGGGCGTGAGCGTTCTGTTCGCCGATCTGGTGGGCTTCACCGAGCACTCGGCACGGGTCACGCCTACAGCGATGGTCGAGTATTTGAACCGGCTGTTCTCGGAGTTCGACGCGCTTGCCCGCGAGCTCGGTGTCGAAAAGATCAAGACCATCGGCGATGCCTACCTGGCCGTCGCCGGCTTGCCCGATCCGAACCCCGATCCGTTCGCAGCGATCGCGAAAATGGCGCTCGGCATGATCGATCGGCTAGGCCGAGTCAACGGCCATTTCGGCTGGCCCTTGCAAATCCGGATCGGCATACATTCCGGTCCCGTGGTTGCCGGCATCATCGGCACGCACCGCTTCATCTACGACGTGTGGGGCGATACTGTAAATGTCGCCAGCCGGCTCGAAGCCTATTCTCTGCCAAATCGAATCCATGTGTCCCAGGATACCGCCCGCCACCTCGTCGGTCACTTCACGCTGGAGCCACGCGGCAGTATTGACGTGAAGGGCAAAGGCAAACTGGAGACGTTTTTCTTGAGCCGGATCTAGGCGCGCGCCCCGGCAGGGTGCATCCGACGCCGCTCGCGCGCGCGAAGTGAGATCGAAGCTTGTGCCGACCGACAACGGCCCGCCCCGCTTTCCGTTATGAAAATTTAGGATGCGGGTGACCTCGAACACTCCAACTCCTCGATTGTCCAATCGTCATCGACCGGGGTTCAACAGCGGGCGTCCGTGTCCCCAAGCTCCGCTCTTTACGTTGGTTTCGATTGAGTAAGCAGACGGGCCGTCATGCGTCACCATAAACCTGTAGCTCAGGTTTTCATGGATATATTTTCTGACCAATGCATCCATCTGATGCCGACCTGATGCAATCATTTCAATATCGTCTGGAGAAAGCGTCGGAAGCACAAGACGATCCGCCACATAGACGCAGAATTGGTCACCACTCCGACGTCCACTCGAATGACTAGCAAGACGAGTATAGATGCCGTGAGGTGTATTCCGACGTTTGGTATCGGCGGCAATACCTCGGCCAGACATGCCGACGTAGACAAAGCGTCCGTCGAAGTGCCATATCGTATAAACACCTGCGCCAAAGTTAGGCACAGAAACATTCGGCCAATCCGCGAACCTGTAGATCGGGCCGCTGTAGAGAACAGTACCGTCGGCCTTAGAGCGCTCGCTTCTCATGCCGCCACGCTCGATGAACTTCATGCCGCCGCCCGATCTTCCTTATCGGCACCGCGCATGACAATGGTTAGCGCATCGTCCAACAACGGCCGTTGCAACGCCTTGGCTTCGTCCCACGGCGCGCGCATCGCACCTTCGGGTGTCTGTGGGTGGCGTAGTTGTCGACGATGGCGTGGATTTGCTTTCGCGCCGGCACTTGCGTCTCGACAGCGTTGAGGAAGCGGATGAACTCCTGGTGCCGGTGGCGCTGCATATTGCGGCCGATGACGGTGCCGTCGAGGACGTTGAGGGCCGCGAACAGTGTCGTCGTGCCATGACGCTTGTAGTCGTGGGTCA
>Ga0210405_10001043_pt1 | contig 33529 bp, 32 predicted proteins | sample IncBWH11MmetaG_FD_155492 | JGI IMG/M metagenome (GOLD analysis project Ga0210405, IMG submission 155492) | Forest soil microbial communities from Barre Woods Harvard Forest LTER site, Petersham, Massachusetts, United States - Inc-BW-H-11-M | ecosystem: Environmental > Terrestrial > Soil >...
GCACCAAACGCTTCGGCCGCGGCGCCAACTCCGGCTCCGACGCCGCCATGACGGCGTTGCCAAGCCACGAGAGAAGCGCCAACGCGATGACGGCTGGCGGCTTCGTCCGTCTCGTCAGCCTGCTCAGCGCGATCGATCCGGCCGCCAGCAGAGCCCGACATGGCCACGACGCCCGCGATGCACGCATGACTCCTCCTGTGCGCGGCGTCCGTCGCCGCTGCGCCGCATGTCGAATTTCCGCAGGAGCTACCCTATGGATTCATTTTAGGACTAGGCACCGGGATGTCAAATGCAGCGGCATGCATGGATCGCCGCGCCGCTGGCCGCGGCGCCGGACCGACCGGTCCCTACTCGGCGAGGCCGTGGACGGCCGCGTACTGGACCAGCTGGTGGTTCTCGGTCAGCCCCATCTTTTCGAGGACGCGGGCGCGGTAGGTGCTCACGGTGGGTACGGAGAGGCCCAGCGCCGCGGCGCTGGCGGTGACCGACCTGCCCGAGGCGAGCAGCTGGAACACCTGGAACTCCCGATCGGAGAGCAGCTCGTGCGGCGCCCGGCCCGGCGCCAGGCTGATCTCGCCGGCGAGTCTCTCGGCCAGGCTCGGGCTCACGTATCGCCTTCCCGCCAGCACGCTGCGGACCGCGCCGGCGAGCTCGGCGGCAGCGGTCTTCTTGGTCACGTAGCCGACGGCGCCGGCGCGCAGCGCCCGCACCGCGAATTGATCCTCGGCATACATGCTGAGCATCAGGACCGGGAGCCTGGGCCGGGCGTGCCGCAGCTCCTTGAGCGTATCGAGCCCGCTCTTGCCCGGCAGCGAGACGTCGAGGATGACCATGTCCCACGGCGCCGCCGCCACCATGCCCACCGCCTCCTCGCCGCTCGCCGCCTCCGCGAAGACCGCGCCCGCGACGGCACGCCCGAGGATCTGCTTGAGGCCCTGCCTGACGACGGAGTGATCGTCCACCAGCAGGATGCGCTTGCTCACGGCAGCGTCACCTCCACCCTGGTGCCGCCGGCCGGGTCGCGACCGATCACCGCTTCGCCGCCCAGCTCCTGGGCCCGCTCGCGCATGCCGATCAGGCCCAGGGAGCCCGCATCCGCCACCTCGCCGGCAGCGATGCCGCGGCCGTTGTCGGCGACCGCGAGCAGCACCCGGCCGCCCTCGACGGCGAGGCGGATCCGGACCTCGGTGGCGCCCGCGTGCCGCGCCACGTTGGTCAGCGCCTCCTGCAGGATGCGGAACAGCGCGGTGGCGGGGCCCGGATCGAGCACCTTGCCTCTCAGGCTCGATTGGAGGCGGCAGGCGATACCCGTCCGCTTCCCGAACTCTCCCACGTACCACTCGACGGCGGCCTCGAGCCCCAGCTTGTCCAGGATGCCGGGCCGCAGCTCGGTGGCGATGCGCTGGACGACGTCCGATGCCGATTCGAGCAGCTGGCCCATGGCGCGCAGCTTGACCCTGATCTCCTCGCCGGCGCGCTGCGGCGGCAGCGGCAGCCGGCGCTCGAGCCAGGCCACGTCGAGCCGCAGCGCGGTCAGCATCTGGCCCACCTCGTCGTGGACCTCCCGCGCGATGCGCGTGCTCTCCTCCTCGCGGGCGGAGCGCAGCCGCCCCGACAGCGCCCGCAGCTCGGCATGGGACTGGCGCAGGCGCTCCTCCGTTCGCTTACGCTCGGTGATGTCCCGTCCAAAACCGATCCGGGTGCCGTCGGAAAGGGTCATGCGCCCCCACGCCACCTCGATCACCCTGCCGTCGCGCGTGCGCATGGTGAAATCGGCCCAGCGGTTCTCGGACGCCTGGATGAAGTCGCGCGCGCGGCGCAGTTGGGTCGGGTTCGGATAGATCTCCGCCAGGAAATCGATCCGCTGCGCCTCGTCGACTGTCCAGCCGAGCACCCGCTGCCATTCACGGTTGGCGAACAGCAGCCGGCCCGCCAGGTCGTAGGTGGAGATGAGCAGGGGGATGTGGTCGAAGATCGCCTGCAGCAGCTCCGACCGCTGCCGCAACGCCTGCCGCTCCTGCTGGCGCCGCGAGAGGTCGGCGACGATCGCCGCCAGGCGGTCGGGCGAGCGGCCCAGCGGCACGAAGAACGGGTTGGCCAGGACGCCGCCCTCGTCCAGGATCGCCGAATGGGTGGCCAGCACGCCGTGGCGCATCAGCGAGCCGTTCAGCGTCCGCACCTCGTGCATGCACAGCACGACGCACGGCCAGGCCTCGGCGACCGCGGCGAGGCCGACCTCCCAGGCGCACAGCTCCGCGTCGGGAGCCTCGCTCGCGCGGTCCCAACCGATGGAGCCGAGCAGGCGGATCATCAGCGCCCCTGCCGCCGCTGCCGCCTCCAAGGCCGCCGAGACGTCGTGGAGCATGGCCTCGGCCGCGGGGGCGCGCTCGACGAGGACCAGGCGCCCGCGCTCGCCGCCCTCGACGTCGAGCCCGTGTGCGGCGAGGACGGCGGCCACGCGCTGATTGTCCGCACTGCTGCCGACCACGATGCAGTGGTCGGAGCCGCGCAGGCCGGCCTCCACGAAGCCGGCCGCGACCGCGAGCTGCGCCTCGGTTTCCCAGAGAAACGCGAGGTGGGAATGCAGGGGTACGCGGTGGGCGGCGATCCCCAGATCGATGGGGGTTGCCGTGGCCCTGAGCTCGCTGCGTGGCGGGCGCGGCATCGCCTGACTCCTCGCCAAATTCCGTTAATTGGTCATGAACGGGCGCTTTTCGCCCGGCCCCGAGCTCAGAGCGACCGTTCATAAACATCTTAATCCGAATCGAAGATGCCGGGAAGGGGTATTCTGCGCCGCCAACCCTACGTGGCCGGCGACTGCCTTGCCGGGAAGCGGTGCTTGTTGTCCTGGTCCGAGACCAGAGACCTAAGGCTCGGCCGGACGCACCACCGCGGCGGCAGTCTCCGGGCGCCGCGCCAGGCCGGCGATGCGGCTGGCGAGGACGGCGGCGCCGTAGCCGTTGTCGATGTTGACGACGCCGACGCCGGGAGCGCAGCCGTTGAGCATGGTGAGCAGCGGGGCCAGGCCGCCGAAGCTCGCGCCATAGCCGACGCTGGTGGGGACCGCCACCACCGGCGCGGGCACCAGGCTGGCCACCACGGTCGGCAGGGCGCCGTCCATGCCGGCCACGGCGATGACCACGCCGGCGCGGCGGAGCTCCGGCAGGCGGCCGAGCAGGCGGTGGAGGCCGGCGACGCCGACGTCGTAGGCGCGATCCACGGGATGGCCGCACCACTCGGCGCACACCGCGGCCTCCTCGGCCACCGGCAGGTCGGAGGTGCCGGCGGCCAGCACCGCGATCGCCGGCCCCGCCGGCGCCGCCAGCTCGCCGCAGGTGAGCACCCGGGCGCGCTGGTGGTAGACGCCGCCGGGAGCCGCGCCGGCCAGCAGCTCAGCCGCCGCCGCGGGGCTCAGGCGGGTCACCAGCACCCGGCCATGCGCCGCCAGCAGGCACTCGACGATCCGCGCCAGATCCTCGCTGGTCTTGCCTTCGGCGTAGACGGCTTCCGGCAACCCCAGGCGCAGCTCGCGGTGCAGGTCGAGCTTGGCGAAGCCGAGATCGGCAAAGGGCAGCTCCGCCAGGCTGGCCGCGGCCTGGGCCGGCGCCACCTCGCCGGCGGCCACCGCTTCGAGCAGCCGTTGCAGGTCGCGGGGGTTCACGGCAGGTCGGCACCGCCGCGGCGGTAGCCGCGGGGATCGAACGTGGCGCTGGCGAAGCCGAGCTGCCGCAGGCGCGGCGCCAGGCCGGGCCAGAGGACCGCCAGCCGCTCCACCTCGCCGGCGGCGACCTCGACCCGCGCCGCGCCGCCGTCGTCGCGCACCCGCACCACCCGGAACTCCGCGCCGGCGAGCAGCGCCTCGGCCGCCTCGATCCGCCGCAGCTTGCCCAGCGTCACCACCTGCCCGTGCGGGATGCGCGACGACAGACAGGCGTTGGCCGGGCGGTCCCAGGCCGAGAGCCCGAGAGCGCGCGCCATCGCCCTTGCCGTGGGCTTGTCGATGCCGTGGGCGAGCAGCGGCGAATAGATGCCGCGCTCGCGCACCGCCCGCAGGCCGGGGCGGTCGGCGCCGGGATCGGAGGCGTTGGAGCCGTCACATACCACCGCCAGACCGCGCCGCGCCGCCTCCCGTCGCATCGCGTCCATGCGCATGCCCTGGCAGACATAGCAGCGATGGGCGGGGTTGGCGACGAACTCCGGATCGTCGAGCTCGCTATAGGTGATCACCTGGTGGCGGATGCCGATCTCGGCGGCGAGCCGCCGCGCGTGGTCCAGCTCGGCCCCGGCCAGCGTCTCGGCGGCCGCGGTCACCGCCAGCGCCAGCGGACCGACCGCACGGTAGGCCAGCGCCGCCACCAGCGCCGAATCGACGCCGCCGGAGTAGGCGACCAGGATCGAGCCACGGGCGGCGAGGTCCGCCACCACCCGCTCGGCGATCTGGTTCGCCGCTGCCGCCGGCGGCGCCGCGCTCTGCGGTCTAGCGATCCACTCGGTCATGATCCTGACGCTTCCCGGCCGATCGGAACGACACCGGCACCAGGTAGAAGATACCGAACTCGCACAGCGACCAGAGCAGCACCAGCGGCGCCCGCGCCTGCAACCGGGACATGGCGACGAGCAGCGACAGCAGGCTCGGCGGCCCGCAGAACGACAGCAGGAAGAGCCGCCGCCGCAGCGGCGCGGCGAGGTGGCGGCTGCGCTGCGCATAGATCATCCCCGCCGCCCAGCCGAGCGCCGCGGCGGCGCCGTAGAGCTGCATCAGGGTCAGCTGTGGCAGCTCGGGCAGCGGCGCCAGGCCGCCGAGATGCAGCAGGAAAACCACCCAGCAGACGAAGAACAGCCCGGCCAATGCCGCTCCGAGCGCCCTCATCGTCCTCATCGTCGGGGGCGGCGGCGAGGGCCAACCCGGGGTCACTCCTCACCGGTCATCGGCGGGCAGGTGCAGAAGAGGTTGCGATCGCCCCAGACGTTGTCGATGCGGCCGACCGCCGGCCAGAACTTGTGCTGTCGCACCCAGGGGGCCGGGAAGGCCGCCTGCTCGCGGCTGTAGGGGTGGCTCCAGGCGTCCCCGGCCGCCTCGAGCGCGGTGTGCGGCGCGCGCTGCAGCGGGTTGTCGAGGCGGTCCGCCCGGCCCTCCTCGATCGCCCGGATCTCGCCGCGGATGGCGATCAGGGCATCGCAGAAGCGGTCGAGCTCGGCCTTGGACTCGCTTTCGGTGGGCTCGATCATCAGCGTGCCGGCGACCGGGAACGACTGCGTCGGGGCGTGGAAGCCGTAGTCCATCAGCCGCTTGGCGACGTCTTCCGCCTCGACGCCGGCGCTGGCCTTGCACGGCCGCAGATCGAGGATGAACTCGTGCGCGACGCGGCCGCCGGCGCCGCTGTAGAGCACCGGGAAATGCGGGCGCAGGCGCGCGGCCATGTAGTTGGCGTTCAAGATGGCTACCGCCGTCGCCCGGGCCAGCCCGCGGGCGCCCATCAGCGCGATGTAGGTCCAGGAGATCGGCAGGATGCCGGCGCTGCCCCACGGCGCCTCCGCCACCGGGCCCACCGCGGTCCGCCGCGGATCCTGCGGATGGCCGGGCAGGAACGGCGCCAGATGCGGCGCGACGCAGATCGGCCCCATGCCCGGGCCGCCGCCGCCGTGCGGGATGCAGAAGGTCTTGTGCAGGTTCAGGTGGCAGACGTCGGCGCCGATGTCGCCGGGACGGCAGAGGCCGACCATGGCGTTCATGTTGGCGCCGTCCATGTAGACCAGGCCGCCGTGACGATGCACGATCTCGCACAGCTCGCGGATCCCCGGCTCGAACACGCCGTGGGTCGAGGGATAGGTCACCATGATCGCCGCCAGCCGGTCGCGGTGCGCCGCGGCCTTGGCCTCGAGGTCCGCCAGCTCGACGTTGCCGCCGGCATCGCAGGCCACCGCCACCACCTTCATGCCGGCCATCGTCGCCGACGCCGGATTGGTGCCATGGGCCGAGACCGGGATCAGGCAGACGTCGCGCACCTGGCCGCGGGAGAGGTGATAGGCGCGGATCGCCGCGAGGCCGGCGAACTCGCCCTGGGCGCCGGAGTTCGGTTGCAGCGAGGCGGCGGCGAAGCCGGTGATCTCGCACAGCCAGCTCGCGAGCGACACGAACAGCTCCTGGTAGCCCAGCGTCTGCTCGCGCGGCGCGAACGGATGCAGGTCGCTGAATTCCGGCCAGGTCACCGGCGCCATCTCGGTCGAGCCGTTGAGCTTCATGGTGCACGAACCGAGCGGGATCATCGAGGTGGTCAGCGACAGGTCCCGCGACTCGAGGCGCCGCAGGAACCGCAGCATCTCGTGCTCGGTGTGATAGCGGTTGAAGACCGGATGGCCGAGGAACGGCGAGGTGCGCGCGTGCGGCGCCGGGAAATCGCCGCCTCCCCCTGCCGAGCCGTCCGCCCCGGCCGCCGCCGCCGCGCCGTCCTCCCCACCGCCGGCGAAGACCGCCAGCAGCTCCGCGACGTCACCCGCCGTGGTGGTCTCGTCGAGCGCCACGCCGACCGCGGAGTCGCCCAGCCGCCGCAGGTTGATCCGCCGCGCCGCCGCCGCCGCCAGCAGGTCGTCCGCGCGGCCCACCGGGCCGCCGTCGAGCTCGACCCGCACGGTGTCGAAGAAGGGCTCGGCCGGCGCCGCGTAACCCAGCCGCGTCAGGCCGGCCGCCAGCGCCGCGGCCAGCGCGTGCACCCGCCTGGCGATCGCCACCAGCCCGGCGGGGCCGTGATAGACCGCGTACATCGCGGCCATCACCGCCAGCAGCGCCTGGGCGGTGCAGATGTTGCTCGTCGCCTTCTCGCGGCGGATGTGCTGCTCGCGGGTCTGCATCGCCATGCGGTAGGCGACGGCGCCGTGAGCGTCGCGCGACACGCCGATGATGCGCCCCGGGATCTGGCGCTTGTAGGTCTCGCGCGTCGCGAGATAGGCGGCATGCGGACCGCCGTAGCCGAGCGGCACGCCGAAGCGCTGCGCCGAGCCCACCGCGACGTCGGCCCCGAATTCCCCCGGCGGCCGCAACAACGTCAGCGCCAGCAGGTCGGCAGCCACCACCACCAGGGCGCCGGCGGCGCGAGCGCGCGCGGCCAGCGGCGCGTAGTCGAGCACCCGACCGTCGCTGGTCGGATACTGCAACAGCACGCCGAAGACGTCCGAAAGATCGGCAGTTTCCAGGCTCGCGGCCGGCTGCCGATCGCCCGCACCTTCGCCGCCGACCGGCAGCTCCCGCACCTCGACGCCGATGGTCTCGGCGCGGGTGCGGACCACGGCCAGGGTCTGCGGATGGCACGAGGCGGCCACCATGAAAACGTTGCGCTCGCCACGCGGGCCGGTGGGTGCGAGGGCCAGGCACATGTGCATCGCCTCGGCGGCGGCGGTCGATTCGTCGAGCAGCGAGGCGTTGGCGACCGGCAGCCCGGTCAGGTCCGCGACCATGGTCTGGAAGGCGAGCAGGGCTTCCAGGCGCCCCTGCGAGATCTCCGCCTGGTAAGGGGTGTACTGGGTGTACCAGCCGGGGTTCTGCAGCACGTTGCGCTGCACGACGCCGGGCACCACGCAGCCGTGGTACCCCATGCCGAGATACGACTTGAAGACCTGATTCCGCGCTGCCAGGCCGCCCAGCGCCAGCAGCACCTCGTGCTCGCCCAGCTCGCGGTCGACGGGGAGGCCGGCCAAAGCCAGCGGTCGGCCCAGCCGGATCGACGCGGGGACGGTCTGGTCCACCAGCTCCTCGAGCGAGGCGAGGCCCAGCGCCGCCAGCATTTCCCCCACCTCGGCTTCGCTCGGGCCGAGATGGCGGCGGACGAAGGTATCGGTGGGCTGCAAGGCGGGTCCGGGACGCTCGAAGGTCAGCGCCGGATCAGGCTTCGCCACTCTTGACGTACTCCTCGTAATCCTCCGCCTTCATCAGCGCCTTGAGGTCGTCGGCCGACGAGAAGCGGATCTTGATCAACCAGCCCTCGCCATGCGGATCGTCGTTGAGCATCTCGGGATCGTCGACCACCGCGTCGTTGATCTCTACCACCTCGCCGGCCACCGGCGAATAGACCTCGGCCACCGCCTTCACCGATTCGATCGTGCCCAGCTCGTCCTGGACGTTGAACACCTGGCCCACCTCCGGCAGCTCGACGAAGACCACCTCGCCGAGCTCCTGCTGGGCGAACTCGGTGATCCCCAGCACGCAGACGTCGTCCATCACCCGCACCCATTCGTGCTCCTTCGAGTACAGATAGTCGCCGGGATACATGCTGTCGGTCACCCTCCTGTCAGGCTGGACGCGAGGAGAGCCTCGCCTGGTCTCGGATCCGCTTTCATATATACACCAACCGGCCGTCTCACGCGGGCGTTTTCTGGCGGCGGTAGAACGGCAGCTCGACCACGGTCGCTGCCAGCGTCTTGCCGCGCACGTCCAGGCTCAGCGCCGTGCCCGGCGCCGCCAGCGCCGGCGGCACGTAGGCCATGCCGATGGCCTTCTCGAGCGTCGGGCTCCAGCTGCCGCTGGTGACCTCGCCCACCGCCTTGCCGCCCGCTAGAACCGCGTGCCCCTGGCGGGCGATTCCCCGCCCCTCGACCATGAAGCCCACCAGGGTGCGCTGGACCCCCTGCTCGCGCTGCCGCGCCAGCGCCGCGCGGCCCACGAACTCTCCCTTGCCGAGCTTCACCACCCAGGACAGCCCCGCTTCGAGCGGCGTGGTGCGCTCGTCGATCTCGTGGCCGTAGAGCGCCATGGCCGCCTCCAGCCGCAGCGTGTCGCGCGCGCCGAGCCCGGCCGGCGCCAGACCGTGGGGAGCGCCGGCGGCGAGCAGGCGCCGCCACACCGCCGCCGCGCCGGCAGGCTCGAGGTAGAGCTCGAAACCGTCCTCGCCGGTGTAGCCGGTGCGCGAGATGATCGCCGGCACCCCGGCCACCTCGCCGCGCGCGAAGGTGTAGTAGCGCAGTGCGGCGATGCCCGGGGAAGCGAGCGGTTCGAGGATCGCCAGCGCCTGCGGCCCCTGCAGGGCGAGCAGGGCGTAGCGGTCGCTCTCGTCGGTGATCTGAGGGGTCTCAGGGGTCTCCAGGGTCTCCGGGGGCTCCGCGGGCGCGCCGGCCGCGGGGACCGCGGCGGCTCGTTCCCGGATCCAGGCGAAATCGCGCGCCGCATTCGAGGCGTTGACCACCACCAGGAAGTCGTCGTCGGCCAGGCGATAGATCAGCAGGTCGTCGACGTAGGTGCCGCGCTCGGTCAGCAGGCCGCTGTAGTGGGCGCGCCCGGGCGCCAGTTGCGTCACGTCGTTGGGGGTGAGCCGCTGCAGCAGCCGCGCGGCGCCCGCGCCGCGCACCCGGACCTCGCCCATGTGCGAGACGTCGAAGAGGCCGGCCGCGCCGCGCACCGCCCGGTGCTCTTCGATGACGCCGGTGTACTGCACCGGCATCTCCCAACCGGCGAAGCCCACCATGCGGGCGCCGAGCTCGCGATGGCAGTCGTAGAGGGGGGTGCGCCGCAGCTCCGGGCCGGCGGCTGGCGAGGTGTCGGGAGGTGCCATTGCTCGCTCTCTCCGGTAGAGGGCGACCCTATCATGGGCGGCCGGCGGCGGTCGTCACCATTTCGACACGCCGCCGCCACGTCCAGGCCGCCGGCGCCCGGCATCGTCGAACCCTTCGGACCTCCGCACGGCCGGGGGACGGCCGGGCCAAGCTGCTCGCGCCGTCTCGCGGCCGTTTTTTTCCGAGGCTTTCCGTGCAAAGCTATGCGCCAGCCAAGGTGACCGCATGAGGCTCCTCATCATCCGCCACGCCATCGCCGAGGATCGCGAGGATTTCGCGCGCACCGGCAAGGACGATCGCCTGCGCCCGCTCACCGACGACGGCCGCAAGAAGATGAAGCAGGCAGCCCGCGGCCTCAAGACCCTGGTCCCCGAGATCGACCTCCTCGCCACCAGCCCGCTCACCCGCGCGGCGCAGACCGGCGCCGTGGTCGACAGCGTCTACGGCGGCCTGCGCGAGGTGGAGATCGCGGAGCTCGCGCCCGAGGCCTCGCCGATCGAGCTGCTGAGCTGGCTGCGCAAGCAGACCGGCGAGACCGTGGCATTGGTCGGCCACGAGCCGAGCATCAGCCTGGCGGTCTCCTGGTTGCTGACCGGCACCGAGAAGCGGCTCTTCTCCTTTCGCAAGGGCGGCGCCTGCCTGCTCGAGTTCCCCGGCGAGGTGGGCGCCGGCACCGCGTCGCTGCTCTGGGCGCTGACCCCGGCACAGCTGCGCGAGCTGTCGGGCTGAGGCCTGGCCGGCCGCGGCGGGCAATGGACGCTGAGCGCTGGGTGATGAGAGACGCCGCCGAAGATTCCTCCTCCGAGCTCCTCGATCGCTCCCCTGAAGAAGGGGCGCGCCGCCTTGCCCTCGCCTACCTCGACGCCGCCGCCGCCGCCATGCCGCGACTCGGCGACCGCGACGACGACGAGGCGCTCCACGATCTGCGGGTGGCGCTGCGCCGCTTGCGCAGCTGCCTCGACGCTTACGGTTCCCAGCTCGGCGACTGCGTGCCCGGCAAGCTTGCCCGCCGCCTGCGCCGCCTGGCGGACGCCACCGGGCCGGGCCGTGACGCCGAGGTGCAGCTCGCCTGGCTGCGCCGGCAGCGCACCGATCTCTCCCGCCGCAACCACGGCCATCGCGGCGGCCTGGCCTGGATGCAGGAGCGCCTCGAACGGCGGCAGGAGCGGGCGTACGACGAGCTGCGCTCCGAGGTGATGCGCGACTTTCCGCGGGTCGAGAAGGGCTTGCGGCGGCGGCTGTCGGTCTACCGTGCCGAGGTGCGCCTGGACGGCCTGCCGGCACCCGGCTTCGGCGCTGCCGCCGCCGGCATCGTGGCGCGGCATGCCGCCAGCCTCGGCCGCCGGCTGGAACGCATCACGGCGGCCGGCGAGGTGCGGCGCGCGCATCGCGCCAGGATCAGCGCCAAGCGCCTGCGCTATCTCGCCGAGCCGCTGGAGAACCTGCTCGCGGCGGACCGCCGGCCGGCGGCGCGGGCCGGCGAGCTGGTGCGCCGCCTCAAGGAGCTGCAGGACCTGCTCGGCGAGCTCCACGACGCCCACGTCATGGAAGCCGAGATCGCCGCGGCGGTGCGCGACGCCGCCGCCGAGCGCGCCGAGCGCCTGCTCGAGCTCACGCTGGCCGCCGGCGAGATCGACCCGGGGCGGCTGCGCAGCGAGCGCCGGCGGCCGCAGGAGCCCGCGCTGCTCGCCCTGGCGCGCCGTAACCGCGCCCGCCGCGACGCGCTGTTCGGCGAGTTCGCGGCGCGCTGGCAGGGGGAGCCGGTCGCCGAGCTGCTGGCGGCCGCCGGCGCGATGGCGGCTGCCCTGCGCGGCGAGGAGGGGGCCGCGGCGACGGCGCCCGCGGCGTCCGCGGAGGCGGAGCCGGCGCCGGTGGTGCGGGAGGCCGGCACGGACGCGGCGGCGGACGGCACGCCGGCGGCCGGCAGGGAGGTGGCCGGCAGCGCGGCTCCCGGGCTGCCGGGCTCCCGGTGACGGGCGGCCGGCGTCAGTAGGCGCCGCCCAGCGTCTGGCCGCCGTCGACGACCAGCACCGCGCCGGTGGTGAAGCGCGAGGCGTCGCTGGCGAAGTAGAGCGCCGCGCCGAGGAGGTCTTCGGGCTGGCCGAGGCGGCCCTGGGGAATGGCCGCCAGGGCGCGCTCGCGGGATCGCGGATCCTGCCAGAGCGCCTCGCTGAAGCGCGTCTGGATGAGGCCGGGGGCGAGCGCGTTGACGCGGATGGAATCGGCGGCGAGCTCGAGCGCGAGGGTGCGGGTGAGCATCAGCACCGCCGCCTTGGTGACGCCGTAGACGCCGAGGCCGGCATGCGGCACCATGCCGGCGACCGAGGCGAGGTTGAGGATCGAGCCGCCGCCGCGGGCACGCAGCAAGGGCACGCAGGCGCGGGTCACCAGCGCGTAGCCTTTGACGTTGACCTCGAAGGTCTTGTCCCAGTGCCCTTCGTCGGCCGCCAGCAGCGGCCCGAAGTGAGGACTGGTGGCGGCGTTGTTGACCAGCACGTCGAGGCCGCCGAAGGCGTCGCGCACCGCCTCGGCCAGCGCCTGCACCTCGCCGGCGCGGCCGGTGTGGCAGGGCAGCGCCAGCGCCTCGCCGCCGGCGTCGCGGATGCGGCCGGCGGCGGCCTCGAGCTCGGCGCGCTTGCGGCTGGCGAGCACGACGCGCGCGCCGGCGGCGGCCAGGGCGCCGGCGATGGCCTCGCCGATGCCGCGCGAGGCGCCGGTGACCAGCGCCACGCGGCCGGCCAGGTCGCAACGCCAGGCGGCGGGCGCGGAGATCTCGGGCATGGCGGCAACCATACCGCAATGCCAATGTCGGACCGCCGGGTTCCACAAGGGCTCCCGGCGCCATGAAAGGGAGGAGCAGCCATGAAGGGACGCAGCATCGGCATGATCCTGTTGGCGGTCTACCTGATCCTCGCCGGCCTGGTGGCGCTGTTCGCGCTGACCTTCGCCGGCCTTCCGATGTTGATGGGCGTCATCGCCCTGCTCGCCGGCATCGCCATCCTCATCGGCAGATGAACCGGCCGGGCACGGGGAGGAGCGGCCGGCAGTCCGAGATGCCGGCAGCCCCGGCGGGCACCGGCTGCCCGGCGGCCCCGGCGGACACCGGCCGCCCTCCCCGGCGCCCGGCTGATACAGTTCGAGAACACGCCACCGGCCCCGGCGGCCGGGCGGGCGACACCAAGGAGGGAGCGGTGGCGGTCGAGATCACGGGCCGGTATATCGGCAAGCTGAAGACGGAGATGACCCACGGTCCTTCCGGGGCGGTCCTGCGCACCGCCGCGCCGGCGGACAACCAGGGCGACGGCAGCTCGTTCTCCCCCACCGACCTGGCGGCGGCCGCGCTCGCCTCCTGCATGGTCACCACCCTGGCCATCGTCGCCGAGCGCGACGGCATCGACCTTTCGGGCGTCAGCTTCCGGGTCGAGAAGCACATGGCCAGCGACCCGCGCCGCATCGCCAGCCTGCCGGTGGAGATCCACCTGCCGGCCAGCCTGGCGCCGGCCGCGCGCCAGAAGCTCGAACGCGCCGCCAACACCTGCCCGGTGCACCGCAGCCTGGCGCCGGAGCTGGAAAAAGCCGTGCGCTTCGTCTACGACGTGTAGCGGCGAGGCGGCGGCGCCTGCCCGCCGCCGAGCAGCCCAAGCCGCCGGGTCGCTGGCACCGCCAGTCGGCGCCGCTTGCTTCTTTTCTTATATTTTCTTACTATTGAGTATATTCATGGGAGTAAAGACATGCAAAAGAAAGTTCGCCGCCTCCACCTGAACCGTGAAACCCTTCGGCTGTTGAATGAGAACGCTTTGCGCCAGGTCGCCGGCCTGAGTCCCGTGCAGACCAACTGCGGTCAGATATGCAGCCTGACGATTGCTTGCTCGAACTGCAACACCTGCGTGACCTGCCCACCCGAGGTCACCTGCTGAGGCAGCACTCGGCACCAGGCGGCGGCGCCGGGCGGTAACCCGGCTCCCGAGGCGGCCGGCGAAGCGGCCGGTCGGCGCCTGCCGCCTCAGCTCTTGGCGTCGTACCAGCTGGCACCCGAGCCGACGTCCACCCGCAGCGGCGCCGCGAGCTGGGCCACGCCCTCCATCTCGCGGCGCACCAGCTCGGCGACCGGCTCGACTTCGGCCTGCGGCAGCTCCAGCAGCAGCTCGTCGTGCACCGTCAGCAGCAGGCGGGCGGCGGGGTGCTCGCGGCGCAGGCGGCGGTCGATGGCGATCATCGCCAGCTTCAGCAGGTCGGCGGCGGTGCCCTGGATGCGGGCGTTGATCGCCATGCGGCGGGCGTTCTCGCGCAGGTTGTGGTTCTTGCTGCGGATGTCCGGCAGCCACCGCACCCTGCCGTACAGCGTCTCCACCCTGCCGTCGCGCTCGGCCGCCTGCAGCGTCTCCTCGACGTAGCGGCGGACGCCCTGGTAGCGGTCCAGGTAGGCGGCGATGAAGCGCTCGGCGTCGGCCTTCGGGATGCCCAGGTTCTGCGACAGCCCGAAGGCGCTCATGCCGTAGAGGATGCCGAAATTGATCGTCTTGGCGGCGCGGCGTTGCTCGGCGGTGACCAGCTCCGGCGCCACGCCGAAGACGGTGCCGGCGGTGGCGCGGTGGATGTCCTCGCCGGCGGCGAAGGCGCGGATCAGCTCCGGCTCGGCGGCGATGTGGGCGAGGATGCGCAGCTCGATCTGGCTGTAGTCGGCGACCACCAGCGCCTGGCCGGGGCCGGCGACGAAGGCGCGGCGGATGCGCTGGCCCAGCTCGGTGCGGATCGGGATGTTCTGCAGGTTGGGGTTGGCCGACGACAGCCGGCCGGTGGCGGCCACCGCCTGCTGGTAGCGGGTGTGGAGGCGCCCGTCCGCGCCCACCATCGCCGGCAGCGCGTCGACATAGGTGCTCTTGAGCTTGGACAGCTCGCGGTAGCGCAGCAGCAGCTGGGCGATCGGAAACCCGCGGAGCGCCAGCCCTTCGAGGACCTCGGCGCCGGTCGAGTAGCTGCGGGTCTTCTGGGTGCGCTTGGGCGCCGGCAGCCCCAGGCGTTCGAACAGCACCACCCCCAGCTGCTGCGGCGAGTTGAGGTTGAAGCGCTCGCCGGCCTGGCGCCAGATCTCCTCTTCGAGCTGCGCCACCTCCCGGCCCAGCTCAACCGACATGGCTCCCAGGTAGCCGGTGTCGAGCAGGATGCCGGTTTCCTCCATGCCGAGCAGCACCGGCAGCAGCGGCATCTCGATCTCGCGGAAGACGCGGTCGAGGGCGCCGGCGTTGCCGGCGGTCAGCTCCTGGCGCATGCCGGCGGCCATGTGGCGTGCCAGCAGCACCCGCTCGCCGGCGAAGGTCAGCAGGCGCGGGTCGCCGGGCTCCGGTGCCTGTCCCTTGTCCCAGCCCGCCTCCTTGGCCGACAGCGGCCGGGCGTTGAGCCGTTCGAGCGCCAGCTCCTCGAGGCTGTGACCGTGGACCGACGGCTTGAGCAGGTAGGACGCCAGCATGGTGTCGAACAGCTCGGCGCAGCAGCGTTCGCCGTCGGGGCAGAGGCGCAGCACCTCCTTGAGGTTGTGTCCAGACAGGCGCGCCCCGGGATCCGTTAGCAGGCCGCCGAGCGTCGCCAACGCCGCCTCGCGCAGGCCGGGCCGCCGGAAGTCGGCGAACAGCACCGGTTCGCCGTCGGCCGGCTCGCCGCCGGGAGCGGCCGCCACCGCCAGGCCCAGCGCCGGCGCCTCCCCGATCACCGCCGCGAACAGCTCGGCGCCCGCCCGCGACGTGCCGTGGGTGTCTCCGGCATCGCCGGCTGCACGGGCGGCAGCCGTCAGAGCCATGGCGCTTTCCCACTCGGCTGGCGAGAGTGCCTCCCGTGCCATCGGGCCGGCGCCGCCGCCGGCCGCCTCGGCGCCGCCGCCCGGCCCGCCGCCGGCGAGCGCGATCTGGACCGCCGCCGGCTCCGGCGCCAGCTCCTCGACCAGCGACAGGAATTCGAGCTCGGTGTAGAGGCGGCGCAGTGCCGCCGTGTCCGGGGGATCGCGGCGCAGCGCGGCGGGGTCGAAGGGGACGGGCAGATCGGTATGGATGGTCGACAGCTCCTTCGACAGGCGCGCCTGCTCGGCGTGTTGCTGCAGGCCCTCGCGATAGCTCTTGCGCGTCACCTCGCCGGCGCGGGCCAGCAGCTCTTCGAGCGAGCCGTACTCCTGGATCAGCGCCTTCGCCCCCTTGTCGCCGATCCCGGGCACGCCGGGGATGTTGTCGATCGAGTCGCCCATCAGCGCCAGCACGTCGGCGACCTTGGCCGGCGGCACGCCGAAGTCCTCGGTGACGCCGTTCGGGTCGTAGAGCTTGGAGCGGCCGGTGTGGTAGAGCGACACGCGCGGCTCGACCAGCTGCATGAGGTCCTTGTCGGCGGAGACCAGGATCACCTCGTAGCCGTCTTCGGCGGCGCGGCAGGCGAGGGTGCCGAGCACGTCGTCGGCCTCGTAGCCCGACAGCTCCAGCACCGGGATGTGGAACGCTTCCAGCAGCCGGCGGATCCAGGGCAGCTGGCTGGCCAGGTCTTCGGGCATCGGCGCGCGGTTCGCCTTGTAGTCGGCGAAGCGCTCGCTGCGCAGCGTCTTGCCGCCCTCCAGGGCAACGCCGATCAGCTCCGGCTGCTCCTCGCGCAGCAGCTTGCGCAGCATGGTGACGAAGCCATAGATGGCGTTGGTCGGCTCGCCCTTGGAGTTGGACAGGTTGCGGATGGCGAAAAACGCCCGGAAGATGTTGGAGTAGCCGTCGATCAGGAACAGCCGCTGCGCGCGGGCCCCGCCGCCCGCGGCACCCGCGCCAGCCCCGCCGCTCGCGGCGCCCGCGGTGCCCTCGCCGGTCCCGCCGCCCGCGGTGCCCTCGCCGGTCCCGCCGCTCGCGGCACCGCCAACGGGGGAGGGATTGTCAGGGGCGCCGGGATTGGCCATAGGAGATGGATTCTAGTGCCCCGTCTCAGAATCTCGCATCCTTGTTCGCCGGCCCTCCGATGCCTGCGTCGTCGCTCACCTGGCACGGCCCTCGCACCTGGCGCGGGCAACCGTCGGCCGCGCCTCGCGGCCGCATGACAGGTGGGAGGGGCCGCCGATGTCTTTGCTGGCCTGGATCGTCCTCGGTTTGATCGCCGGGCTGCTGGCGCGGGCGCTGTTGCCCGGCCGCGATCCGGGCGGCTGCATCGTCACCATCCTCGTCGGCATCGCCGGCGCCCTGCTCGGCGGCTGGCTGTCGACGCTGCTGGGTTTCGGCGGCCTCGCCGGCGGCCTGGACCTGCGCAACCTGGCGATCGCCGTGCTCGGCGCCATCGTGCTGCTGATCCTGGCGCGCCTGCTCACCGGCCGGCGGGTCTGACCCGCCGCCAAACGGCGGGTCCAAGCCGCCGCCAAACGGCGGATTTGAACTACCGCCGGGCAGCAGCTCTGACCCTCCGCCGACCGGCAGATCTGACCATCCCCCTCCTACCTGCGGGCTTGGGCGAGCAGGTGCGCCGCCTCGGGCAGGATCAACGCCTCGAGGGCCAGCGCCACCGCCTTCGGCGAGCCCGGCAGCAGAAAGACGGCGCGGTCGCGCACCAGGCCGGCAGCGGCGCGGCTGAGCATCGCCGCCGCCCCGACCTGCTGGTAGGAGAGCATCCGGAAGAGCTCCCCGAAGCCCTCGACGGCACGGTCGAACAGCGGCGCCACCGCCTCGACCGTCAGGTCCCGCGGCGAGAACCCGGTGCCGCCGGTGAGCACCACCACGTCCAGACCGGGCTCGGCGAGCAGCCGCCACACCGCCGTCCGGATCGCCGCGACGTCGTCGGCGACCAGGTCCGTCCCCACCACCCGATGCCCGGCCGCCGTCACCGCCTCGTGCAGCACTCGGCCGCTGACGTCGTCCGCCCGGGCGCGCGAGTCGCTGACGGTGATCAGCCCGAATCCCAGGACGGCGGGCGAGCGGGCCCGATGCTCCTCGACGCTCACCGCGCAACGCTAGCACGGCCCCTCGGCAAGTGTCCGCTTTCGGGACAGGCGCTTCCCGGAAGCGGACAGCCGACGCCGCCGGCAGGCGCCCGAGCTGCGGCTGGAAACCCATTGTTTGCAGCGGCATGCAGACCAGGTGAAACCGTGGCACGCGAGCTGCGTAAGGCATGAGGTGAGAGGGGGCTCACTATGGGTATGGATATCGCTCGCACCGGTCAGGTCCAGAAGCGCCGCCGGCGCAACGCCATCATCGCCGCCGGCGCCGTGGTTGCCATCGGGCTGATCACCCTTGGCCTGTCCCAGCTGAAGCCGGCCGCCCCGACCGTCGAGCGCCAGACCGTCTGGATCGACACGGTCCAGCGCGGTTCGATGCTGCGCCAGGTGCGCGGCTCCGGCACCCTGGTGCCGATCGACTCGGCGGTGCGCTTCATCTCGGCGCAGGTGGAAGGGCGCATCGAGCGCATCCCCAACCTCCCCGGCGTCACCGTCGGGCCGGACACTGTGCTGATCGAGATGAGCAACCCCGAGGTGCAGCAGAACGCCGCCGAGGCGTTCGCGCAGCTCAAGGCGGCGCAGGCCGACGCCGACAACCTGAAGGCCCAGCTCACCACCCAGCTGCTCAACCAGCAGTCGACCGTGACCAGCGCCAAGTCGGCCAGCGCCCAGGCCGACCTGCAGGCCGAGGCCAACAAGAAGCTCGCCGGCGACGGCCTGATCCCGGAGATCACCCTCAAGCTCTCGCTGCTCAAGGCCGAGGAGCTGCGCAAGACGGTCCTCATCGAGGACGACAAGTACAAGCAGGCCGAGAACTCGGTCGCGGCGCAGAACGCGGCGCAGGAATCGCGGGTCGAGAACCTGGCCGCGGTCTATGACCTGCGCAAGCACCAGGTGGACTCGCTCACCGTCAGGGCGGGCCTCGCCGGCGTGCTGCAGGAGGTGCCGGTGCAGGTTGGCCAGCGCGTCACCGCCGGCACCACGCTGGCGCGCGTCGCGCGCCCCGACCAGCTGAAGGCGCAGCTGCGCATCCCGGAGACCCAGGCCAAGGACGTGCGCATCGGCCAGCAGGCGTCGGTCGACACCCGCAACGGCCTCGCCGCCGGCACGGTGTCGCGCGTCGCCCCGTCGGTGCAGGACGGCACCGTGCTGGTGGACGTCGCGCTGCACGGGCCGCTGCCGCAGGGCGCGCGCACCGACCTCTCGGTGGACGGCACGATCGAGATCGAGCGCCTCGAAAACGTGCTCTACGTAGGCCGGCCGGCCTACGGCCAGGCCCAGAGCAAGGTCGAGATGTTCAAGCTGAGCAAGGACGGCAAGGAAGCGACCCGGGTGCCGGTGATGCTCGGACGCAGCTCCGTGAACACCATCGAGATCGTGAGCGGGCTCAATCCCGGCGATCAGGTCATCCTGTCCGACACCTCGGCGCAGGACGGCTTCGATCGCATCCGGTTGAACTGAGCGCGCATCGCTCGACACAGGACACTACGCTCCAACCATTGACGCGGGGGCATTAGGAGAGAATCGATGAACGCATCCACGGAGTCGTTGATCCAGCTCGACGGGGTGACCAAGGTCTTCCTCACCGACGAGGTCGAGACGCATGCGCTGTCCGGCATCCATCTCGAGATCCGCAACGGCGAGTACGTCTCGATCGCGGGCCCATCGGGCTGCGGCAAGACCACCCTGCTGTCGATCCTCGGCCTGCTCGACACGCCGTCCGACGGCAAGTACCGGCTCAACGGCAAGCAGGTTGCCGAGCTGTCGTTCTCGGACCGCGCCCGCATCCGCAACCAGGAGATCGGCTTCATCTTCCAGGCCTTCAACCTGATCGGCGACCTCACCGTCTACGAGAACGTCGAGCTGCCGCTGACCTACCGCGGCATGGCCGCCAAGGAGCGCAAGGAGCGGGTGCAGGAGGCCCTCGAGCGGGTGGGCATGTCGCACCGCATGAAGCACTATCCGTCGCAGCTTTCCGGCGGCCAGCAGCAGCGCGTGGCGGTGGCCCGGGCGGTGGTTGGCAAGCCCTCGATCCTGCTCGCCGACGAGCCCACAGGCAACCTCGACTCCCGCAACAGCGAAGCGGTCATGGACCTGCTGGCGGAGTTGCACAAGGAGGGCGCCACCATCTGCATGGTGACGCACGACCCGCGTTTCGCGCGCTACGCCGAGCGCACGATCCACCTCTTCGACGGCCGGGTGGTGGAGGAGGAGCAGGGGCCGCAGCGCCAGGTGGAGGAGAAGGAGCTGGCCGAGCGAGGCTTCGTAGTCTAGCTCCGGGGCCCCCCTGCCGGGCCGCGCGGAGGGGGCGGGTACGCTGGCTGGATCCCCACCGGTCTCAAGACCGCCGGGCCGACGGGTCAGGGCGCTCCTGCGGGCGGCGCCCGGCGGGCCGCTTCGCGCCATTAACGCCCTGTCGCCGGGCGCCGTCCTCGGACGCCCTGGCCCCGCGGCCCTACCGCTGTCGATCGCGGAAGGGCGCGCCCTCCAGCGACCGTGACCTGCGACGCGGCCCTGCTTCCCCCGATCGCAGGGTGGGGGGCCTTCTTCCGTGCAAGCCTCGGGTCGGGCCAAGGCCGGCCTGCGATCCAATGATCAAAGGCCCAACACGCGAACCAGGGCGACGAGGAGCCCGTGACCCGCGCCTAGCGCACCAAGTTCACCAACTGGTGTAGAATTCTTGCATGCGGCGGGCCACGATCACGCTTCCAGACGACCTCGAAGCCGAGTTGGATTCCTATCTCGAAACTCAGGACGCCGCTCCCAGCCTCACCGGGTTGGTCGTGGTGGCACTCCGCCGATACCTCGAGGACAAGCGCCTGGAATCGCGGCAATACCAACCACCTGCAGGTCCCCTGCGAATCACGCCTGCCAAGCGGGGCAGCGGCGCCGCCGACACGAGTCTCGACCACGACCGGTACCTGGCCGACGATCCGTGAAGTCCGTCCTCGCGGACACCGGCCCGCTTTACGCGCTCGTCGACCCGGACGACCAGCTTCACGACCGGGCAACGAGCGAAGCGGCGCGGTTGTCCGAGCAGGGCCTGATTCTCGTCGTGGCCTTTCCCACGCTGCTCGAGGGTCAGTCGCTGATCCTCAAGCGGCTGGGAACCAGCGTGGCATGCCGATGGCTGGGGGAGCTGACCGCAGGCGCCGGTCTCTTGAATCCAGAGCGCGACGACTACCTCGCCGCGGCCCACCGCCTGCGCAGGTTCGCCGATCAGCCCATCACGCTTTGCGATGCCGTGGTCGCCGTCCTGGCGGAGCAGCTTTACCTGAGCGTCTGGACCTTCGACCATCATTTCGACGTCATGGGAGTGGCGGTTTGGCGCTAACTGCCAGCCGGGGGCTGGTACGAGGGCCTGGCCACCGCAGCCTCGGCTACGGCGTGCCCTGAGCCGGACCGCACCCCTGACGCGGCAGCGATCGGCAAGCGGCCGACCAAAGGGCCTGTTCGAGGCGCTCGCGGGTGCGCACCGGCTCCTGGTCGCGAGGTAGCTGGGGAGCCGCTATTCGGGGCCGTGGCGGCGGTAGTCGCCCCGGTACTCACCCCGCCCGTCCATCGTCTCTCGTCCCCGGGCCGCCGGGGGAGCAAGGGCGGTAGAGTGGTGCCATGACTCCTTCCCCGCCCCCCGCCCGGGCCTTGATCGCCGACGACCAGCGGCAGGTCCGCGAAGCGTTGCGCCTGCTGCTCAAGGCCGAAGGCTTCGAGGCGGTGCTGGCTTCCTCTCCCGCCGAAGCGGTGGCGGCCGCGGCCACCCGCGAGCTCGACGTCGCGCTCATCGACCTCAACTACTCTCGCGACACCACCTCCGGCCAGGAGGGGCTCGACCTGCTGGGCCGCCTGCGCGACATCGACGCCGCGCTGCCGGTGGTGGTGATGACCGCCTGGGCAAGCATCGACCTGGCGGTCGCGGCGATGCGACAGGGGGCCCGCGACTTCATCGAGAAACCCTGGGAGAACCAGCGCCTGCTCTCGGTGCTGCGCACCCAGGTGGAGCTGGCGCGCGCCCTGCGGCGCGGCGACCGCCTGCAGGCCGAGAACCAGCTGCTGCGTGATGCCGGCGGCGCCGGCGCCGGGGATCCCGGCCGGCGGCCGCTGCCGATCGCCGAGTCGCCGGAGATGCGGCAGGTCGTCGAGCTCATCGAACGCGTCGGCCCCTCGGCCGCCAACGTGCTGATCACCGGCGAGCACGGCACCGGCAAGGGGCTGGTGGCGCGGGCGCTGCACGCCGTCTCGCCGCGGGCCGCCAACCCGCTGGTCACCGTCAACACCGGCGGCCTGTCGGAGTCGGTGTTCGAGAGCGAGCTGTTCGGACACGTCCGCGGCGCCTTCACCGACGCCAAGGAGGACCGCGTCGGCCGCTTCGAGCTGGCCGACGGCGGCACCGTCTTCCTCGACGAAATCGCCAACATCTCGCTCTCCCAGCAAGCCCGCCTGCTGCGCGTCCTCGAAACCGGCGAGTTCGAGCGCCTGGGCTCCTCGCGCACCCGTTCCGCCGACGTGCGCGTGCTGTCGGCGACCAATGCCGACCTGCGCCAGGAGGCCGCCGCCGGGCGCTTCCGCCAGGACCTGCTGTTCCGCCTCAACACCGTCGAGATCCACGTGCCGCCGCTGCGCGCCCGCCGCGGCGACCTGATGCCGCTCGCCGAGCGCTTCCTGGTCCAGCACGCCGGCCGCTATCGCAAGCAGCTGCGCGGCTTCGCCGACGACGCCGTCAAGGCGCTGCTCGCCCACCACTGGCCGGGCAACGTGCGCGAGCTCGACCACGCGGTCGAACGCGGCGTGCTGATGGCGGCGGGCGAGCGGCTGCGCGCCGCCGACCTCGGCCTCGATGCCGCCAAGGGCTCGGCGCTCCCCGGCGCCGTGCCGCTCGAGGATCTGCCGCTCGAAGGCGTCGAGAAGGTGTTGATCGAAAAGGCGCTGGCGCGCCACGGCGGCAGCGTCAGCCACGCCGCGCACGCCCTCGGGCTGTCGCGCAGCGCACTCTACCGGCGGCTCGAAAAGCATGGCCTCTGAGTCGGCAGCGAAGGAGCGGCCGCAACCGAGCAGCTTCGAGACCCGCATCCTGCTGCTTGCCCTGGCAGTGGGCCTGCCCGGTACGCTGCTCGCCCTCGGGCTGCTGTGGGCGGGTCCCTACTCCGCGGCGACCCGCTGGACCCTGGCCGTGCTGCTCATCGGCGCCTGGTGGGCGCTCGCCTCGACCGTGCAGGGGCGGGTGGTGCGGCCCCTGCGCACGCTCGCCAACCTGCTGTCGGCGCTGCGCGAAGGAGATTTCTCGCTGCGCGCCCGGCCGGCGGCTCGTCTCGACGCCCTGGGCCAGGTCTTCGAGGAGGTCAACGCTCTCGGCGGCACCCTGCGCGAGCAGCGGCTGGGCGCGCTGGAGGCGGCGGCGCTGCTGCACCGCGTCATCGAAGAGGTCGAGGTGGCGATCTTCGCCTTCGACGACCGCGACCGGTTGCAGCTGGTCAATCGCGCCGGCGAGCGGCTGCTCGGAGCGCCCCCCGAGCGGTTGCTGGGGCGCTCGGCGGCAGCGCTCGATCTCGCAGCATTCCTGGCCGGCGAGGAGGAGCGCATCCTCGACCACACCTTCCCCGGCGGCCCGGGGCGCTGGGACATGCGGCGCAGCCGTTTTCGCGAGCGCGGGCTGCCCCACCGGCTGCTGGTGATCTCCGACGTCTCCCGCACCCTGCGCGAGGAGGAGCGCCAGGCCTGGAAGCGACTGATCCGGGTGCTGGGGCACGAGCTCAACAACTCGCTGGCTCCGATCCGTTCGATGGCCGCGACGCTGTCGTCGTTGATCGGCCGCCAACCGCCGCCCGACGACTGGCGCGACGACGCGCAGCGCGGCCTCGAGATCATCGCCGACCGTTCGGAGGCGCTGCTGCGCTTCCTCGCCGCCTATGCGCGCCTGGCCCGCCTGCCGCCGCCGCGGCTGGCGCCGCTCGCGGTGGCGGCGCTGATCCGCCGCGTCGCCGCGCTCGAGAACCGCCTGCCGGTGTTCGTCGAAAAAGGAGTCGAGGTGACCGTGGAGGGCGACGCCGATCAGCTCGAGCAGCTGTTGATCAACCTGATCCGCAATGCCGCCGACGCGGCCCTCCCCACCCGCGGAGGTGTCGGCATCGGCTGGCGCGTCGATCACGGCGTCCTCGAGGTGCAGGTCGAAGACGAGGGGCCGGGGCTGGCCAGCCGCGAGAACCTCTTCGTGCCCTTCTACACCACCAAGCCCACCGGCAACGGCATCGGCCTGGCGCTTTCCCGCCAGATCGCCGAAGCCCACGGCGGCACCCTCACCCTCGACAACCGCCAGCCGCCGCCGGGATGCGCCGCGCGGCTGCGGCTGCCGCTGAAGCTCTCCCAAACCGAAGCTCCCGCCAAGAAGGACCGGGGCGCCGCTTAGGCGCCCCGCTCAGGCGCCTCCATGGGTGCCGGTCAGTTCGCGCCGCCCGCACCCGCCGGCGGCTTCTTGAGCTCCGCCAGCATCTCGCGCGCGCTCGCGGCCTCGGGGTCGTTGGGCGCCAGGCGCACGAAGGCTTCGAGGTGCTCCCTGGCCCGCGCCAGGTCGCCGGAGTTGGTGTAGCAGAGGCCCAACATGTAGTGCGCGCGGGAGTTGTTGGGGTCGGCCTGCACCAGACTCTCGAAGATCTTGGTCGCCTCCGGGATGCGGTTGCCGTTGTAGAGCTCGATGCCCTGGTTCAGGGGATTGGCGGCATCTCCCTTGGCGCCGTCCATCGCCGCCTTGGCCTGCGTGGCGCGCGGGTCCTTGAGCTGTACCAGCACCTTGTAGCGCAGCTGCAGCGCCGACAGGCTCTGCGGCGCGGCGGCGACCCAGCGGTCGGCCACCGCGAGAGCGGCGCGGAAGTCCTGCTTGCCGAGATCGATGTTGGCCAGCGCCCCGTAGGCGGGCTCCAGGGTGCGGTCCACCGTCAGCGCGCGATCCAGCTCGGCGGCGGCCTCGTCCACCCGCTTCTCGCGCAGCGCGTCAGCGGCCTCGTTGTAGAGGCTCACCGCCACGTCGCGGGCGACCTCGGGAGAGGGGTGGGCGGCGGCCAGCGAGTCGAGCGCCTGGGCAGCGCGCGGCTTGTCGCCGAGCGCCTTGAGCGCCAGGTAGCGGTCCATCATCACCCGCTGGTTGGCGGGCTCGAGCGCCAGCGCGCGATCGGCGGCGGCCAGCGCGTCGGCGGGCCGTTTCTGCTCGAGGTAGACGCCGGCCAGGATGGCATGCGGCGCGGCCAGCTTGGGATCGAGCTGGGCCGACTGCTCGAACTTCGCCGTGGCGGTCGCCAGGTCCTTGGCCTTGAGCGCCGCGACCCCGTCGTTGTAGGCGATGGTCGCATCCTGCCTGGCCTTGGCCGCGGCGGCATCGGCCGGCGGCGGCGGGGCCGGAGCGGCAGGAGCGCCGCTGTTGCCGGCGCCGGCGGCCGCGGGCGTGCCGAGGGTGCCGGGCGTGCCGGGCATTCCGGCGCCGGCGCCGCCGGTCGCCCGCTGCATCGCGTAGCCTTCCTTGAGCGTGTCCTCGATCTTCAGCTTGAGCGGTTGTTCGAGCGTGACGTAGCCGTCTTTTTCGAGGTGGATCCGGTATTGGCGCTGCGCGTCGAGGACGATGGCCGAGAACTGACCGCGCCCGTCGGTGGTCTTCTCGACCTTGAAGGTGGCCATATCGGGACTGGTGATCACCACCTTGACGCCGGCGATCGGCGTTCCGGCGCCGGCATCGACGACGGTGCCGAGCAGGCGGCCCTGGTCGATGGCGCGGGCAGCGCCGGCGAAGGCGGGTAGCAGCAGCAGCGCGCAGGCAAGCGCGCGGGCGAATGCTCTCATGGGCGAAACCTCCCAGTGGATGGCATCTGCTGGCACCAGTTGTCCGGCCGCCAGGGTCGATGCCCGTGGGAGAGAGATTTTTGCATGACTCATGCCGCGCCCACCTCGAAGGCCCCTCCCGCTCGCTCTCCTGCTCTCTCCGGCGACCGGCCTGTCACCCTACGGTCATACCGGCGCCGCATACCCCTCCTAGGATCGCAGGCGAGGTTGATCGATCCCGGAAAAATGACCATGAAGCTGGCTGGCGACTTGGCGGAGTTCTCGCTCGCGGACCTGATCCAGGTGGCGGGAGTGGCCGGACGGACCTGCCGGGTCCGCGTCATGGCCGCCGACGGCAACGGCACCCTCTACCTGCGGGGCGGCGAGGTGGTGAGCGCCGAGTTCGAGGACCTGGCCGGCTTCGACGCCTTCGTCGGCCTGGTGGCGGCCCGCGCCGGCCACTTCCAGGTCGAGAACGGCGTCGAGCCCGAGCAACCGAACCTGCAGGGCAACGTCCAGAAGCTGCTGCTCGAGGCCAATGCCCGCATCGAAAGCGGCAAGCTGCCACGGCCGCAACGCCGGCCACTCGCGCCGCCGGCGGCGCCGGCCGCCGCCGCACCCGGCAGCCGTGCCCGCGGCGCCTGGATCGGCGGCGTCGCCGTCCTGCTGCTGCTCGGCGCGGTGAGCTGGCTGGCCCTGGCCCGCCGCGACGTCGCGGCAGTGGGCGACGACGCCGGCGCCAGCGCCGCCGCCGGGGGCACGACCGCGGCGGCCGCGGTAGCCGCCGCGGCGCCCACTCGGCCGGCGGTCGAGGCGACGCTGCTGACCGGCCCGCGCGACGCCAAGCCCACGCTCATCTCGGGCTCGCCGCCGGCAGCACCCGATCCGACCTCGACGCTGAAGCCGTCGATCGTCTGCCGGCTGCTCGTGGATCCCGACGGCCGCGTGGCCGACGCCAAGGTCTATCGTTCGCGGCTCGATCTCGCCGCCTTCGAGGACGCGGCGCTGGACGCGGTGCGCGGCTACCGCTTCAGCCCCGGCCGGCTGGCCGGCGCGCCGGTGCCGGTCTGGATCAACTGGCCGGTCACCTTCCGCTGATCGCCGGCCGCGGCCGGCATGACGCATGACGCTTGCCCAGGAGGGACTTCGCGATGCAGCTGCGCACCGCAGGCACCGCAGGCACCACAGGACCGGCCCGCACGGCACGCACACCACGCACGGCAGGCAATGCCGCCTTCAAGGCCGCCATGGCGATCGTCGCGGCGACGGTCTGGGCGTTCCCGGCCGCGGGCCCGTCAACCGCGGCGCCGGCGCCGGCGCCGACCCCGCCGGCCACCGTTCAGGTCAAGGGCTCCGACACCATCGGCGGCAAGCTCGGCCAGGACCTGGCCCAGGCCTTCGCGGCCCGCCACCCGGGGATCGAGGTCAAGTGGGAGGCCCTCGGCTCCGGCACCGCGTTCGTCGGCCTGCTCGACGGCTCGGCGCAGCTCGGCGCGGCATCGCGCGGCGTCAAGGAGAACGAGCTGGCGGAGGCCCGCAAGCTGGGCGTCGAGCTGCGGGAGTTCGTCATCGGCTACGACGGCATCGCGGTGATCGTTCACCCCGAGAACCCGATCTCCGAGCTCACCATCGCCCAGCTTTCCGATCTGTTCACGGGCAAGCTCCGCAACTGGAGCGAGGTCGGCGGCCCGGACCTGCCGGTGCGCCTCATCTCCCGGCCCAGCTACTCCGGCACCTTTTCCTTCTTCCGTGACAAGGTGCTGCGGCGCGGCAACGACAAGGGCCCCGAGGACTATGCCGCCGGCACCGAGACCGTGGAGGAGAACGGCGCCATCCTCGACAAGGTGGCACACGAGCGCGGGGCGATCTCCTACGTCGGGATCGGCTGGGTGAAGCCGGCGGTCAAGACGCTCGGCGTGGCGGCTCGGGCGGGACAGCAGGCGGTGCGCGCCAGCGTCGCCACCGTGCGCGACGGCTCCTACCCGATCTACCGGCCGCTGCTGATGTACAGCCGGGGCGAGCCGCACGGGCCGAGCCGCGAGCTGCTCGCCTTCATCCTGGCGAGCGACGGCCAGCAGCTGGTGGCGAAGAACGACTTCGTTCCGACCGACAGCCCGGCGAGCCTGCCGCCCGAGGCCACCGGTCAGGCCGCGACGGCCGCCGCCGCCAGCCCGCCGCCGATCGTCCGCATCGAGTTCCCCAAGGGCGTCGCGCTGACCGCCGCCGCCCAGGACGCGCTCGCCGCGCTGGCCGAGCGGGTGAAGGCCGGCGGCAACCGCCTGCTGGTGGTCGGCCACGCCGACATCTACGGCAGCCGGACGGTCAACGCCCGCGTGTCGCTGGCGCGAGCCAGAGCCGTGGCCAGGGAGCTGGTGCGGCTGGGAGTGCCGGAAGGGACCATCCAGGTCGCGGCGCGAGGCGCCGACGAGCCCGTGAGCAGCAACCAGAGCAGCACCGGCCGCGGCGCCAACCGGCGGGTCGACGTGACCATCCTCGCTGCGCCCGCCTCGCCGGCGGCATCCCATTGAGTTGGCGCCGCCGGTCTCGTCGCCAGGCCTTTCGCCGCCGGGCCGTCTGATAGCATCCTCGGGCGGCGAGCAGGCAGGCGACGAGCAAGCACGGGAGGAGGCCGGGATGCTGGCGGAACGGATCGGGGAGATCGAGGCGGCGCTGGCCGCGGACGGGCTCGATGGTTGGTTCTTCGCCTGCTTCCAGAACAACGACCCGATCGGCCTGGACCTGCTGGGTCTGACGGCGGCCGGTAAGCTCCTCACCCGCCGCTGCTACTACCTGGTGTCGCGCCATGGCGGGCCGTCCAAGCTGGTCCATGCCCTCGAGCCGGCGAGCCTCGACCATCTGCCGGGCGGCAAGGCGGTCTATCTCACCTGGCAGGAGCACCGCGAGCGGCTGCTGGCGCTGGTGGCGGGGCATCGCCGCCTGGCCGCCCAGTACAGCCCCGGCAACCAGCTGCCGTCCATCTCCCGCCTCGACGCCGGCACCGCCGAGCTGTTGCGCGAGGCGGGCGCCGAGCTGGTCTCGGCCGCCGATCTGGCGCAGCGCTTCGCCGCCGCCTGGAGCGCCGAGCAGCTCGCCGGGCACCGCCGCGCCGCCACCCACCTGCACGCCATCGTGCACGATGCCTTTGGCCGGGTGAGCGCCGCCCTGCGCCGCGGCGACTCGATCGACGAGTACACGGTGCAGCGCGGCATCCTCGACGCCTTCGGGCAGGCCGGTCTGTGGGCCGAAAGCGACCCGATCGTCGGCGTCAACGCCAACAGCGCCGATCCGCACTACCAGCCCGGCCCCGGACACTCCTCGCCGATCCGGCCCGGGGACTTCCTGCTCATCGACCTGTGGGCCAAGGAGCGCGCGCCGCAGAGCGTCTATGCCGACATCACCTGGTGCGGCGTCTGCGCCCCCTCACCCGGCGAGCGCCATGCGGAGATCTTCGGCCTGGTCGCTGCCGCCCGCGACGCCGCCCTGCAGCTGGTGCGCAGCCGGTACCCACGCCAGCCGGTCCACGGTTTCGAGGTCGACGACGCCGCCCGCGACGTCATCCGTCGGGCCGGCTACGGCGAGCGCTTCTTTCACCGCACCGGGCACTCGATCGGCACCTCCGATCATGGCCAGGGCGCCAACATGGACAACCTCGAGACCCACGACACCCGGCTGCTGCTGCCGATGACCGGCTTTTCGATCGAGCCCGGCATCTACCTGACCGGGGACTTTGGAGTGCGCAGCGAGATCAACGTCGCGCTCACGGAGGCCGCCGTGGAAGTGACCGGCGGCGAGCCGCAACGCGAGCTGCTGCGCCTGCTCGCCTGATCCGCCGATCAGTAGGTGTCGCCGGGCTGGAGCGCCACCACCTCGCAGGCGACGCCCAGGTCTTCGAGTGCCTTGACCAGCTTCTGCGGCGTGCCGGTGAGCACCGGGAAGGTCCCCCAATGCACCGGCACCACCTTGCGCACCCCCAGGTAGCGGCAGGCGCGGGCGGCTTGCAGCGGATCCATGGTGTAGAAGTCGCCGATCGGCAGGAAGGCCAGCTCCGGACGGTGCAGCTCGGCGATCAGCTGCATGTCGGAGAACAGGGCGGTATCGCCGGCATGGTAGAAGGTGTAGCCGCCTGGCAGCTTGACGATGAAGCCGGCGGCGGCGCCGCCGTAAAGCGTCCGATCGCCGTCCTGCAGCCCGCAGGAATGGTCGGCCCGCACCATCGAGACCGTCATCCCCAGCACCTCCACCGAGCCGCCGAGGTTCATGCCGGAGGTGTTCTCGACGCCCTTCGACGCCAGCCAGGAGCACAGCTCGTAACAGCCGACGACGTGGCGCGGCTGGTGGCGCTTGGCCAACTCGACGGCATCGCCCATGTGATCGCCGTGCGAATGAGTGATCAGCATCGCGTCCAGGCGGTCGAAGCGGTGGAGCGGTTTGGGGCAGGCCGGGTTGCCCATCACCCAGGGGTCGATCAGCACCACCTCGCCGCCGGGCAGCGTGCAGCGGATGGTGGCGTGGCCCAACCAGGTGAAGCTCGGACGCGGGTGTTGATTGGTCATAATCCCCCCTCTCGGTAGCCGCGAAACCGGGGCCATTCTACCCGACGCCGGCGCCCCCCTCGGTCCGCCTCACCCAGGTGGGGCGACATGAGGGGACGCGAGCAATTGCACCAGCTCGGCGAGGTTGTCCGCCGGATGCACGACGACATCGACTACGAGGAGACAATGGGGCGCCGGGCCGGAGCCCGGCTAGAGGTTTGCGCCTAGACCTGGAACTGCTTGAAGAAGTTGTCCCGGAGCTTGGCGTTGAACGCGTGGTCGGTCAGCCGGTAGTAGATGGTCTGGGCGTCGCGGCGCGGCGCCACCAGCCCGTAGGCCTTGAGCTTCGCGAGATGCTGCGACACGGCGGACACCGAGACGCCCAGCATCTCGGCGAGGTCGCACACGCACAGCTCCTTCATGTTCTCGAGCAGGTAGAGCAGCTTGAGCCGGGTCGAGTTGCCGGCCAGGTTCATCAGCTCGGCCGCTTCCTCGATGTCCGGCGTCCCCTCGAGGTTCTGCCTGATCTGGGCCATTTCCTTCTGCGACATGTTGGGCGCTTCACCTTTCATGGTTTCCTCCAGCAGTGTCTGCGATCCTTATGACATCCCGGCCCCGCGGGGCCGAGCTCGACGTGTTTCGGTCCTACCGCGAACCGCGGTCCCAAGGCTTCCAGGGCCAACGGCCACGCTATTGAACAATCTCGATTGTACTCCGTTCGCCGCGAAAAGCTAGGGGGGCGGACCACTTTTTCGATGAAATTGTCCCGCTCTGGCGTCGAAGAGCACTATATAGGGTTCAGTTAACGGCACTCAAATATCTTCATAGATTGACAGTTATACACATCTCCGTTGTAGTCCAAGCATACAATCACCAGAGGAGGACATGCGTATGGCCAAACGCATCACCATCGAGTACTGCCGAGTTTGAAACTACGGACCCCGTGCCGCCGGTCTGGCGGACGAGCTGGAAGGGAGCCTCGGCATCCGACCCGAGCTGATCAAGGGTGCCGGGGGCATCTTCGACGTCAAGCTCGACGGCGAGCTGATCTTCTCCAAAAAGAAGGTGGGCCGCTTTCCCACGCCCGGCGAGGTCCAGGCGGCGATCGCCGCCCGGACCGCCGCCAGCGCCCACTGAGGCTGCCGGCGCCATGGGGTTGGTGACCGCGGCGGCGCTGCTGCTGGCCGCCGGCCTCGCCGGCCTCGGCCTCGGCATCGAGGAGCGCCGCCGGCTGGCCCCCGCGCCGCCCGCGCTGCCGACACCGCCGACACCGCCGACACCGTCGGCACCGCCGGAGGCACCGCCCGGCGGCGTACCGGCGCCCGCCGCCGCCACCGTGCTGCTGCCGGTCCGCGACGAGGAGCGCAACCTGGTCCCGTGTCTCGCGGCGCTGCTCGCCCTGCAGGGACCGCCGGCAGTGCGGGTGATCGACGACGGCTCGAGCGACGCCACCGCCGCGCTGGCGGCGGCGGTCGCCGCCGCCGAGCCACGCTTGACGCTGCTGGCGGCTGGCCCGCTACCCGCTGGTTGGCGGGGCAAGGTGCACGCCCTGAGGGTCGGGGCGGAGGGCGTCGAGTCGGCCTGGCTACTGCTCACCGACGCCGACGTCCGCCTGCGCCCGGCGGCCCTGGCACGGGCGCTGGCCGCCGCCGCCCAGCAGCGCCTGGACGCGGTCTCTTTCACCGGCTTGCAGGAAGCGCACGGCCTAGGCGAGAACCTGGTGGTACCGGCCGTCTTCGCGCTCCTCGACGCCCAGCTGGGCGACTGGGAGCCAGCGGCGGCCGGCGGCGGCATGGCGGTGGCGAACGGCCAGTTCCTGCTGCTCCGGCGGGCCGCCTGGGAGAGCTGCGGCGGCTTCGCGGCGGTGCGCGACGCCGCCATCGACGACGTGGAGATGGCCTTCGTGCTGCGACGCCACGGTTTCCGCACCGGCTTCTTTCGGGCGCCGGACCTGGTTTCGGTCCGCATGTATCAAGGATGGCGCGAGGTGATCCGCGGCTGGCGACGCAATCTCGGCAGCCTGATAGGGCATCGTCCCGGCGTCGCCCTGGCGGCGCTCGGAGCCCTGGTGGTCCCGGCGCTGGCGCTGGCCGCCGCGCTGGTCACCGGAGCCGGGGGCGCCGCGGCGCTGCTGTGGGGCGCCGGCGCCGCGACCTCGGCCTGGCTGCGGGCCGGCAGCGGCAACCGACCCGCCTTTGGCCTCCTCTACCCGTTGGACGCCCTGGTGCTGGCCGGCGTCCTGGCGGCCGGGGTGAGGGATCGCCGCCGCGGGCGGCTGCTCAGCTGGAAAGGCCGGGAGATGCCGGTGGGGTGAGGCGGTCCTCGTACCAGCAGCGCTGGCCCGCCGACTCCTCGACCGCCACCCCCATGACCGCCACCCGCGAGCCGCGCAGCACGGCCGCCAGGTCGTGCCACAGCATGCGCGCCAGCAGCTCGATCGAGGTGTTGGCGAGCGGCAGCAGCAGCGTGTCGGCCGCCGGGAAGACGTAGCAGCGGTCGCCGAGGCGGGCCTCGATGGTCTCGCCGCTGCGGGTGCAGCGCAGCCGCTCGCTGGCCGCGGGCAGCAGCGTGCGCGAGTCGAGGCGGGAGCACAGCGCTCGCAGCTCTCGTTTGCAGAGATCGAGATCGACCAGCAGCCCGGCGTCGTCGAGCTCGGCGCCCGCGAGCTCGAGCCGCACCTGGTAATTGTGGCCGTGGAGCAGCTCGGCACCGCCATCGCTCCACAGCGTGAAATGGGCGGCCGAGAACTTGAAGTCCTCCTTGGCGAGCACGATGCGGTAGCAAGGCAGGGACGACACCCGGGGATTCTACAGGCAGCTCCCCGGTCCCATACTATGGGGCGCCATGCCGGAACCGTCGACCACGCCCGCGACGCGAACCCCGCGCACCTGTCGCACCTTTCGCACCTTGCGCACCTTGCGCACCCTGCGCCGGCCGCTGGCGGCAATTGCCGGCCTGGCGCTGCTGGCACTGGCCGGCGGCGGCGTACCCGGCCAGGCCGGCGACCCGACGGCGCGCGGCAGCTTCGCGCCGGCCGATCAGGCGCCGCAGTATCCCTCCCACCGCCTCTACCACCTGCGGCACGTGCGCCTCGACCTGGCCTTCGACCTCCGCCGCCATGCCGTCGCCGGCACCGCCACCAACGTCGTCACGCCGCTGCTGCCCGGCCTCGACCACCTGGTGTTCCATGCCGCCGGCCTCGCGATCACGCGCGTGCGGCTGGCTGGTCCGCCGGGGGCGCCAGGAGCGCCGGCGGCGCCGGCGGCGCCGACGGCGGGCGCCGAGCTCGCCTTCACCACCGATCCCTTGGCGCAGACGCTGACCGTCCGCCTGCCGCGCGCCTACGGCCCGCAGGACACCCTGGAGGTGGCCATCGACTACTCGGCGCGGCCCAAGGCCGGGCTCTACGTCGTCGGCCCCGATCCTGCCTATCCCGATCGCCCCTGGCAGCTGTTCACCGACGGCGAGCCCGACCTCAACCGCTACTGGTTCCCGAGCTGGGACGAGCCCGACGAGCGCGCCACCAGCGAGCTGCTGGCGACGGTCGAGCGGCCGTTCGAGGCGATCGGCAACGGCCGCCTGCTGGCGGTGAGCGACCGCACGGACGGCCGCCGCACCTTCCACTGGTCGATGGACGTGCCCCACAGCACCTACCTGATCTCGGTGGTGATCGGCAACTTCAGCCATACCAGCGACAGCTGGCAGGGGGTGCCGCTCG